>ERZ1066134.238-NODE-238-length-41856-cov-13.367240_pt1 | contig 41856 bp, 54 predicted proteins | sample MGYA00382781_ERZ1066134 | MGnify/ENA primary metagenome ERZ1066134 (study PRJEB33369, sample SAMEA5778364) | biofilm metagenome | biome: Industrial cooling water; feature: Water cooling tower basin; material: Biofilm | place: United Arab Emirates | collected... | reverse complement strand
TCAGCGTCGCGGGCGAGATGTCTGATAGGCGGGCAATCTCGCTCGGCGTGACTTCAAGGGTTTTCTCGATCTCGTCCAGCCAAGCTTGCTGGGCCTCTCGAAGCCGGTCCTTGCGGGCCTTCTTCTGTTGGTCGGCGTGGGTCTGCATAGGCCGCCGCTCCGTTTGAATGACGGGGCGACGCTGCGGTGCGACAGGGCTGTGAGCAATTTGAAACATCACGCTTGACGCAACACCGCAAATCAGATGGACGTGTGAAAGTTCACACGGAGATCATAGTTCTCATGCCTGCGAACGATGTGCAAGCGGCGGCGGACCAGCCCGACACCGCACTGGAGGAGCGGCTCGCCCGCATCCGCCTGCCGGTGAAGGACATGGCGCGGCGCGTGCGCTGCCACCACGCGACGATCACCAACCACATGCGCGGTCGCTCGCGCATGTCGGAGCGTGTGCTGCGCGAGGTCGATGCCGCGCTCGCGGAGGAGGAGCGCCAGCTCCTCGCCCATCTGGTCCGCGTCCACCCCGATCACGCCTCCGCGCTCTTGGCGCGCGCGGCGGCGTGACAGTCGCGTTCCCTGTTGCGTCGCGTTTCCTCCCCCTTGAACTCGCCGCCGGTCTGATCAGGCCGGCGGCCCTTTCGGAGCGCGGGCCATGGCCGATCCCCAAGGAACCGATCCCAAAGTCACCATGGAACTCGAGTTGCGCCTGCCCGGCGATCTGATGCGCGTCGAGCTGACCTGCTTCTTTCCCGGCACGATCCCGTCCGCCTTCATCCTGAACGAACCGCGCGAGGTCACGCCCGCCTGGACGCGGCTGCGCGACCAGGCCGAGCTGCTCAACGCGCTGCGGAAGATGGGCAAGCCGAAATTCCTCACCCTGCTCGTCGAGGCCGACCGCAGCTGCCACGACATCCTGCTGCCGGCGCACAGCCTGATGACGCGCCGCGACGCCGCGCGCGCGGAGGCGGCGGCGTGAGCCCGCTCCCCGACATCGGCCCGAGGCGGGCGAGCAACCAGACCATCGGCTCCTATGAAGATCCGGTCCTGCGCTTCCGGCGCTTCGACGCGCTGCCGGCGGAGCTGCGCCGTGTCTATGCGCTTGCGCCCTTCCGCATGCACATGGGCGGGGCGCTCAAGCGGCTCGATGTCTACCGCCGGCTCGGCCGGGCGGACACGGCGCAGATGCGCAAGGCCGAGATCTTCTTCCTGGCGAAGCTCCTCCAGGAGCGCGCGCTCGAAACCTACGGCCCCGACCATCCCGACGCGCAGCGCTCCCGGCTGGAAGGCCGCGCCGCCAAGACGCTGCGTCCCCAGGCTGCGGGCGGCAATGGGAGGCGGCGGTGAGGTTCCTCAGAACAAGAGCCATGTGGTGGGCGGTCAAGGAATGGTGCGAGCGGGTGATCTACTGTCACCACAACGCCCGTGTCCTGGCCGACATGGAATATCGCATGTCCTGCCTGCTCGACACCGCGTCGGGCGGCCAGATGTCGAAGGCCTACTACGACTGGCCGACGATGCGGATCTATGTCCAGGATCATCACACCAGCCTGTATCAGAACGGCTGGGACGATGCCTGCAAGGCGCATGGGATCGTTGAGCTGGCCGAAAGCTATGGCGACGGCACGTCACCCGACCCGAGCTCAAGCGAGGGCGGCCGATGAGCATCACCCGGAGACTGTTCGCGCAGGCCTTGCCGGCGCTGCCGACCGCGATGAAGGCGGCGGCGGCAGCCGGTGTGTCCGATGGCGTCGGCGTCGGGAAGGCCCTCGGCTACGCCGTGAGCCAGGCGGGCTGTGCGCCGGCATCGCCGGACTATGACGGCCATCTGGCCTATCTCAAGGGCGAGCTGGCGCGCCTGGTCGAAAACCGCAGCGACCGCCTCGGTTACTTCATGCGCAGTGTCTGCCGGCTCGACCCCGACATCGCCAGCAATCGCAGCTTCTCACTCGCGGCCCGCATCCGCCTCCAGGCCGAGCGCGACGAAGCGCGCGACTTCGAGCAGCAGCGCGACAGCTACCAGCGCCAGATCGCCGACTTTGCCAAGAAGGTTCTGCTGTGAGCGGCCTATCTGAACGCCTCAGGCGCGAACCGGAGTATCGCCCGTATTGCCTCAACTGCTCCACGATGATGCGCATGACGCTGGAGCCGGACGGCAAGACGATGTGGTGCGCACCCGTTCGTGACACCACGCACGACGGCTTGGAAAAATTCGGGCTCCGGCCGTCGCTTCGCAGTGGCTGCGGCCTGCGCTTTGACATCGAGACAGGCCAGCGGATCGAGGCTCTCACCACTCCGAGCGTCAGCGAGGAGTGATGTCGTCGCATCCCGTCTCCATCGACCTGATCAAGAGCAAGCTGCATGAGCGGATCGACACGCTCGTGCCGCAGCTCTTTCCGAATGCCCGCATCAAGGGCTCGGAATGGGTGATGGGCGACGTGTTCGGCGCGCCGGGCGACAGCCTCTCGATCCGCCGGACGGGGACCAAGGCCGGCTGGTGGCGGGATTTCGCGGGCACGGCGCGCGGCGACATCCTCACGCTGATCGCGGCCGGGGCCTGCGACGGCGACGTGAAGGCCGCCATTCCCTGGGCGCTGCGCTGGCTGGGGCTGGGCTCGATGACGGCCGAGGAGCTGCGCCGGCAGGAGCGCAAGGCGCGCGAGGCCCGCGAGGCGGCCGAGAAGCGCTGGGCGAGCGATGTCGAGAAGACGCGGGCCAAGGCCAAGGGCCTGTATCTCGCTGGCGAGCTCTGGCCGGGCACGATGGTGGAGCGCTACCTGCTCGGCCGTAGCATCGACCTGATGCAGCTGCCGGACGTGCCGCGCGCGCCGCGCTTCCATGGCGCGGTGTGGAACCGCGAGAGCGGCGGGCGCGAGCTGCCGGCGATGCTGCTGCCGATCAACCAGGCCGAGACGGGCCAGCAGCTCGCGGTCCACCGCACCTGGCTCCAGGCGCATGCCGATGGGCGCGTGACCAAGGCGGATCTCGACGACGCCAAGATGAGCTGGGGCGAGTTCAAGGGCGGGCATATCCCGCTCAACCGCGGAGCCTCCGGCAAGCCGCTGAAACACGCGCCGGAGGGCGAATGGATCGCGGTGGCGGAAGGGGCCGAGAACGGCTGGTCGGCCGCGATCATCAAGCCGGAATGGCGCGTGCTGGCGGCCGTCTCGATCGCCAATCTCGGCGAGATCGTGCTGCCCCGGCAGATCGGCGGGCTGTTCCTGATCTGCGACAACGACGAGAAGCCCGACGCGATCCGCGCCTTCGGCCGCGCGACCAGCCGCCTCCAGGAGCGCGGCCTTCCCTTTCAGCCGATCCGGCCGCCAGGCGGGATCAAGGATTTCAACGACTGGCTCCAGGCGCTCCAGCGCCAGGCCGGCAACACGGGGAGAGTCGCGTGAGGCTCAAGTTCATCAGAAAGCGCATCGTCTTCGTGCTCGACCTTCAACGACCGCGCGACTGGCGAAACGATGTTTACAACCTCCGCCAGTTCGACACCTGGGACCTGTCACAACGTCGGGCGCGCGGCTGGCTGGCAGGGCTGGCGTTCTGGCAGCGGACAAACGTCCCGTATTCTCGCGTCCTTGCGAGCCGCCATTGGCCGCATCTGCTGTGCTGGTCCTGGTCGTGTTGGGTAGGGCAGCACAGAACTGGTTTCGATGGCCCGCGCCGGTTGAGCATCATCATTGAGCGCGGCCGTAGCATCGAGCTGAGGCTCTTTGGGCCTTGGCTGAGGTTATCCCGGCAGGGCTACGGTTACATGGGCAAAAGCGACTGTGGTGCGCCCGAGATTGTTTGGCAGCATCACCTTCGCCACGCGCAGCCGGCAGGGCATGCGTGATGGGTGCCGACACCAAGATCGAATGGGCGCGCCACACGCATAACCCGTGGCTCGGCTGCGAGCGCCTTTCGCCGGCCTGCGACCATTACTACGCGGCCGATTGGGCCAAGCGCTATGGCGAGGAGCATCTCTGGCAAGGCCAGCGCCGCCGCACGAGCGAGCAGGCGCGGCGGCAGCCCTATCGCTGGAACCGCGCCGCCTTGGCGGCTGGCGAGCGGCATCGCGTGTTTTGCGGCTCGCTCATGGACGTCTTCGACAATCAGGTTCCGCCCGAATGGCGGGCTGATCTGTTCCGCACGATCGAGGCGACGCAGGCGCTCGATTGGATGCTGCTGACCAAGCGGCCACAAAACATCGCCAAGATGCTGGCGGCCTGCGTCGAGCCCGTCGATGGCGACATTCCGTTCGGGCCGGTGCACGCATGGCCCTATCCGAATGTCTGGCTCGGCACGACGATCGAGGACCGCAAGCGGCTGATCAATGCCGACCATCTGCGCGCGGTGCCAGCGGGCGTGCGCTTCCTGTCGATAGAGCCGCTGCTGGAAGATCTCGGCGAGATCGACCTGACGGGCATCCATTTGGTCATCGTCGGGGGAGAGAGCGGGCCGCGCCCGATGCGCGCCGAGTGGGTGCGCAGCATCCGCGACCAGTGTGCGGCGGCCGGCGTCGCCTTTTTCTTCAAGCAGTGGGGCTCTTTCCTGCCTGCCGGCCAGACTAAAGCCGATGGCCGGATTTGGGCTCCCGGCTGCGGCACACGACTGCACGCCACAAAAGCGATCACCGGCCGCCTCCTGGACGGCGTGACCCATGACGCCATGCCGGAGCCGCGCGCCTGACATGACCGAGCCGACGCCTCCGCTCCAGCCCCTGGCCCCGCATCTGCTGCCGATGGCGGAGGCGATGTCCGCTGCCGAGCAGGCGGCCAGGGCCAAGGCCGCCGCCGACCAGGAGGAGCGCGACCGCGCCGAGGACGCCGCCGCGATCCTGCGGATCTACAAGAAGGGCGGCTATGACCGGGCGCTCGCGATGGGCCGGACGCTCGGCTGGAGCGTGGACGACATCGACAGGCTGATCTATCCGCCCGAGCCCGCGCCGCAGCCCGACGACGGCGACGGCTGGGACGGCGGGCCGCCGCCGCCGCCGGGCGACGCGCCGCCGGCCGGCGACGACAAGCCCCCGGCCTGGAAGCTCAAGAAGAACCCGATCAAGCCGCTGCCGAAGGACTGCCCTGTTACGCCGCTGGGCGAGAATGACGGGCTGCACTTCTACCTCTCGGTCAACCGGCAGTTCCGCGTCATGGACAGCCACTCGGCCGAGGCGCTGCGCGGCCTGTTCGCCGGGCGGATCGACTGGCTGTGGGGCTTCATTCCCAAGTTCAAGGAACAGACCGGCGAGCAGACGAATTGGGACGCGGCGCGCACGGCCGACAGCCTGATCGACGCCTGCGGCAAGCGCGGCCCCTTCGACCCGGCCGAGAAGCTGCGCGGCGTCGGGGCCTGGCGCGGCCCCAAGGGCGAGCTGATCCTGCATGCCGGCGACGAGGTTTTCGACGGGGAGGAGTGGCGCGAGCCCGGCTTCATCGGCGAGTTCGTCTATCCCGGCGCGCCGGCCCTGCCCAAGCCGTTCATGACCTCCGACGACGAGGAGGAGGCGGAGCGCCAGCTCCAGCGCTTCCAGGCCGAGATCGAGGCCTTCCTCACGCTGCTCGACAGCTGGAATTGGGCGGCGGAGTTCGACCAGGACCCCGAAACCGGCGGGCCGCGCGAGATCGACGGCAGCGGCCACCGCCTGTCCTCCCTGATGATCCTCGGCTGGATCGCCTGCGCGCTGGTCGGCGGGGCTTTGGAATGGCGGCCCATGATCTGGCTGACGGGCGAAGCGGCGACCGGCAAATCGACGCTCCAGAAGCTGATCGCGATCGTCATGGGCGCTTCGCTCGTGACCTCCTCGGACGCCACGGCCGCCGGCATCTACCAGAGCGTCGGCTATTCGAGCCGGGCGGCCGGCATCGACGAGGCCGAGGCCGACCCGAACTCGATGAAGATGAAGGGCATGGTCGAGCTCGTGCGCCAGTCCTCCTCGGGCGGCAACATCCTGCGCGGCTCGAACGACCCCAAGAAGTGGCGCGGCTTCACGGCGCGCTCATCCTTCCTGCTCTCGTCGATCGTCATCCCGCCGCTGTTCGGCCAGGATCTCACGCGCATCACGATCCTGCCGCTCTCGCCGCTGCCCAAGGGGGCGAAGAAGCCCAAGATCGACGCCGGCCGCTGGGCCGCCTTCGGCACGATGCTGCGGGCGCGCATCCTGGACAATTGGGAGCGCTGGGAGGAGACGCTCGCGCGCTATGCGGAGGAGCTCTCGCGGCTGGGCCACGACAATCGCGGCGGCGAGCAGCTGGGCGGTCTGCTCGCCATGGCCGACATGGTGCGCTTCGACGCGCCGGCCGACAGCGACACGGTGAGCATCCTCTGCGCGCCCTTCGACAAGCGCGACCAGCCGAAGGAGGAAACCACCTCCGAGCAGTTCCTCAACTGGCTGATCACCAAGACGGTCACGGCCTTCCGGGGCGGCAACCAGATGACGATCGGCGCGCTGGTGGCCGGCGCGGCCGGGCTCCAGGAGCTCGGCGGCGACCAGGCCACGCCCGCCAGCTCGGCGCACGCCCTGATGGCGCATGGCGTCTTCGTCGATGGGCTCAAAGAAAACGCCTGGGTGACGCTGCCGAACCAGAGCGCCGGCCTGGCGCAGCTCCTGGAAGGCTCGCCCTGGGGCACGAAGCCCGGCGCGGCGCTTTCCGGCTGGCAACAGGCCATGCAGCGCCTCTGCACGGCGCGAGACAAGCGCGGCCAGAAGATCGGCCGCAGCACCAACACACGCAAGCTCGGCGGCCGGGGATGGTCCCTGCCCGTCAACGTGTTCCTGCGCAACGAGGAGGAGTGACCATGTGGCCTTTCGGACCAAGCCGGGCCGAGCGCGAGCGGCGAGAGCGCGAGCGGATCGAGGAGGAGCGCAGGCTCAAGCGCCAAGCAGAAATGCGCTCCCGTAGTGCACACCAACGCGAACAGCTGTCCGCCTCAGCCAACCGCCGCGACGATCTCGGGGACCCGCTCCACCCGGCGAACCCGATCGGCCTGCTCAATCCCCTCAGCCCGATCTCGCCGCTCAACCCGATCCACAGCAGCCCGTCGTCGAGCTCGTCGAGCTACGACAGCGGCTCCAGCTCGTCGAGCTACGACAGCGGATCGAGCTCGTCTTCCTCGGATGGCGGGAGCATGTCGCCATGAAACAGGAATGGCAGGACAAGATCGCCGGTGCCGAGGCGATGCTTGACCAGGGGCTGGGCTCGACCGATCCGCGCCTGCGCTGCATGGCCCGCTTCGGCAAAGCGATCACGCAGCCGATCAACGAATGGTATCTCGACGAACTCGCGCGCGGCACCGACCGCGCGCTGCTGCTCCAGGTGCTGGCGGTGGCGCTCGGACAGATCGTCGGCATCCAGCTGCACAACTCGGGCGGCGCGCCGCCGCTGGTCGAGAGCGTTCTGCGGCTGCTGGCGCTCCAGACCGGCCAGACGCTGGCACAGGCGCAAGCGGGAGCGTTCGACCACATTGCGGTGCGCAATCCAGGAGCGCGGACATGAAGGCCGGGCGCACCCTGATGAACTCGGCCGAGATCGGCAGCCTGCGCGACGGCGGCTATGTTGTGTTCGATACCTCGCACGAAAGCCGCCATCCTGGCCTGGAGCGCGTGCCCGTCTTCGCCTGCGGCAGCAAGGACGATCTCCTGGACTATCTGGAGAAGCGGCTCGCCGAACACCAGGGCGAGCCGGAAGACGAGCCGTCATGAGCACGCGCGTCATCGTCGTGACCATGGACGTTCCCGAAAGCGTCTCGGACCAGGAGCTGGCGAACCGCGTGCAGCGCATCCTGTGCCAGGCCGCGCACCCCGACGACAACGACCCGCGCCAGATCGGACTGACCTGGCCGGATTACGCCTCGATCGACACAACCGTCTACAGGCCAGGGGAGGGCGGCTGACATGGAACGCCAGATCGAAGGCCAGCGCGGGCTGGAGCTGCGGATCTCCAACGCGCAGTTCTCCAAGCTGATCAAGATGGGCCGCGAGCAGGGCAAGACGCCGCAGCGTGTCGGCCAGGCGCTGTTCGACGAGGCCTATGAGGCGGCCTGCCTCGGCAAGGGCAAGGCGGCGGCCGAGCCGGCCGGCGACCAGCAAGAGAACAACGAGTTGCGCGGCGCATACGACGCTGCGGTGTTCGCGCTCCGAGACGAACAGCGCAAAAACGCGCAGGCCAGGCTCGCGATCGAGGAGTGGCAGGGCAAGGCGGAGAAAGCAGCGGACGAGCGGGACGAATGGAAGGCCCGCCATGATCTCGCAGTCGAGAAGCTCTGCCAGGCCGAAAAAGATCTCGACCAGGCGCGCAAGACCATCGCCGGCAAGGACCAGATGCTGCTGGACCAGGCGAAGGAGATCCGCGAGGCCAATGCCACGATCGAGCAGCTGCGCCAGCGCATCGAGGAGGAAACCGGCACGCTGCCGACAGCCCTGATCGACCAGGCGGCGATCGACGCGGCCAGCGTGCGGCCAGGCCCGATCGTCTTCGTCTCCAACCCGCCTCCCGAACCCGCGATCGAGCGTCTCGGCCCGATCGTGCCCGTCAAGGCGATCAAGGGCATGAAAGCCGCCGGCAACACGGCGGCCGAGATCGCGCGGGATCTCGGCCTGGATCTCGCCACCGTGCGCCAGGTGCTGGGATGAAGCTGCGCCATCGCATCCATGATTGGCGCTTCCGGTTTCGGCAGGCGCGTCACCGGGCCGAGCGGTGGATCGGCCGCGTTCGTGACTGCCATCGCAATGCGCACCGGCTCCAGGCGATCGAGCAGGCACTCAATGCGCGGAGCTTGTTCGCCAATCCCGATTTCCTCGACGAGATCGCCGACGAGCTCGACTGCGGCGGCATGTGCGACCAGATCACGCGCGAGTGGGATACTGGCGCGGCCTGGTGCAACCGATCGGAGAAAGGCGGCTATTGCCCCAACGACCTGGCCGAGACGCTGCGCGAGATCGCGAAGGTCGGACGTGAGCGAGCCTGATCCGCTGCCGCTGGTCTATCGCTGGAACCGCTGCGGCCGGAAGGGCCAGCCTTGCCAGGTGACGGCGCGCGGGACCATGAACAGCGTGCGCGTCGTCTTCGCGGACGGCTTCACCATGATCACCAGCGGCAACGCGCTGCGCAAGCGCGCGGCGGCGACACTCCAGGAGGACGGCCCATGTCAGACACGCGCGACGCGCTCTCGCTCGACTTCGTGATGTTCCAGGTGCAGCAGCTGGCGGCGACGCTGGAGGCGATCGGCTGCAAGCTCACCGGCATCGAGGTTGCCAGCCCCGAGGATGAAGCGAGGCTCAAGCAGCTGGCGGACGCGACCCGCCATATCGACGTGAGCGAGCAAGCCATGCGCCGGCAGCAGCTGGAGCTGTGCGGCGTGCCCTTCCGCAACCAGGTCGCACGCGAGCGGTTGGAACAGACAGCTCGCGCCTGTCTGACCGCTAGACGATAGCCGCCGGCCGGGCTCAGAGCCCGGCCGCAACCTCATCCAGCACCGCCTCGGGAATGAAGGTGCCGCGCTGCGTCTCGGGGCCGTAGCGCTGCGGCCCGGCCGGCGACGCGCCGGGCAGGCGGCGCAGCGCCCGCGACCAGGCTCCCTTGCGCCAGGCCGTCTGCGCGAACAGTGCCGTCAGAAACGGCCGCCCATTGGCCACCAGCACGCCGCGCCGCCCGGCCTCCGACACGACGCGCAGGCCGAGCGGCTGGATCTGCTCGGCCAGGTCCTCGTCCCCGTCCAGCGCCGCCGCCAGCTCGCTCGCCAGCGTGAAGGCGGAGGCCGGGTTGCCCGGCTCGGCTGAGGCGGCCAGCAGCGCCGCCAGGCAGGCGCGGCCTTCGTCCGCCTCCGCGATCTGGCTGCCCGTGACCGGCGGCAGGCCGAGCGTGGCATAGAGCTGCGCGGCGGCGCGGCTGCCATGGCCGAGACGGACCTCCTTCAACAGCGCGATCTTGGCCCAGAGAAGGCCGAGCGGCTGCTCGTCGAGCGGGAAAAGCGCCGCGCTCCCCGCGCCCGCGCCGCCGAGCGCTTTGCCGCGCCGCCACGCCATGAACACCTCGACCAGCTCGCGCCGCACGCGGGCGGCCTGGTCCGTGCGCGAGAACATGCAGACCAGGAGCGCCTGCGCCTCGTTGAGCCAATACTCGAGGCTCTCCATCAGCCGCCCCTTACCAGAACGGATTGGCGCGCCACCATGGCGCGCCAATAACCCATACAGTTCAAGCTCGCCCTTATTCCGGTCGATCAGCTTCCGGATATCGCGAGGCTGAGAAAACCCAAGCGCCTCCGCGAGGCGCAAATCCTGCACGCGCGGCTCTTCGTCGAGAATGGTAAGATCGCGTTCGGTGATGCTGAGAGACATGATGCCGCTCCTGTTGCCTGTGTGGCGGAGCAGGCGTCACCTTTCTCAGGGGCGCGCGGCTCCGGGGCTGAGAAACGTGGCAACAGTCACGCCCCCGCGCCTTTAGGCTCGCGCCATTGGACATGCGCGCAGGGACCCCGGATGTATCATCGCGAAGGCCGGCCTATCGGGGCCGGACGCCGCTGTTGCCGTATAGGAGTTTCTCAGGCTCCGGGCGAGACGTTGTGCTGATTTGCGGTTTGCGTCAAGCTGCCGTTTAAACGCGGAGGAAGCGGCGTTGATCAAGATCCTCACTTCACTGATAGTGGCCTTCATTGCGTCTACGCAAGTTCAGAGCCAAACGTGGGGCTATCAAGACATACCGAAAGGACAATTTGATTGCTCTTTCGAAATCGTTGCCAAAGAGACGGCTGGTATAAGTTGTGTCGATAAACGCAAGCTTGAACCTGTCGATTTGCATGCAACGCTAATGCTTGTCGAGCGTGGCTGGTCTGGCCGCCTTCTATGCGTTGGTCGTGACAGCCTTTGCGCGGATTACCGTGTCCCGCTGTTCATCGAGGTTCAGCTTGGTCGCCGTCCAAGTTTTGGCGATGCAGTGAAGTGCACGGCGATCTGGAGCCGATCACTGCACTGCACCTAGCTCACTCCAAGCCCCTGGACCCGCCGCAGGGCGCGCGCGATCACGCTCGCGTCGCTCTCGCCCGGCCGGCGCAGGGCCTCCAGGTCGGCGACGGCCTCGCGCTCCAGCTGGACGGAGAGCAGCCGGCCGCCTCGCGCGCGCAGCGCCTCGCGCGCCTGGCGCGCCATGGTGGCCCGATCGCGCGGCATGGCCGGATCGTATTTCAGGGGGCGTGCCATCGTTCAGTCCCGCTCAAGTCCGGCCGCGCGCTGCGCTTCCCACAGCCGGTCCTGGACCAGGCCGACCGCCTTGTCGAGGCCGATCGTCTGATGCGGATTGCTGGCGCGCAGCGCGTCTGTCAGCAGCTTGCGGGCCTCGCGCAGCCCCGCAATGCGGCCTGCCGCCAGCTCCGGGTTCACTTGTCCCTTTTTCCTCGCCATCGTGCTAGATCCTCTCGTGATGTCGGCCGCGTCGCCTCTCCGGGTGCGCCGCCCGGCGTCAAGCCCGGCCGCCTGCCAGCGGCCGGGCATCCTCTCCCCGATCCTAGAACAGTTCCTGCTGGCGGTGCGCGTCACTGAACAGCGGCAGCGCGGATGTGTCGAAGTCCTGCGCAGGGCGGGACCGCAGCCGGGCCTGCTCGCGCCTCCTGAGAGCCTCGTTTAAACGCTGGTTCACGCCCTGGACGTGAGCGACGGCCTGTTCCAGGACGTGGCCTGGGTTGAGGCCCCACAGCGACTGTTCCAGCCCGTGCGAGCCGTGGCGGATGGTGATGAACCATTGGCCGCGCTCGGTCTGCGCCAGCGTGGTGGACTGCCAGCCGGGGCCGAGCAGGTTGGTCGCGTCGATGAAGTCGGTTCTTGGTGCCATGTCGGTTTCTCCGGGTTGCGGCCTCTGCCAAGGCCGGATGCGCTGGCGCATCGTGGGGGGCGGGCACGCCAGCCCCCGGCGATGGGTCAGAACAGGGCGAGTTGGCGCGCCTGGTCGCCGAACAGCGGCAGGGCGGACGTGTCGAAGTCCTGGACCGCGCGGCGCAGCGCCGGGCGCTCGATCACGCGGGCCGCGACCTGGACCGGCTCGGCCGGAGCCTCGGCGAGGGCGAGCTCGCGGAGATAGGCCACCGCCTTGCTCGCGTCGCTCGCGGCGCTCATGAAGGCGGTTTCGTGATCGGCCAGGAACTTGATCCAGCCGCCGAGATAGGACGCGGCGTCCTGGTCGTTGTCATAGCCGAACTCGGCCGAGAGGAAGGCGCTGGCGAGCTCGGCGACGAGCTCCTCATAGGTGTATTCCTGGTCGCCGAATTTCTTGCCCTTGATCCGGTTCAGGCGATGCTCCGCGCCGGTCCAGTGCGCGAGCTCGTGAAAGGCCGTGCCGTAGTAGCGATCGGCCGAGACGAAGCTCGCGAAGATCGGCAGGTTGATGATGTCATCCGACCGCCGGTAATAGGCGCGGCCTTCGCCGTGGCGGATCTTCGCGCCGCTGGCGGCGAGAAACTCCTCGGCGAGCTCGTCGCGGCGATCGGCGTTGATCGGCTCGGCCTGCGGCAGCATGTGCGCCGGCAGATCGTCGCACTGCTCGACGTTGAAGACCGTATAGGCCTTGAGAAACGGGATCTTGCGGAGCTTGCCGGTCTGCTCGTCTTCGCGCTCGATCGTGGACACGAAAACCACCGTGCTGCCCTTCTCGCCCTTGCGGACGCTGCCGCCGGCCGCGCGGGCCTGCTTGAAGGTGAGCCAGCCGCTGGAGGCGAAACCGCGCTCCTGCTGCTCGCACCACAGCAACGGAACGTTGACGCCAGAATAGGCGCGGCCGGTCGAAGCATTGCGGGGCATGGCCCCGGTCCCCTTGCTGCTCCAAGACTGCCGCCACGGCGCAACACCGGCTTTCAGATGGGCCAGAATACGGTTGGTGATCTCGGCGTGAAGGTTGCGGGCCATTGTCTTTCTCCGGGTTGGGGCGGCCTCTGCCAAGGCCGTGGAATGAGTTATTGCACATGCGCCAAAATAACCTCAAGCGTTTTTTCAAACGTTATTCACATTTTCCGCAAATGGCTGAAATCGCGGCCAAATCGGCGCTCGATCGGTGGATAAGCTGTGGATCGGCGCGCCCTGGCGCTCGCGAGGCCGTTTGACAGCGCGCCGCAAATCAGATTGGCGTGTGAAGCTTCACACTCCCATCGGATGCTCGCATGGCCTCGGCCTCGGCCCCTCCCTGCACCCTGTTTGCCAGCGGCGAAGCTTCGCGCGCCTTCACGGGGGCGGGGCCAGCAGGTGTTGCGGCAGTGTTGCGCGGAGTGTTGCAGCGTAACCCATTGCAATCGCTGCGCTTTTCGGCCTCGCAACACCTACAACACCTGCAACACCGGGTTGCCTCACGGGTGCGCATACGAGAGCGCGGCGCAGGCGCATTCGCGCGCGGGTTCGGGGGTGTTGCAAGTGTTGCAAGTGTTGCAAGGCTGAAATGTATATATATTTCAATGACTTCACCGCAACACCCCTTGCAACGCCTCGCGGTGGCGGCGCGCCAAGGTGTTGCGGATCACCTCTGCTCGATCGGCTCCGCAGCGCCGCAGGCGATTAAATATCCTCGGAAATTCAACGGGTTGGGGCCTGCGGGCCGGCTTGGCGGCGCGAGAGCCGGAAATGGGGTGTTGGTTGTGCGTGCGTCGCGGTCCTGGGCGCGCGGCGGCGAGCTCGTCGAGCGCCTGGCGCTGGCCCTCGACCAGGCCGAAACCGGCCCGATCGGGGCTCGGTCGCCAGTCGGAGCGCCGCCAGTCGCCAGCGAAAGCGTGCGATCTCAACACGTTAGGGCCGGATCGGGCTTAACCCATCGGGCTAACCGGGGGGCGGCCTCGTGCCAGAACCCCACCCCCCCCTCGATCCGCGACCCCCACCCCCGGCGATCGACCGCCCCCTCTTCCCGCGCCCCCTTCGGTGCAGCTGCCGCGCCCCTCGGGGCCGGCCTTGTCCGAAGGGGGGCAGGCGCGGAACCGTGGAAGGCCGGGCGCGGGGGCGCGGGGTGCCAGGGATCGGGAGCGGCGAAGACAGGCGTCCCGCCGACCAAGGGTTCCGGGGAGGTCGCCCATGGCTGACCATCACGGCGCGGCCGGAGCGGTGGCGGGGGCGCTGATCGAGGCGCGCTCGGATCTCGCGGCGGGCGAGGAGCAGCTCGATCTCCTGGCGGCCGAGAACCGGCCATCGGTCCAGTCGCTGCGGTTCAACGACGAGGCATTGGCGGCCGAGGCCGAGCGGACCAGGAAGGCCGGGCGGCCGAAAGGCGCGCAGAACCTCGCGACGCAGGACCTCAAGCGCTGGCTCGTGCATCTGCTCGGCCGCACGCCGCAGGAGTGGCGCATCCGATGGCTGATGGTCCAGCCGGAGCAGCTCGCCAAGCGGTTCGGCATGACGGCGAAGGAAGCGCTCGAATTTCAGGACCGCATCGCGAAGGAGCTCCAGCCCTATTTCATGGCCGCGATGCAGCCCGTGGACGATCAGGGCAAGCCGGTGCCGCTGGTCGCGCTCTCGATCGGCGGCCAGGTCGGCCAGGCCGGCGGCGGCGCGCCCTGGAGCGTCTGGCAGGCGCAGGCCGGCGACGGCGCGATCGACGTGACGCCGGAGGCGGCGGAATGACGATCCTGCGCTTCGGCACGCTCGACGAGGCCCTGCGGGAGTATCCAGCCGGCTCGGCGCTGCTCCTGGAGAGCGCCGGCCCCGTCTCCGATCGGTTCATCATGTCGCGCGGCACGCGGGATCTGCTCTCGGGGCCGGTCGGCTCGGGCAAGACGACGGCCTGCGTCAAGCGGGCGCTGCGCGCGGCGATGCAGCAGCCGCCGATGCTGCACAACGGCAAGCTGTTGAAGGGCGCGCCGCGCTTCTACCGGCTCAACGTCTACCGCCAGACCTACAAGGACATCTGGCAAACGACGGTGCCGAGCTGGTGCAAGATCCTCGACCCCAACAAGGGCGTCGGCAACATCGTCGGCTCCTCGCCGCGCCCCGGCCAGTTCACGCTGGATTTCGACGATGGCTGGGGGCCGATCTACCTGGAGGCGAATTTCCTGGCCTGGGGTGAGGATGCGGACCCCGACAGCCTGGGCGGCACGGAAGCCACCGACGCCTATCTGAACGAAATGCCGACGCTGCGGGAGGATCTGTTCATCAACCTCGGCCGCACGGTTGGCCGCTTCCCGAACCGGGGCGAGATCGGCCTGCCGGACGATCCGTCCATCCCCTATGGCGCGATCTTCGGCGACGCCAACGCGCCGGAGCCTGACAGCTGGGTCTATCGCGACTTCTGGAGCCCGAAGAAGCCGGAGGGCTACCAGCATTTCCGCCAGCCGGGCGGGCTCGACCCCGACGCCGAGAACCTCAAGGCGGTCGGCCGGACCTACTACACCGCCATGGTCGAGGCGAACCGCCATCGGCCGTGGTGGATCAAGATCAAGATCGACCACAAGCCGGGCTACAACCGCGAAACCGACGTGATCTACGCCGATTTCGACGACGATCTGCACGTCTCCATGGTGCCGTTGAAGCCCTATCCGGTCCTGCCCGTCCTGGTCGGCTTCGATGGGGGTCTGACACCCGCGGCGGCCTTCGAGCAGGAGCTCGCTGACGGCCACCTCAACATCCTCGCCGAAGCCGTCGTCGAACGCGGAGACGAGTTCGAGCTCGCCGAAAAGGTCAAGGTCATCATGGGCTCGCGCCGCTTCGCGGGTTGTGAGTTCGAGTTTCAGTGCGATCCGGCGATGGATGCCGGCGCGGATACCAAGATCGGCTCGATGCGTGCCCGCCTGGCACGGGCGCTCGGCATTCGGACGCAGGATATCAAGCTCGCGTCGTCGAACGACCCTGAGACACGCCACGCCCCGATCCGCGAGAAGATCAAGGATGGCCGCCGCAAGCTGACGGTGGACGCGACGCATTGTCCGACGATCCGGCGGGCGCTCGCCGGAACCTATCAGTATCAGCGCACGCGCGGCACGGCGGAGCGGGGCCGGGCGGTCAAAAACCCCGACAGCCACGTTATGGAAGCGGCCGAATACGCAGCGATGATGTGCGGCACCGAAGCTGCTCGCATTCGCAGAACCGAGCGGGTGCGCCAGCGCGAGGCGAAGCGGAACCAGGAGGCTCGCTCCGGCACGAAGCCGCCTCGCTACTCGCCGCTTTCTCGGAGGGTGCGATGATCGTGCGCCGCACCCACCCGGCCGAGATCCTCGAAATTTGCGGCCGCCTCCGGCAGTCCGATCACGACGAACTGTTGGCGACCAGCTTCTTCGATGATGTGGTGTTGCAAGGCGAGTTGATCGCTTCGGGCCTTGAGCGGGCAGTACTGGCCTACACCTTCTGCGGTGACGATGGTAGGCCGATCGCTTTCGTCGGCGGCTGGTTGATTGCCCCGGGTGTTGCCACCGCCAGCATGTTCGCCACAGACGAACTCGCCACCATCGGGCGACCCGCTTTCCTTTTCTGCCGCGACCGGCTGTTCCGCGATGCGGTGCCGCGCGCCTTCCGCCGGGTCGAGTGCCGCGCGCTCGCCTCCAACACCGTGGCGCGTGCCTGGATGAAGCGTCTCGGCTTCGCGGAGGAAGGCCTGTGCCGTGCACTCGGCAAGGGCGGCGAGGACTTCGTGAGTTGCGCCTGGGTTCACCCCTCACATCCGAAGGAGGCCTAGATGGGCTGGTTCAGCAAGATGTTTTCCGGCAAGCAGCAGCGTCTGCTCCAGATCCAGCAGGCGACGGAGCTCCAGGCCCAGCAGGCCACGGCCGCCGAGGAACAGGCGCGCCTGAATGCCGAGCTGGAGGCCAACCGGGCCAATTCGCAGCGCCAGCTGGAGATCCTCCAGCAGCAGGGCGAGGCCTCGCTCGCACAAGCGGCCGAAACGGCGCGCCTGGCGCAGCAGGCGGCCGAGGAGGCCAATTACCGCGCCTCGCAGACCCCGGCCGACAGCGAGGAGGCCAGGGTGGCGGCCGATCGGCGTAAGCGCAACGCGCAGCAGGCGCGCGGCATCGCCTCGACGATCGTCCAGCGCAGCGGCGGGCTCGGCGCTCCGGCGCTGGCGCAGCAGCAGCTGCTCGGCGCGTGAGGCAGCCATGATCTCGCAGAAGGAAATTCTCGCGCGCCACGACGAGCTCAAGGCCATCCGCCAGCCCGTCGAGCGCCAGTGGCGCGAGATCGCGCAGCTCATGTGCCCCGAGCAGGAGGACATGTTCACCGGCTCGACCCGGCACAACCCGAATTACGACGAGCTCTACGACGCCACCACGCTCCAGGCGGCGGAGGCGTTCTCCGGCGGCATCTACGGCCAGATGACGAACCCGGCCAACAACTGGTTCCAGTTCGGGCTCGAAGACGAGGATCTCGCGAAGTGGTATCCGGTCAAGACCTGGCTGTGGCGGCAGAGCGGCAAGGCCTTCGGCACCTTCTCCGTCTCGCGCTCGAAGTTCTATTCCGAGGCCCCCGGCTGGTTCTCGGATCTCGGCATCTTCGGCATGGGCACCCTCTATTCGGAGGAGATCGTGGGCCAGGGCCGTTTCCTGGACCGCGCCATCCCGCTTGGCGAGAGCTTCATCGACGTGGACGCGGAAGGCGAGATCGACACCTTCCACCGCGCCTTCAAGCTCACCGGCCGGCAGGCCAAGCGCAAATTCCCGGAACTCGAGCAGCTCGGCCCGACGATCCATGATCGCACGGCCTATGAGATCATCCATGCCGTCTACCCGAACCCGTCCTATGACGAGCGGCAGGTTCTGAGCCTCGCCGGCAAGCCCTTCCTGTCGGTCTATCTCTCGCCGCAGATCAAGGGTTTCATGCGCGTCGGCGGCTATCGGCGCATGCCCTACCACACCATCATGTGGAAGCGCCGGCCGGGCCGGGTCTATCCGGTCGGGCCGGGCCATATCGCGCGGCCGGAAGCCGCCATGCTCAACGAGATGGAGCGCACGCACCTGGTTGCGGCGCAGCGCGCGGCCGACCCCACCATCCTCGCCCATGACGAGGACACCTTCTCGCCCGCCGATTACTACCCCGGCAACGTCATCTATGGGCAGGTGAACGATCGCGGCCAGCCGCTCGCGCAGCCGCTCAACACGGGCGCGAACCTCCAGCTCTCCCTCGACATGTCGAAGGAGCGGCGCGACGCGATCCGCCAGGCCTTCTACTTCTCGGTCATGCAGCTGGTGAACCGGCCGCAGATGACGGCGACGGAGTTCCTCGGCTTCCAGGAGGAATATCTGCGCCAGATGGGGCCGAACCTCGGTCGCATCCAGTCGCAGGGCCTCGCCCCCCTGATCGCCCGGCGCTACGACATCCTCGCCGCCGCCGACCAGATCGACCCGCCGCCGGCCGAGCTCGAAAACGTCCCGCTCAAGATCCAATACACCTCGCCGCTCGCCACCATGCAGAAGGCGGCCGAGGCCCGCGCGACAATCCAGTATGTCATGGGCGTGCGCCAGGTCGCCGACGCCACCCAGGACTATGGCGTCATGGACAATGTGGACGGCGACGCGGCGGCGGCGATCCTGCACGAGGCCATGGGGCCGCCGCCCGCCCTGCGGCGCGACCCGGCGGAGGTCGAGAAACTGCGCCAGCGCCGCGCCCAGCTCGCGGCCCAGCGCGAGCAGCTCGCTCAGGAAGGCCAGGCGGCCGAGATCGCGGCCACCAACGCGCACGCCGCCCAGGCCGCGACGCTCTCCAGCCAGCGCGCGGAGGCCCCGTGAAGATCCTCGGCCCCCTGATCACCTTCTGGCCGGATCTCAACCAGCGCCGCCAGCTCGTGCTGGAGTATCAGCGCCTGGCCGGCATGAAGACGCTGCTCGCCGACATCGCCAAGCGCGGCGGCGTCTTCACCGCCGGCCAGGTCCCGGCCGGCGACCTGTTTGCCGCCGGCATCGCCGAGGGCCGCCGCCAGATCGCCCTGGAGCTGATCCGCACCGCCGGCACCAACCCCGCGACGCTCCAGAGCGTCTGCACCGCTCCCGCCCCGAAGCCTGCCACCAACCGTCACCCGGAGGACTGATCCATGCTCATGCGTTCCGCATTCCCCCATCCCCATTTAAACGCGGCCGAAGCCGGGGCTGGTGGCGCGGCCGGCGGTGGCGGCGGCGACGGTGCTGCCGCAGCTGCCGCCGCTGCTGCTGCCGGTGGCGGGCAGGGCGGCGCGGCGCAAAGTGGCGCGCCAGGCGGCGATCCCTGGTATGCCAAGTTCGAGCTCGACGAGCCGGCCAAGCAGTTCATCGCCGATCGCAAGTTCGATGCGCCGGACGGCTTCCCCAAGCTGGTCAAGTCGGCGATCGAGGCCGACCGCATCGCCCGCTCGCGCAACGTCTTCGAGAAGCCGGACCCGGCGCGCATCAACGAATGGGATGGCTGGCGCGAGCTCGGCTGGAAAGACAAGGCCGAGGAATACCAGCTCAAGAAGCCGCAGGTTCCCGACAGCTTCGACTATATGCAGGGCTTCGAGGACAAGCTCCGCGAGATCGCCCATGCCAACAAGGTGCCGCTGCACGCGGCGCAGGCCATGCTGGACGGGCTCACCGCCTGGGGCGTCTCCGAGATCGACGCCACGGCCGCCAGCGGCGCGAAGGCGCTCCAGGATCTCGACGCCGGTCTGCGCAAGGATTGGGGCGGCGACTATGACCGCAACACCGAGCTCGCCAAGCGCGCCTTCCGGCATTTCACGGTCGGCCTCGACGACGGCAAGGAGCTCCAGGGCCTGATCGGCGCGCCGCAGATGATGCGGCTGTTCCACAAGATCGGCGAGGCCATGGGCGAGGACAAGCTCGTCGTGGCCGGCGGCGGCGCGCCGCTGGGCGAGAGCCTGGAGGCTCTGCGCGCCGAGCAGCGCCGGCTCCAGGGCGACCCCGAGTTCATGAAGGCCCTGCGCGATCCGCGTCACGCGCGGCACGAGGAGGTCAAGGCCCAGCGCCAGCAGATCATCGACAAGATCGCCGCCCGCGAGCTCGGCCAGCGCCGCTGACCGTCAACCGCCCTAGAACCGACAGGAGGTCACCATGGGCAAGAAAGCACAGACGCCGCCGGCCGCCGCCAAACCGGCCGCCCCCAAGCCGGCCGCGTCGCCGCCGGTCGAACATCCGCTGCTCGTCGAGTTCGCGGCCGATCTGCCGCACGAGGCCGCCCAGGGCGAATACAGCTTCAACCAGCGCGACCGCTGGTTCGGCCAGCCCACCGATCTCGCCGATGGCTGGCACAAGGCGGGCGAGGAGTGGCATGTGCGGATCGAGGGCGGCCTGCCGGTCGAGGCCCTGCGCGCCGACCATCCCACCGCGCAGCTGATGGATTTCCTGTTTTCGTAAAGACCGAGCCGCGCCGGCTCGCGCGGTGCCCCGAAGAGGAAGCAAATCATGGCCAACCACGACGAAGCGGCGATCGAAGACGAGATCCAGCGCAAGGGCCTCAACGCTCCCCGCCTGACGCCTCAGCATATCGACGACCAGATCATGGCGGAGCAGTATCATGTCTTTCCCGGCACTACTCTGACAGTCTGCGCGCTCACCTTGCGCAACGGCTTCCAGGTCACCGGGGAAAGTGCTGCCGCCAGCCCCGAGAACTTCGACACGGAGATCGGCCGGAAGATCGCGCGCGACAATGCGCGCAGCAAGATCTGGGCGCTCGAAGGCTACGCACTCCGCACGCGGTTGGCCGCTTGACAGGCTGGCGCAAATCAGACAGCGCTTGATCGCATAGGAGCCGGCCTCTCCCGCGGGGGAGGCCGAAAACGCCGCAACCGCCCGCTCCGGGCGGCCCGCCGGGGGGCAGGCCCCCGCTCAACCTGCCGCCGATCGCGGGCGTAAAACGACAGGCCTGGCCCGCTGGATGGGGTGCGCTCCTACCAGCCGCAACCTCGCCGAAGCAACCCACTTCCCATTGCTTCGAGACGAGGAGACGGCCCATGGCAGGCCCGGTCACCGACACGCACCGCATCACCTATCGCGAGAACGTCATCCTGGCGCTCCAGGAGAAGAAGGCGCAGTTCGACGACACCTTCATGTATGACAGCGACCTGTCGGGTCGCCAGGTCCGCATGCTCAACATCGTCGGCACGACCGAGGCCCGCGTCGATCAGCCGGAAGGCGGCGACACCCCCGATGTCGAGATCACCCATGAGCCGGTCTGGGTCCTGCCCCGCCGCCTCGACTGGGGTAAGATCATCACCAAGGAAGACCAGATCAAGGCGCTGACAGACTACAAGTCCGAATACGTCCAGTCCGGCGCAGCCGCGATGGTCCGCCGCAAGAACGCGATCCTCGCCGAAGCGGTTTTCGCTCCGCGCCTGATCGGTCCCGATGTTCCGGTTTCGACCCCCTGGGCCGGCAAGACCGTGCCGCAGACGGTCGGCTCCTCGGACGGCGCGACCAACGTCGGCATGAACGTCAAGAAGATCCTCCGCGCCTTCCGCTTCATGGAGGAAGACGAGATCATGATCGAGGAGGAGGACATGTATCTCGGCCTCGATCCGGTCGAGATCGAGGACCTCTATTACGACCTCACCTACGTCAACAAGGACTACCGCAACAAGGCGGTGATCGAGGAGAAGCGGGTGCTGGAGATCCTCGGCATCCCGATCATCCCGACCAAGCGCTTCGCCGACCAGGCGGCCAATGTCTCGTCGGCGGCCCTGTGGTGCAAGTCCGGCATGGGCTGGGGCGAGTTCGATCCGATCACGGTGAAGTCGGAGCCGAACCCGGCCAAGCAGTTCCGCGAGCACTGCTACATGGAGCAGTGGCTCGGCGCAACGCGCCTCCAGGACCAGAAAGTGGTCCGCATCCTCAACAAATACTGACGCCGCCAGCGTCTCGCGGCGCGCCCTTGAGGCGCGCCGTCGCTTCCGCCTTCCCCGTCACCCAGCCGGCGGCCGACGCCCCGGCTCGATCAGGAGGCCGCCATGGCCGTCGTCCAGAAATACGGAAAGTCCTACAAGAGCCCGAGCGCCATTGCGCTCGCTCTGGCCGTCTTCGCTGAAGGTCAGATGCGCACGATCGTCACCGGCAGCATCGCCGTGGCGAACGGCGACAGCGCCAACTCCGAGATCTTCTTCGGCAAGATCCCGTCCAACGCCATCCTGCTGCCGATCTCGACGCTCTATCACGGCGCGTTGACCGGCGTGACCGATTTCGACATCGGCCTCAAGCGCGACGGCGTGCTGATCGACATCGACTGCTATGCCGACGGGCTCAACCTGTCCTCCGCCGGCACCAAGGGCGGCACCGCCGCGCTCGCGACCGGCTCGATCGGCCGGCGCGCCTGGGAAGTGGCCGGCCTCGCCAACGATCCCGGCGGCGATTTCGATCTCGTCGGCACGTTCAAGACGGACGCCAGCGCTGCCGGCGTGCTGGAGGCGATCTTCTACTACAGCAAGAAGTGAGCCCGATGGCGCGCGCGGCATCGGAGACGGAAGCGGCCAACGGGGCGCTCGCCGAGATCGGCGAGCCCCCGATCGCTTCCCTGTCCGAGCCGCGCGCCGCCGCCCGCGCCTGCAAGCGCCGCTTCGCCGATGTCCGCGACGCGCTTCTGCGCGAGGCGGACTGGAATTTCGCCACTGCCTGGATGGTTCTGTCGGCCGATCCGGTTCCCGCAATCGGCCCCCTCAAGCACCGCTTCGTGCTGCCGCCCGATTGCGTCAAGGTCCGCTTCGTCGAGGGGCTCGGCACGGATGATTGGGCGCTGGAGGCGTCCTCGACCGTGCCGACGAGCTCGCCCTCGCTCGGCGGCGTTCTGGTCACGAACGCGACCGCGCCCAAGATCTGCTACACGCGCATCATCGAGCAGCCGGCCCTGTGGGATGCGCTCTTCCTGGTCGTGTTCCAGAAGCGGCTGGGCGCGGCCATCGCGCCGACCATCGGCCGCAGCCAGTCCACCGCCGGCCGCCTCAACGGCGAGGCCGCGGCCCTCCTGAAACCGGCCAAGCGCAAGGACAGCCAGGAGAAAGCGCGCACCCAGCTGCCGCGCGAGACGAGCTGGCTCGCGGCCCGCCGTGGCGGGAGGCCGCAGTGATCGCCGCGACGCTCGATCGCTCCGCCTTCTCGGCCGGCGAGCTCGACCCCGCGCTGCACGCGCGCAAGGATCTCGCACGCAACCAGGTCGGTCTGAAAGCCTGCGAAAACCGTGTCGTCATGGTCGAGGGCGGGGCGACGCGTACGCCGGGAACCCGCTTCGTCCTGCCGCTCAAGACGGAAGCCGAGCGCGGCAAGCTGCTGCCTTTCGAGTTCTCGGTAGACGACAATTACATGCTCGTCTTCAACGGCGGGAAGATGCGGGTCCACCGGGACGGCGGCGTCGTGGTCGATCCCGGTTCGCCGCCCAATCCTTACGAGCTGACCGTCCCCTTCACGGCGGCCGATCTCGATAATCTCCGCTGGGCGCAGACCGGCGACGTGATCTTCATCGCCTGGGGCAAGCAGCCCAAGGTCCTGACCCGGCTCAACCATGACAGCTGGACGATCACGGATTATCTCAACGTGCGCGGTCCGGTCGAGCCGCAGAACACCGACACCGGCCGCACGATCTCGGCATCCGCCGCCACCGGCACCGTCACGCTGACCGCGAACACGCCGACGTTCCAGGCCGGCCATGTCGGCTCGATCTGGCGGCTGGACGAAGCCAACCTCGCCAATGTCCCGACCTGGAAGGGCAATGAGAGCGGCCTCTCGGCCGGCAATCTCCGCCGCAATGCGGGCAAGGTCTATTCCGTCGTCTCCGGCAGCGATGCGGGGCCGAACCCGCCGACGCATGACGAGGGCGACGTGCTCTCGGGCGGCGTCAATGTGGTCTGGCGCTACGAGCATTCCGGCTTCGGCCATGTGCGGATCACCGCCGTCGCCTCGGCGACATCGGCGACCGCCACCGTCATCGGCAAGCTGCCGAGCGATGTCACCGGCTCGAACGCGACCTATCGCTGGTATGAGGCCGCCTGGTCCGATGTGAAGGGCTGGCCCAAGCAGGTGCGTCTCGCCGACAGCAGCCTGATCTGGGCGGACGGCAACCGCTTCTGGCGGACCAAGGCGACGGATCTCTACGATTTCGAGATCTCGACCGAAGACGACAGCGCCATCGCCACCCGCATCTTCTCGCAGGACGGCAAGCTGGTCGATATTCAGTGGATCTTGAATGCCGGCATCGTCGTGCTGGGCACGCGCTCGGGCGAGTGGATCGTGCGCGGCGGCGCGGACCCCTTCGCCCCGCTCACCCTGGTCAACATCCGCCTGATCCCTGACGGGACCGAAGGCTCCGCGCCGCATATTCCGCAGCCCGTGGACGGCGGCGCGGTGTTCATCGGCCGCTCCGGCGACCGGCTGCATTTCGCGCAGTTCGATCGCGTCGCCGAGAAGATCCAGACCGAGGAGCTCACGCTCTATGCCCGCAACATCCTGCGCGGCCGGGCCAAGGTGCTGGCCTATCAGCGCGATCCGCACCGCGTCGTGTGGATCGCGACGCAGGCCGGCGAGCTGATCGCGATCACCTTCCGGCCGGATCAGGAAGTCATGGGCTGGTCCCGCCATCCCGATCCGAACGGCATCGTCGAGGATCTCGGCGTCATGGCGTCGCCGGACGCGGCCTATTCGCAGCTCTGGCTGATCGTCCGGCGCACGATCGACGGGCAGACGCGGCGCTATGTCGAGGTCATGGCCCCGTTCTTCCAGCCGCAGGACCGCGCCAACCCCACGGCGGCCGGCGCCTGGTTCGTCCGCAGCGGCCTGCGCTACCAGGGCGCGCCGACGCAGACGATCCTCAATCTCGGACATCTCGAAGGCGAGGAGGTCGCGGTGATGACGGATGGCGTCCAGCATCCGCGCCGCACCGTCCAGGGCGGGCAGATCTCGCTCGCCTATTCCGCCAGCGATGTCCTGGTCGGCCTGCCGATCGCGTCCCGCCTGCGCACGCTCTCGATGGAAACGGCGATCGACGGCTCGACGACGAAAGGCACCAAGAAGCGCGCCGACAGCGTGCTGCTGGAGCGGCTGTTCGGCGCGGGCGGCACGATCGCGGCCAATAACGGCGAGCCGGAAAAGCTGACCCTCACGGGCAATACGATGCCCAACGGCCCGCAGCCGCTCGAAACCGCCTCGCGCCCCGTGACGGTCGAGTGCCATATCGAGGACTTCCTCGAAATCGAGCTCGTCAACGATAGCGTGTATCCCGATACGATCCTCGGGCTCTCGCCGCATGTCCGCTTCGTCGAGGACAGCGACTGATGTGCGAGCCCACGCTCCTCACCGTCGCGACCATGGGCCTCCAGGCCGGCAGCGCCGTGTTCTCGGCCGGGATGCAGTCGCGCAATGGCGAGCGCCAGGCGCGGCTCGGCGTCTGGCAGGCTCTCCAGGAGAGCCGGGCCGGTTTCGAGGAGGCCGGAGCCGTCTCGCGCGTGCTGGTCGATGAAGCCACGGAAACGGCCGGCTTCACCCTGGACCAGGCCGTGCGCGCGACGCGCGCCTACAAGCTCGCAATGGACATGGCCGGCAAGAATGCCGAGATCGCCATGGGCCGCGCGAACCTCCAGGAGAACCGCGTCCGCGAGGAAACCAAGGCGGCGCTGGCGGAGCAGTCCACCTATTTCGCCGCGAACAACATGGACCCGACCTATGGTTCGCCGCTCGCGCTCGCCGCCTTCGGTGCGGCGCAGGGCGAAAGCGACGCCCTGATCGTGCGGGCCGGCGGCCTCCAGGAAGCGGCCGAGCAGCGCTGGAGCGCCTACAGCCTGGCCGACAAGGCCGACGAGAGCCTTGCCACCGCCGCCTTCTCGACCGAGAGCGGCTACAGGACGGCGAGCCGCCAGATCGAAAGCAGCTACCGCACGGCCAGGACGCGCGGCACCTCCGGCAACATGGCCGCCGGCATCACGGCCGCCACCAATCTGCGCGCCGGCCAGTTCGGCGCGGCGACGACGCTGCTTTCGACCGCCACCAATTGGGCCAGCATGGCGATGGGCGGGAAGCTCCCCGGCATCAGCTTCGGCACGGGCAAGCCGGCCGTGTCCGGCGGCTCCATGAGCCCCTGACATGGCACAGGCCCCCATCATCGTCTCCCGTCAGCGCCTGGCCGGCCCGCAGGCCCTGCCGCAGCTCTCGACCGGCGAAGGCCTGCTCCAGGCGCAGCTGGCCGGCACGCGACGCGAGGCCCGCGCCGAGATGGCCGGCATCGAGAGCGCGGCGGCGGCCGAGATCCAGGGCGGGCGGGCGATCACGGCCGCCGCCATGCAGTCCGGCGTCGCGGAGACGAAATTCGCCGGAGCGGTCAACGCCGCCACACAGTCGATCGGCAACGCGATCCTGGAGGCGCAGCAGCAAACCAGGCTGACCGAGGCTCAGACCAACCTGCTCAAGCGCCAGGAGCAGCGCCGCGAGGAGTTCCGCAACGACCCCGACTGGCAGACCGCGCCCAAGCGGCTCCAGGAGGCGATGCAGAAGGACGAGGAGGAGATCCTCTCCGGCTTCGGCGCGGCCGACCAGGCCAAGCTGCGCCAGTCCGTCATCCGCTCCAGCCTCTCGCTCCAGCGCGAGGTCAGCCAGACCTCGCTGGGCAAGATGAACAATGCGGCGCTCGCGTCGCAGACCGAGCTCTCGCAGACCTATCTGACCCGCGCCTCGCGAGCCACGTCGGCCGACGAGCGCAACGCCATCATCAGCGAGAACGACACGGCGATCGACGGGCTGGTGTCGCGCGGCATCCTGGACCCGACGCAGGCGCTCACCTCCAAGCAGAACTTCCGCCAGCAGCTCGACCAGACGGAGCTCTACAAGGGCATCAAGAACAACCCGGAGGGCACCCTCAAGGCGCTCCAGGACCCGGCGATGTTCGGCTCGCTCACGCCCTTGCAGCGCGAGACGGCGACCGCCCAGGCGCAGGCCGCGCTCGACGAGCGCAAGGGGCTGGAGGCGGCCGACCAGCAGAAGCGCGACCCCGCCGCTGCCGCCGCGACCTTCGCCCGCACGCCCGATCAATCCATCGTCGGCCAGGTCGTGCGGCGCGCGCTGATCCCCGGCGAGAGCGGCGGCAATCCCAACGCCGAGAGCAACCGCAACGCCGCCGGCATCGCGCAGATCATCCCCGACACGGCGCGCCGCCTCGCCCGCACGCTCGGCTGGTCGGATCTCGCGGGGCTCGACGACGCGCAGGTGAAGGCCTGGCTCAAGGCCAATCCCGACAAATCGACGCTCATGGCCGAGCGTGAGATCGGCGATCTCTGGCGGCGCTACGGCAACCTCGCCGCCGCCTTCGCCGGCTACCATGCCGGGCCGGGTGCGGCCGAGGCCTGGCATAAGCGCGCCGTGGCGCAATATGGCGAGGGCTACAGCGCCGCGCAGTTCATCGCCTCGATCTCGGCCGACAGCAATGACGGGGCGACCACGACGCGCGATTACGTCGCCGGCATGCTGGCACGCGCCGGGGCCGATCCCGGCCGTGGCGGCGTCACGGCCAATGCCGCCTATCGCATCGCCAACGTCGTCGAGAGCGGCCTGCGGCAGGATGCGGCGCAGCAGCGCCAGCAGCTCGGCCAGCTGGTGAGCCTCAGTCAGGACGATCGCGATGCCGTGATGACGGCCTTCAAGAGCGGCTATGCGGTCGATCCAGCGGCCGTGACCGCCGCCAAGGCCCCCCTGATCGCCGCCGCCAATGCCGGCGACGCGAGCGCCGTCCAGAGGCTGCGCCAGTTCACGGAGCTGGAGCAGGCCGCGCCGATCGTGCGCGAGGCCTATCAGATGTCGCCGGCCGCCCTGGAGCAGGGGCTCGCGGTGCTGCGGCGCGAGGTCGCCAACGGCAATGCCTCCGCGCCGGCCCAGCGCCGTCTCGCCGTGTTCGAGGCCGTGCAGCAGGAGGTCGCCAAGCAGGCGACGGAAAACCCGGTCGGGCTGATCGAGCGCTCCGGCCGCCAGCCCGTGACCGCGATCCCCGTCACGGCCGCCGCGACCGCGCCGGAGTTCGGCCAGGCCTTGCAGCAGCGCGCCACCGTCGCGGCCGAGGCGCAGGCGCTCTACCGGGGCGATCTCAAGCCCTTCAAGCCGCAGGAGGCCGCCGCCCTCAAGGATCGCTACCAGGCCGCGACCGCGCCGGAGCGTCTCGACCTGGTGAAGGCCGTTCATCAGAACATGCCGGGGCCGGCCTTCGATGCGGCGATCGGGCAGATCGGAGCCGACAAGCTCACCGTCACGGCGGCGCGGCTGTCGGCCGTCGATCCCGAGCTCGGGCCGAAGATCATGCGCGGCGCGGCCCTGCTCAAGAGCAAGGGCGTCGATGACGGCAAGGCCGCGGATCTGCGCAGCGCGCTCGGCAACACGCTCGGCCGCTCGGTCTTTCCGCCGGAGGTCCAGAGCGAGCTGGTCGATGCGGCGCTCGCGGTCTATGTCGCCGATCGCGACGGCAAGGGCTCGCTGTTCGACGCCTCCGATCCCAAGGCGCTCGAAACCGCGATCGAGAGCGTCACCGGCAAGCTCGCCAAGATCAACGGCGTGAAGGTGCCGCTGCCGCGCGGCGTGTCGGAAAGCCAGTTCTCGCGCGGCCTGGCCGAGCTGCGGGCCGAGGACATGGGCGGCACGCCGATCGGCCGCGACGGCCAGCCGCTCGACATCGGCTTCATCCGCTCGCAGGGCCGCCTGCGCCCGCAGGGCCTCGGCGACGGGCGCTACCTCGTGATGCTGCCCGGCCCCAACGGACAGGACGCCGCCGTGCGCGGCGCGGACGGCCAGGCGCTGGTCCTGGACATGCTGCCGGCGGTGAAGCGCGCGCAGGAAAGCTGGCCGCAGGCTCAGACCGGCGCGGCGGCCGAGGCCTATTGGGACGCGCAGAGCGGCAATGTCTGGCGCAGGGCCGATCCGACCTTCCGGGGCGAGATGGCGTCCCCGCGCGGTCCCTACGCCACGCCGGAGCAGGAGAAGGCGCGCTCGATCGAGATCGCCCGCCGCGCCGTCGCCGATCTGGAGGCGGAAGTCCAGGTGTTCGAGGCCAGCCGCATGCCGCGCCCCGAAAGCCTGCTCGGCCGCGCCGCGCTCTCCGGCACGCGCAGGCGGCTGGAGGATGCCCGCGCCCGCCTGCGCCAGCTCGAAGGCTCGGAGGGCGCACCATGAGCTGGGACCGTGCCTTCGCGGGCGAGCGCGAGCAGGCGGCGCGCGGGCCGCAGCCGGCGAACCCCGCCACGCTGGGCGAGATCTGGCGCGCCGGCTGGGACAGCGCCGGGCTGGATACGTTCTTCGGCCTGGCCGAGCCGTGGCAGCAGGCGCAAAGCGAGCTGCGCAGCGCCGTCGAAGGCGCGGCCGGCGTCTCGGCCGCCGAGCTGGCGAAGGCGCAGGGCCGCACGCTCAAGGCGCTCGATTGGGCCGGCTCCTCGCCGCAGGACCAGGCGCGCGAGCTCGCCGAGCTCTCGGCCGGGCTCGCGCCCGAGCAGCAGGAAAAGGTCAAGCCGTTCCTCGACGTGCCGGGCCGCGCCCGGAAGCTCGCCGCCGAGCGCGAGCGGCAGGCGGCGGACGTGGCCGAGCGCACCTATGGCCTGGCCGGGCATGCGGTCGGCTTCCTGGCCGGCGTCACGCGCGCCGCCGTCGATCCCATCAACATCGTCACCATGCCGATCGGCGGCCCGCTGCGCGGGCCGATCCTCGGCATGCTCGCCCGCGAGGCGGCGCTCGGCGCGGCCGTCCAGGCGGGGCAGGAGCCGTTCATCCAGGCCGCTCGCGCCGAGCTCGGGCTCGAGGCCGGCCTCGGCCGGGCGCTGTCCAACACGCTGGAAGCCGGCATCGGCAATGCCGGGCTCGCCGGGCTGTTCCGGGGCGCGGGCTGGCTGCTGCGCCGCGCCGCCGCGACCGGCGATGCTCCGGCCGCCCGCGCCAGCGAAGCCGCCGCCACGGCTCCGCAGGAGTCACGTTTAAACGGCGGCGCGGCGGAGGCCGTGCCGGCGGTCGCCGACATCACGCCCGATCAGCTGCCGCCGGCCCTGCGCCAGCTCGGCCCCGACGATTGGGACGCCGCCGCGCGGCTGGCCGAGCGCGACGAGCTGATCGACAGCCTCGCGCCCGATCGCAGCGCGCTCGGCAAGATGCTGCATGAGGAAACGGTCGAGACGGTTCTCGCGCGGATGGAAAGCGCGGGCGGCGACATCCTGGCCGGGCTCGACATGCGGATCGCCGAGATGGAGACGCGGCTGCGCGCTGCGGGGCAGGAGAGCGGTGCGCAGGCGCAGGCGGCGGGTGTGGACGGCGCGCTACCTCCCGCGCCGGCCCCCCGCCGCCAACGCCCCCGGCCTGATGGCGCGCCCGTCTCCCTCGGTCGCTTCATCGCCCAGGCCGGCGGCATCCGGCTCGACGGCGACCAGGGCGATCTGCGCTATCTCGGCATCAACCAGATGTTCATTCCCGGCGTCGGCATGGTCGGCCGCCGCGACGGCCTGCGCCTCGACGCCGATCTGGAGCCCATGCTGATCGCCGAGGGCTATCTGCGCCCGCAGGACCCCGACATGCCGGCGCGCGACACCCGGCAGGAAATCCTGGACGCGCTGGCTGACGAGATGGCCGGCCGGCCGCGCTACCGCTTTCAGGACGAGGCCCGCATCGCGGAGGCGGCGCAGGGGCGCGCGCGGGCCGAAGATGCCCGCTGGCGCGACGAGATCGACGCGGAGACGCAGAAGCTGCGCACGCTGATCGACCAGACCGAGGGCCGTATCCGGCAGGACGATTTCCAACCGGGCGAGATCGAGGCCATCGCCGATCGTCTCGTGCGCGGGCTGGACGACGATTGGGAGACGGCGCTGGAGCGCGTTGTCATGGCGCGCGAGGTGAGCGATGATGCCGCGCCCTCCGCGCTTTCGGCGGCGCAGGACAGCAACGACTGGGAGATCGCCGATGCGATATTCGGCCGAGACGCACAGCAGGATCGCGGCCGAGCTGGAAGCGGCGGCGGCCAAGGCCGAGACGCCGGCCCGAAAGGCGGATCTGGAGCGCAGGGCGAGGCAGTTCCGGGGCCTGGCGGCGCTCGCGCAGGACAAGGCGGACGCCAAGGCGACGCGGCACTAGATCCGCTCGCGATCCTGGACGGCCTGGCCTCGGCCAGCGATGACGCATCCCTGTTCAAGGCCCGGCTCGCGGATCTCCGCCGCGAGCTCGACGCGGCCGGCGGCGACATCGCCCTGGAGCTCGACGGCGGCAGCGTCTCGGCCCGCCGGCTTCTGGCCGAGATCGCCGACGACGCCACGGCCGCCGACGCGCTGAAAGCCTGCCTCGGCCAGGGAGCGACGCCATGAGCGCGCTCTCCTGCCTGTTCGGCAAGGTCGAGGCCGGGCTCGTGCGCCGCAGCGCGGCCGACAAGCTGGCGGCGGCCATCGCGGAGCGCCAGGCGGCGCAGCTCGATGCGCGCGCCGCCGCCGAGACGCCGCTCACCTATATCGCGCTGGAGATCGCCGACGACGCGACCCGCGCCGCCGCCCGCCGCGCGGATCTCGCGGTGCGCTCGATCGAGGCGCAGCTCTCGACGCTGCGCGTCGTCGCCGACTATGGCGCGAAGGTGCGCGAGCTGCGGGCCACGCCCGGCGATTTCGGCTTCGGCAGCAAGGCTCCGGCGCTGCTCGCCGACGAGCGCAAATCGACGCTCTGGCCGGCCATCCGGTCGATCCTCTGGCGCGATCCGCACGAGATCGCGAGTTGGGGGAACGTCCATTACCTCGCCCGCACCATCAAGGGCGAGGCGCACGCCGCCTTCGCCGAGACGATCGAGGCGCTGCGCTCCAAGCAGCTTGGCCTGCGCCGCGAGACGGCGCGGGAAAACGAGCTCCTGGACGCGCTCTACGACGCGCCGGGCGCGACGCCGGAGGCGCGGCTCATGGCGCAGAGCTGGAGCCAGGTCGCCGAGGATCTGCGCAGGCAGTTCAACACGGCCGGCGGCGCGATCCCGGAGCGGCAGGCCTGGCGCATGCCCAATCCGACGATCGACCGCAGCAAGGTCGCGGCCGTGTCGCGGGAGGATTTTGTCGCCGACATGATGCGCCTGAATGCGCGGGGCGAGATCCTGGACTTCGCCACCGGCCGCCCGCTCGACGACGACGGCATCGCCCGCGTCATGGGTGAGGTCTATGACAACGCCGTCGCCGACTGGACGGACGGCCCGCCGAGCGCCGATTTCCGGGGCCGCGAGATGCTGGCGAACAGCCGCCGCGACCCGCGCATCCTGGTCCTCAAGGATGCCGCGAGCTGGCGCGAGTTCGCCGGCCGCTACGGCACCCATGACAGCCCCTTCGAGACGATGCTGACGCATATCAGCCGCATGAGCGAGGACATCGCCATGCTGCGCACGCTCGGCCCCAACCCGGAGGGGCTCAAGCGTTACATCCTGTCCCTGTTCGATCGCGAGGTCGAAGCCATGACGGTCAGCGCGCCGGAGGGCGCGAGCGAGGCGGTGCGCCTCCAGGCCGTCAAGGAAAACCGCAAGGCGCAGAGCCGCATCAACCGGCAGCGCCGGGCTTTCGAGACGGCCTGGGCGCATGTCACGGGCGTGGCCGATACGCCCGTCGATACCGGGCTCGCGCACATGATGGGCGACATGCGCTCCGTCCTGGTGTCGTCGCAGATGGGTTCCGCGATCATCTCGTCGATCTCGGACCAGGCCACCCTCGCCATGGCCGCGCGCTTCAACGGCCTGCCGGTGACGGGCGTGATCGGCCGCGCCATCCGCGAGCTCGCGGAGCCTGGCGCTGAGATCCGCGCGGCGCAGATGGGCCTGGCCGCCGACAGCCTGGCGATGGGCGTCCATGCGGTCGATCGCTTCGCGGGCGAGACGCTGCGGGCCGGCAAGGCCGGGCAGATCGCGGCCGGCGTCATCCGCGCCTCGGGCCTGCGGCGCTGGTCGGCGACGCTGCGCAATTCCTTCGCCCTGGAGACGATGGCGCTGCATGCCCGCGAAGCCGGCAAGGGCTTCGCGGATCTCGATGCGCCGATGCGGGCCAGCCTGGAGCGCTATGGCATCGACGCGGCCGATTGGGACGCCATCCGCAGCACGCCGCTGCACGAGGAACGGCCCAACGCCTTCCTGCTGCGGCCGATGGATGTGCGCGCGCAGGGCGGGGAGGCCGCCGGGCGCGCCGCCGACAAGCTCAAGCGGCTGATCGACACGGAAATGGACTATGCCGTGATCGAGGCGGACCCGATGACGCGAGCGCTGATCAACGGCGAGAGCCGGCCGGGCACGATCGAGGGCGAGGCCCGCCGCGCCTTCGGCCTCTACAAGTCCTTTCCCGTCACCTTCGTCACCATGCACTTCGCCCGCGCCATGGCGCGCGGCTGGGACGGCTCGCGCATGGGCCATGCCGCGATCTCGTTTGCCGCCATGTGGGCGCTCGGCCTGGTCGCGATGCAGGCCAAGCAGGTCGCCAACGGCAAGGACCCTTACAGCCTTGACCCGACGACGCTGCGCGGCCAGCGAGCCTATGCGGCGGCGCTGCTCCAGGGCGGCGGCCTCGGCATCTTCGGGGACTTCCTCGGCCAGGACATGAGCCGCCACGGCACCAGCATGATCGCCACCCTGGCCGGCGCGCAGTTCGGCGCGGCCGAAAAGGTCGGCCGCTTCGTCATCGGCAATCTCCAGCGGGCCGGCAAGGGCGAGGAGACGCATTTCGCGGGCGATGCGCTCTACACGGCGGCATCGTTCCTGCCCGGCTCCTCGCTCTGGTATGGCCGTCTCGTCTTGCAGCGCGCGGTTTTCGACCAGATGGCGCTGATGATCGACCCGCGCGCGCCCGACCGCTTCCGCCGGATGGAGGACATGGCCCAGCGCGATTGGGGCCAGCGCTTCTGGTGGTCGCCCGGCCGCGCCACGCCTCAATCCTCCCCGGATCTCGGAGTGTCCCCATGACGGTCAACACGGAACTCGCGCGTGCCGAGTTCGCCTGGACGGGCGTCGAGAGCGCCTTTGCCGCCGGCTTCCCGGCCGACCAAGCCGCCGATGTCGGCGTGTTCTTCCGCACCCCGGCCGGCGTCATCACCACGCTGCTGGCAGGCGTGAACTACAGCGTCACCCTGGCGAGCGGCTCCAAGCTGGTCACGGTGGTGCCGATCACGCTGCCGGCCGCGCCGGGCACCATCGTGATCCGCCGCAGCACGCCCGCGCTGGTGACGGACACGCTCCAGGACGGCGAGGGCTTCTCGCTGGAGATCATCCAGCGGCTGCATGATCTAGCGGCAATGCGCTCGGCCGAGGACCGCGACATCCTGGAGCGGGCCATCAAGCTTGACGAAGGCGCGGCGCTGGGCGAAGGCAATTTCGATCTCGGCGGCTCCGGCCTGGATAACCTCGCGCCCGGCACGGCGCCGAACTCGGCCGCGACGGTGGGGCAACTGCTCGATCTCATCACCGCTAGCGGCAATGTGCCAGCGCCGCTCGTCGGCGATGTTGGCCTGGCGCTCGTCGCGCTCGCGGGCGGGCAGTTCGGTTGGGACCATCTGGACAAGGGCGCGCTCGTCGACGGCTTCCTCTCGGCCGACGAGCCCGGCCGTCTCAAAATGGCAGACGGCTTCCTGACGCTGGCGAAGCTCGCCGATGGCATCCTTTCGGCCGACGTAGCCGGCCGTCTCAAGATGGCGGACAAGTTCGTCACGCTCGCCAAGCAGGCGGATATCGCGACCGCGGTCATCATGGGTCGCGCAACTGCCGGGCTGGGTTCGCAAGAACCGCTCACCGGCGCACAGGCGCTCCGGGTCATCACGGCTGCGGCCGGTTCGGTTTCCGGTGTTCGCAATCTGCTGGTCAATGCTTCGTTTCTGGTAAACCAGCGCGCCTACTCGGGCGCAGCGCTGACCGCCGGGAGCTTCGGCTATGACCGGTGGAAGGCGGATGCCGGCGGCGCGACCTATAGTGTGTCCGGCGGCGTGATGACCATTTTGGCCGGTACTGTCGTTCAAGTGATCGATGGCGCTGATATCCTGGTCAGCGGCACCCACGTGATCGACTGGACTGGGACCGCGACTTGCAGCGTGGATGGCGTTGCCAAGACCAAGGGATCGACCTTCGCGCTGACGGCGGGCACGAACTGCACTGTGAAATTCACGGGCGGAACGGTGTCGTTGCCACAAATCGAGCCGGGTGATGTCCCGACAGCCTTCGAAACCAGACCGGCCTCAGTAGAAGTGCTGCTCTGTCGCCGGTTCTACCAAACGGTCAATTGGCTGGTCTCAACGGTCGCTACGGCCGCATCGCAAGACATCTACGGGGTGGTCAATTTCCAGCCCATGCGGGCCACGCCGACCGTTACGAGGTCTAACGGGTCGTTCACCAGCTGCGCGTTGATCGCCTCCCCAGTGGTTACGCCGACATACATCACCGATTTCGCGCGCAGCACGGGATCAGCGGTGATCTATGCCGGATACACAGCCTTACTTTCGGCGGACATCTGACATGATCGAGCAAGTCATAGCCACCGGGCCTGAAGGGGCTGTCGAGGTAGTGTACGGCGACGGGCGCGCGCCGATTTTCACCAGCACGAAGCTTCCTGCGGACACGGCGACGCGCGAGGAGTTGCAGGTGTGGCTCAATGCTGGCGGCGTCGTGGCCAGCCGGCCTCCGCTGCCCACAACAGAGGTCACCCTCGAGGACATCTCCGACCGCCAGTTCGCCCAGGGCCTCGCCGAGCTCGGCCTGATCTCCGAACCGGAAGCGGAGGATTGGGTGGCCGCCGGCACGCTGCCGCCGGCACTAGCCACCATGGTCGAGAAACTGCCGGCCGAGCGGCGCTTCGCGGCGCGCATGCTGCTGCGAGGCGCGACCCGCTTCGAGTTCAGTCACCCGCTGGCCGAGGACTTCGCCCAGCTCGCCGATCCGCCCTGGTCGACCGAGCAGCGCGCGGCCTTCTGGCGTCACTGCGCGACTTTGTGAGGACGGACATGACCGCAACCGACTGGGCCGCCATCCTCCGCAAGGTCGCCCCCAAGGCCGATCCCCGCTTCGTCGCCAGCTTCGCGGCCCATGCCGACGAGCAGTTCGGCTACTGGCGGGTCAACCGGCCGAGCGCCATCGCCGGCTTCCTCGGCCACGCCGCGCATGAGACGGGCGGATTCAAGAGCTTCACCGAGAACATGAGCTACTCGGCCGAGCGCATCCGCCAGGTCTGGCCCTCGCGCTTCGCCAGCGCGGCGGCGGCGGCTCCCTATGCCCGCAACCCCGAGAAGCTCGCCAACAAGGTCTATGCCAACCGCATGGGCAACGGCCCCGAGGCCTCCGGCGACGGCTGGCGCAACCGGGGCGGCGGCCTGTTCCAGCACACGGGCAAGGCCGAATATGCGCGCGTCCTGCGCCGCACCACCCACACGCAGGAGGAGGTCCGCCATCCCGGCCGGGCCGATGCGATGCTTGCGGCAGGTCTGACCTATTGCCTCGATCGCGAGATGCTGCCGGCCCTCGTCTCGGGCGATGTTCCGCTCTCGACGAAGAAGCTGAACGGCGGGCAGATCGGCCTCGCCGATCGCCGTATCCAGATCGCCCGTTTCGAGGCGGCGCTCTCCGGCGCAACCATGCCCGCCGCCCGCACCACGCTGGAGCGCCGCGACCGCGCGCAGGCGCAGGCCGTCGCCACCGCGACCGCCTCCGGCAGCAGCGCCGCCGCCGGCACGATCGCCGAGACGGCCGCGCCGCCCCCGGCTTCGCTGCCAGCGGGCGAGGCGACGGCGCTTCCCCCCAATGTCGCGCTCGGCCTCGGCCTGGCGCTCGCTCTCGCGCTGGCGGCGGTCGCCGCCTGGCGCTGGCGGCAGTCCCGCCGCGAACAGGCCAGCCTCGACGCGGAAGCGGTCGAGCGGGCCGCCCTCCTCGACAACCAGGGAGCCGCCGCATGATCCAGTTCAATCCGGTCGCCATCATCGCAGGGGCCGTCCAGGGCGCGGTGGAGCAGGTGCTGCCGCCCGTCGCGCGTGATGTCGTCAAGACGATCCGCAACGCGGCCGAGGCCCCGCCGGCCGCGCCGGCCCCGCCGCCGCCCCCGGCGCTCGATCCCGACGCGCTGGCGCGCCAGCTCGTCGAGAAAGTGCTGTCCGACCCGGCCGTGGCGAAGATGACGACGCCGATCCCCTGGTATCAGAGCCAGGCCATGTGGGGCTCCGTGCTGGCGATCGCCACGCCGATCGCGACGCTCGCCGGCTATGCTGTCTCGGCCGAGGACCAGGCCTTCTATGCGCAGCAGCTCGCCCTGATCGGCGGCGCGGCCGGCTCGATCGTCGGCGGCGCACTGATGATCTATGGCCGCCTCACCACGACGCGACCGATCGGCAAGGCGGGCTGAGGATGGCCGACATGCCCCCGCCCGACTGGCTCCATCAGGCAATCGGCGTAAAAACGCACCACATGATCGCGGGCGTTGCCGGCGGCCTGGTGCGCGGCCTGGTCGCGCGGGGCTTCTCCTGGCCGCAGCGGCTGACCAGCGCGATCGTCGGCGCAGCCACGGCTGGCTATGGCACGCCCGCCGTCATGCCGCTGATCCGCAAATGGCTGGATCTCTGGGCCTATCCGACCGGCGACATCGAGGGATCGACCGGCTTCGCGCTCGGCCTGGTCGGGATGACGATCTGCGACGCCGCGATCCGCTGGGCGCGCCGCTGGCGGGACGGCCCACCGCCCACTCTGCCGCCGGCACTCAGCAAGTAGCCGTCATGGCCCGAAAGACCCGCGTGCATGATCGCTGTCAGCCGACCGTCGTGCGCGATCGGCATTCCTGCTCGATCGCCATGCCAGTCATCCGGCCGGACGGCCGGGCGGACGCTCTGGTCAGCCCACTGACCCCGGAGCAGGCGGCCCATATCGCGGGCGAGCTGCTGGCCTTCGTCTCGCAGCACCTGGCCGACGAGCGCGGGAGAAAAGCGCGAGAATGGCGCGAGGATGTCGCCAGTGACAGGCCGTAACGCCTTGAAACCAAAGCGTTTGGTTTAGCCTTAGGAATTAACCTCAAGGAATTGTTGCCGGCCCGGCGATCCTTGCTGAAAGGTTAATGCCGCCAGCATCTTGCCGGCATCGGCTCACCGGAACGATCGCAGAACACTGGCGACCGAAAACGCACTGGCGACCGCACTGGCGGCAGTCGCCAGTTGGGCTCATGTTCCGGCCTCGTTCTTGGCTTGCCGCGCGTCCTCCAGGATCTCCGCCAAGAGCTTGGCGCTGGTGTCCTTGATGATCGCTTTCATCGTGTTGATGAAGGGGCCGGTCGCGGCTTGCGGCATGGGGCCATAGATCATCGCCTGCACGTCCCCGCCACGAACGGTGACATAGGCTTGGCCTGCGTCGTCAGTCTCGATCTCGAACGTGAAGTCCATCAAGGCGTCTCCTTGTTCGGTTCGGTGGCGGCGTCGGTGAGGAAGCGGGCACAGCGGCGGGCGATGTCCTGGGCCTCGTCCGGCCCCAGCCGATTGCGGATGGCGCGGCGCGAGCCGTCCTCGGCCGCGTCGAAGTAGACGGCCAGGATCGTGACGCCGCCGGCATCGCTGACGATGAAGCTCTCGTCGTGTCGCTTGATCTTCAAGGGCAGGCGCATCAACGGCCGGCCCAGCGGGTCTCATGCGCTTCCGCTATCATGCGTTCGGCCTCGTCGCGGCTACACGCCGCAGTCGATATCAGCCCGAGTGCCTGCTGAATGTCGGCAGCGATGTGAAAGAAGCGAGGATCTTGTTGCTGGCGTGCGGTGAACTCCAAGGCCTCAATAATTGCCAGCCATCCATCATACGAAGTGTCGATCTTGAGCTTCATCATAGCTCTCCCGTCATCATGGCCGCGACGCGATCGGCCTCCTCGGTCGTGCGCGGCATGTAGTGTTCGACGATCGCGTAGCCGTCCTGGAGCGTATGGCCGGAGAGGTTCACGATGTCCTCCACCGTCATGCCGAGCTTGCGCAGATGGACGAAGCCGGAGCGGCGGCCGTCGCGCAGCTGCATCCCGGCCAGGTGCTTCCAGCGCTTCGGATCGCAGGCGATGGCGCGGGCCAGCACGCTGCGCATGGCCTGGCCGATCTGCCTGTCGGTGTAGGGCTTGCCCGTCTTCTCGTTGACGACGAGCCGGCCGGCCGCCGCTTCGGTGCGCGGGGGCGGCGCGGTCGTGAGGCGCGCGGCGACGAGCGGCGGCAGGCGCATGTCGATGTGGACGCCCGCCGCGAGCTCGAAATTCTGGCCGACCGTCTTGCTCTTGCTCTGGTCGAAGATCAGCCGGGTCGAGCCGTCCTCCTGGACGTGCAGATGCTCGAAGCCGAGCTCGATGACATCCGAGATCCGCTGGACGCAGCCGAAGGCCAGGACCAGGGCGGTGCCGATCGACGGCCTCGGCCGCCAGCCGCGCGCATCGGCCGCCGCCGCCTTGCCGTCCGCGACGCGGACGATGTGGCGCACGTCCTCGAAGGTGAACAGGCACTGGCGGCGCTTGCCCTTGCCGAGCCTGGGCTTGCCGAACGGGTTTTCCATGCGCGGCACGAGCTCCGTCGCGATCATCCAGGCATAGAGGCTGCGGGCGCAGGCATTGTAGGAGCGGGCGGTGCCCGGCGCGCGACGCTTCAACGGATCGAGCCAGCGCTTGACGCGGCCGGGCGTGAGCGAGGCGGCGGCTTCGTCTCCGAACTCGGCCTCGATCGCCTTGAGGTAGAAGCCCCATTGCCGGCGGGTGCGCTCGCGCTTGCCCTGCCAGTCGTCGCTGCCCTGGCCGTCCTGTCCGTAGCGCCACTGGCCGATCGCCTGGCCGACCGTGAGCGGGCCGCTGCGGCGGCGCGGCCGGGGCGGGCTCGCGCCGTCGCCCGCCTTCTGCCAGGCGGCGACCTCGGCATTCAGGCGCTTCGCCTCGGCGCGCGCGGCCAGCGCGTCCTTGCCGAGCGAGCGGCCGGGGAAGGCCTGGCGCAGCTTCTTCTCCGGCTTCCAGTGCCAGACGCCCCAATCGTTCTGGTGAAGGCGCGGCACATCCTCGACCGCGCCCGCGCGCGGCTTGGCCTTGCGTTTCATGTCCCTGTCTCCGGTCAGGTGCGCCCGCATCCCATCGCAAGGGCGGGCGCGACACAAGTCAGCCGCGTCCGCCCTGGATGACGGCGAGCTGCGGCGGCGCGGCGCGGGCGGCGGCCTCGACGCGCTCGAACCAGCGCAGCACGGCCGGCGGGTGCCAGCGCAGCTCGCGCCGCGAATGCGGCAGCGGGACGGGAAACCCCGCCCGCTCCCACTCCTTCATGCGCTCGCGCGCGGTGCGCTCGGACAAGCCGGCCCGGTGCGCGATGTCGGCATAGGTCCACCAGCCGGCGGCAGGATCGGCGAGGCAGCGCTCGGTGACGCTCATCGCGAGGCCCCCCGGCAGTTGAACAGATGCACGATCGAGCCGGCGCTCTCGCGCTGGCAGAAGCCGGCCTCCTGGCGCGTGACCAGGAGGCCGAGCGCGAGCGCGCAGGCGGAGAGCCCGACGAAGGCGGCCCGGCGCAGGAACTCGGGCCAGCCCATCATCGCAGCTGCTCCCGCCGCCAGTCGTCGCGCAGCGGCTTGTGGCGGACGAAGCGCATGGGCTTCTCCAGGGCCGCGTCGCCCGCGACCGTCGTCATGATGCGGAAGCGGCCGTCGCCCTGGTCCATGCGCTGCGCCCAGCCGGCCGAGACGCAATGCGCGACCACGCGCGAGGAGAACATCCTGACGGGCAGCGAGCGCCCGCCCGACTGTGCCAGGCGAAGGCCGTCCGGCGTCTCGAACAGCTTGCCGCTCTTGGCCGCGACCAGCGCCAGGCGCTGGACCTTGGAGGGCGGATCGCCCGGCTTGGAGACGCCCGGCTTCATCGCCCGTCTCCCGCGCGGCCGAAGGCGGAGGGGATGGCGGCGACGGCATCCTTGATCCTGCGCCAGGAGCGCCGGCCGGCCCGCTTGTGGTTGTCGGCGTCGCGATAGGCGCTCGCCAGGGCGCACAGCAGCGTCCACAGGCCATAGAGCTTGGCAGGGCCGCGCTCGAAGCGCAGGGCCATGAACAGGTCGTAGAGCTCGGCCCCCCGATCGCGCCTGCGGTTGTGCCAGGCGGTGCGACAGCCGCCGCAGCAGAACTCGCGCGGCGTGCTGCCCTGCTGGACGGCGGGGCCGCCACATTCCAGGCACTCGATGGTGCGGATGGCCGGGGCGGCGGCGCTGGAACTGCGTTTAAACGCGAGTGCGGAAACGGCCGCCTGGACGCCCCCGCCGGTTTCCTCCTGGTAGGCAACGCGCATGATCGTGCTCCCTCTCCACGCGGCTGCAAATCAGCCGGCGCGATTGGAGTAGCACGGTCGTTTGAAAGTTCAAACGGGAATGTGAGAGTTCATATGAAGATCACGTTTCGCCCGAGGGATTTTTTTGCGGTGCGATGTGATCAGCGGTGGACAAATCCTTAACGGCGGGTGCGGCGGATGACGAGCTCGACCACGCCCTTGATGCCGACATTGGCGTCGATCAGGTGCGGCGTGCGCGCGCCGTCCTCGCGCCCGGCCCCGACCAGGAAGGGCGGATGGAACAGGCGGAAGACGGTGCGCGTGGCCGAGCCGCGCTCGAAGTCATAGAGCTGCGCGCAGACGATATCGCCCGGCTGCGGCTGGGCGTTGAGATCCACGATCATGATGTCGCCGGGCTGGCAGAGCTCGTCCTCCAGCGCGCGCGAGCGCAGCGTCCAGGGCACGACATGGACGCGGCCGGCGACGGCGGCCGTGACCAGGTTCGCCATGGGGTCGCCCTTCGGGGCCACATAAGGCTCGGCTTCCTGGTCGGAAAAGCCGGTCGGGACGGGGGTTGCGGCGGTGCGGGCGGGCTGACCTTCCGTCACCCTCTGCCACTTCTTGGGCCGCACCTCGGCCGGGGCCGCGATGCCGGTGGCGGCCTCGATGCGATCGACGATCGCGGCCGAGAGCGTGCCGTTGTAGCCGGCCTTGTAGCGCATCCGGGTCAGCGTCGCGGGCGAGATGTCTGATAGGCGGGCAATCTCGCTCGGCGTGACTTC
>ERZ1066134.231-NODE-231-length-42796-cov-21.241642_pt1 | contig 42796 bp, 33 predicted proteins | sample MGYA00382781_ERZ1066134 | MGnify/ENA primary metagenome ERZ1066134 (study PRJEB33369, sample SAMEA5778364) | biofilm metagenome | biome: Industrial cooling water; feature: Water cooling tower basin; material: Biofilm | place: United Arab Emirates | collected... | reverse complement strand
ACCCTGTGAAATCGGGCATAGTAATAAAGGAAGAAGAATATGCTTGGAGTAGCTGTGCAGACATTTATGGCGTGCGAAAGGGGCCAATTGAACTTGCGCAAGTATGAACCGACAAGATACGGGACGGGATTTGGAAATCCCTTTTTATCTTCTCACCGACATCACCCTAAAGGAAGATGTCGGAGAGCTGGAGCTGGATTCATTAGTTGAGCAGTCAAACTCGTCATCCTGCTGGCAGGAAAAAAGCAACAGACTTAAGCCAATATATGCTAATAAGATTTTCATATTAGTTGCGCTCATGTCCAATGTACTCTAATGCTTCTTTAACCCACACTTCTTGCGTGTCATTACCATACCCCTACAAATCTAAAAAATTCACTTTCGCGCCCTATCGGTACCCTTGTTCATCCTACTTTAAATGGTCTAATCTTGGGTTGATTTACTGCAAAATTCAAAAGCTATTGGATGTTTTAATTTCCATATTTGAGAAATTGTTTCTTTATGCGCACTGTGAGTTAATTGTTTAATAAAATCTGGAATTTCTTCAATGCCAATTTGTTTTGTGTTAGAAGCTACATCAGCAAATATATCAAATGATGGAATTAATTTATTCAATGAAAAGAATTCAGAAAATCCATTTACACTTATATAGCAACCAACTCGACAATTTTTATTTATTTCAGTAAAATGCATCAATATTTTGTATGTTTGAATTGCGGCATTATTTTCAATAATGTGATTTTTTTCGTATGTAAATCCTCTCTTCCAGAAATTCAAAATAGCTTTATCCATAATGGTTATCTTTTAACGCTGCGGTTCATGCCCTCTCTAATGGCAATCGTATTTATTCTTTTCGTCACGTGAGGATGCGAGTCGTGAATAGTAAATTGATAAATCTACCAAATTCCCATTCACTATAAAAGAAAGCGACACAAAGTAAAGCGGATGGCGGGACTACAGCGCCTAAATTGCTGTGGAGTGTCGCTCCAAAAAATGGGATTGCTTCGCTTTGCTCGCAATGACGGAAAATGAAAAGACGAGTCGCTATATAACCTGCCCCTAGCCTCCCGAAAGATCGGGTCAGGCTCTCCCAGGAGGGGAATAAGAGCGGTGGACTTATTAACTAATCACCAATCACCTAATCACTAACTCCTAATGTGCTTCCAGCCAATTCTTCCCTACACCCAAGCCAACTTCCATCGGTACGGCTAGTGGGAGGGCGTTTTTCATGAGTTCTGTAATTTTGGCGGTCATGAGGGCTTCTTCGGAGCGGTGGAGCTCGAAGACGAGTTCGTCATGCACTTGTATGAGCATTTTGGATTGCAGCCGCTCGGTGGTCATCCAGCGGTGGATGTCGATCATGGCCACTTTGATGATGTCGGCGGCACTGCCTTGTATGGGGGCGTTCACGGCGTTGCGCTCGTCGAATCCGCGCATGGTGAAGTTGCGTGAGTTGATGTTGCGCAGGTAACGTCGGCGGCCCAGGATGGTCTCCACATAGCCGTCGGTGCGGGCTTGGGCGATCACCCCGTCCATGTAGGTTTTCACGTTGGGAAACTCCTTGAAGTAGGCGTCTATGATTTCCTGCGCTTCAGTGCGGCTGATGTTGAGGTTTTGGGATAGGCCAAAGGCCGAGATGCCGTAGATGATACCGAAGTTCACCTCCTTGGCCTTGCGGCGCATGTTGGGTTCTACACTGTCTAGCGGCACGCCGAACACCTTGGCGGCTGTGGTGGCGTGGATGTCGCGCCCGTCGCGGAAGGCCTGCATCATGCTTTCGTCTTGCGAGAATGCGGCCATGATGCGCAGTTCGATTTGTGAATAGTCGGCAGATAGGATGAGGAAGTCGTCGCTGCGCGGGATGAACGCCTTCCGGATTTCACGACCTTTGGCGGTGCGGATCGGGATGTTCTGCAGGTTGGGGTTGTTGGAACTTAAGCGTCCGGTGGATGCCACGGTCTGGCGGAAATCGGTGTGTACGCGTCCGCTCACGGGGCTGATCATCTGCGGGATGGCATCTACGTAGGTGGATTTCAGCTTTTGGTATTCGCGGAATTCGAGGATTTTGGCGGCTATTTCGTGTTCGCCTTCCAGCTTGGAGAGGATTTCCTCGCCGGTGGCATATTGGCCGGTTTTGGTCTTCTTGGGGTCTTTGATCAGTTTGAGTTTTTCGAAGAGTATTTCGCCGAGTTGCTTGGGCGAATGGATATTGAACTCCACCCCGGCCAATCGGAAGATATCGTCTTGCACGCGGCGACTTTCGTGATCCAATTCTGCCGACATTTTGGCTAGTGCTTCCGTGTCTATCTGCACGCCTTCGTATTCCATGTCGGCAAGCACAAACGAGAGCGGTTCTTCTACATCGTGCAGCAGTTTGCCGAGCTTGTTTTGATCGATCCACTCTTCCAGTTTCTTCTTCAGTTGCAGGGTGATATCGGCATCTTCGCATGCATAGTCTTTCACTTTTTCCACCGGCACCTTGTCCACGGTCTTTTGGTTTTTGCCCTTGGGACCCACGAGCGCTTCGAAGGAGATCGTTTTGTAGCCAAGGTACTTGTCCGCCATCATGTCCATGCCGCTGGCGGCTTCTGAGTCGAGTAGGAAATGCGCCAACATGGTATCGAAAATAGGGCCTGCCACGTGGATGTCGTAGTTGCGGAGTATCTGGATGTCGTACTTTAGGTTTTGGCCAATCTTGCGGATGTTCGGATTTTCCAACACCGCTTTGAATTCGGTGATGATGCTCCGGTCGATTTTCTCCTCACCCGTCATTGGCACGTAGAAAGCTTCCCTTTCCTCGGTGGCGAATGCAATGCCTACAAGCCGCGCTTCGCGAGTTTCCAGTCCGGTGGTCTCCGTGTCAAAGCAATACTCCGTGACGGTCTGCAAGCGGCGAATGAGTTTCTCTCGCTTTTCGGGTCTATCGGCCAAAATGTAGGTGGGCTTCTCCGTGTCGATTGATTTTTTGGCTTGCTCAAATTCCACGGCTTCATTGCCCGTATCGAAGAGGCCAAGCTGTGCCATATTGGTCTCTTTGTTTTTGGTATTGCCGCTTTTGATCAGGTTGTCTTCCTGAAAAATGCGGCGGGCGATGGTCTTGAACTCCAACTCCTGTAGCACGGGCAGCAGTATGTCTTTGTTTGGTTCCGAATATTCAAATTCTTCCGGATGGAATTCGATCGGCGAGTTGGTATTGATGGTGGCCAGTTGCTTGCTGGTGATGCCCATGTGGCCATTTTCTTCGAATTTCTTCTTTACGGCTCCTTCCAGTTTGTCGATGTTGGCCACTATGTTTTCTACCGTGCCAAATTCCTTGAGCAGCTTCACGGCGGTTTTGTCGCCAATGCCCGGCACACCGGGGATGTTGTCCACCGAGTCGCCTTTGAGTCCCAGAAAATCGCGCACCTGATCCACGTTATCAATGTCGAATTTCTTGAGCACTTCGGGTATGCCTAGCACTTCGATGCTGTTGCCCATGAAGGCCGGTTTGAAGAGGAAGATGCGCTCGTCCACCAGCTGCGCAAAGTCCTTGTCGGGCGTCATCATATACACAGTGAAGCCTTCTTTTTCGGCTTTTTTGGCAATGGTGCCAATGAGGTCATCCGCCTCGTAACCGTCCACCGCAAGGATGGGGATGTTCATGCCCTCCAGAATGCGCGTGATATACGGTATGGCAATGGAGATTTCCTCGGGCTGTGACTGTCGGTTGGCTTTATAGCTTTCAAATTCCACATGACGAAAGGTAGGAGCGGCTGTGTCGAATGCCACCGCAATGTGGCTGGGGCGCTCTTTGGTGATGACTTCCAGCAGCGAGTTGGTGAAACCGAGTATTGCGCCCGTGTTGATGCCATTGGTGGTGAGGCGGGGAATCTTGCTCATGGCGAAATGTGCGCGGTAGATGAGCGCCATCGCATCGAGGAGAAAAAGGGTGTTTTTGGCCATTCGGCTAAGTTAGTTACTAGGTAATTAAGTGATTGAGTTATTGAGTAGCCAAAGCCTAATAACTCAATCTCTTAGTAACCAATACCTACTTCTTATACAACTCCACTCCGGCATTATAGTACTTGTCGCCTTCCACCCAGAATGGTTTTTCTTTCGCATTGGCAACCATACGACCGGTGAGCACGTACGCACTCCAGTATTTATGCAGATAGGCCAAATCCATGTTTTCAGCATGGTCTCCGGCTTGGTGATAGTACTTCTGAATCTCCGCGTCAAAGGCTGTGAGACCCAATGAGAAATCAGGTGCTGGCACACCTTTCTTGGCGAATTGCACATTGTCTGACCGTTCAAACAGGCCTTGCTCAGGTGCAGGATCTTTAATGGCTTCCAGTCCGTATGTTTTACAAGCTGCAACGATGTTGTCCATGGCGGTGGTGCGCTCCAGTCCAATCACCGTCACTTTCGTCACGTCGTTGTAGCCGGCTCCATCCACGTTGTTGCAATACACCATCTTGTTGATTTCCAGTGGCGAATTGTCTACAAACCATTCACTTCCTAAAAGTCCTTTTTCCTCCCCTGTGAAAAACACAAAAAGCGCAGATCGTTTGGTCGGGTATTTCGCTAGATTTTTGGCAGCTTGAAGTACGGCCACAGCACCCACGGCATTGTCTCGGGCGCCATTGTATATGGAGTCACCTTGGGCATCCGGCTGCCCGATTCCAACGTGATCAAAATGAGCTGTATACACTACGTATTCATTTTTCAATTTAGGGTCTGTGCCTTCTACAAATCCGACCACATTCGGCGCGGTGAATTTTCCGGAAGCAGGTCCATCCACGTTGATTTCCATTGACTTGGCATTTTCGAAAGCAATAGAGGCTTTCTTGTTATCATCCAGCAGCCAGAAGGATGTAAGAGCTGTTTCTCCTTTGTCAAGTGTTACCCTGTCACCACTGAGGTAGCGCACGAGCAACTGCCAGGGAATCTGCGGGGAATTGTACAACTCAATCAAACCAATTGCTCCGGCTGCCTTGGCTGCCTTGCGTTTGTCGCTGCTTTGGCTAAACCACGTTTGCGGGCTTGGATCCGTACCATCGCCGCATGACCCTACGATCATTTTTCCTTTTACATCCACACCGGCAATTTCTTCGGCTGTGGCATGTTTCAGTTTCACCACTTCACCAGACCATTGGATGTTTTCTCCGGTCATTTTCAAAAAGTCTGTGTTGTATGAAAAGCTTTCGCCTCCGGCTGCAATGACCCCAGAAGAAGGAGCGATGATTTTTTTGAAGGGCACACGCTGACGAAAATCGGGTAAAGTAGGGAATGCCTTCACTCCATAAAGCGCCAATTGAGTAGCGAGGTATTTAGCCGCAATTTCCTGCCCTTCAGACGGGGTATCTCGTCCCTTCAATTCGTCAGATGCAAGGAACGACAGGTGAGCAAACGCTTCTTCCTTACTGACCGTCTTATCCGTAAGTTCTTTGTCTGTTTGCCCGAATGAGACGGACGAGATCGCCAATAGCGCGATCCATGATAGGCTTTTCAAGTTCATATTTTTGGTTTTGAATGGCCAAGATACCCATTCAGACCAAATCAGCTATTTACAAAATCGATAAAATCCAGACTGGGTGTCATGAGGTTTTCGTTTTGGTGAATAAGTCCAACAATCTGGCCTCTGTGGAAGTTGGTAGTTTGCATCACATGTGTAATGACCTGTCGCACTTCACGCGAATACGGCGTACCGGAGGTGTTGATAAAATTCACGATTTCCCGAAATTCGTCATTGGCGTGGGTGAGCACAAAGGCCAGCAGGCCGACATTCGTCTTGCGGCATTTGCCTTTTATTTCTTCCCATGGCCAAGTGGCCCAATCGTTTACATCCTGCTGTGTAGGTCTATTATTGAGCCTGTCGCACCAGATCACCTGCGCATGGGTGAGATGGGCAAAAATGGGATTGATCCGATTGTTGGTGAGGCCGTTTTCATCAATAAAGGCCAACAATTTCTCGTTGGCCCATTGATTATAGCGGAATTGATCTTCAAATAAAGTCTTCATAGCGGTGAGTTGAGGCAATGAATATACCTCATTCACGGGCTAAATCCAACGAATTAGTTACCTACCATCACGAAAGCGCCCCAGTAGTAGGGTTTTTTCCATTTGTCTTTGAGTTTTTTCTGTGCAATGTTGAAGGCAGCTTGCTTGTCACCGCTTTTCAGCCACTCTTCGTAGAAGGAGGTCATCAACTCTTGTGTGGCAGCATCGTCCACTGTCCACATGGACATGATGATGGCCTTAGCGCCAGCGATCTGAAACGCGCGCTGCAAGCCAAACACGCCTTCGCCGTTTTTCACTTCGCCGAGTCCGGTCTCGCAAGCGGACAACACCACGATTTCGGTATCTTCCAATGGCAAATTCATGGCTTCATAAGCCGTGAGGATACCGTCTTCTTGCAAATCCAAACCACCGCCTATTTCACCTGAGCGTATGAAGCTGTTGGCACCTGCTAGGATGAGTCCCGAACGCAAAAGCGGGTTTTCTACATACGCATCCGGATTGCCCTCTACCAATCCCGGATCTTCCAAGAAGAATCCGTGCGTGGCAATGTGCAAAGCGCGTGGCTTTCGGATAGCCTTTATTTGTTCTTCAAGTGCTTCGTTGCTCAAAAACACCTTTTTGTCTATCGAACGAGCTGTGTACAAGGAGTCAATCAACTCCACTTCCTTTTTGGTACCGGGTAGCAACGCCAACAGGCTGTTGGAGCGCATGTAGCGAAGCATGTTGCCACGCAATCCGCGAGGGATGCTCACCTTTGTCAAATCCAATTCTCCTTGACTGCCACCTCGGCCACCTCGTGAGCCGCGGTTTTCGCTGGCGGCCTTTACTACATCGTCAGCATTCCCTCCTGTAGGTTTCTTTTCCTCTTCTTCTACCGATCCTAGGTTGTAATTAGGATAACCGAAAAACACGGAAGTACCCGGCTTGCTTTGGCCACCCAAGAAGGTGATGACGTCTTTGGTGTTATTTACAAACTGTATGTTAATCTCATCCAAAATGTACTTCTTGGTGTCAGGATTTTGCAGCGAATAAATGCTGATCTGATTGTACACTCCATCCGGGGAGAAATAGATTTTTTTGATCCCGTTCAGTTTATTGGCGATAGGTTTCCAATACAGGCCGTATGATTTGTTCTCCTCAATTTTATACTTGATGGCGTTGCGATAATTGGCCAAGTTGCGTGTCTCCATGATCTCGCCATTTCGGATGAGTACCATTTCGGGGTAGTCCGGAGTGTCGTGTCGCAGGATGAGGGCGGCATAGTACACTTCATCGGTGAATATACCCGCAGAATCAGTGGAGAAATCTCTAAACCGGATCATCTCGATTGCTGCTTCTCCGGGCTTCAGCTTTGCCTTTACATCTTGCCACTTGGGCTGCAAAGACTCGATCGTTTTGGCAAATCCTGATGACAACTTGCTGAGTTCCTTCTCCAAGTTATCCGAGAGCACCGTGAGTGAATCGATGCGCTTGTTTCTTAGCGCGCCTTCCATTTTTCCGTCGCTGAAAAGTTGAGCCAACTGCTCTTTTTGACCCAACCATTTTTCATATTTTCCAATAAGCACCGTGTCGCCGCTGGTCAGGATGGATTGTTTCACTTTAGTGGTGGACGACAAAATGATGCCCTTCAGCGTCAATTGATAGTCGTACATTTTGCCTTGAAGCGTGCGGTCATTGGGTGCGGCTTTCACCACGAATGCATTGAACTGCTCTACTGCCGGACGCAGTTTGTTGTAGTAAAATTTCGTTTTCTCTTCCTCGCTCAAAATCGGGAAGTAGGTGTTGATTTGGTGATAATAGTTGGCAAAGGTTTCGTCAAAATAACGGAGCGCTTCGGCCATATTGCCTTTCTTCCATTCCAAAATGGCCATTTGATTGGTGCTGCGCGCATACAAGGGGTGCTTGTTACCGGCGCGAAGGGTGCGAATCTCTAGTGCCTTCTTGTGATAAAGCGTAGCTTTTTCCAAATCATTGAGGGCCATGTAGGCATTGCCCATGTTGAAATTGGGGAAGGCCGTTTGTATGTGGTCCACACCGTAGCTAGCGGCATGTGTTTCCAGCGCCTTTTGGCCATAGACCAGTGCTTGATCAGGGTCTCCTACGCGGGTGCTCAGCAGCGACATGTTGTTGTACCAAGAGGCATTCAGTGGATCGGTAGGGTCCAATGCCACGTCGAATACTTTTTTGGCTAACTCATGATATTGGCGTGCTTCGTCATATTTGCCGGCATATAGTTGGTTGAGGCCTAAGTTGTACGCCGTGATGCCATAATTGGCGCTTTCTTCGCCGTAGAATTCCAAGTCCTGAACCAACAGTGTTTTGTAGATTTTTTCCGCTTCCTGATAATTGCCTAATTCATAATAAAGCTGAGCCAAGTTACTTCGGATGCTTCCCAGTAAATCTTCGTTATCACCGGGAAGTTTGTTCAAAATGTCTTGTGCCTCTAGGTACAATTCTTCGGCTTGGGGCAACTTGCCTTGGTTGATATAAAGCGTGGCTAAGCTACTGAGGATACTTACGTTTTCTGCGGAGGCGTACAGGTTGTTATCCGCCATGATGGCTAACGAACGTTGCAGTGACCGTTCTGATTTGGTGTATTCACCTGCCATTTCATAGAAGTCGCCCTCGGCCTTCAGTACCAATGCCTCATCGAGTGAATTTTTATTGACGATTTTTTTGACGGCTTTGGCTCGCTCCAATCCCTTGAACGGTTGGCTTGAATAGGAGAAGAAGTCTAACAAGGCCAATTCAGATTGAATGTACTTTTCTCCCTTTTTGCCATATTTCTGCAAATCGGCATTTACAAGTTCCATATACAGGCTTTCCGCATCGCGGGTGCGGCCCAGCTGCATCATGAGAGAGGAAATGTTGAAGATCAAATCGGAGCTGACATTTTCGGGAGTTAGTTTTCGGCGAATGCTCAGCTCTTTTGAATAAAACTCTAAGGCTTTGTCCAAATCGCCACGCTCAAATTCGTAGGATTCTCCCAAAAACGTAAAGACACGGGCTGTGAGTGTATCCTGCTTGGGCACGAAGTAGTCATTGATGGCTGCTTCATTAGCTAGAATAGTGGCATAGTCATAGTCCATGTAGGCGTCTTCCAACTTGGCGAAGAGTTTTTCGGCCTTTTTGTCGGTGAAAACATACTGTGCATGGAGTGAGGTGACAATAAGAAGTAGAAGCCCGGTGAGGAGGTTGGATTTCATAGCAAAGTGATTTTTAATCCTATAAATGTAAAGAAATAGCGGGCAAGGGAAGCAAATACTGTACTAGCCTTTCATGAAAAGCAACAAATCGTCCAAATATTCGCGGGTATTGGCTAGTCGAGGTACCTTATTTTGCCCGCCGAGCTTGCCTCGTTTTTTCATCCAATGATAGAATGTGCCCTCAGGAGCCTGATGAATGATGGGTGCTTGTAGTGCCAGATCCCGTTGACGTTTGGCATCATAGTCCGAATTGATCTCTCGCAGTGTTTCATCCAAGATGACGCCAAATCGCTCCAGATCCTCAGGCGGCTGCACAAATTCAATGACCCATTCGTGCCCACCGCGCTGACCCTCGCCTAGAAAATGCGGAGCAGCCGTGAAGTTGCCCACCGCGGAGTGGGTGCGCTTGCACGCATGGGCTATGGCCTCTTCGGCATTTTCGATCATAAGCTCCTCACCAAAGGCATTGATAAAGTGCCGCGTGCGTCCGGTGATCTTGATCCGGTAGGGGTCAAGGGAGGTAAACTTCACCGTGTCTCCGATCTTGTATCGCCACAAGCCGGCGTTGGTGGTGATCACCAAGGCGTAATTTTGACCAACTTCCACCTGATCCAAACCGATGGTTTTTGGCTCGGCTTCATGCCACTGATCAGCAGGAATGAATTCATAGAAGATGCCATAGTCCAGCATGAGTAGCATTTCGTCGGTGGCTGTATCTTGGATACCAAAAAATCCTTCAGAGGCATTGTACGTTTCCATGTAGCGCATATTGTCTGACGGGATGAGCTTCTGGAAGAGGTCTCGGTACGGCGTAAACGAAACTGCGCCATGAAAAAACACTTCGAGGTTCGGCCAAATCTCCAAAATATTCTTGGCACCATGCTTCTCCAAGATGCGCTCCAGAAGCACAAACGTCCAGGTGGGTACACCCGAAATGTTAGTCACGTTTTCGTTGAGCGTGTGTTCCATCATTTTCTCAATCTTGGATTCCCATTCGTCCATCAGCGCGATCTCCAAGCTGGGCGTTTTGGCCATCTGTGCCCACCAAGGCAGGTTTTTCAACAATACAGCAGATACGTCACCGTAGTAAGTTCGGGAGGTTGGATCGAATTGATTAAGCTGTTGACTGCCTCCGATCACCAGCCCTTTGCCATTGAACATTTGGGCATTGGGGTTGTTGTTGAAATAGATCGAAAGCATGTCTTTGCCACCTTTGAAGTGGCAGTCTTCGAGCGCCTCGGGGGACACGGGGATGAACTTGCTTCGGGCGTTGGTAGTGCCTGACGAACGGGCAAACCACTTGATTTCCGACGGCCACAAGATGCCCTGTTCGCCTTTCAGTAGCCGCTCTATGTAGGGATAAAGTCCTTCGTAATTCACCACGGGCACACGCTCTTGGTACTGCTGCAAGTTCTTGATTCCCTTGAACCCGTACTTCTTGCCGTATTTAGTGCGTTCCCCCTCTCGGATGAGCGTTTCAAACCATTCGGCCTGCACCTCGTGCGGATATTTCATGAATAGCTCAATCTGATGAATCCGCTTTTTCATCACCCATGACAATATGGAATTGAAGAGCGCCATGGGTCAGATTTTACGCTTGAGTTCGAAATGCTTGCCAAGGTATACGCGTCGTACTTGCTCGTCATTGGCCAAGTCTTCGGCCGTGCCGGCTTTGAGGAGTTTGCCCTCAAACATGAGGTAAGCTCTGTCTGTAATGGAGAGCGTTTCGTTCACGTTGTGGTCGGTGATGAGGATGCCAATGTTTTTGTGCTTGAGCTTAGCCACAATGCCCTGAATTTCTTCCACAGCAATGGGGTCTACTCCGGCAAACGGCTCATCTAACAACACAAATTTCGGATCCACCGCCAATGCCCTGGCGATCTCCGTGCGTCGGCGCTCGCCACCGGAGAGTACCATGCCCAAATTTTTGCGCACGTGCGTCAGGCTGAATTCTTCCAGCAGCGACTCGGCTTTGGCTCGTTGCTCGGCTTTGGTGAGTTTGGTCATCTCTAGCACGGCCAAAATATTGTCCTCCACTGATAGTTTGCGAAACACCGATGCTTCCTGAGCCAAGTAGCCGAGCCCCAATTTTGCTCGACGATACATAGCCAATTTGGTGATATCTTCATTGTCTAAGTAAATGTGCCCCTCGTTGGGTTTTATGAGACCCACCATCATATAAAACGTGGTGGTTTTTCCGGCACCATTGGGCCCCAGCAGTCCCACTATTTCGCCCTGGTTTACTTCCAACGAAATGTTGTTGGCGACAGTGCGCCTTCCGTATTTCTTCAACAATGACTCTGCACGTAGCTTCATTTTGCAATGTTAACGTCCTTCAAATTGAGTTGCAGCGTTTTGTTTCCCTGAAATTCATTCTGTTCCAAGTGATAGGCGATAGCAAAAGGTTCGTTGGGACGGATGCGATCGGCCAAATGCCCCAGCCCAAACCCGATGGCTTCAAAGCCACCGGAGGTGCCGGCCTGATACAGCATCAGTTTCAGGTGGGTGTCTTTGAGTAGTCGGGGCGGATTTTTGACAAATACGTCACGCGTGCAAAGGGTGGGCTGCAGATTCAGCGGGCCGAAGGGAGCCATTTGATTGATGATGCCCAGATTTTTGAATGTCAGGAAGTCAAAATCTACCTCCAAATCAATGGTCAGTTTGGGCACTAGCTGGTCAGGCGTGAGGCGATCGGCTACCACCGCTTCAAAGGCCTCCCGAAAGGCATCCACCTGATCGAGGGGCAGCTTCACCCCGGCCGCATGTTGATGACCGCCATATTGCGTGAGCAGATGCTCGCAGGCACCAATGGCCTCATGCACATCAAATCCATCGATGGAGCGGGCCGATCCGGTGGCCATGCCGTCCGACTCGGTAAGGATGATGGTGGGTCTGTAGAAGTGCTCAATGCAGCGCGAAGCGACGATTCCCACCACGCCTTTGTGCCAATGTCTTTTGAATAATACGCTGCTCTTGCTATTCGGGTATTCGGTTCGTATGATTTCTAGGGCTTCATCGGTGATGCTTTGATCAAAGTCCTTGCGCTCGATGTTTCGTTCATTGAGCACTTTTGCCATTTCTATCAACTCATTTTCGTCAGCGTTGATGAGCAGGTTCACCGACTCACGGGCGTGTGCCAATCGTCCGGCGGCATTGATGCGCGGACCGAGATAGAAGACGACATCCGAAATGGACAGGTCTTTTTTAAACCCACTTATTTCCTTCAGTGCCTTGAGTCCGGCTGACGGTTTTTGATTGATTTTTTGCAAACCGTAATAGGCCAAGATCCGATTCTCCCCAACTATAGGCACTATGTCTGACCCAATGCTCACGGCCACCAGATCGAGGTATTCATACAATTCCTTGGGATCAATGGTATTTTGGATGCAGAAGCCTTGCAGCAACTTGAATCCTACACCACAGCCGCAGAGTTCTTTGAACGGGTACAGACAGTCCGCTCGTTTGGGATCCAAAATGGCCAGGGCCGGTGGCAGCTGAGCGCCCGGCAGGTGATGGTCACAGATGATTACATCCAGTCCCAGTTCATTGGCGAGGATCGTGTGCTTTACATCGCGAATGCCACAGTCTAGGCAGATCATTAGGCCAAAACCTTCTGCGGCAGCCCATCGAACGCCCTTTTCGGAGACTCCATAGCCTTCTGTATATCGGTCGGGCACGTAGTAAGACACGTGTGCGGTGTATTTTTTCAGAAAACTGTATGCCGTGGCTACTGCCGTGGTGCCGTCCACATCGTAATCACCATAGACGAGTATTTTTTCTCCCGAAAAAACCGCCTCGCAGAGCCGATTTACGGCCTTGTCCATGTCTTTTATCAGGAATGGATCGTGCAGGTGATCGAGGGACGGACGAAAAAAAAGCTTGGCTTCCTCAAACGTAGATATACCGCGCTGCACCAATAACTGCGCAAGCGGAGGAGCCACATTGATCTCCTTGGCCAGTTGATTGATTGTATCGGGCGGTGCTGGTGCTCTGAGTACCCACTTTTTCTGCATACTGATAAAAATAGGCGTTTCTTTTCGTGTAGATACAGTTGACCTGCTAAATAAGCCGACAAAATCCTATATTAGTCCGCAAAGTGTAACATGAAAATTGCCCTGCAAGAAATCTGGAACTTCATCAACCTCATCGATCCCGATGAGCGTGGATGGACCTTTACGTTGGAGGTAGGGCATTACCGTGTGGAGGGGATTCAAAGCCAAACCTTGCAAGCGCTCAAACTGCATGAAGGATTTGATACAGAATTACTCCCATCGCTCTTCACATTTCGGGAAATACTCTGGCAGCCGGATGTATTCAAAGATGCCAAGATGAGTCTGGCTCCTCTGCGCGTACTGAAGGCCTTTTGTGAGGAGAGTTTAGAGGCACTTGATGCCGCCAATCCGGTGGATGCATTGTATAGAAATCTGCTGGAAGGCATGGCTTCCTGCTGCGAAAAAGCGGAAGGGGAAATAGCGGAGAAGCAGCATAAAGTGACCGATGTGCTGGGGCAATTCCGAACCTGCACCTTTCCCATCATTAAGTTTTTCATTTATCACCCAAAGAACAGGGCGGATTATCACCGAGATGCTGTGAACAGGCTGAACTATGCAGTGAAAATAATGCTTACCCAATTCTACGGTCAATATTCGGAACTGACAGAACCTCATTGGATCGTGGAGTACCATGCCAAAACCAAGAAATCGGATGCAGCCTGAACAACCCAAACCCAGAAAGTCTGCCTTCTTCCTTCAGCATTTGATAAAGGGGGTTTTGTTTCTTGTATTGATCATTGGGCTATACGTCATTGCTAGGCGCTATTTTGGCTTTGATCTGAAAGAATGGATGGGGCCACTTTATGAGAATCCCCGAGCCGTGTTTTTCATTTTCATGGTCTCAGAGGTGGTCTTTGGCATTATCCCTCCCGAGTTTTTCATGATCTGGTCCTTGCGGCATGGCGATGTGCAGATTTTCATCTCTAATGTGTTTATCCTCACATTCATTTCGTACTCAGCCGGCATTGTTGGGTACTGGTTTGGGGCTTACCTAAACACCACGAAAGCCTTCAATTTTTTCAAAAAGCGGGTATTTGGCAAATTTGAAGAGCACTTCAATGAGTACGGCGGATTTCTGGTGATTGTGGCAGCTATGACACCCATTCCTTTTGCAGGTATTTGCATGTTGGTAGGGTCGGTGCGTTATCCGTTTGCTCGATTCCTCGTATTTGCCTTGTCTAGATGTGTGCGTTTTTGCATGTATGCTTACGTGATATGGCACGCCAATTTGCCCTGAGAACTATGCAGTCGGCTGCTGTGTTTCACCACCATTAACTAATCGATGAAGGGAATTTTACTTGTAAACCTTGGTACGCCCGACTCCACATCCGTGGCTGACGTAAGAAGATATTTGAGAGAATTTCTCATGGACAAGCGCGTGATTGACATCAATCCTGTGGGCAGATGGGCACTCGTGAATCTGATCATTGCGCCATTTCGCGCACCAAAGTCAGCTCATGAATACAGCAAGCTGTTTGACGATCGAGGCTCACCTTTGAAATACTATGGATACGATGTGCGAGACATGCTCCAAAAACGACTTGGAGAAAAGTACAAAGTGGCCCTCGGTATGCGCTATCAAAATCCCTCCATTCACTCGGCACTCGAGGAATTAAAGCATTGCGAAAGCATCCATGTCATTTCGCTTTTTCCACAATATGCATCGGCTACCACAGGTTCGGTGCATGACAAAGTGATGGAGATCGTGAAAGGCTGGCAAATCATCCCTACGATGACGTTCACGTCCAAGTTTTTTGAGGAAGAATTGTACCTCCAAACCATCGAAAACAATGCGCGACGCAAAATGGAGGAGGATACCTATGACCATGTGGTGTTTAGCTATCACGGTATTCCCGAGCGGCAGATTTACAAAGGTTCTGTGGGCGGCCATTGCAAAATCGGGGCATGTTGTGCAGCGTATGGCCCAAAAAATCAATACTGCTACCGCGCCCAATGCTTTCAGAATAGTCGCTTGCTGGCGGATCGATTAGGATTGTCGAAGGAGCAATATACCGTGTGCTTTCAGTCGCGCCTCGGAAAGACCCCTTGGATACAGCCCTATGCCGAAGATGTGATTGCCGATTTAGCCAAAAAGGGAGTCAAGAAAGTGCTTGTATTTTCTCCTGCCTTTGTTTCCGATTGTTTGGAAACTACGGTGGAAGTGGGCGAAACATTCGCCGAGGACTTTATCCATCAAGGAGGCGAAAAATGGACGTTGGTGCCGAGCCTCAATGCCGAAGAGACTTGGGTGGGGTGTTTGGAGCAGTTGGCCAAAAGAGGATGATCTCAATAGCTAGTTTTTCCCGTACTTGGCCAAAATAGCCTCCATGCATCGCTCCCCGTCCATGGCTGCCGACACAATACCTCCGGCATAGCCTGCACCTTCTCCACAAGGGTAGAGCCGCTTTACTTCCACGTGCTCGCAAGTTTCTCGATCACGCGGCAAACGTACCGGCGAAGAGGTGCGGCTCTCCACACCTACTATCTGCGCCTCATTGGTTAGATAGCCGTTCATTTTTTTACCAAAAACCTGAAAACCGGATATCAACCGACCGCTTATAAAGGCAGGTAGTACCTCGTCCAATTGCACGCTATTCAAGCCCGGCTGATATGAGGTATCAGGGAGGCTGGTTGAAACCTTTCGTTGCACAAAATCTACCATGCGTTGAGCTGGCGCCATTTGTGTCTTGCCGCCCAATTCCCAGGCCTTTTGCTCCACCACGGCTTGAAACTCCATAGCCGCCAAGTCGCCGTATTTTTTGAAACCAGGTATGTCTGCGAGTTCCACCTGCACGACCATGCCCGAATTGGCATATTTGCTGTCTCTGCGTGAAGGACTCATGCCATTCACAACGACTTCACCCGGTGAGGTGGCCGCCGGCACGATGAATCCACCGGGGCACATGCAAAAGGAAAAAACCCCTCGCTCCACATGCTGATAGCTGGTCTGTGCCACCAGGGCATAGCTGGAGGCAGGCAGATAGTCTCCCCGTGTCTCACAATGGTACTGGATGCGATCGATGAGCTGCTGCGGATGCTCGATACGCACCCCTAGAGCAAATGGCTTGGCCTCAATCTTAATCCCTTGCGATTGACACATTCTGAAAATATCACGAGCCGAATGCCCGGTGGCCAGCAATACCGCTACCCCTTTCAATTGCTCCCCCGATTGAAGTTTTACCCCCTTCACCTCGCCCTTCTCTAATACGAATTCCGTGACTTTGCTGTTGAATCTCACTTCACCACCGGCCGCTTCGATGCTCTCGCGCAGCGCGGTGACCAATTTGGGCAGTTTGTTGGTGCCAATATGTGGGTGCGATTCGAAGAGAATCTCAGATGTGGCGCCATGTGCCACCAGTATTTCAAAAATCCTTCGGACACTTCCGCGCTTTTTTGATCTCGTGTAGAGTTTACCATCCGAATAGGTGCCCGCACCACCCTCACCAAAGCAATAATTGCTCTCTGGATTCACCACTTGCTCTTTGTTAATAGCCGCTAGGTCTCTTCGTCGTGCTTGCACATCCTTGCCGCGCTCCAGTACAATCGGCTTTAATCCACCTTCAATGGCGCGCAAAGCAGCAAACAACCCCGCAGGGCCGGCTCCCACGATGAGCACGGGAACGGCTGCTCGCACGTCATATTCCCGCTGATGGTACTCCACAAAATCTACTTCTATCGGGGTGTCTCGGACGTCCACTTGCAGATGCACCTTCACAGGTTTCTTGCGTGCATCCACGGAGCGCTTAACCAACTGAAAATGCTGGTCTTTTTTCAATAGGCCGGATGCAACCAAATGCTGATGAAGGTTTTGTTCATCAAAACCAACTTGTGGACTTACAGTTAGATCGTGCAGGGGCATGACGGCAAAGGTAGTACCACAGCTGGATCGTTGGATTGCAATACGTGATTCGCTTCGGATTCGTGACGCAGAAGCAAGTCAAGTGTTTTGGCCAGATGAGCTTGGAGTTCGTGGTTTTTCATGGCACGTCGAATTTCATCATTCCACCGAAAAAAGAAAATAATTTGGATCGGTCTAAATTGCAGTGCAACCCAAGACCCATGCTTCCTTACATTGTTACCCATGCCAAGGCACCCGTTCCCATTGTTCTAAGCATTCCCCATTGTGGTACGGCGTTTCCTGACGAAATAAAGGACGATTATCATCCCCATTTGGCCGCCGCACCTGACGATACGGATTGGTTTGTGGATCAGCTTTACGATTTCGCCGCAGAAATGGGCATCACGACCATTCGGGCACATTACAGTCGTTGGGTCATCGATTTGAATCGCCCACCTGATAGCCAACCGCTCTATTCCGACGGGCGCATTATCACCGGCCTCTGTCCACTCACCGATTTTCATGGCAACAGTATTTATCAAAAAAATGAGCCGGATGAAGCAGAAGTGGCGTGCAGATTGGCCACTTACTATTTCCCCTATCACCGAAAGGTGCAAGAACTGCTCGATGAAACAAAAGCAACATTTGGTCAGGCCTTACTTTGGGATGCACATTCTATCAGGCGTTTTGTGCCCACTATCCATAAGGAGCGCTTCCCTGACTTGATTTTAGGCAGTGCAGACGGACTTTCGGCACATGCATCGCTCGTGGAAACAGCCTTGGCGGCATTGGGCAGTGGTCGCTTCGGTCTCAGTCATAATTACCCATTCAAAGGCGGGCATATCACACGTTCCTTCGGAAATCCACAGGCTCACCAGCATGCCTTGCAGTTGGAGATGAGCAAAGAGCTGTACATGGACGATACAGAAACACAGTATGACTTGCCACGAGCCAATGCCATCAGAGAAGTGCTTCGACGCACCTTTCATCAACTCATTCAAAAATTGCAGACGACATGAAAGGCTTTCATTTCAAAGGGCTGTTGACCAACACCGGCTGGGTGGAAGATGCCTATGTAGCTGTGGATGCACATGGAATCATCTTATCCATCGAACGAGCGCCTGCGGCCGAGATATCTTATGAACGTGTCGATGGTTATGCTCTTCCGGGATTTCAAAATGCCCATTCACATGCATTTCAATATGCCATGGCCGGCTTGGCAGAGCGCCGAAATCCAGCTACATCAGACGATTTCTGGGGCTGGCGAGAGGCCATGTACCAAGTTGCCCTCACCCTCGATCCGGATCAAATGGAGGCAGTGGCAACTATGCTTTATGCCGAGATGGCGCGCCATGGCTACACGCATGTGGCGGAGTTTCATTACCTGCATCACGATAAAAACGGGAAACAGTATGCACACGTGGCGGAAATGGGCGAACGGCTAATTCGGGCCGCAGAAGTGGCGGGTATTGGCATTACACTCATACCCATGTTTTATCAAATGGGCGGATTCGGAATGGCGCCCCAAGAGCGACAAAGACGCTTCATCTCTGCCACGATCGACGATTATTTCCGATTGTATGAGTCCACGAAAAAGTTGACGAATCGCTACACCCATGCCCAGCATGGGTTTGGCATTCATTCGCTGCGTGCGGTTCATCCGAAAGACATTGTTGCCTCGCTTGATAATTTTCATGAGGAGGTGCCTGTGCACCTGCATGTTTCGGAACAGATCAAAGAAGTGGAAGATGCCAAGTACTATTTGGGCGCTCGGCCTGTACAATGGCTGTTGGACAACTGTCCGGTCAACGAGCGGTTTCATCTAGTACACGCCACCCATCTGCTGGCTGATGAAATTATGGGAATAGCCAACTCAAGGGCGCATGTGGTTTTATGTCCGTCTACTGAAGGCAATTTGGGTGACGGTCTTTTTTCGCTGCGTCAATTTCAAGATGCAGGTGGCCGATGGTCCATCGGCACAGATAGCCACGTGGGGCTCAATCCACTCGAAGAACTGCGGCTATTAGACTATGGTCAGCGACTACATACACATGTGCGCAGTTCGTTTTACGGTGAGCAGGAGCAGGATAGCGGCTCGTTTGGATTCAATATGGCGCTGTGCTCCGGCCGCAAGGCAATGGGAAATTACAATGAACACTACTTCGGAATAGGGGATCAAATGAATGCAGTGGTTTTTGACGCTTCTCAGCCCTTGCTAGCGGCAAGTGGAGAGAAAAACGTGCTTTCCACGATCGTTTATTGTGGAGAAATATCCTGGACCCTCGGCACCCTGTCAAACGGACGATGGATCGTCCAAAATGGGAGACATGAGCATGCAGAGCGTATCCGTGGGGATTTTGCCAAGGCGATGAAAGAGTTAGAACTACGGTGAATTCCGATTATTCCTCAGGCCTGAAATCAAAATTCTCCAAGCCTCCATCCTGATCACAGCCACAAAAATCAATGTTTGGTTCGAGATAGCGTTGCACAGCAAATGCGTCAAGGGTTTCGCCTGTATTGATATAGGCTTTCACCGTATAAGTTCTGTTGGAGGGCTTTTCATAGACTTTGCGATCCTTATAGAGCGTATCCCTTTTGATAAGTTTGTTTTCGATCAATCGACCTTTGTATAATTCAGGATTATCTTCATCTATGGGCACCCTCACCACCAATTTGCCTGTACTGTAACTCTCACAGTACGCATCATCCTCGCAGCAGGATGATAGACTCATCACTGCGCATAAGTATAATCCCAAGAAAACGTATCGTGCACGCATCGTTTCAATTGTTGATCATGCAGAGGGTAGGAAACAATTGTGCCAAAAAAAAGCCCGACAAAAAGATTGTCAGGCTATACAATAAATGTACCCGGGACGGGACTTGAACCCGTACGGCCGCAATGGCCACAGGATTTTAAGTCCTGCGTGTCTACCGATTCCACCACCCGGGTAGGAGAGCTTCAAACAACAATGCCGCACTAGGGCGGCATGGTGTTTTCATCTGAGCGGGAAACGAGACTCGAACTCGCGACCCCGACCTTGGCAAGGTCGTGCTCTACCAACTGAGCTACTCCCGCTTGTCCCTTTTTCTAAGGGTTGGCAAATTTAGAAATTGGTTTTAGAATAACCACTTTTCAAAAAAATTTTTTCAAAATAACCTGCAAATCCACCCAAATGCTTGTCTCTCAGCCCAAATACCTAGGCAATAGTACTATTTATCACCACCCATTTTTAGGGGAAAGTACCTGTAGAAGATCGCTGGTGTCCTTTTCATCTTTGCTAAGTAATTCAGAGAAATTAAAACACCACCGCATATGAACACCACCGCAAACACCGAATTCTTCAGCGACGCAGACGAATTGGAAATGACCTTGGACATAGCTTGGAAAATTCGATCGCACATGAACAGACTGGTAAGCGGAGAAGGACGCGTGAAATATGCCAACAATCTGGAAATTTTAGATGAAATGATCGGCTCATACAATGAGCAATTGATTCCTGCCATTGCCGTATAACCTGCACCTTGGGTCTCACTAGCTATGAAGGCAATTTTGAAGCGTGAAAACCGCCCGTAATGGAGCGTTTTCCGCTTTTTTTGTGGCCTATCCTAAATCTTTGATTTCAGCATTTCCTTGAGTTCATTGAGGCGGAGTAGCGCCTCTACCGGTGAAGTGGTGTTGATGTCCGTCCGATTGAGTAATTCTAGCATGCGGTCAAATCGCGGATCGTTTTGAAACAAATTCAATTGATACTCTCGCTCGGGCAACTCTTTTAATTTGTGCTTGTCACCCTCCTTCACCTTCTCCTTTTCCAAGTGTTTCAATATCGTATTGGCGCGTAGCACGATCTCGTTGGGCATGCCGGCCATCTGCGCCACGTGTATACCAAAGCTATGTTCTGTACCACCCTCCACGAGTTTGCGCACAAACACCACCTTGTTTTCCAATTCCTTTACCGACACATTGTAATTCTTCACACGTGGCAGGTCGTTGGCCAATTCATTCAGTTCGTGATAATGGGTAGCGAAAAGGGTCTTTGGTCGGCTCTTGCCGTTGTTATGCAAGTGCTCCACAATAGACCAAGCAATGGAGATACCGTCATACGTGCTTGTACCTCTTCCGATCTCATCCATCAGGATCAATGATCGGTCGCTGAGGTTGTTCATAATGCTGGCCGTCTCCGTCATCTCCACCATAAAGGTCGATTCACCCTTCGATAGATTATCTGAGGCACCTACGCGTGTGAATACCTTATCGATGATGCCGATGCGCGCGTGTCCGGCCGGCACGAAACAACCCATTTGCGCCATCAGCACGATGAGGGCCGTCTGGCGAAGGAGGGCCGACTTTCCTGCCATATTCGGTCCTGTGATAATCATGATCTGCTGCGATACCGAATCGAGGAACACATCATTGGGCACGTATTGTTCATCTGCCGGCAAGTTCAGCTCGATCACAGGATGGCGCCCTTGTTTGATGTCTAGCTGCAAATCCTCTGCGATTGTGGGACGCGTGTATTTGTTCGCTCGCGCAATGCGCTGAAAATTGTTTAAACAATCCAACTCGCCAATGATCTTGGCATTTTGCTGAATAGTAGCCGTGAAGCCGGCAGCATACTCCATCAGTTCTCTATAGATCCGATTTTCGATGATCGCGATTTCACTTTCGGCCTTGAGAATCTTCTCTTCGTACTCCTTCAGTTCCGGGGTAATGTAGCGCTCGGCATTTACCAGCGTTTGCTTCCGAATCCACTCATCGGGCACTTTGTCTTTGTGCGCATTCGTCACTTCCAGGTAGTAACCGAACACCCTGTTGTAGGAAATTTTTAACGACGAAATACCTGTCCGTTTGATCTCCGAATCAACGATGCGGGCCAAGTGATCCTTGCCCGAATGCGAAAGTGACCGGTACTCATCCAGCGCCTCATCTACTCCCTCATTCACAATGTTTCCATGCGTCAGTAGCATGGGAGCATCTTCTCTCAGATTAAACCGAATGCGCTCAATCAACGGCTGACAGGCATCCATCAGCGCCACTCTTTCGTCCAATGCATCAGTACGCAATGCCTCCTGAATAGGCGCCACGTGCGCCAGACTAGCGGCCAACGCATTCAACTCGCGTGGATTCACCCGCACGGTGGCCACTTTAGAGACGAGTCGTTCCAAGTCACCTATTTTACTCAAATGCTCGTTCAACGTGTGAGCCTTTGCTTCGTTTTGAAGCAAATATTCCACTGCATCCAAGCGGCGATCAATGGCTTGTTTGTCTTTGAGCGGCAGCACGATCCACTTGCGCAGCAGCCGATGACCCATGGCCGTGTGGCACTTATCCATCACATCCACGAGCGCTTGTCCGTCTTGCTCCGCCGGGGCGAGTAATTCCAGATTGCGCACCGTAAACCGATCTAACCACACGTATTCATCCCTGTCCACACGCGAAATGTGTGCGATGTGATTGACTTGCCGATGCTCCGTGTCTTCCAGATAATGAAGGATAGCGCCTGCTGCGATGATGCCATCGGGAAGTTCTTCTATGCCAAATCCCTTCAGGCTTTTTGCGCCGAAATGATTGGTGAGTTTGTCGTAGGCAAAATCGAGTTGATAGATCCACTCATCCAGTCGGTTGGTACTCATCTTAGTCCGCACGCTGTACGTCTTGTTGCCTTTCGAAAGAATGATTTCATTAGGTGCAAAATCTTGAATCAGCTTGTCGATGTAGGTATCGTTTCCTTCGGCAACTAGGAATTCGCCTGTAGATAAATCGAGGAAGGAAATACCCACATTTTTGCCTTGATGCACGGACACCAAAAAGTTGTTGGTGCGCGAATTGAGCACCTGATCATTAAGCGAAAGACCGGGTGTGACCAACTCCGTAACTCCGCGCTTTACTATGCCCTTTACTGATTTCGGATCTTCCAATTGATCGCAAATGGCCACCCGCTGGCCTGCTCGAACGAGCTTAGGAAGGTAATTGTCCAACGAATGATGTGGGAAGCCGGCCAGTTCGATGTGAGACGCTGCGCCATTGGCACGTTTGGTCAGGGTAATGTCCAGAATCTTGCTCGCCTTGATGGCATCCTCGCCAAACGTCTCATAAAAATCACCCACCCGAAAGAGTAGCAGCGCCCCCGGATATTTGGCCTTTATAGCCATATATTGCTTCATCAGAGGCGTCTCTTTTGCGGATGCGGTGGTCATGAATATTTTTAAAGACGAATAAAGGGCAATATTACTTCGAAAAGATGCGAAAACTAAAAAACGAGGAGTTGGATCGGCTGAGTCCGGAGGCTTTTAAGGAAGCGCCAAAAATCCCGGTTTGTTTGATTCTTGATGACTTGCGCAGTATGCAAAATGTGGGTTCGGCCTTTCGCACGGCAGATGCCTTTCGCATTGAGAAAATCTACCTCTGTGGCATCACTGCCTCACCGCCGCATCGTGAAATCCAAAAGACGGCTTTGGGCGCTACCGAAACGGTAGACTGGGAATATGCCGAGGACATCCTCACATTACTTGCACGCCTCAAAAGTGAATGGGCGATAGCGAGTGTAGAACAAGCCGAAGGGAGCACGAGCCTCCGCGACTTCCAACCGGAGGCAGGAAAAAAGTATGCGTTCATATTTGGCAATGAAGTCTTTGGGGTGAAGCAGGAAGCGGTGGCTGCCAGTGACCTAGTCATTGAAATCCCGCAATACGGCACCAAGCACTCGCTCAATGTTTCGGTAAGTGTGGGCGTGGTTCTTTGGGATTTTTTGGGAAAATTGTCATTTGAGAATTGGTCAATTTGAAAATGAGCCAATTTGAAAATTGGTTGGACAGAATCCTCAGGCTAGGTTGGGATGGCAGGGGAGTTTGGTAGATTGACCTGTTTAAGTCGGGGCAGACCCTACAATACTATTTCGAAATTGCAAATTCCGAGGAGCAAAATCCTGTAAACATTGATTTTACCAAATCAATAAAAAATACACATATAAATCACTTTCAACATTATAAATATAACCACTCGATCATCCATGATGATTATATTTAGATTTTTGATAAATGGCCTTGTCCTTTAAGAATTTACCCTGTTTCGTTCGGCTAAAAACTTTTGATATTTGATCAACTCCAAAATCTCTAGATAATAAATTTGATTTGAAGTCAGGTATAATGAAATCACTAGTACCTGGAGGAATCTGATATTCTAGTTTTTTTACTTTATTCAGTGGCACTGGGATGTGTTGATCCATCATGCTTCGCTTCGATTTTATAAAAATTCCACAGTAGCCAACGTATTCAATATTTGTAGCGTACAGAAATGAAACTTCATCAATTCCCAAAATAGTAATCTCACTTATAAACTCATTAAAAACTTCTGTTTCAACCTCATCTTGAAATTTTTTAAGGGCGTGTCTTTCATGAGGGCTCATGCACTCTGCAATAGCAAACAAAAGAATTATCCAATAATATTTAGCGATTTTCATTTAAGGCGAATGTAGGAATATTTATTAATTCCGAAGGCCTATCGAGGTTCTGCGAACCGATTTAAACTAATACTTTCCGACATGTTCTGTAAGGCATGTCGGACTACAGATAAACAGGGATTTCCAAATCCCTTCTAGATTCCGACATTTCGCTGCGCTTCAGCCGGTATGACGTAGTAATAAAACAGTTAATGAGTAAGGAGTGCTCAATTTCGTTTCAAACTAATAGCACAAAAAAATCCCGACCATTGCTAGTCGGGACTCTCTTCACATTCATACTGGTTCTTTGCCAATAGGCAATGTATTAGTTAAAACCTCTTCGCTCTAGCAAACCCTTATTGTCAGGTTTACGTCCTCGGAAGTTGATGTACATTTCCAGCGCATCCACCGTGCCGCCTTTGCTTAAGATATGCTCTCGGTATTTATCTGCGGTGGCTTTATCAAACAGGCCATTTTCCTGAAAGACCGAAAACGCATCGGCATCCATCACTTCAGAGTTCATGTAGCTGTAATAACCGGCCGAGTATCCACCTGAAAATATATGGCTGAAATAACCCGTGCGATAGCGAGGTACGATAGCATCAATCAATCCGATCTTGTCCATTGCAGCCTTCTCAAACGCGCGGATATCCCCGGTGATCGGCGAGGTGATGGTGTGGTAGGCCATGTCGAGATAAGAAGCTGCCATGTATTCCACCGTATTGAATCCTTGATTGAATGTGCCTGCCTTACGGATTTTTTCCGCCAGTTCCAGTGGCATCACTTCGCCGGTTTCGTAATGGAAGGCATACAACTTGAGCATTTCGGGCTCAAACACCCAGTTTTCTAAAACCTGACTTGGGAACTCCACAAAATCGCGTGGGGTGGCCGTGCCAGAAATAGACGGATACGTGCATTCAGAAAGCAGACCATGCAGGGCATGGCCAAATTCGTGGAAGAGCGTAAGTGCCTCGTCTTGTGCTAGCAGGGAAGGTTTGTCGCCACTTGGCTTGGTGAAGTTGCCCACATTTACGATCACAGGTATTTCCGGCTTGCCATCTATATTGCTTTGCTTGCGGAAGCTGTTCATCCACGCGCCTCCACGTTTGCTGTCGCGGTAAAACCAATCGGATAAGTACACGCCTATCAACTGACCCTTTTCATTTTTCACGGTGTACGTGCGCACGTCGGGGTGATATTTCGGGATGTTGGTCTGCTCCTCAAATGTGAGCCCGAAGAGCTTATTGGCCAGGATGAACGTGCCATTGATCACATTGTCCACCTTCAGGTAAGGCCGCACTTCCTCCTCGTCAAGGTTATATTCCTTCATCTTGATTTTCTCGGCATAGTACCACCAATCCCACGGCCCAATCTCAATCTCTTGGCCTTCCGATTTGGCCATAGCCTTCATCATGTCGCGCTCCTCTTTGGCACGTTGCAAGGCAGGCGGCCACACCTGATCCAGCAGCCCGTACACCATTTCGGGTGTCTTGAGCATACGATCTTCCAGCGCGAAGTGCGCGTGTGTTTTATAGCCAAGCAGGTTGGCCTTTTGCAGACGTAGATTGGCCATTTCACGCGCTATCTCTTTGTTGTCCAACTCGTCGTTGTTGTCGCCGCGCATGATGTAGCCTTTCTTCAGCGCCATGCGATGGGTGCGGTTTTCGGCATAGGTGATGAAGGGCAACAAACTTGGCTTGTGCGTAGTGAACACCCATTTGCCTTCTTTGCCTCGTTCCTTGGCGGCAGCCGCACCTGCAGCCTTCACGCTCTCGGGCAATCCGGCCAGTTCGGCTTCATTGGAAATGACGATCTCAAACTTGTTGTTTTCCTTGAGCACATTGTCAGCAAACTGTACTGATAACACCGACAGCCGCTCGTTCAACTCGCGCATTTTCTGCTTCTGTTCGTCCGTAAGTCCTGCACCTGATCGCACAAATCGCTTGTAGTAGTCATCCAACAATTTGGCTTGCTCGCGGGTCAGTTTCAGTTTATCCTTTTGCTCTTTGAGCGTTTTCACGCGCAGAAAGAAGTTGGCATTCAGGAAGATGTTGTCGTTGTGCGCTGACAATTTCGGGCTGATTACTTTGTTTATTTTCTGCAATTCCGCGTTGGTGTTTGACCCTGTCAGATTGAAGAAAACATTAGAAACGCGTGTGAGCAACTCACCCGATTTTTCGAATGCGCCGATAGTGTTGTCAAAAGTGGGTTTCGCCTTGTTGTTGGCAATCGCTTCTACCTCCTGCAACTGGATCTTCATCCCGTCCTCAAATGCGGGCAGGTAATGTTCATCTTTTATTTTGTCAAAAGGAGGCACACCATACGGCGTGGAATAGGTTTGATAAAAGGGGTTCTCGGGGTTGTTCATAGGATCGTCTGATTTTGCGCTGAATCCCAATAGGATTATCGCAAGTAGGGTAAGGAATGTAATTCGTTTCATGGGTGTATAGTTGGGTTAAGTCAAAGGTAGGCAAACAGCACGTATCCCTCCTCTCCGCATTATCTTCGCAGGATGACCCCTACTGCTTCCGACATTCAGCTGGCACACGACCGCATCAGGCCGTATATCCACCGCGCACCTGTGCTTAGTTCAGCGTCTATCAATGCGATGGCCGAATGTTCCCTCTTTTTCAAATGTGAAAATTTTCAGAAAATTGGTGCCTTCAAAATGCGGGGGGCGACCAATGCTGTTTTTTCCACACCTGAGGCTGATCGTAAAAGTGGATTCGTCACACACAGTTCGGGCAATCACGGACAAGCAGTGGCAAAGGCCTCTCAATTGGCAGGAGTACCTGCCTACATTGTGATGCCGAAAAATTCCAGTCGAGTGAAATTGGAAGCTGTACGTGGATATGGTGCTGAGGTGATCCTTTGCGAACCCAATGACCAAGACCGACAAGGCAATGCCGATCGGATCCAGCGAGAAACAGGTGCCACGTTTGTGCATCCGTTTGATAATCTGGCTGTGATCACCGGACAAGCAACTGCCGCCAAGGAGTTGTTTGAAGAAATCACCGAGTTAGACATCATCACGTGCCCGGTGGGGGGCGGAGGATTGTGTGCAGGCACGGCGTTGAGCACCAAATACTTTTCCCCTAAAACCAAGGTAATTGGTGCAGAACCTGAAAATGTAAACGATGCGTATTTGTCTTTCCGCTCGGGCGTGCGCCAAAAAGGTGACCCGAAACCTACCTTGGCCGATGGCTTGCGTACGCAAGTGGGCGAAATCACTTTCCCGATCATCAAAGAAAACCTGACCGATGTGCTCACCTGTACCGAGGAACAAATGATCTCAGCAATGAAGCTCGTGTGGGAGCGCATGAAAATCGTCATTGAACCCTCGTGTGCTGTGCCATTGGCAGCCCTGTTAGCCAATCCCGCTCCCTTCAAAGGAAAGCGCGTGGGTATTATTCTCACAGGCGGAAACGTAGACTTGAGCCAATTGCCCTTTTGAAAATGGAAAGGAAACTCTTCATCCTCAACAATCCCACATCCGGCGGACGGTCGCGCAACCAACGGGTGATGCGCGAGGTAGTTCATTTTGCGGAAGCAAACCGACTCGACTTTAAACTGTTTGAAACCACCCAAGTAGGTCATGCCCGACACCTCGTGGATTCTCATTTTGGCAAAGATTTTACCGATTTGGTCATTGTGGGCGGTGATGGCACGTTCAATGAGGCGATCAACGGACTGACGCTGGACGTGCCCGTGACGTTTATTCCGGCCGGTACAGGAAATGATTTTGTGAAGAACTTGCCCATCGGCAAAAAGCCCGAGGAGCAGCTCGCTCCCCTCACTCGTTCAAACCTGAAGCGCATGGACGTAGGCATCTGCAACGGCCGCAAGTTTCTCAACGGGATCGGAATCGGGTTTGACGGGCAGATCGTGGAAGACATGGCCAAGCGTCGGGTTCCTTTGCTCACAGGTCACGCCAAATATTATTATCACGTGCTCGGCATCTTGGCCACTTACAAAGCACAAAAGTTTGATTATCAGCTAGATGAATCCGCTCATAAACAAGATTTAATCCTGATGACCATCGGCAATGGCACCACCTTCGGCGGGGGATTTAAGCTGATGCCCAATGCCAAAATTGACGATGGGTTATTGGAAATCTGTACCATTGGTCCTATCTCCGGTTTGCGCCGTTTTCTGAATATCCACAAACTCTCTGACGGCACCCATGGATCTATGTCTGCTGTGTCGTTTCACCAAGCTACATCCGTGCGTGTAGCGGCCAACCCCTTGCTCTTTGCCCACATGGACGGGGAGCGCATAGGTAATCCCACCTTCGATATTGGCATACTCCCCGGTCACTTGCTTGTTCGCATTTGAGTTGGCATTGTCTTTGAATTGTTATAATTATTCACAATTAAACACAATTAATTATGAAAAAGGCAATTCTTTTTACCGGTGCAGTGTTCATGTTGCTAGGTGCGTTTAGTCAAACCGGTCTCAAGGGCGGTGTGAACTTGTCCAACCTGTATGTGGACGATATAGATGACGAAAATGTGAAGGTGGGCTATCACGTGGGTATCTATCACGATGCACCTATCACCGATTTTCTATCCATTCAGCCGGTGCTATTGTTCACCTCCAAAGGAGCTGAATTGTATTATGACGGTTTTTTGGGTGGATCTGGAAAATATCGATACAATTTGAATTACCTGGAAGTGCCTGTATTGGTAAAACTGAAATTGGCCGGATTTAACGTGCATGGGGGTCCGTATGCCGCCTTCTTAGTTGGTGCCAATATTACAGATGTGGATGACGATGGCAACATCCAAAGTGTGGAATCTCTGGACAGAGACGACTTCAATCAGCTTGATTTCGGGTTTAGTCTAGGTACAGGGTTTGATTTTACAGGTGGCACTATTGGCGCACGGTATGACTTTGGATTAAGTGAAATCGAAAACAGTGACTTTGCCGGGCAAGCAACTGGGAACGCCAAAAATTCGGCGTTTATGCTCTATATAGGTTTTGATTTCTAGACTAGCTGATATTCAAAACTGCCAGGAGGAAGTCGATGATCGACTTCCTTTTTTTGATCTAATTACTCCCCTCAAGAAGAGTGAAACACTAATTACTATTCTACCCCAATTTCCCGCACATACTCAGGCAGATACCCGCTAGCCCAAAGCAATTGGCCTAAATACGTGCGGTAAACAGCCTCCTGTTCAATCAACTTTAGGCGGCCTTCCACCAGTTTGTTTTCGCGCGCATTCACCAAAAAAACCGAGCTTTCACCATTGTCAAACTTTGATCGCTCACCGGCCAACATCAGTTCATAATTGGCCACAGCGGCTTGCTGCTGATTGATAATCGTTTGATAAGTGGCTAATTGATTGAAACTTGCCCGCACTTTATTAAGTACTTCACGTGTCTTTTGATCACGCTTTAGCTCATTTTCGTTCAATTTTATTTTTGCTATGCTAAGTTTCGCTCGCTCCTTGCGCAAGAGCAACGGCATAGAAAAATTCACCCCGGCTTTATAGTTATTTAGTTGAAAGCTTTGACTCTCCGGGGCATCCTGACCGGCTAGCAGGAAGTTGTAATTGAAATTAAAATTGGGCTTTAATTGCTCTGCAAAATATTTTCTATCCACATCTAACTGATCCGTTTTGATATCTAGAGCAATCAAGTCAGGGTGTCTTTGCAATGCAAAATCTTCATAGAAAGGTAGTTCCTGCCGTACCATTCGCAGTTGCTCAGAAGGGAAGGCGGCCATCAACACACTGTCGCCCCAGAGCATGTTTTGCAAGGCAAGGGAATAATTGTAATATTCGGCACGGGCTTTCTCAAGATCGTTTTGAAATTGTTGCACCTGAATAAGACTTTCCACTGAATCGATGGTGGCGTTTTCGCCCGCCAATACAGCTTGTTTGATGCCATTGAACCGCTCCAATGCCAAGTTCCGTGCCTCCTCAAAAAGCCGCACTCGTTTGTGGGCAGCATTCCATTGCCAAAAGGTGTAATTAGCATCCAAGAGCAGGTTGTTCAATACCGTTTCGGCTTCATTTTCTAATTGCAGGCGTGTAAGTTTTCCCTGGCGTAGGGCAAAAGTGGCCTCATCTACGAACAGACCTCTACCCAACGGCACAGACACTCCTGCGTAGTACAACCCGCTACCCGGCACATTGCTTTGCGGATTGAGATAGTACCCAGAATTGCGCTCAAACCCTACTTTGAAATCAACGTTGAGTGCGGTAGGCATATATAAATAGCTATCCCATAGGTCGTAGTATGTCTTGTTGTCAAATTCCTTGAGGCTATAATCAGAGACTAACTTAGGATCAAAAAAGCCACGACTACCGGCCAGTTCCAATTCGCCGCGCTTGCGAATCAGCTCTGCCTGCTTGGCCAACGGATGCTGCCGCATCACCAGCGAATAGAACGCATCAATCGTAAGCAGCGAGTCTGCCGATTGAGCATTACATACTAGCACTCCCGATAATATCGATATGGTTAGCAAGTACCTCACTATTTTTTGGGCTTAGTGTCTTTTGTTTGTTGGGCCGGATTCATGTCATAATAAAATTCCGGCGGGAATCCATTGAGGTTTCGCCACAGTTCGTACCATACAGGCACGTCTTTGAGCATGGCAATGCCATAAACGCCTGTGCCCAAGCGGAGCACATCCGGCCAAGGGGGCGTGTTCGGGTCGGGTAAAATCAACACGCGGAATTTGCCATTAGGATCAGCAACTCTATCGAACGTGAGCACCTCTCCGGTGAACGTACCGACGGACAGACCGGGCCACCCACTAAAGACAAGTGCCGGCCAGCCGTCAAACTGCAACTGCACGCGACTGCCCTGGTGGATGAGCGGCAGGTCAATGGGATCGATGAAAATCTCGACCGCTACATCATAGTCACTCGGCACGAACGTGAAGACCGGCTCCCCCTCCTTCACCGTTTCGCCAATTCCCATGGCAAGGGCACGCGTGACAAACCCATCTTGCGGTGCAGTGATGTAGTAGAAACCGGCTCGGCGCGTATAGTTTTCTTGCTGAATGCGCAGTTTGCTTACCTCCCCTTCTGCCTCAAATCCGCTTGATCTGGCAGACATGAGGTCAGACTCAGCTTTGGCTATTTTTTCGGCAAATTCATTTTCCAAATTGGCCAAGGCAATGTCGGCATTGGTATATTCCGCTTTGCTTGCCATCAGCTTATTGGATGCCGAAATCTGCTTGTTCACACTTTCCTGCAGCTTTTGCTTGCGCTGCTCCAATTCTGTGAGTGATTTTAGCCCTTGATCGTAGAGAGTTTGCTGTCGGGCAAATTGCTTTTGGGCAATATCCAGATTGATATTGGCTGTTTCCAATTCGATGCTATCTGAGACTACTTTGAGCTCTGCTTGAATCAGGTAATTGCGCGCTTGTTCCAATTTCAGAATCCTCGCCCGTTTCAATGCTTCTATTTGGTCACTCAATGCCTGAGCCTTCTGCTGGTAGGCACGTTGAGCTCCTTCCTTGGCTATCGTTTGGGATTTGGAACGTCCTACCAATTCGGGATCCAAATACTCGGCTTTTACTTCAGAGATAAACACGATCGTATCTCCGGCTTTTACCAATTGCCCCTCGCGCACATACCATTTCTCCACTCGTCCGGTGATCATGGAATGAATGGTTTGCTCACGGTCTTCGGGATTCAGCGAAGTGAGTGTACCCCTTGCACGAATATTTTGCGTCCAAGGAAGAAACAAGGCTGCAAAACCGATGACGAACGAGACTGACAGGAAAATCACAATCTGACGGAATACGCGTATTTCTCGGATTTTTTCAAACGAGGAAAAACGTGCCACAATGGACTCTCTGTCGATTCTATTATCGGATATATTCAACATGGCTATTTTCTTTTGTTTTCAATCACCTGCTCAATCTGACCGTTTTTCATCACCACCACTTTGTCGCAGCGTCGCACCAAGTCTTCATCTTCTGTCACCACGATGAGTGTCCAAGGATTCTTTTCAGAGGTAAGCAATTCGTTGATGCGCACTCGATCCGGAGTATCTAGACTATTGAGCACATCATCCATCACCACCAGCTTCGGTTTCTCGGCAAATGAGCGCGCCAGTATGATTTTTTGTCGAATGCTGCTCGGTAATCCTTGTCCTTCGGGCTTTATGGGCGTGGACAGTCCCCTAGGCAGACTTTTGAAGAAAGGCATCAATCCTACTTGCTCTATGGCAGACAGAATATCGCTCGTCGCTATTTCGGGCTTGCCCACAGCTATATTTTCTTCAAGCGTACCGTAAAAAAGATCTTGCTGACGCAAATTTTCTCCAATGACCGATCGCAGCGATTGCACATTCAAATCCTTGAGCGGAATGCCATTGAAGAGGATAGATCCAGTATAATCTTGATATAACCCGGAGACAATTGCCAGAAAGGTCGACTTACCCGATCCATTTGTGCCCCTGATCGCCACTTTCTCTCCGCCTCGAATCTCCAGATTGATATCTCGTAGACTTGCCGCTCTGGCACTCGGATAGGCAAATGACAAGCCGTGCAATTCAACCGCTATTGGTTCACCTTCGCTAATTTTCCCCAAATCCCGGCCTCTTTCGTCCTCGAGCTCCAAATCGGTGACCATGCCCATTTTATCCAATCCCGTGAGCACGTCATACACGGTCTCCAGCGTCACAATCAATTTTTCGGCTGAACTCATCACCAAGAGAATAATGATCTCACTGGCTACAAACTGGCCCAAGTTGATCTCCTGATTGATTACTAGGATGCTTCCCAGTATCAAGAGTCCACCCGTAATGATGGTTTTGAAGGCCACAATGTTCGCAAACTGGGTGATGAGCACATTGAAGTGTTGCTTGCGGTATTTCAGGTAATTTTCTACGTGCTCATTGGTCTTCTTCATGGGGAGATCGGTTTCGCCGGCCAACTTGAACGTACCCATTACACGTGCCAATTCCTCCAGCCAATGCGCCACTTCATATTTGTATTTCGACTCGTAAATGCTACTCTTTAGTCCTTTTGGGCCGGTAATCACCACAATGAGCACAATCATGGTCACCAGGGCTATTCCGAAGAAGACGAAAAATGGATGGTAGAAAGACAGAAGAATAAGACCAAAAAAGATCTGCAAAGTGGAGCTGGAGAAATCCAACACGATCTTCGACAGCCCCTTCTGAATAGTGAGGGTATCGAAGAAACGATTCATTAACTCAGGAGCATAAAACTTCGACAATCCTTCTAACCGAAAGCGAGGAATGCGATAAGCAAATTCGAAGGCTGCCCGAACAAAAATGCGTTTTTGGAGTAATTCCGTGATGGTCATTTGCAATATCTGAATGATCCCTGCAGCCATCACGCCTAAGACCACCACAAAAATGAGCAGCGCCAATGACGTGGAGTATTGGGCACTATTCACAAACCCTACAATGGCCTGCACACCCAGGGGAAGAGAAAGGTTGATGAGCCCCCCGAAAACTGCATAGGCATAGACCAGCAATATTTCCCGCCGATCAAGACTGATCATGCGAAAAAAGCGCTGAATAGGAGTGAGCTTGGTCGTGATGTCCATGGGTTATTGCACAATTAATCGTTCAACTGAAGAGGTAATAAACCGACTGATTTGGTCATTGGTGTCCACCGTGTCTTTGGCAGATATCTCGGTGAGTGATGGCAAGTGATCGGCAAAAAAAGCCTGCTGATGAGCCGCCTCCAACATAGTGCTGGTGAGAGCATGCGCATAGGTATACTGCGGGTTGATGGCACGGATGATAAGGGCAACCCGTTTGCAAACGGACTTGAATCCAAGAAAAAGACCTTCCTTGTTGATGCTGTCCACTTGTTTGGTCAGATACGTCTTATCCGATTCATTGACCACAATTCGCCTGAGAATGCCAATGTCCAGTGGCAGCTGCATATCCGTGGATACATTCACATGGCACACGATCTGCCACACACGGCCCAGCTTTATATTTGGGTCAGTCACATGATGAGTATGATAATCAATCATGTACTCCACCCACGCCCAATACCACGTGATCAGGTAAATGAGCAGCTTCAGCTTATTCTCAAAATACCGATAAATGGAAGCCTCAGTAGATTGAATGCGCTCGGCCAATTTCTTGAAAGTAAACTGCTCAAAGCCCAACTCATCCAACAGCCGGATGGATTCGGTGACTATTCGCCTGCCCAAATCGCTGGAAAGCGGATCTTTCGAGTAGTATTTACTGTCTATGATGATATGAATCTGAGACATTATGAAATTAATTCTATGTGTAATGATAGCAATACTATCGAAGAAACGAAACCTTTCCTGTTCTTGTTCCAAAATCTCCCAATATTTTTACCCAAGGAATAAAAAAGCAACCCATGACATCTCCCAATTGGACTACTGTCCGCACCTTCGAAGACATCACCTATAAGAAATGCGGCAAAGTGGCACGTATTGCCTTCAATCGCCCGAATGTGCGCAATGCCTTCCGGCCAAAAACGGTCGCCGAGCTATATCAAGCCTTTTATGATTCGCGTGAAGATATGAACATTGGTGTGGTGTTGCTTTCCGGTGAAGGGCCATCCACCAAAGACGGAGGCTGGGCGTTTTGCAGCGGAGGCGATCAGAATGCGCGAGGACACCAAGGCTATGTGGACGATGACGGTATGCCCCGGCTGAACATCCTGGAGGTACAGCGGCTCATTCGGTTTATGCCCAAAGTGGTAATTGCCGTAGTACCGGGCTGGGCAGTGGGTGGCGGCCACAGTTTACACACCGTTTGTGATTTGACACTGGCCAGTAAAGAACATGCCATTTTCAAACAAACAGATGCCGACGTGACCAGCTTTGACGGAGGCTATGGGTCGGCGTATCTGGCCAAAATGGTGGGACAGAAGCGCGCCAGAGAGATTTTCTTTTTGGGTAGAAATTATTCCGCTCAAGAAGCATTCGACATGGGCATGGTCAATGCCGTAATTCCCCATGCGGAGCTCGAGGACACGGCCTATCTATGGGCGCAGGAGATTTTGCAGAAATCACCAACCTCTATCAAAATGCTCAAGTTTGCCTTTAACCTCACCGACGATGGCATGGTGGGGCAGCAGGTATTTGCCGGTGAAGCTACGCGGCTTGCCTACATGACCGACGAGGCGAAGGAAGGGCGCAATGCGTTCCTCGAAAAGCGGAAACCCAATTTTGACGACATCAAGTGGATCCCTTGATCGGCTATGGACAATAACGACATTTTGCGCCGCATTCGATTCTCGTTTGATTTCAACGACGATAAGATGATCCGACTGTTTGAGTTGGGTGGCTATGTGGTCACTCGCTCAGATGTGAGCGACTGGTTGAAGAAGGAAGAGGACGAGGCATTCGATCCGCTCAGTGATCACATGTTGGCCGTGTTTCTGAACGGCTTGATCGTGGATAGGCGAGGCGAAAAGGAAGGTGGCTTACCCGAACCGGAGGAGTGGCTGAACAACAACATGGTTTTGCGGAAGTTGAAAATCGCTTTGGATTTGAAGTCCGATGACATTTTGGCCATGTACCAAAGCATTGACAAACCGATAAGTGCGCACGAACTCAGTGCATTTCTGCGTAACCCGAAGCAGCATCAGTATCGGCCGTGCAACGATCAGTATTTGCGGCATTTCTTGATGGGCATTCAAAAGAAGTACAAGGGGACTTAAGGAAAATCGGCGATCCGTATCTCATTTTTTCAAAGGATTTGGAAATTGCTGAAAGGATGCTAGATTTGCACTCCCTTAACGATAGGGCGCTTAGCTCAGCTGGTTCAGAGCACCTCGTTTACACCGAGGGGGTCGGGGGTTCGAATCCCTCAGCGCCCACCACTTATCACATCCCGCTTTGGCGGGATTTTTTGTTTCTTGCAGTTAGCCTTTACTCGTTTATCCTATTAACCGTCAAGCCCTCTCCTGAGGAATAGAATAAGCGGATGTAGGTGCTTGAATATCTCTACCACTCGCTGCGGGAAATCTGCCGCATGGGTCTCTTCATCCGAAAACCCGTGCATGAAGGCATAACTCTTATACTTTAGCCAATCAATGTTGGGATGATCCTTGGCATAGCCTTTAGGAACAGTTTTCAGGCGGTCATCGTAGGCAGACGGAGAGGTTTTCTTGAAATTCACATTACTCACTATTTCCAAAAACTCATCCCCATTGTAGTCAATCTCTTGACGGATCCTTTTCAAGGATTCTGCCTCCGGATGGTAAAGTCCACCTCCCAAAAAGTTGTTGCCCGGCTGTATTTGAATGTAGTAACCCGGCTGCCCTGTGGTGCGCCCGCCAATGGCCATATAGGCACCAAAGTTGGTCTTGTACGGGTCCTTATTGGCACTGAAGCGTACATCCCGATTGATCCGGAAAATACATTTCTTGGGGTCTTCGTTCGCAATGCCCGGATCAAATGCTTCCAATCCGAACAGGATTTCCTTCACAAATTCTTCAAAGTCCCTCTTACAAGAGAGGTATTCCTTTTTGTTCGCATCCATCCACTCTTTGGAGTTGTTAGCGGCCAAACTGGCGAGGAACGCATGAGCCTTTTTCATTTTCATAGGTGTAAAAAAAACATTCGCAGCTACTTGAATGGGTCATTAGCCGTACTTTTGTAGCATCAACCCTCTAGCTGGTGAGATCTCAGGTACTCAAGAAGTATTATGGTATAACTATATACTCTGAAGGAGAGTTTGCAAGTAAATGGTTTGGTTTTATAAGTTTCTGTATGCCCATATCGTTCATCTGACTGATGGGATCAAAAAGTGGTTCTTCTATTTTCGAAAGAAACCCAGAGTCACTGTTGTTTGCTGGAATCTATCCCACAATCCCGTGGGTCGTGCCTTTTTGTTCGCTGACTCGTTGAAGAACGATTACCAAACAGAACTGGTTGGACCCATTTTCCCCAAATTTGGGCACAAACTCTGGAAGCCACTTCGCGGATACCCTCTCAAAGTCAAATCCTTCACCGCCGGTTATCTTCCTGATTTTTATCAACAAGCGGTCGATTTTGTCGAAGCTCTGGATCCCGCCGATATTGTGATTATCTGTAAGCCCAGACTACCCTCCATGCTTATTGGACTGCTACTTGCACAAAAAAACAACGCGAAAGTAATCCTGGATATTGATGATCATGAACTTTCGTTTTTTGAGAATCACACACCAATATCTTCGGATGAACTTGCAACAATGCCCTTTAGCGCACTCGAAAGGCCCTTTTCGGAAGCTTGGACCCGCTACTGTGAGTCATTGATAGCCCAGTTTCCACTTCGCACCGTTTCAAACTGGACTCTTCAGAAAAAATTCGGCGGCACCATATTGCCCCACGTGCGAAACCCTGTGAAATTCAACCGGTGGCTGTATAACCGAAATCTTGTGCGCAGACGTTACGGTATCAAGCGCAAAGACAAAGTAATCCTATTCGTAGGTACTCCTCGTGCACACAAGGGCTTTTTGGAAATCCCTGAGGCCGTCAAGAAACTAAACGACCCGAGAATCAAAGTTATGATTGTTGGCAAGCTAAGGAATAAGAAATTGAAAGACGAGATCGATTTGGATCGATTCCCTTTTCTATCCTTTCACCCAGACGTCACTTTTAAGAAACTTCCGAAAATTTTGGTGATGGCTGATCTCATTTGCATATGTCAAGACCCGAAAAGCCCAGTCAGTAAATACCAGATGCCGGCCAAGTTGTCGGATGCCATCATGATGGGCGTACCGGTGATTGTTAGGGACGTGCCGCCGCTCAAGCATCTCTCTAGGGAAACGGGCATTACCCAAATATCAGCGTCTGACGATTTGTCCAAGGCCATACGCAAGGAGCTCAAATTTGGAGGCTTTCGTGACTATTATTCCAAAGATCTTGAATACACAAATGCCAGGAGATTGATAAAAGACTTAATAAATAAAAAATCAAGACATCAAACGCCGAACTACTATGAGGATATAATACATCGCGTAAAATTAATGCCCGTAGATACACAACTCTATGAAGATTTATAATGCCGAATCCAACTGATATTTAGTACAAAAAATGATAGCATTGATTAACAATAGGGAAAAAAGAAATAAGATTCGCACCCATTAAAATTTAACCAACTCCTATGCAGATATTTATTCTAGGAATGCACCGTTCCGGCACATCGCTTACCGCACACCTACTGAACATGATGGGCATTTATTTTGGCCCTGAGGGTTCTTCGACTGGTGCCAACATTGAAAATCCGAAAGGATTCTGGGAACGACGGGATGTACGTACCATCAACGATCAAGTTTTACAATCTAATGGATTTGACTGGTATAAAATATCTGAATTTGAGGGTATTCATCAATTTTCTGAAGAATCAATCAAGACTTTTGACAAAGAAGCGGCCAATCTTATTCTCAACTTGGATGCGCACAGACCTTGGTTCCTCAAGGAACCAAGGTTTTGTATCAACTTTGACCTATGGAAAAAACATCTAGAAATACCTCTAATTATTCTTTGTTTCAGACACCCCATTGAAGTCGCACGATCTTTGCAAGCCAGAAATGGTTTTAACATAGAGTTTGGATTGGAACTGTGGGAAAAGTACAATAAGCACGTACTCCAATCAATCAATGGAATTCCGCGTATCTCAATTAACCACGCACAAACCGTAAACAACCCGACTCAAGTCGTAGATTCAATATACAATTTTTTGAAGTATTATAACATCCCTCACCTACGCATCCCATCAGAAAACGAACTAAAAGTATTCATCGCAAAATCCCTATATCGCAACAAACTAAATGACCAAGATGTTCGCTTTCTGACGGAATCGCAAACCAAACTTTGGGAAACAATACGAAGCAATCAATGGGAAAGCGAGTCGGTCCCTAAATACATTAGTCAAAATTCCAAGAATATATTACAAATAGGAGAAAAATTTTATACATCGATAGAGCTTCTTCGAAAGAATAATTCTGAAAAAGATAAAACTATATCTGAATATACAAAACAAGTAGATTATTTGAATGTTCAACTCCAAAAAGTAAAGGACGAAAACATAAAATTAATAGAAAATATTGGGAAGAAAGAAAAAATAGCTGAGCAATTTAACATTTCATTGTTGACCAAAACTGAGCTACTCAATGATCGAACTCAAGACTTACTAAACAAAAATAGGAAGTTAGAAAAAGATTATCAAGACCTGCAAATTCAAATAGTCCAATCGAAAGAAAAAATAAAAACAGAAATTGAGCTGAAAAGAGAAGCGACGGAACAACTTGAAAAAGAAAAAAAAGGCAACACCCGACTTCAAATACTAATTCAGAATTATGTAGAAGAACTGGAGCGAATGGCAATCAACATCGAAAAGAAAGACGAAGAGTTAGAACAACTCAAAAAGGAAAAAGAAAAAGAAAGCAGCAGACTCCAATCAGAAATCAGGAATTACCTAGAACAAATTGATCAATTGAAAAAATTTATCAACCTAAACAAAGAAAAACATAATCAAATAATTAGCGACCTGAAGAACAAACTGAAAAAGAAAAAAAGAATCATTCAGAAATGGAAGAAAATAGGGAATAATCCCTTAAAATCGCTTTTAAATAAATTTGGATTAATTAAATTCTGTGAGAAAAATCCCTCCAACATACGCAGAATTGATCCTTCACTAGACAAAGAATATTTCCATAATCATCACAACCAAATCACCACTCCTAATCATCACACTGATAAACGTAACTTATCAGGACTAGTAATAGCTTGGGAAATGACCCATAATCCTGTGGGTAGAGCTTTTCTTTTTTCGGATTGTTTAAAGTCTATTTTGGACATAAAACTATTAGGATCAAGCTTCGCCAAATATCCCTCAAAAGAAATTTGGACTCCCCTAAATAATTATCCTATAACTTATGAGATTTTTGAAGCTGAGCTCTTTCCGAAATACTTGAAACAAGTAAAAGATCTGGCATGGCAGCAAGAAATGACTGATTTTGTTATCATCTGTAAACCAAGATTACCTTCAATCTTACTTGGACTACTCATTCACAAAATACACCAGTCCAAAGTCATTATTGATATTGACGACTGGGAGCTCTCCTTTTTCAACAATTACACCGCATTAAGTTTGTCAGAAGTTGAAAACGCGCCGCTTCTTCTAGAACCCTACAACGAGACATGGACTCGTTATTCGGAAACCCTTTCCACTAAAATAGGATCAAAAATCGTATCCAATATAGCTCTTAAAAATAAATTCGGAGGACATATCATTTCCCATATCAGGGATGAATACCGATTTGATCCAAAAAGGTATAACAAACAAGCCATACGTAAACAACTCGGAATACCTCAACAAGCTAGAGTAATTCTTTTCTTAGGCACTCCAAGACCTCATAAAGGATTCAATGAAGTGGCCAAGGCACTCGAAGCTATAAATAACCCAGATTACAAATTTCTGATAGTCGGTGAACTCCAATCCGAGCAAGAGAGAAGAAATTTTGAAAATAAATGGTTACACTTAATCGCGAATAAAACAATAATGCTGTATCCCAACTGTTCCTTTTTGGAATCGCCAAAGTACCTCGCAGCATCAGACCTAATATGCCTAATTCAAGACAGAGGTAGTCATATAAGTCAATATCAATTGCCAGCTAAATTAATAGATGCGTTGGCAATGGCTATTCCCGTTATTGCATGTGATGTGCCCCCACTCCGTCCATTTGGTGATGAGGGTATAATTGAAATTATACCTAATGAACAAGATCTGACCCCTGCAATAATTAGGATATTCGATAACTATGAATTTTATAAGAAGAGAAGTCAGAACATTAGAGAGAAGCATTTTCTAAATAATCACAGCTATAATTTTGGTCGAAAAACAATATTGAAACTAATCGATAATCAAGTCGAAAATGAATTCAATGATGAATTTAGAAGCCTTTTAAATTTCCTTAATTTCAAGTTCTACAAGGACAGTAGAAAAAACTCCCTTGATCCAAACAAAATTAATATAGTTATGTTCTGGAAACAGAATGATACCGGTCTATACGGGAGAAGGCAAGAAATGTTGAAAAAATACTTATCTAAAAATAAAAATGTATCAAGAATACTGCATTTTGATGCTCCCATTGAAATACAAAAATTGCTTAGTAAAAAGAATGTAACAAAAAATTCTATTTATTATCAAGACAATTTTATTTATGAAAGTACACTGCAAAGGATTAATGGTTATCAATCGAACGCTAAAACAACTGAATATACATTTGTATATACGAAAAACGAAAACCATCCCCTTGCTACAGAATTAAGCAAAAAAATAGAAGTAGATAGTCTTGCAACAAAACAAGACTACCTCAAATTCATTAAACAAAAGATGGCGGCAGCCGAAATCGACGAATCAGAAACAATCTTCTGGTTTAATCCAGTAGTGAATGAATTTGATGATATCATGGGGGTATTCTCGCCGGCCATGGTTGTAGCAGATTTTATAGATGACCAAAGGCAATGGCATCAAGGAAGTAACCAATATTATAACATTGAGGAAAATTACAAGAACGTACTTAAACTAAGCGACATCAACCTCTGCAATAGCAACTCCGTTCTCCAAATGATAGAAGATTTTGGATTTAATGCCATTCTTGTCACGAACGGATATGAGGTCTTTGATCAAGAATTTTTGGATAAACCAAGACCAGAGGCTTTGAAAGACATACAAACACCAATAGTTGGATACGTAGGCAATTTAGACCCTAAACGCCTAGACATTGGACTACTCGAATCGCTTGTGCTGAAATTACCTCAATATACTTTTGTGATTATCGGATCGGCCCATATGGGTGAAGATGTACTTAAACTCCAAAAGTACACTAACGTAAGACTTTTAGGAGTAATACCTTATGAACAATGTGTAGAGTATGTTCGCTGCTTTGATGTGGGTATTATCCCACATTACGAAAATGACCTGACAAAATCGATGAATCCCCTAAAAGCTTACTTATATGAATCATTAGGTGTACCAATTGTTAGTACGCCTATTTCAGGATTGTACATGTACGAGTCAATAAGAATTGCAAAGACTGTAAAAGAATTTGAATATCACATAAATGAATGCGGTTTTGGCAGAAAAAAATATAAAATTCCAGTTAATGATGATACCTGGGATAACAAAATTCAAAAAATATTACCTCTATTACAAAATTAAAAGCAATGATAAGTAAAACTCATCTTCTGGAAGCGTATCAACAACAATCCAAAAAATGGATACCTCCTATGTGTTCCTAACCGCTTAAATAGTTGGACTGGTTTTGTGGCCTAAAATAGGAAACAA
>ERZ1066134.224-NODE-224-length-44687-cov-8.271084_pt1 | contig 44687 bp, 31 predicted proteins | sample MGYA00382781_ERZ1066134 | MGnify/ENA primary metagenome ERZ1066134 (study PRJEB33369, sample SAMEA5778364) | biofilm metagenome | biome: Industrial cooling water; feature: Water cooling tower basin; material: Biofilm | place: United Arab Emirates | collected... | reverse complement strand
CATTGTCTTTCATATAGTTAACACTGTTAGTGTCAACCTATTTCAGGACTAGGCAGAACCCAAAAATAAAAAAGGGCCGATGAACGGCCCTTTTCACTAAAAAATTAGTTTGAGATTAGATTTTCAATCTCTTCAATAAACTTTTTCTGGCAGATTCTTCTTCACCGCTAAACGCTTCCGAAAACATTTCCCCCATGTCTCCAAAAAAGTCTGGTACTTCTACTTCTTCAAATATTTCTGCTAGTACTTCATATGAATCTCTTGAACCATCAGGATAAATTAAAACAAGTCCTTCACTTCTTAGTCTAATATCTGCCAGCTTTTCATCAGAAACGGAAACTGTACCATAGAATATTTTATCAAAGAAAGCATACATTTTAGTAGTATCAGAACTAATTTCTTTGAGTTCTTCTTGATCTAAAGTTTCTATGTCACTTGCATCAATTGTTAAGTCAACTTTTAAATCTTCTAAAGTGTATTTTAGCACTAGTTTTTCAAAATCTTCATCTATACCTTCAGATAAAATAGAAAATCCATATATAACAGTTGTTCCAGTACCTACATTTGCAGATAGTTCAATTTTTGTACTCGTTACAGATAAAATTAATTCTTCATAATAATCGCCATAAGTTTCTTTGAAATTGGCAGAAGTTACTTCGCCATCCGTATCGTAATCAGCAGTTATTTTTACAGTATATTCTATCTTAGAGTCTATTTTTAATTCTACTTCTAAGCTAGTTACTTCTTCTTCTCCATTAATTAATTTGTATGTAAAAGACTTTACAGTATACTCTGCATTGTTTGTTGCATTAGTAAGAGGGAATGGAAACTTAAACACAACGTAATTGCTCACCTCTGATGTTTTATCAAATGACTCTGTACTTTTGTTATATACATATACCCCTTTTGCATCTTCAAAATCTGGGTCTATTTGCGCTTTTCGGGCTGGTTTATTTTTGCTAAAATGTAAAGATTCTATAGCCTTAGCTAAAAGAGCCTTATTAAATGATGTTGATTTTCTTCCAAAAGATAATACATTTACAAAATCTGCATCAGGAGCATAGTCGCCTAATGGCAAAGTTTGCAAATCGTTTTTGGCCTGATAGCCTTTACTTGCCTCTATGCTAGTGCGCGTCTTTTCTAAGTCAGCTGAGGAATTATTAATTGTTGCTGTTGCCTCTGTTTTTGAGATTGGCTTTTCTCCCTCTTTAGGCTCTTCTTGTTTGGGTGTTTCTTGTGCAGGTTTGGGATCTCCCTCTTTTGTAGAGCATGATAAAACGAGTACACCTGCTAATACAGATAAGAATATTAAACTTTTTTTCATTTTAATGATTGGGATTAAGTTAATTTACTTTCAAAAGTATAAAAAAATGTGAAAAAACAAACATTGTTGTTAATTAGATTAAAATAAATGCCTGTTTTAGTAATAATATCAAAATAATGTTTTTTTGACTGATTTTAATACTTCTCGATTTAGCAATTTAGAATAATTTTACTTATTAATGTTTTCTTAATACTATAAGTTTCACAACATTAATACATTAAAAAGAAAGATTATTTTTTCTTTTTCTGAGAATCTGATTCCATTTTTCTTTTGATGGAATCTACCATAACCATGTCGGAGTTGATGTCTGATTCCACATAGTCAAGCTTAATGTTGCTCATTTCTGCCTCTACGCTGGTTTGGAGGGCTATGGCTTTGATAGATTGAAGCTCGTAAATGACATAGATTAGCACCACAAGATTCAATACATTAAAAAGGTTTTGTTTAATCCAGTTCATATAGGGTTAGTCTTTTATTTTCAAATGCTTAGTTACGATTTTTTTCCGGGCTTGTTGTATATTTTATCGTAATATTTTCCTAAAACCGATTTTTTACTCGGTTTTTCTTTTTCTCTCCATTTAAATCCGTTTAGCCTGAGTTCTTCGTCTTTAAATTCGTGTTCGGGGATAAACTTGGCTTTAGGTTTTTTGTAAAATGCTATCTTTTTTACTTTCTGATTTTGAAAACGGACATTCATATCTTCCGACTCTACTTTGTTGAGCCCAGAGGTAAGTGTGTCGCCCGAAAGGGCATAGTAAATGGTTTCGGCATTGGTTTTTACATCAATATTAGACAGTTTATTGTCTTTAAAAAAGGCTGTCATATTCACACCTTTCACTTGGTTGAAGTTTTCAAGTGTGTCTTTTGAGATGCTGAACGATTTTTTTCGGAGCAAAACACGGTCTATTTTTTTGTTTTTAGAATAAACTTTGATGGTGTCACCCCTCATTTGGTTTTTGCCGTTCCACATCACAGGGTCTTTGAAAAAGGTGATGCAGGTGTCTACCATGTCATATACCAATGAATCGCAAATGGCTTGCATGGTTTTGTTGAATACCCTCACTTTGTGGTAAGCAAACATTTTTTGCTCTTTGGGTGATGACACAGTATCGTTAATGGCATAAAGTGTATCGCTTGAAAGGTACATTGTGTCTCCATTGCTGATGGTGCGCATCAGCGCTTCGGGAAATACTTTGGTAGTGCCTTTTCCTCCCCCTCTGTAGCGAGCTTCGTTGCCAAATATGGTGATGCTGTCTTTTTTAGAAACTATTTCCACATTTCCGTAGGCATAGCCAATTTGCAAAAACTGATTGTAGTCTACTTTATCGGCATAAAGTACATATACTCCATAGTTTATTTTGGTTCGTCCCTTGAATTTGCTGGTTTTTAATATCGAATTGTACTCTCCCGCATCGGCATTCATGTCTCCATCCGGTCCTATGATGCGTGTAGGGCCACGAAACTTGACAATTTTTGTTTCTGTGTTGTATTCCAGCGTGTCGGTGTAAATTGTGTGTTTTTGGTCGGTAAACACCACATTTTTGATGAAAACAAACAGATTTTGCTTTTTGTAGTAAGTCCCTATTTGGCTCACTAGTTTATTCTCTTTGTCTATTACAGTACCTTTATTATAGTAGTTGGCTATGTCTGTACCCAAATTATAGTCAAGAATGGTGGTGTAAAGGGTGAGGGTTTTGTTGATGAGTGTTACGTTCTGCCCGGTAATTTTTGCCAGTTTTTGGTCGCCAAAGTAGTTCATGTGGTCGCCAAATAGCTTTTGAGAATCGGATTTTACAATTCTGATATGGTCAAAAGCTTCTAAATCGTTTCTGTTTTCAAATTGATAGGACGAGTCGCAATACATTTTTGCACCCGCATGTTGAAATACCACATCTCCAATGAGCTTTCTCACAGGCTGCCCCATTATTACAGTGCCTTCTAGTGAGTTGGCTCTGATGAGCTCTACCCGCTTATTTTGCCCAAAAGCATTTATATTGATAAAAATAAATAGAAAAAAGCAAAGCAAAAAAGCAGCTTTATTAGAATTTGAAAAGAATATTCTGTTTAAAAGAGTCATTTAACGGAAATATTGGCAATTAAATCAACAATCAAAAGTCAAAAATCAACAATTATTCCTAACGTATCAAAACACCATTCCCGTATAATTAAAAGGGGTAATTTGTCTTAATTCTTTTTTAACGTTGTAGCCAATTTTAAGGTCGTCAATGAATTTGTCTATGCTTTCTTTGGTGATTTTATCTCCTGTTCGGGTCAATTCTTTGAGTGCTTCGTATGGTTTGGGGTATCCTTCTCTTCTCAATATGGTTTGAATAGCTTCTGCCACCACGGCATAGTTCGCTTCCAGGTCTTTATCTATGGCCTCTTTGTTGAGCAATAGTTTTCCAAGCCCTTTTAACAACGAATCAAGTGCTATGTAGAAATGCGAAAAGGGAACTCCTATATTTCTCAAAACAGTGGAATCGGTCAAGTCTCTTTGCAATCGGGAAATGGGCAATTTTGTGGCAAAATGCTCAAAAAGTGCAATGGCCACCCCTAAATTGCCTTCGGAGTTTTCAAAATCTATCGGGTTTACTTTGTGGGGCATGGCCGAAGAGCCTACTTCATCTTTTTTTACCCTTTGTTTGAAATAGTCCATCGAAATATATTGCCAAACGTCACGGTCTAGGTCTATGAGAATGGTAGAAATTCGTTTAAAACAGTCACAAATGGCACCAATATTGTCGTAATGCTCTATTTGGGTAGTGTATTGGCTGCGTTTGAGTTTGAGCTTTTCGTTTACAAATCGGTTTCCGAAATCTATCCAATCTATGTCGGGATATGCTACATGGTGGGCATTGAAATTGCCTGTAGCACCGCCAAACTTAGCCGAATAGGGTATTTGGTTTAGCTGTAGCATTTGGGTTTCTATGCGCTCTACAAAAACCATTAGTTCTTTGCCCAAACGGGTAGGGGAGGCCGGCTGGCCATGTGTGCGTGCCAACAATGACACTTCTTTCCATTCGGTAGCCAAATTCTTCAACGCACCCAACACTTCGGAGAGTTTGGGCAACACTTCATTTTCTATGCTGTCGCGAAGCAAAAGGGGAATGGAAGTGTTATTAATGTCTTGTGAAGTAAGGCCAAAGTGAACAAACTCGGCATACTGTTCTATGCCTAGCTTTTTGAACTTTTCTTTGATGAAATACTCCACCGCCTTCACATCGTGGTTGGTAATTTTTTCGGTGTCTTTTATGATTTGGGCATCATTTTCATCGAAAGAAGTGATGATAGCCCACAAAGAAGGGTATATCTTTTTATCAAAATCGTTAAAAGCAGGCAACTTCGCTTCACAAAGTGCGATGAAATATTCAATTTCAACCATCACCCTGTATTTAATCAAAGCATACTCTGAATAGTAATTGGCCAGCGATTTTGTATTTTTTCTATATCGTCCGTCAATAGGAGAAATCGCAGTGAGCTGATTCAGTTCCATTTACAAAAATTTAGCGAACCGCAAATATACGCTCTCAATAGTAAATTTCTTTGGCGATTGTAATATTTGTTGATGTAGTATTGACTATCTACTTTTGGTTAATATTAATAACCGATGGTATACAAGATTAAATTGTAAGTGAGCACCCAATTTATTGTTTCTAAATTCATTGATATCCAAGGTCAAGCTTTGATGTAGGATTGCGCTTTAAAGGCAAAAATGATTTAGTTTATATATAATCCGATTAATAAATTAATGCCTTTTACAAAACGGCCTTATACGCTTTGCTTATTATCAGAAACTTTTATCATTGTGATTGATTTCTAAATTTTCTACCTCTCCTGTGCCACTGAATAATATGTATATACCTTTGATAACTCCAATTTTTTGTTTGTAAATATTTGTCAACACAACCTTTCCCCCCAATTTTACTTCTAGCGTTTTATTTTGGTTTTTGAGATAAACGGTTTCAAAATCTTTAAAATAATGCTCAAAGGCAGAAAGATTTTTTTTATTGCCTTTCCATGTGTTTTCCGATAGTTCTAAACTTATAAATTGGGCACAACCGGGTTTTACAAAATGCAGTTTTATATTGCCTTTCGCTCCTGCTAAACATAAAACAGCATGGTTACATTGTACGGTGGAGATAGAAGAACGATTTCTCCATCGTATGGCTAGTTCAAAATTATCTCCATCCGCTATAGAATCTGTCACTAATCGATGCTCTGTCCAGTATAATTTATTGGTGTCTAAACCCATTTTATGAACAAAAGATGTTGTCATATTAGGTTTGTCGGTAAAATAAATATCGGAGGTACGAATAAACGCAGGCAATATATTCAATGGATTGTATTCAGCTAGGTTGGGATAAAAATAATGACCCCATGTTCCTTTACTTTTAATCAAAAGATTCGTGTCTAATAGTGGTATTTTATTTTCTACTATTTGATATCTTAAATAAGCAGGCAGCTTAAAATACATTGAAAATACACTATCGGATTGCAATAAATCAAACGTATTTTTATTATCAAGAATTACCTGCCCCCTGTGTTTGATGTGGTATTTTAAAATTGTGGTACTCGGGAAGTCAGAAACCAAATGATTGAATGAGTAGCTAAATTCTGTTTCGTCATTTTTCCTGAAATAGAAAATGGTCATTGCCACAATTGCCATCACAAGTCCTAATGCCGATAGATACCAAAGCAACTTTCTCTTTGTGGTATTTTCTTTTGCTTTCTGATTAAAATCGTTCCAGTTTTTGTACCCTGCAAATCGCGCCAACGCATCTTTGGTGTCTTGTTGTGGCTGGTAATCTTCTGTGGTTTGTACCTTTCCGAATAGCCTCTTGAGTGTGCTGGGGCTGATGAGCACGTCTGTCTCGCTAAAAATCTGCTCGCTTAGCTTCTGAAAATATTGATTGGGCCAATCCTTGCCTGAGCCCAAATTCAATTTCTTTTCTATTGCCAAAAGCAGCGAGCTGATAGGTTGGTGCATTTATTCGCAATTATTGATTATGAACAAGTATGAACAAGGCTTTGAACAGGTAAAAATAGCCCCAAAACTGAGAATAGTACATTTATTTGCTCTAAAATTTATTTAACAATTAACATAATAAAATAATGAAAAATACAATCAAATTTTTGCTAATCACAACATCTTGTTTTTTAGCCCAAGCCCAAGAAGGGCCACACAATAACATGGCTCCCGACAATCCTTTTCATGTCAATGGCGTATTTCCCAATCTCTGTGTGGTGGGCGATCACATTGGCAGAAGTGAAACCGGTATTGGTGCATTAATTGCTTGGGCAGATAAGCTTTGGATGGTGAGCTACGTAGCTCATATTCAAGGCTCAGGAATTGGTCTTTATGAAATAAGTGACGATATGAAGGCAAAAAAACATCCTGAAAGTATTACCGGAACTTATGCCAACAGAATGATTCATCAAAAATCAAATCAGGCTATTATAGGGCCTCATATCATTGATTACAAAGGGAATGTACGTACTTATAAGGAATTAGCAAAACATCGACTAACTGCTACCATGAATCACCTTACAAAGCCTGATTCGATGGTATATTTTTTGACAATGGAAGGGCATTTATATGAGGCAAATGTTTACACTATGGAAACTAAACATTTAGCAGATCTGGTATATGAATTTTATCAAAAATCTTATAACGACTTGAGAAAAAGTGGCATTTATATTCACTTTAAGGGTGGGTTTACGCTTAATAACAGGGTGGTGGTTGCCAATAATTCTTATCAGAATGAAGATTACATAGGAAAAGTGAAGGGTGGTAGATTGGCAGAATGGGATGGGAGTAAATGGACAATTTTAGACAGTACAGCCTATATTGAAATAAATGGTAAAGACAATGCCATTTATGGCAAAGGAATATGGGCAACAGGTTGGGACAGGAAATCTGTGAAATTGCAGTTCTATAGCCTGGAAGCAGGAAAATGGCGTTGTTACCGATTGCCAAAAGGAAGCCAAGCATGGGAACATGCTTGGAATACAGAATGGATGAGGATAAGAGAAGCCCAAACTGAAAGATTTATGATGGATGTTTTCGGGATATTTTATGAGCTTCCGGTAATGGCTTATGGTGGAGATATGTTAGGTATAAAACCCATCTGTAACCACCTACGCGTTATTCCGGACTTTATCACTTGGAGGGGAATGTTGGTATTGGCAGGCGACCAAATAGACAATGCCGTGGGGCAACCACAATCAAATTTGTTGTTTACAACCATAGATGAACTCTGGAAATGGGGGAAACCTTCGGGCTGGGGCGCGCTTTGGTGGGATGAGAACGTGAAGGCCGGCATAGCCTCTGACCCTTACTTAATGAATGGTTTCGATAAGAAAGTTATTCACTTCAAGCACAGTTCATCCAAACCTGTGAATTTCAAAATTGAAATAGACTTAAACGGCAATGGGAATTGGGTGAGCTACAAAACCGTGAAAGTAGGTGCCAATGGCTATGGGTTTCATACGTTCCCCGATGGGTTCAGTGCCCATTGGCTAAGGGTTACTCCCGGTGGGAATGCCGAGAAATGCACCGTGCAATTGTTTTATCAATAATCCTTGAAGCCCTTATTCCCGAAAAAGGTTGGGGGCTTTGCATACTACCAAACCTTTGATTATTTGCAATAAATAGATTAGAACTCTAAGCCATCAAATAGTACGGGCACGAGATTAAATACAGAAATCTCAAGTTAGCCATGTCAAAAGGTGAACTTATTCGAAATAGTTTATACCTGATGTTGATTTTTACAATACCCCCTTGGTACTCGGAATCGAGCCGTCTCCGGTGCGTTTTACAGCCATTTTTATTGACTTAGCTACGGCTTTGAAAATGGCTTCTATCTTGTGGTGTTCATTCTCGCCCTCGGCCTTGATGTTGAGATTGCACTTGGCGGCATCTGAAAACGACTTCCAGAAGTGGAAGAACATTTCCGTGGGCATTTCACCTACTTTTTCGCGCTTAAACTCTGCCTCCCACACCATCCAAGGACGACCTGAGAAGTCTATGGCAGCCTGCGCCAAACAGTCGTCCATCGGCAATAGCCAACCGTAGCGTTCTATGCCTATTTTATTGCCAAGCGCTTTCAAATAGGCTTCGCCTATGGCTAGGGCTGTGTCTTCTATCGTGTGGTGTTCGTCTATGTGCAAATCTCCTGCCACTTTCACCTCTAGGTCAGCTCCCGAATGCTTGCCCAATTGGTCGAGCATGTGGTCGAAAAAGCCCAAACCCGTGTGAATGGCTGTTTTGCCTTTGCCGTCTAAGTTGAGCCTAACATAGATATCGGTTTCGTTGGTTTTGCGGTGGATTTCTGCTGTTCTATCAGGAAATTTCAAAAATTGATATATTTCCTTCCAAGCTGTAGTTACTAAGGCACAGGCCGGTGAAGTGCAGCCCTTATTATCCCAATCTAGAAATATGGCTTTCGCACCCAAATTCTCTGCCAGTTTCACATCCGTGAGGCGGTCGCCTATTACAAAACTGTTTTTTAAGTCATATTCTGCCGAAAAATATTTTTGCAACATGGCCGTGCCGGGCTTGCGTGTGGGCAAGTTGTCTTTTTCAAAAGAGCGGTCTATGTAGACTTCTGAAAACTTGATTTCTTCATTTTCAAGTGTCAGCATCATTTTGTTGTGTGCCGGCCAAAAGGTATTTTCATGAAATGAGTCAGTGCCTAAGCCGTCTTGGTTGGTCACCATCACCAGTTCATAGTCTAGTTCCTTAGCTATTTTGTGCAAATAAGTGATAACACCCGGAATGAATTCCAGCTTTTCGAGCGAATCTATCTGAAAATCTGTTTTCGGCTCTACTATCAGGGTGCCGTCTCGGTCTATAAATAATACTTTTTTCATGAAAATGCAGCCCAAAACTTAGAAAGGGGCTTTGTGTATGAGAAGATAATAATTGACGCATTCAATGAGGATTACTATTTAGAAGCCTCTCTATGGCGAATAAGTGCTTTGGATATTTTATCGCTTAAAGCCATAAAAATAAAACTGAGAACAACTACGATAAATGTACTAAAAGCAATTATTTCTTTAGTTTCCATTGTTTGTGTCGTTTAAAATTTGTTTAATATAATAATTTATTTGAAAGTAAATGGCAGAAAACAAAACGGTACTCATTCCTCCTATCAACATCATTCCTATTGTGAAATCAGTGTACGATTGAGTAGCTATTAAGCCTACGGTGCCTGCACCAAAGAGTGTTGCTAAAGTAAAATAGTCTCTCCGCCTCTCCATTTCATTATCTATTTTTTTATCTAATATGGTTTTTGATAAATATATAATGTAGCTCAGTTCCAGATAGGTGTTGTGTTTGTTTACACCGCCTTCAAATTGTTTACTGCATTTTCCAGCCTCTTTATTGCTTCGTCTTTGCCTATTATTTCTATAATGTGCATCAGGTCAGGGCCTTGGCCACGTCCTGTAATGGCTAGGCGCAATGCCTGCATTACTTTTCCCAACTTTATTCCTTTGGCTTCCAAAAGCTCGTGAAGCAAGTGTTTTACAGATTCAGCATTGAAATCGGTAAGTGTTTTTAAGCCTTCGCCCCAAGCTTTGGCAGCTTCCACAGCTTCAGCATTCCATTTCGATGCGGCCACTTGTTCATCATAGCTCGTAGGCGTGATGAAGAAAAATGTAGTTTCAGGTTTCAAATCCTTCAAAAACATGATTCTGTCTTTCATCAGTCCGGCTATTTTGTTGAGTTTTTCAGCCTGCGCCTTGATGCCGTCTTTTTCCAACTCTTTGCCTAAATATTCGCCTAAAAAGCGGTCTTCTTTTCTTTTTAAATATTCTTGATTAAACCATTTGGCCTTGTTTATGTCAAACTTAGACCCTGATTTTCCTATTCTTTCTATGGTAAATGCTTCTATAAGCTCTTGCTTGTTGAAGAGCTCCTCGTGCGTACCCGGATTCCAGCCAAGAAAAGCCAAGAAATTCATGGTAGCATCGGGCAAAAAGCCCGATTCGCGAAATCCCATCCAGGTAGAGCCCGAAGCCTCGTCTTTCCACTCGAGTGGAAACACCGGATAACCACCCATGTCGCCATCTCTTTTGCTGAGTTTGCCGTTTCCATCAGGCTTAAGTAAAAGCGGAAGATGAGCAAACTCGGGCATCACGCTTTCCCAACCAAAGGCTTTGTAAAGCAACACATGCAGCGGAGCAGAAGGAAGCCATTCCTCGCCACGAATTACATGCGTAATTTTCATCAAATAGTCGTCAACCACATTGGCCAAGTGGTAAGTAGGCATTCCATCAGATTTCATCAGCACTTTGTCGTCAAGTGTAGATGAATGCACCATCACCCAACCGCGTATCATGTCTTGAAAGCGCACTTCTTCTTTTCTGGGTATTTTAAAACGAATCACATACGGCTTGCCCGATGCCAACCATTCTTTCACCTCATCTTCGGGCATGGTAAGCGAGTTTTTCATCTGCATACGGGTGATAGAGTTGTATTTCGGGTCGGGAACTCGAGCAGCTTCGAGGCGTTTGCGCATCTCGTCCAGCTCTTCCGAAGTGTCAAAAGCATAGTAAGCATTGCCCGATTCTACTAGTTGCATGGCATATTGCATGTACATGGGCTTGCGTTCGCTCTGCCTGTAGGGCACGTGTGGCCCACCATGCCAAGGGCTTTCGTCAAGTTCTATCCCCACCCATTCGAGTGCTTCCTTGATGTATTCTTCTGCCCCCGGTACGAAACGTGTTTGGTCGGTGTCCTCTATGCGCAGTATTATCGTTCCGCCTGTCTTGCGAGCCAATAAATAGTTGTACAAAGCTGTGCGCACACCGCCAATATGCAAAGGCCCTGTGGGGCTGGGAGCAAATCTCACTCTTACTGGATTCATATTCATTTTTTATTAATATCCCATCCACAGGGAATGCGTTTTAAAAGTTTTTTTGTGGATAAAGCCTCTTATGTAAAACCCTATTTTACCTAGCGTAAAAAAGGATTGCAAATTTAGTGTATGCTTCGAGATTTGATAACGAAAAAAGAAAAATAGATAAGAGTAGTAGTGAAATATAAACTATAAGATATAAGATTTTATTTATATGTTTCTATTAATAGGTGTATAAATAAAGTGTTATAAGTATATTATTTTGGTATCCATTTTACCTCTTCCACTTCCAAATCCTTTGCCATAGCCCTACAAAGTATGAACAGATAATCAGAAAGCCGATTTAAAAATGTGATGATAAGAGCGGGTACAGGTTCTTGTTCATTGAGCCTTACTACCAGTCTTTCAGCCCTACGGCACACTGTACGTGCTACATGTGCAAAAGCCACTTCTTTGTGTCCACCAGGTAAAATAAAATGTTTGAGAGGCTCCAATGTTTCATTCATACGATCAATTTCTGCTTCAATTTCAGTAATGTCTGTGTCGTACAAATCGGGCACTTTGGCTATTTCCTTGCCCGGTTCGGTAGCCAACTGTGCACCTATGGTAAATAGTTTGTGCTGGATGTCTCTCAAAAAAGGTTGTTTGTCAATATTTATGGTATAATCAGCCAATACTCCTATCCAAGCATTAAGCTCATCTACAGTTCCATAAGTGTCTATTCTCAAATGCGATTTTGATACTCTAGTTCCGCCTACCAACGAAGTTTGGCCTTGGTCGCCTGTTTTGGTGTATATCTTCATTCTTATTAATTGTCCAAAATATAACTTACTTAACGCTTTTTAAATTTATTTCTATTTGTTCTTTGGTCAAATTGGTCAATACCCATTCATTATGAAGTATCGCTCCTTGTTTTTTATAAAATTCTATGGCGGGTGTGTTCCAGTCGAGCACACTCCATGTCATTCCGTTGCAATTCAACTCCAAAGATTTACGCATGGTTTCGTTAAATAGCTGTGAACCGATGCCTTTTCCTCTGTATGCTTCATTTACTATGATGTCTTCAAGATACAATCGCTTGCCTTTCCATGTGGAATATCGAAAATAATAGAGGGAAATACCCACAATTTTTCCGTTATTATCTGCTACCAACAAGCCATAAAGCGGATTTTCTCCAAAGCCATCTTTAATAAGTTGTTCTACTGTATTTTCTACTTCAAACTCTGCTTTTTCAAACTCTGCCAGTTCTTTTATTAAGCCAAATACTTGCTCCATATCGCTTTCTTTGCCTTGTCTTATGGTGATATTTTGCACTTCAAATGATTTTTACTGTCTAAATTAAATATAAATGTATAAATTTATGCCTCTTAAATTTACTTTTAACAATATCATGAAGCTGTTTTTACAAAAATATAGCATAGTCTCAGGATTTTTATTGGTGATTATTTGCATGTTTTCCCTTAACCGATGCATCGTAAAAGAACTTAACCCTCGTTCGGGCGAACCCGGTACTACACCCGGATTGAACCTTAGTACAATACCCGGAAACAATTATTTTAAAGTCACTACCAGTGGCATAGCTATGTTTTCTGCTTCATTTCCGGGCGAGTTTTTTAACTCATTTTCAGGCAAATGCGATACTGCCAAAGGTAGATACATTATTTCTATGGAATCGAGCGATAACGGAAGGGCTTTCGCCAGTGTTTTTTTGATACGCAAACCCGAAATAAGCACTACGCTCTCACTTGTTCCTTTCGAAACTGTACCTCTGAGCGATACTTCTGCTTGGATCACAGCTGCTATTGTAAAGCGCGATAAAGTATGGAGAGCTATGTCGGGAAAACTACTAATAAATGTAATAGGAGAAGAAATTGAGGTGTCTTTCGATACAGCGAAGGTGGAATGTATTGGTAACTTTACTGACACAACCTACAATAAAATGTCCGGAAGGCTGTTTTGTAAATAGTCTATGATGTAGACCATACTTTACACATTATCAATTTGCCCTTTTTTCAATCATTTCAGCAATACATTTTACCCATGTGGAAGATAGGTTGAGACTTTCTACCATCTGCCAATGCTCTCCTCCATGTTCTTCAAATAGTTCTTTGTATTCTTGACCCACTTCTTCTATCGTTTCCAGACAGTCTGCTACAAATGACGGTACAAAGGTTAAAACTCGTTTTTTGCCTTGTTTTGCCAAGTTTTTTATTACAGAATCTGCATAAGGTTGTATCCAAGGGTCTTTGCCAAGTCTGGATTGGAAACAAACAGTATAGTTTTCTTCGTTTATGTTCAATTCTTTGGCTATCAATCGGGTGGTTTCAAAACACTGAGCTCTATAGCAGTAATAATTCATTTCGTGAATAGTTCCACAGCAATTGTCTTTTTTTAAGCAAGTGTCTGTACAGTCTCCCTTTTTTATTTGTCTTTCAGGCAATCCGTGATAAGAAAAAAGTACATGATCGTAGACAGAATCGTTTAAATATTTCTTCCCTATTTCTGCAAACGCACTGATAAACAATGGGTTATCAAAGTAATTTGATATAAATTCTATTTGGGGTATTATTTGCTTCGTTCTTATAATTCTCATCACTTCATCGTGAACGGAGCCTGTAGTGGCAGAAGCATATTGCGGAAAAAGTGGCACTACTATTATTTTCTTGTAGCCCTTATCCAATAGCTTTTCTAAAGCCGAATAAATTGATGGATTTTGGTATCGCATGCCTAGCTCTACATGAAAATTACTTCCTAAAGCCTTGCTTACCAGTTTGGTGAGTTCCACTCCATAGTGCATAAGAGGCGAGCCATTTTCTGTCCACACCTGTTTATAAACTTTGGCCGATTTTGGTGCTCTAAAAGGTGCTATTATACCATTTACCAGCAAGAAACGAGGAATGTAAGGGATGTCAATCACTCGTCCATCCATCAGAAATTGCCTCAAATATTTTCTCACATCGGCTACCGAAGTCGAGTTGGGTGTGCCTAAGTTTACTAACAATACGCCTGTTTTCAATTTTTTATGCCTTACTTTTTATATAGAATACAATAATCAGAAAAAAACACATAATGTTTCAATAGTCCGGCAAAACAGGTCGATTTTGTTTTTATAAGGGAAAGTGGAAAGTGAAAATAAGGTTTCTAAGTATGTTGGGAATTACGTGCGGGGTATAATTCTATTCTACAAAGGAAATACAGAGGGACACAAAGAAAACCCTATAAATATAAAAATGATTCTTATTTGATAAATAGAAAACAAAGGCTCGTAAAGAAGTCAGTAAACTTTATTCTTTACGAACCAAAAAATAATATTTATGTGAGCATACCTCCGTCAACTTGGAGTACTTGTCCAGTGATGTAGGCACTCATGTCGGAAGCTAAAAATACACAAGCCTCGGCCACATCTTTGGCTTGTCCGGCACGTTTCAGCGGAATGGCATTGCTCCACTCTTCCTTTACTTTAGGGTCTAATACTTCTGTCATTTCTGTTTCTATAAAGCCGGGTGCTACCACATTGCATCGAATGTTCCTCGAGCCCAACTCCAAAGCTACTGATTTACTGAAACCAATAATACCCGATTTTGACGCTGCATAGTTGGCCTGTCCTGCATTGCCTTTCACACCCACCACAGAGCTCATATTTACAATAGAGCCATACTTCTGCTTCATCATCACTTTGGTGGCAGCTTTTGTCACATTAAACACCGATTTTAGATTTACACGTATCACATCGTCAAACTGTTCTTCGCTCATGCGCATTAGTAAACCATCTTTGGTGATGCCTGCATTATTGATTACAATATCCAATTTACCAAAATCGGCAGCAATGGATGTAATTAAATCTTCAGCCGCTTTAAAATCAGAGGCATCGGAGCGATAGCCTTTGGCTTTTATACCGTATTTTGAAAGTTCAGCTTCAAGGGCTTGACCTTTTTCTACACTCGATAAATAGGTAAAAGCTACTTGTGCACCATGTTGGGCAAACACATGTGCTATGGCATTGCCTATGCCTTTTGATGCGCCCGTTACCAAAGCTACTTTGTTTTCAAGAAGTTTCATTTATTAAAAAATCCCGAGGACATAGGAAGAGGTTTAAATGTAAACAAGAGCATTTGTCCTCAATCTAAAATGCTCATACACATATATCCGCCAAAATTAATTTAAAAAATAAAGATGCCAAACATTGAAAGCTATGTTTGTCTTAGGGGCTAAAATAGTATTAATAAATTATAATTGAACTTTTCTAGTTGATTATGCCGTATAAAAATTGTATTTTTCAAATATTATATTAAATTTTTTAGTGATTAAATTTAATTTACTTATTTTTGATGCAATTAATATCCCATTTATTTCACTACTATTATTATATGAACTTATTACTACGCTCTTTTATCAAAGCGGTGGCTTTGGTATTTTTTATCGTGAATGGCATATTTGCCCAATCATCCTATCTGGAAGATTTTTCTACCAATACTCTTCCAAATAATTTTTCTGGAGGCACATTTTATAAAACCACAGTGCAAAACAATGAAATGAAAGTTGTAGTAGCTAAGGGTGATCCATGGCCCGGATTATATATAAGCATGCCCAGCCCGCTGAATCTTAGCCAATTAAAAGATAGACATTTTAGTTTTGATATTAAAACAGACACCAATACAAGAAATATATCTTTTCCGGTAATGGTGCAAATTTTCAGCGCGAGCAACACATTCGGAACTGCTTTCGAACGAACTATCCATGCTACAAAAAACTACCGCACCGTTAGTTTCAGTTTTACAGATGCAGCTACTCAAGGAAGTGTTGATTTCTCAAATATTATTGCTGTTCAAATTGTAGTTCATCCAAGAAATAAATTCAATGGAACTATTTATTTAGATAATATCAAACTAGGTTCAAATGTGACTCCCACTCCTTATTTTCAAGGAATAGCTACACAAAATACCTACATAAATTCAGGTACTAAAACAATAAAAATTCTTCAACCCACAGATGCTACAGACCAAAGAAACAATGTATCTTTTACGGCTGTAAGTTCAAATCAGACATTAATTCCAAACCCTACATTTGTAGAAGCTACAGTGCCTAGCAATGCTACTGTAAATTATATAGGTGCTGATGGAGGCGGAAAAAGCTATATAGGCGGAAAAACTGTTCTCATGAACTATACCCCTCAAGCCAACCAGTATGGGATTGCTGTTATTACAGTTACTGCCACCACTTTCTCTACTATTCCGGGTCTCACGCTTAGCGAAAGCCACAGTATTTTTAGTGTGGTGGTTCATAGAAATAATGCCCCTACTATTAGTTCTATTCCTTTGGTTCAAATCGGCAGTGGTGAACTAAGTAAAATCCCCCTGAGTGGTATCCTTAATGGTAATCCTGAAACAGGTCAGAGAGTAACCATCACCGGTGTAAGTAGCGACCAGACCATCATAGACAATAGTAAAATATCGATTATCCATGACCATATTTCGCCTTTAGGCACTCTCCAACTGGAACCTTCCTTATTTCCTAGTTTGCCGGACAAAGATGTGAACATTATCTTGACGCTTAAAGACAACGGAGGCACAGTAGCCGGAGGCATAGACGAATCTACTTTAATAATTCCTGTAAAAGTATTTCCTGTATTTTATAAAATGCCCACAATTGACGCAATAAGAAATTATACAGATAATATCATCACTTCAGGGGCAAAAACTATTACTATAACGGGTATAAGCGATGGTAATGGAGGAGCAAACATAGCATCGATTACGGCAAAAAGTTCAAATACACTCATTTTAGCCGACCCCATAATCAACTATTCAGCCGGAAACCGATTTGCTACACTTACTTACAATGCCCAAGTGGTGGGCGAAGTCACTGTATCTGTCACGGCTACAAACTTAGGTGCACCTGCTAACAGTAACGGAAATAGTTCATTCACTCGCACGTTTAGAGTGGCAGGACTTAATCCGCCAATAGCAGGTGTAGTAGAAGACTTTTCGGCTACTTCTGTTCTGGGCTTCTTGACGAATGATGCAGGATTTAGTCAGTGGTTGCAAGGCGGATATCCAAATGTGAAATGGAATTGCGAACACCAAGGCAGTTTGCAAAATATGAGTATAGATGGAGTGTCGGGAATAGTAACCAATCGAATTAATAAACCTGGTTCTGTACCGCAATATTTTGCAGGTGTGTGGTATCAGCCTTCTCCGGGCGAGCTTTTGGATTTTGCTTCTTCTCCTTATTTGAGTGTAAGGCTAAATTCAAATCCTCCGGCACCCGTGGCAATAGATTTATGGGACGTAAATGGGGTGAGATATGGTTTGACTTCTACACAATCTGTAGACAATACAAATAAAGTATATACATTTTGCTATAGTGGAGTACCGCAAAATGCCCGATTTGATTTTTCAAAAATTCAAAGGGTGTTATTTAATTTTGGTGCAAACGGGATAGGAAACAGCTACAATGGTACAATCTCTCTAAATGAATTGAAAATTGGAAATGTCGCAGATGGTATAGGTAGTTGTACTGTAGCACCGCCTTTGGCAGAGATTGATTCGATTGGTAATAGATACTATTTGACATCAAATTCTGGGGTTAAGACCATTACAATAACAGGAATAAATGGCGGCACGAGTCCTATTACCGGTTTTAATCCAAACCCTGTGTCTCTTTCTCTTAGTTCAAGTGGCCCTATTTCAGGGATTTCTGTTAGTACTATGTCCGGAGGGTTGGCAATTATCACCTTTACAACTCCGGCTACTACTGGTGTAACGAATGTGACAGTATTTGGTAGTGCAGTAAATTCCAGAACTACAAATAGACGATTCAGCATCAATGTAATCAATACTCCCGGTAGTACGCTGAATGCAGTTGTAACCAATAACTTGTCCGCCAATATGCCCGATGGCAAAAAAGGTCAGTCGATAGATGGCTTTGGAGCTACGCTAAACGGTAATGTAGGTGGTGATTTCACTCCTTTTCCTTACCAAGAGGTGAATCCTATGGTAGTGTGGGGAATCCAAGATATGGAAATGAGTATGGCACGGATGTCTATTCCTCCTGCCTTTGAGCCGGTGAATGACAATGACGACCCAAATGCCATCAATAAATCTGCTTTTGATTACAATGCTTTAATGATAGACCAATACAAAGCCTATCGTGAAGCAGGTGTTGAAAAATTTATTGGTACTATGTGGAGTGTTCCTGCTTGGTGTAAACTAAACAAATCGTATGTAGCATTTACAAATCAGGGATTTTGGCCTGACAACACCATCGATACCAATTATGTAGACGAAGTGGCAGAGTTTGCTTTGGCTTATGTAACCGCACTAAAGGAGCAAACGGGAATTGAACTTTATGCCTTTGACTTTGTTAACGAGCCTCAATTTAACCAGCCTTACACTTCTGCTATGATAAATAAGCAGCAATATGTATATATACTCAAGGCCATAGGCAAGAAATTTGCAGAACACAATATTAATACCTTGCTTTTTGGGGCAGAAACCCTTCCTGCACAAGATGGCAGTCATCAATATTTGGCCGAAATTCAAAATGACCCAGTAGGAAGAGATTACCTTAATGCCTATGCTGTACATAATTACGACCCATCGGGGGCTGCACCTAGCAACCCTACTTGGAGCACCATATTGGCTAGAGTCCGCGATGCCCGTTCTAATACAGCGGCATTAAAATACTATGCTCACCCGCTTACCCCGGCCAATAGCGTAGGAAACGGAGACATAGGAATTCCTGCTTGGCAAACAGAAACTTCAGGATATAATAACAATTGGGGCGGAGCGCTCAGCTATGGAATAGCTATTCACAACGGTCTGTTTTTTGGAAATGTAGGAGCATGGACATTTTGGACATTTGATGATGGAGATCCGAACGGAAGCTATGGATTGGTGGGGAAAACCCGCATAAAACCTATTTACCATGTGAAAAAGCATTTTTCAAAATTTATTAAATCGGGGGCGAGGCGAATACCGGGTGCTGTATCGTCTACATCGGGCGTATTACTCACTGCTTATTCAAACCCTGACGAGTCGGTAGTGATGGTTGTCATCAATAATAACACATCTGCTATTTCTTTGAGTGTTTCAGGTCAAAACATGCCTAATAAATTTACTTTGTATCAATCTGTTGAGAACTTTTATTGGAACGATTTGGGAACAGTTTCAGGAATTGTAGTGCTACCTCCTAAATCTATTTCTACATTTAGAGGACTTCCTGAGACGTTTGTATTAGCTACAGGGGTAACTATTAATGGAAATAACTTGGCAATATCACTTACTGGTGGTTCGTTGCAATTGACTGCTGAAGTTGGCCCTGCTGAAGTAGTGGACAAAACAGTGAGTTGGTCTATTGAGTCGGGTGGAGCAAATGCTTCGATTTCAAATGCCGGATTGCTTCAAGCCATTAAAAATGGAATAGTTACAATAAAAGCAGCATCAAACAACAATCCTACAGTGTTCGATATAAAAACAGTGACTATAAGTGGTCAATTTGTGTCTGTCACGGGTGTTTCAGTCAGTGGTCTTAATGGTGGAAATGCCATTACCACGGCAGGAGGTTCGCTGCAAATGCAAGCAACAATAGCTCCTGATGATGCTACCAACAAAAACGTATTGTGGTCAGTAGCTCCTGCACTGGCAACCATAAGTGGCTCAGGTCTCTTGGGAGCTCAAGTAAATGGAGTGGTGACTGTCACCGCTACCTCGCAATCTAACCCTACCATCAAAGGTAACTATTTGGTAACGCTTTCAAATCAGGCAGGCACAGTGGTTTCGGTCACTTCTATCTCTGTGACTGGAGTTGGCGGCAATGCCATTACAGTGAACAATGCACCTAAGCAGATGAATGCTGTAGTGATGCCTGCAAATGCCACGAATCCTTCCATAACGTGGAAAATTGAACCCTTACATTTGGCTACCATCAACGGTACAGGCTTGATTACTCCTTTGGCAAATGGTCTTGTGACGGTTACTGCCACATCGGTGGAATATCCTCAAATTACAGGTACTCAATTAATAACGATAAGTGGGCAAGTAGTTCCTGTCACCGGAATCATTGTGTCAATAGACGGAATAGCAGGTAATATGGCTACCATAAGCTCAGACAACGGAACATTAAAACTCTTCGCTTCGGTGTTGCCACTCAATGCTACCAATCGAAATTATTCTTTTGCCAATTCAAATTCTAAAATCGCTTTTGTAGACCCTTCTACTGGCGATGTCAAAGCCATAAGAAATGGCCAAATAACGGTGACAGGAGTAGCCAACGACAACACCTCTATTAATAATACTTTGGTTATAAATATAGAAAATCAAATTTTGGAGAATAACCTTTCTATTGCGGGTACATCTATGATAAATCAATTCAGAGATACTACTTCTTACACTTTTATATCGTTCAGGTCATACACTGTTTTGGGTATGGTAGAAACTACAACAGGTGTGTTTGATATCGATATTCAACCCAAGGAAATAGCCAAATTGATAGTCATACCAAATGAGTTCTTGTTGAAAACTTTTAAAATAGTACCGCTATTAAATGGAGTAGTTACCGTTACCGGGCGTTTGCCGGAAGATACACTGTACTATTTTACTAAAGTAATCACCATTACCGGACAGGGCATAGAATCACTTTCAATAGATGTGTTCACTGAAGAGTTTGAGCCCACAAATGATACCATCAAAGGAATAGGGAAAACCTTGTTATTAAGCGCTAATTATGCGCCCTTCGAAGTGCTTAAAACTGATTTTGTTTGGAACCAACTATCGGGTACAGACATAGTTTCTACTGAATTAACTACTGTTCTTGGGACTGCTGTCAATAAAGTGATGTCTTTAGCCCTTGGTGAAGCCGAAATTTCGCTTTCGGGATATGACGGAATAAAGGCTACCAAGAAAATTTATGTGGTAAAAGAAGATTCTGTCATCAAGTCAACTATTGGGACGCTGGCCGATGCAGTAAATGTCTATCCCAATCCTGCTCAGGGTACGGTAACTGTTTATTTATCAGAAGGATATAATAATAGCAATTTGATGATTAAAAATATTTTAGGGGAAAATGTATACAGCACCCTAATATTTGAAAAAAATACATTGATAAACGTAGCTTCGTTACCTCGAGGTATATATCATGTAGTAATTACCAATGACAATAAAAACATTGTAAAAAAGCTGGTTTTGAAGTAGTCTGGCTTTTGACTAAATCTTTTTAGCTTGTATAGGAGGGGATATTTTTATCTCCTCCTATTTTTATTTTCTTTTTCCCGGCTGATTGGGTTTGTATTGATATAGTTTTTTTTCTTCGTCTTTCTTTTTCTGATTTTGTATCGGTTTAGCTGCTTCTTTCACGGGTTGGGCTATCAGTGTCTCTACTGGCTCTATCACGGCTGGTTTTAAATTTTTGTTTTTTGAGATATTGTCGGTTCGCAACACCCTGTCCATGCGGTAATAAACTATTTTTGAAAGCTTTGCATTTGCATCATAATAATTCCATGCCCCTGTTTTTTTGCCAAAAATCAGGTTTCCTTCCGATTCAAGCTTTCCATTTTCATGATAATATCGAGCTAAGCCTCTCAAATCATCGCGCATAAAGGTGTGTTCATATTTTAACTTCCCGGTTTCAGAAAAATATTGTGTTATCCCTTGCTTGTAGCCATTAAACCACTGTTGTTTTTCTTTTATCATACCCGAAGTAAAGCACAGCAATCTTTCACCCCATATTTTCCCGTCTTGGTAATTTTCAGACAAACTATCTTTGCCTGTACGGTGATAATATTTCCAAACTCCGGCTTTTTTTATGCCAAGCCACTGCTGGGTAGCTATCAATATTCCGGCTTTTGAATACAATTTTTTATCCTCCGTTTGTGCCACATTGTTCACAATGTTTTCCTCTTTTTTGTTTCCATTGTCCCAATAAAGAACATAATTGCCGGTTTTTGATCCTTTGGAATAGTAGAAATCGCCCATTTTTGAGCCCGTTTCGTAGTATGAAGTGGCTTTTCCATCGAGTATGCCTTCATTGTATTGTGCTTCCATGGCCAGTTGACCCGATTCAAAGTAGTTTTTACAAACCCCGTGCTTCACACCATTCTTGTTGATTCCATCAGATTCTTTTATGCCTGTTTTATAATAGGTAGCATAGTAGCCTTCAAGCTTTCCTGTTAAAAAATTCTCTTCCGATGAGGGAGTTTTTCCGTCATCATAATAGCTTACAGTAAGCCCATGTGGTTTATTGTCTTTGTAGTCGGCATTTTGTTTGAGCAAAGCGCTCTCATAATAAGTAATCAGCTTTCCATTTATTTTGTCTGCCACAAAAGTGGCTTTGTTTTTTAAAACTGCATTTGGATAGTAGGTATATAAGGTGTCGAAAAGTGAATCTGCATTGTATTTGCCTTTTTGAAAAACCATTCCCGACTCGTTGTAAATCGTAAAAGGGCCTTGTTTTTTATTGTTTACAAAGCTCATTTCTGCTTTTTTATTACCATTTTCGTGGTATTCTGTGAAAACAGAGTCTTTTGCTCCTTTGGTATATCGCCCCACAAGTTCAGGTGTACCCTTGGGAAAAAATCGGGCATAATGGCCGTGCAAAACCTTATCTCTTTTGTTGTTCACATAATAGTCTTCTTTTAAAAGGTATTTTTCTTTGTCATAATAGGTTTGTAAGTGCACCTGTGCATATACATCAACAGAAAAAAGTACTAATAGGAAACTGGTGTATAAATCTGTTGGGTTTTTCATTTGGTTTTGGGATTAAAATAAAAATTCCCGCCTACAATTCATAAACGGGAACTTTTCAAATGTATTTCACAAATATATTAGTTTCTGTACATCACCTCTTTCACAGCTTTCACCACTTTAGGAGGAGTTGGCAATATCTCGTCTATCAAAGTGGGGGCATAGGGCAGCGGTAAATCTTTGCTTGTCACACGGATAACCGGAGCGTCTAGGTAATCAAAAGCATAGCGTTGCAAATGGTAAGTGATTTCTGTAGCTATACAGCCTAGTGGCCAAGCTTCTTCTACTACCACACAACGATTGGTTTTCTTTACTGAGTTTACTATGGCAGCATAATCAATAGGGCGAATGGTACGCAAGTCTATCAATTCGGCATTGATTCCTTCTTTTTCCAGTTCGGCCAAAGCAGGCATCACTACGCGGGGTATCATTTTTCCAAAGCTCACAATCGTAACATCTGTGCCTTCTTTTATTGTATTGGCTACACCCAGCGGAATGGTATATTCGCCTTCAGGAATCATACCTTTGTCGCCATACATCACTTCCGATTCCATGAATATCACCGGGTCGTTGTCGCGGATAGAAGTTTTTAATAAACCTTTGGCATCGGCCGGATTTGATGGTACCACGACTTTTAAGCCTGGAGTATTGGCAAACCAATTGTCGAAAGCCTGAGAGTGTTGCGAGCTCAACATACCTGCATTTCCAGTAGGTCCTCGAAACACAATGGGGCAAGAATACTGCCCGCCCGACATTGACATGATTTTGGCAGCACTGTTTATTACTTGATCTATGGCTACCAAAGAGAAGTTGAATGTCATAAATTCAATAATGGGGCGCAGTCCGTTCATGGCCGCACCTACACCTATACCAGCAAAGCCCAATTCAGCAATAGGAGTATCTATCACTCTTTTTGCGCCAAACTCGTCCAACATTCCTTGGCTCACTTTGTAAGCTCCATTGTATTCGGCTACTTCTTCACCCATTAGGAATATGGAAGGGTCGTTGCGCATTTCTTCGGTCATGGCCTCGCGCAGGGCTTCTCTGAATTGTACTTCTCTCATTGGTAAATTATGTGTACGGTAATTTTTTCGTTTTCAGGTTGAATAAGAATGCGAAAATAGATGATATGCATTAAATATTAAATAGAATGCCTGAAAATTTGATGCAGGATTTTAATTCCTCATGGCTGGTAACTAAGCAATGAAGCCACAGATGAATAAAAAAATAATAAATGTAAGGTAGGGTGTTTGTTCTTTAAGGTGTTTAATACTCACAAATGAACATTTTGAAGATAATATCCTCAGTAAAGAACTGACATCCCGGATATATTTTACTTAAAAACCTGCCTCTATAGGGATGAGAGGCTTTATAAAAACATGAAAAAAATAATATTTGTATTGATTTTTCTTCCTTTTTTTGGTTTTGGCCAAGCAGTTTTAGACAAATGGCACTATAGCAAATCGGGCGTGAAAGCAAGCTATTGGTATAATTCGGCATCAATGGGCCCACCCAATTATGTATTTACCGTGTCTAGTGTAAATGCTGATGTAAAGCAAGTGTGCTATGACCAGAATTATTTTTGGATTAAATCTGATGGAATGACCACCCTTATGGGGCAGTACCTAAACCCCGGCTCTCCCACAGCACAAAATTATACTTACAGATTCAGACTTGTTCCAACTGTGACGGGAGTAAAAACTACCTCTCCGTTGATTGGGTCTATTGGTATGCTGGTTAATGGAGTGCCTATTTACGGACTTAGCAGTGCTGCTTTTTGGAACGGCACCAACAATAGCTCTCAAGGCACAGGAACATGGAATGTAGAAGTATACAAAGCCGAAGGTTTTGTGCTTGATGCCACACTTGGGGCGCATCCACAGCAGCAGGGGGCTTATCATAGCCATGCCAAGCCACAAAGACTGTATACTTCTACAGGCACGACCATGCACTCACCTTTGGTGGGGTATGCTTTTGACGGGTTTCCCGTATATGGCCCTTATGGATATGCAAACCCCACAGTGGTAGGCACTGTCACCCGAATGAAAACGGGTTACAGCTTAAGGAACATCACCACACGTACCACTTTGCCCAATGGCACAGTGTTGCCTTCAAATAATTACGGCCCTGCGGTAAATGCTACATACCCCATTGGCACTTATGTAGAAGATTATGAATGGTTGGCTTCAAATGGGGGAGATTTGGATAAGTACAATGGGCGATATTGTGTCACCCCAGAATACCCAAATGGCACGTATGCCTATTTTGTAACCATAGATGCTGCCGGAACACCCCAATTCCCATACTACATTGGTACTCAATACTATGGCGTACCGGAAACAGATGATATTACTTTTGGTGCTACTATCACAGTGCCCGGTAGGGCTCGTTGTTTAACCAATTATGCAAAACCCATACTCACTATCTCTGCTACTAATTTTGCCAAAACTTATGGGGATAGTAATCCCATTTTTGCCGGAAATATTAATGGAAGTATCGGGGTATTTACAGTAGTAGGTGCTTATCAATCAAATGCTTCTTTGATGAGCAATGTAGGAAATTATACCATTAGACCCAGTGTAACAGGCGTTTATGCCACAGTATATGATGTAGTGACTATACAAGGTGTTCTTTCTATAACTAAGGCAAACTTGAATGTGAGTGCCAATAATGCCACCAAAACTCAGGGAGCAGTTAATCCTACTTTTACTTCTACTATTACAGGATTAAAAGGAAGCGATGTTGTTACTGTTACTTATTTTACTTCTGCTACTACTGCCAGTGGGGTTGGCAATTATCCTATTAATCCAATTGTTTCGGGAGCTGTATTAAGTAATTATAACCTTTACACTTTTGCAGGGGTTTTAAATGTTACAAATGGAGGTTTTACTGTATTATATGTGTCTGTAAATAATGCCACAAAAGCGTACGGACAAGCAAATCCCACTTTCACATCTTCGGTGTCAGGATTACAAAATGGAGATATTATTGATATAAATTATTCAACAACAGCCACTTCATTGTCGGGAGTAGGCAATTACGAAGTTCGTCCAGTTGTTTCCGGTGCAGCTTTGGTTAATTACAGTGTTCAAACAACTGCCGGAGTTTTAAATATTTCACAGGCCAATTTAAGTATCTCGGTTGGAAATACTTCAAAAATATATGGTCAGCCTAATCCTGTATTCAGTTCTTCTGTATCAGGGTTGGTAAACAGCGACAATATCTCTGTAGGATATTCTACATTGGCTACCAGTGTAAGTGGAGTAGGCAATTACGAAGTGCGACCACTCGTTTCCGGTGCAGCTTTGGTTAATTACAGTGTTCAAACAACTGCCGGAGTTTTAAATATTTCACAGGCCAATTTAAGTATCTCGGTTGGAAATACTTCAAAAATATATGGTCAGCCTAATCCTGTATTCAGTTCTTCTGTATCAGGGTTGGTAAACAGCGACAATATCTCTGTAGGATATTCTACATTGGCTACCAGTGTAAGTGGAGTAGGCAATTACGAAGTGCGACCAGTTGTTTCAGGTGCAGCTTTGGTTAATTACAGTGTGCAAACAACTACCGGAGTTTTAAATATTTCACAAGCCAATCTAACAGTGGCTGCCAATAACTTTACGAGAGTCTATAATACCGATAATCCTGTTTTTGCATCAAATACATTTGGGTTGATAGGTAGCGATGCTGTTCAAATAAACCATATTTCCCTTGCTAATAAAACAAGTAATGCAGGCACTTATGTTATTCTGCCATCTGTTTCGGGAGTAGGTTTGATCAATTATCATTTAAAAACATTGGCAGGAATCTTAACGATTACCAAAGCTCCACAGACCATTGCCGGATTTGACCCTTTTGAACAAGTCACACTTCCGGGTACTACTTCTTTAACTTTAATGGCTAGTGCCAGCTCAGGGTTGGTTGTAAATTATTCTGTATCGGGAAATGGTTTTATTGCCAATAATATTCTAAGCATTTTAGGTGTGGGTACTATGCAAATAACTGCTTACCAACCGGGAAATGAAAACTATGATTTTGTGAGCCAAACGCAACTTTTGAGTGTAGTGAGGGAAATGCCCCAACAAAATTCTGTGACAGGAATAGCAAGCATCGAATCCGGTGAAAATAGCTTGGTTTTATTTCCAAATCCTGCCAAAGAACAGTTCACTGTGAAATTACCTGTAGCGTCTTCAATCAAGATATTCAATGTTTATGGCGATGTTGTATATATATCAGGGCATTTATCAGATGAATATGTAGTGACAAGCTTAGAGCCGGGCATATATTTTGTAAAAACGGATAAACAAACAAGAAAAATAGTGGTAGAATAACCTTTCAAATTTGGGCAAATCCTATTTTAACAACTACGAGAGAAAGCTAATAATTAAAGAATTATGCCTGTCTCACAGTGGGTTTTCAATTTGGAATGCCACATATTACTTTAACTGCATTATAAAATATTCATTCCTATTTGTAGGAATCAACCCTTGAATATTAAACATTAAATTTAGCCCCCTTAGAGGGTTTGGGGTTTTGTAAAAACATGAAAAATAAATTACTAATTGCGAGTTTTTTAAGCTCAACTATGCTTTTGGCACAGCCGGAACTTTCAAGCTGGGTTTTTAACAAGGGCCAATATGCCAGCTACTGGGAAAACACATCTAAGAACAGTATACCTACATACACTTTTTATACATCTACTGTATTGTCTGATGTTACTAAAGTGTGCTATAGCAATGATTATGTGTGGACTGAATCTGATGGGATGACCACCAATATGGGGCAGTTTTTGAACCCCGGAGCACCTACAGCTCAAAATTACATTTATCGTTTCCCACGCAAACCTACAGTACCTACCACAAAGACAACCTCTCCCTATGTGGGTTCTATCGGGTTGTTAATCAATGGTGTACCTATTTATGGACTTAGCAATGCCGGCTATTGGAACGGGACAAACAACAATGGCAAAGGAACAGGCACTTGGAATGTGGAAGTGTATAAATCGGAAGGGCTTGTGTTGGATGCTACTTTGGGAGCGCACCCACAGCAGCAAGGTGCTTACCATAGCCATGCCAAACCTGCACGCTTGTATACAGGAACGGGCACAAATGTTCATTCACCCATTGTGGGCTATGCTTTTGATGGTTATCCGGTTTACGGTCCTTATGGATATGCCAATGCTACCGTGGTAGGAACTGTGAGCAGAATGAAGTCTGGCTACAGTTTGAGAAATATCACCACTCGTACTACTTTATCCGATGGCACAGCGTTGGCATCAGACAAATATGGTCCGGCTGTTAGCACTACCTATCCCATTGGTACCTACATAGAAGATTATGAGTGGCTGGCAAGTAACGGAGGCGATTTGGACAAATACAATGGACGCTTTTGTAGAACGCCCGAATATCCCAACGGCACGTATGCCTATTTTGTTACCGTAGACGCAAGTGGTACTCCTCAGTTTCCCTACTATATAGGGCCTCAATACTATGGAGCACCCGAAACAGATGATATTACTTTCGGTAAAACGATAACAATACCTACTTCAGGAGTCACATGTATTACTACATTTGTGGGTAATACAACAACTCCAGGCACTACATCTCTCTTTGGCAGCGAATATAAAAGTGTGACAGTTTTCCCTAATCCAGCTGTTAATAAAACTTTTAATCTCAATTTGCCCGATTTATCCGGAGTTTCTCAAATAGAAATTTACTCAACAGAAGGCTTAAAGGTGTTTGAAAAAACAGTGATAGCAAATTTAACCGAAATCAGCTTTCCTTCTGCTACAAACCAAAGTGTGTATATACTTAAAGTCATTAATAACAATAAAGTATATTCTACTAAAATACAGTTCTAGCACTTGAATTATAAGGTAAGCGGTTTTTGTAGTTTCATACAAAACCGCTTATTTGTTTTTGACTCAACACTTTTGAATGTGTTTTGTAGCTTGAGTTTTAATGTAGAACTGTGTAGAGATTTTTAGGCTTAAAATCAGTTCTTGTTTTGGGCTTTCTCCAGCTTTTCTATTTTGGCCAAATATTCGTTTTCTCTTCTGCGCATTTCCTCTTGGGTAGCGGCCAATTCTTCAACATTTTGGCGCATTTCTTCCTCTTGCATGCGCATTTGTTCGGCTTGGTCTTGGGCTTCGGCCAGTAGCTTTTGGGTTAGTTCGCTTATTCGAGCACTTGAAATTACCGAAGCCAAACTCACTGCACATTTTTCCAAAAACTCTACTTGGTAGTCTTCCGGCTTGCGAAACGATGCCATTTCAAGCACACCTTCTACTTTTTCATTGTTAATCAGAGGCACTAAGATTAGGCACTTTGGAGTGGCTTCACCCAATCCTGAAGTGACAAAAAGATATTTTTCCGGAATTTCAGTCAAAACGGTGGTTTCGCGCTCCAAATATACCTGCCCCACCAATCCTTCGCCCGGGCTAATCGATTTTGAAACATATTTTACCCTGTTGTAAGCATAAGCTGCGGTCAGGTCTATACTTGTTTTATAATCAGTTTCATTTACAATAAACACCCCGCCTTGGTTGGCATTCAAATATTTTATTAAATAATTGAGGGCCGATTGAGAGAGTTTTTGTAAGTCGTTTTCGGCTCGCAACAATTCTGCAAACTGGGCGTAGCCCTCGTTCATCCACTTTCGTTTGTTGTCTTCCTCGGTCGATTTTTTGAGATTATCTATCATCAAATTCACCGATTTTGCCAAGGTGTCGTGTTCGCTTTTTACCTCAGCACGTTTGGTGTAGTCGCCTTGAGCTATGGCTTCTGTTACCTCTGTAATACCTTTTTGTGAATCTATTACCTTATGAAAGGCTTCATTTAATTGACCTATTTCTATACTAGTAGACTGCACATCCCACACATCAAGATTTCCTACCGCCACTTTTTGTGCCACACGCGTAATTTTGCGTATGGGTTTTAAAAACTTCATGATAAAATAGCTGGTGACAAATATCAAAATAGCTAAAAAAGCCAATCCGAATAACACCAGTTTCATCGATTCCAACAATAAACCTTCTGTTAAATACGAAATCGGAACCTTCACCACTACATACCAGGGCGTGTCGCTCGAACCAAAGCTGATAGGAACCAGTGTTTTTAAAGTATCGCTCTCTATCACTGATTCCATGCCTTTCAGTGCCGATAATTTGGGGGCTATATCCGGATATACATTTTTAATGTTTAATCCCACCTTGGCTTGATTGGAGTTGGCTACCACTGTGCCATTGTTTGATACGATGGCCAACTGCCCCTTATCGTCAAACAGATGTGCGTTGTCAAGCAGTTTTTGAATAGCCTCAGAGCTGATATCTGTGCCTACAATACCAACAAACTTGCCATTTTCGTCTAAAACGGGGGCAACCAGTGTCATCAACATCACCTGTTTATTTCCTATTTTATATGTAATGGGGTCTACTACGGTTTCTTTTTTAGAAATCCTTGTTTTTAAGTAGTAATCGCCTTTCCCCTCTACCAGATAATATTTCAATGGTTCATATTCCATTCTGCCGGTTTCTGTGTCTCGATACCAATAGGGTACAAAGTGCCCATCGGGGTGATTGCCCTCTTTACCGGCAAATTCAGCATCTTTCCCATCAAACATATCGGGTTCCCAAGCAGTGTACATGCCCAACAAAAAAGTGTTTTTGTCGACCAAATTACGCAGCATAAGATTGGCGTCTTTTCTGGTGAGTTCCAGCGGATATTCTTTGTTGGTTTGAGAGGTAAAAATTTGAGCAGTGGTTCTGCTGATGTCAAGTGCCGATTCTATCTGCGACTTTATTTCTACAGAATAATTTCTGGCAAAAACCTTAGATTTTTCTACTGCGGCATTAAGGAGGGTATATTTATACTTATAATTAAAGTAACTGATAAGAATGGCAGAATATACAACCGTAAGCATCCCTATGAGTAGGGAAAGCTTAAATCTAATTGTATTAAATCTAGGCGATAGCTTCATTTATGGGCTAATTTTTGAATAAATATATTAATATTTTTATTTCATGGTTCATAGTTTAGGTTGAAAGTAATGAATTAATATGTTTTACCGTAAATCTGGTTCAAAAGTTGAGTTTATTTTCAAAATTATGCAAAAGTATTTTCTCTCTGCCTTCTATTTTGAATAATGATACGAATTAATTTTAACATAACATTCTGATAATCATTTAGTAACACACCAGTCCTACTTTTGAGGGTTAATTAACCTAACCAAAAGAAAAATGAGAAAAATTTATTTAATGTATGCTGCGATGATATTATCGCTGGCTTCATTTGCCCAACTTAGGCTCACTACCGTAGCCGGCTCTGTGCCGCTAGGCTATAATAGTGATGGAGGTGTAGCAGAAATTACTGCCTACGATAAAGTGACACAACAACTATATGTGATTAATGGAAATGCAAACACTATTGTTGTGTACGATTTTTCCAACCCAAGCATAAACCCTATCCCTACAGTTACTTCGATTGTGATTGCCGGATCGGGGTCTATCAATAGCATAGCATGTTATAACGGATTATTGGCTGCTGTTTACGAAAATCAAGCTAATCGCCAAAATAACGGCTTCGTTCAGCTTTATACCACTACGGGTAACACTATGATAGGTGCGCCTATCGAAGTAGGAGCACAGCCCGACATGATTATCTTTACTCCACAAGGCGATAAACTTTTGGTTGCAAATGAGGGCGAGCCAAACAATGATTACACCCAAGACCCTGAAGGTTCGGTGTCAATTATTGATGTGACAAATCCTACGGCTCCTACAGTGCAAAATGTGTCTTTAACGAGCTTAAACGGTTCTATTCCTCACTTGAGTACTCAGCCGACCCAAATGCCTACCATCCGTATTTTTGGCATGAAAAACAGTCTTTCTGTCACAGACCCATTGTTTGCCGCAGACAATGTAAAAACGCCTTCGACTGTAGCCGAAGATTTAGAACCTGAATACATCACTATTTCACCCGATGGAAACACCGCATGGGTTTCGTGCCAAGAAAACAATGCCATATTGGTGATAAACATTCCCAGTGCTTCGGTAACTACTATTTTTGGACTAGGCTACAAAGACCATAATTTAGCTGGAAATGGTATGGATATTTCAAGAACTCCTACAAACACCAACGCTGTGAGCATTCGTACATGGCCATTGAAAGGTATGTATCAGCCCGATGGGTTATCGGTAGTTTCTATAGGCGGAATACCCTATATATTTTCAGCAAATGAAGGAGATGCAAGAGCTTGGAGAGGTTTAAATGAAGAACTAGATGTAAATGCAGCTTTCTTTAACAGAGTAAATTTGACTGCAAATCCTGCTTTTTCGGCTTCGACTATAGCTTCTATTACAGCAGCCGGAATAAGAATTACCAATACAATGGGCAACTTGAATGGAGGTAATTCTTTTATGGTAAATTCTTTCCCGGGCGTTTTAAATTCAATAGCTGGAGCAAGTTTTAATTTAGGCAATAACTTCGAAGAGATATATACTTATGGCACTCGTTCGTTTTCTATTTGGAATGGATTGACAGGTCAACTTGTGTGGGACAGTGGCGACCAACTGGAACAAATCACCTATCGTCAATTTCCATTGAACTTCAATGCCGACCACAATGGGGGCAGTGCAAACAATGTGAGAAGACGCAGTACTACTAAAGGTCCTGAACCTGAAGCTGTGGTGACTGCTAAAATTGGAGATAGTACTTACGCTTTTATTGCTCTCGAAAGAATAGGTGGAGTAATGGTTTACAATGTTTCTAACCCAACCATGCCTTATTTCAGACAATATATTAATCCTAGGAATTTTTCATTAGCCCCAAATGCAGGCAATAACCCTAATATTGGGGATTTAGGCCCGGAAGGCATGACCATTGTTAAAGAAGACGAAAGTGCCGATGGAAATGCGTATTTAATTGTATCAAACGAAGTGAGCGGTACTATTAGGTCTTATTTACTTGATTACACTCAAAATGTTGTAAAAAGCAAGGTAGAGCCTTTTTACATTGCTTCAAATAAAGCAGAAAGCGATGTGCAGGCGATAACGCTTTCTGGAACTGACTTTGTATCTCCTCTTACCTTCAATACAGCTCCAGCTTTTAGATTTTCTACAAATTCTGTAACTGGATTTACAAATTTTGACGATATCACATTTTCAGGAAGCTCGTTCAATTTTGTGCTCTATGTTAAGTTTGTTGGAGCAAGTTCAGGAAATACTTCAATAAGCATTACGGATGATAACGGCAAAAAAGCAACCAGTATAAACGTGACAGGGATAAAAATAACCACTGTTAACGGTGCTCCTGCCTACAGTTTGCAAGTTCTCCATGCTTCTGATTTTGAAGCCGGTTTGGCCGCACTTGACAATGCCCCTAGATTTACTGCCATTTGGAACAAATTTAATGGTGAGTATGCCAATACTTTGAGAATATCGGGTGGTGACAATTTCTTGCCAAGCCCATTTTTCAATGCATCAGCCGATGCTTCTTTCCAAAATACACATATCGAGATAAACAAGGCAGCTTTTGGTGTAACACTTCCAAGCCTCTCTCCCACTTCGTGGCCTTTGCCCGGAAGAGCTGATATTAATATTATGAATTTGCTCGATTTACATGCTTCTGCTGTTGGTAATCATGAATTTGATGCCGGAACGGGCAATTTTGCTGATCTTATTCGTGTAACATACAACAGCGACACTGACCCAACCCAAATGAGATGGTTTGGTACTCGATTCCCTTATTTGTCGTCAAACCTTGACTATTCGGGCGATGCCAATCTAAATCCGCTTTACACTCCTGAAATCAGGTCTACAGATTCATTCAAAGCCATAGCCACTACCAATTTTACTTTTGAGCAGCGCAAAAAATTAGCTCCTGCTGCGGTGGTAACCATTGGTGGTGAGGTAATAGGTTTGGTAGGCGCTACTACTCAAATCGTTGAAAAAATTTCTTCAACAGGTGGTGTACAGGTGCGTTCTACAGATATAGACGACATGCCTTTGTTGGCTTCGCAAATTCAACCTGTGGTAAACCAAATGAGAAGCATGGGTATAAATAAAATAGTATTGGTTTCTCACTTGCAACAAATAGCTTTTGAAAAAGCCCTTGCTCCTTTGTTGAGTGGTGTAGATATCATTGTGTCTGCAGGCTCGCATACTTTAATGGCCGATTCAGATGATAACACTGAAGGAGATACCAAAGTAGAAAACTATCCATTTGTTGCTACTGATAAAGATGGAGTGAATACACTCATTGTTTCTACAGAATCTGAATATAAGTATGTTGGTCGTTTAGTGGTAGACTTCGATGCCAACGGAAATGTGTTGCCAAGCTCAATAGTTACCTCTATTTCTGGTGCATGGAAAGCCACAGACAACGGCATGGCGAGAGCAAATGTTAATACTGTGACTGCTTTTTCAGGCACAAGTCCGGCTTATTTCGTAAAAGGATTGATTGAAGGTATAAATGTTTCTCCTTCACAGCCCAATGCCATCACCATCTCAGGTGTATCGGCTACTACTCCCGGTATAAGAGGCATTATTAACTCACAAGACGGAAACATTTTGGGCAAAACCAATGTGTTTATCGAAGGTAGAAGAGAGCTTGTACGTACAGAAGAAACTACTTTGGGCAATCTTTCTGCTGATGCCAACATAGCCGAGGCTAAAAAATTATACCCTAACCAAATTATTCTTTCTTTGAAAAATGGAGGCGGTATTCGTGCTGCTATTGGTGTGGTGAGTGCAGTAGGTGGAAATGCTTCTTTATTGCCTCCGGCTTCAAATCCGGGTGCGGGAAAAGTTTCCGGAGATGTGTCTCAACTTGATGTGTTAAATTCTTTGAGATTTAATAATTCATTAAGTGTGGGCGATATTTCTGCTACGAATATTTTAGCAGTGTTAAATCATGGTGTTAGAGCTTCTGCTACAGGTGCTACTCCCGGACAATTTGCACAAGTAGGTGGCTTGAGATTCAGCTGGAATCCTTCATTGCCTGCGGGAAGCAGAGTAAGGTCTGTGGCTGTGGTAGACGACATGGGTAAAGTGTTGGATGTAATTGCTGAAAACGGTGCTATCGTAGGCGACCCAAATAGAACATACAAAATGGTAACATTGAGTTTCTTAGTATCAAACGGTGGTGCAGGAACTGCGGGTGGAGACAGCTATCCATTAAATACGGCTACGTTTACCAATAGAATAGATTTGTCCGCTTCGCTTACTGTAAATGGCTTTAACACTGCTACAGGAGCTGCTTTAATAGGGACTGTGGGTGGAGAGCAAGATGCATTTGCTAAGTTTTTCAAAACAAATTATTCTACCACTGGCTACAATGTAGCCGAAACTCCTGCTTCGCAAGATTTGAGAATTCAAAATACATCTTTGCGCTCAGAAGTAGTTCTTCCCGAGTTCTCTATTCCATCGGTTACATTTACTGGATTGGTTAATTCGAATGTATCTACATCTACTTTGCCTTTATCTACCAACAGACTGGGTGCGGAACTTACTGTAAGTGTTCCTGCAAATGTTACCGTAAATGGCATGATTGGTTCTGCTATGGTTTCTTCGACCGGAGGAAATTTAAATTTGAGCATTTCTATGCCTACTGTAGCCGGAGTTACAACTTTTGTAATCACTGTATCGGCTGCAAACGTGGTAAAAACTTTCGCTCAAACTTTGCAAGCAACTAATCCGGTTGTTCCATCTATCACTTTCACAGGCTCTACTTTGACTGTGGGCGGTGCCAGTTTAGATTTATCAACAGTGTTGCTAAGCAATTCTTCGGGTACAAAATCATTCACTATCAATGGTTCTGCTGCTTCTTTATCAGGCAGCAATTTAGTTCCCGTTTCAGCAGGAACGGTGACGGTGACAGGTTCTGTAGCCACCATTATAGGCTACAATAGTGGTAGTGCAATGGCAGTTTTTACCATAGTTTCTGTACCAGCTATAATACCATCTATCACCTTCACAGGCTCTACTTTGACCGTAGGTGGTGCTGGTTTAGATTTGTCAACAGTGTTGTTAAGCAATTCTTCGGGTACAAAATCATTTAGTATCAATGGTTCTGCGGCTAGTTTGTCTGGTAATAATTTAGTTCCCGTTTCAGCAGGAACGGTTACTGTGACGGGTTTTGTGGCTTCTACTACCGGATTTTTGGCCGCTAGCCAAACTGCAGTGTTTAACATCGTAAGCAATAGTGGCGGAGTAGTTTGTCCGGCTGTGTTTATCCTTCCTACCGATGTGGTAATAACAGTAGGTGGCACATACTTATTAAATGAATCATTGACAGGATTCACACTTAGCAACCCTACCTTGGCTTCTGTTTCGGGCAATGTACTCACAGCTTTAGCAGAAGGCACACTCACAGTGACAGTTACTGTTCCAAGTGTGTGTTTCCCTGAGGAGACGGTAAATGTTACGATTGTAGGAAAAGGTGCTTTGTCTGTCAGTGAATTTGAAAGCAATACCTTATATGTATATCCCAACCCTGTTACAGGAAATGTGCTTTATCTTTCTTCTTCTGTAAACGGCTCGATAGTGAACGCTATGGGTGTTGAAGTAAAAAGACTAGAGAAAGTTGCAGAAGTGAACGTGGCAGATTTACCCAAAGGCTTATACTTCTTAAAGGCAGGAAATGCTAAGATTAAATTTGTAATCGAGTAAAATTGACTATAAACCTGAAAATAAAAAGGCTCTCAAATTTTGAGAGCCTTTTTTATTTTCAATTAAATTTTTTAAAGTCCTATTTTAATATATTTTTGCAACCTAAATTTGTTACCACTTATATATAAATTAATTTGTGAAAAAAATAATTAGAAAAGTACTATTAATAATAGCTTTAGTTCCATTCTTCTTGTTCGCACAAGAAAAAAATAGAAAATACGAAACTCTCAGGCGAAGAAACATGCTATCTATTCACATGACGCAGCCATTGGTCGGAGAATATATGTTGTCTTATGAACGTTCATTGTCAAGAAGGCTCTCGATAGAATATTCTTTAGGGCTAAGGATTGGGGATGTGGCGGTTCTTAATTTTAGAGCTGGACGACATCCACTTAGCGATGATTTGTATAAGTCAGATGTCATTGTTTACTCTACTTTAAATAAGGATATTTCATCTGCATATTACTCAAACTCTTTTAAAATGTTTTTTAATAGAAAAAGAGGTAACTCAGATTCGTATTTTAATATTGAACCATTTTTCAGGTTTAGTTGGGGTGAATTTTCAAGGGCTAGGACATATAGGCATCCATCAGACGGCAAAGAAATAGTTTATAATCATGACTTAGAACAAAAAATATCAGAAGCAGGGATAAAACTTTTAATAGGGCAGCATTACCGACCGATTAAATTATCAAGTCAAGCTGCAATAGTTTTTAATATTTTTTATGGGATTGGATTCAGATATAAGTTTGTAACTGATACATACTTTAAGTTAAAAGAAGGACAAACACCCACTTTTGAAAATCAAAGAGATTTAGAATATACAGATCAAGTATTGTTTAACGATAGATACTACAACTTTGGACTTCCCTCATTACATTTTGGACTTAAAATGGGTTTTGCTTGGCGAAATACTTCTGTTAATTAACTTATAACATATAAAAATGAAACATTTAAATATCTTTATTTCAATAATTTTTACTTCAATAATTTTTTCTTGTACTAGTCCGGATAGGAATGACATCATTCCCAATCCACTATTTCCCAATTCAACTATTACGGGAATAGCAAGTGTGCCTGGAGTTAACACTTTAACGGGTGTTAATACGATTTCAGGTACCAAGACAATTACTTCTCAAAATTTACAAGTGAATCCCATTGCGGGAAATCCTCTCTCAGGTGGAAAATATTTATTTAGAAGGGGAAGTTACATTACTTTTTCAGGAAAAGGATTTACTACAATTTCGGGTCAGGCATTTATGAAGTTTGAAGATGTAAGTGGCTTTTTAACTTATGAATTTACAAAAGATAAATTTTTAGTGTTTAGCTCTACTTTAGTAGGTATAATCATCCCTAAGACCATTCAAAATCTCAATTATAAAGTATTTTTTATTGGTAAGGATACCTTGGTGGAGTTGGATAAGCAAGTGGTTGTTGCAGATCCACTTCCGGTGGTGAATATCGTAAATACTACTGTTACTGCGGGCGGAGCTGTCACTATAAATGGAGAAAATTTTCTTGAAAGTAAAATTAAAGGCTACAATCTAGTGTTTTCAAACACTACTAACTCATTTACACAATCACCTGTGTCAGATAATCTGTTAATCATTACTCCACCAAAAGATAATATTGGAACTGCTACGCTACACTTATATTCTGATACAGAAAAATTTACCTTCGACAATCAATACAAAATAACTGTGGCAAAGCCTTCAACAGCTCCTAAAATCGATTCAGTGAGTACCACTACTCCCAAAGTGGGAAGCACGATGACAGTATTTGGAAGCAATTTGAAAACCAAAAGCTTTACTCAACTAACCACATTTCAATTTATGCCTGTCAATAGTGGTGTTACACTGGTTGCAACTGCCAATTTTGTAAATGATGATGGAACCATAGCTACATTGAATATCCCTAATGATTATACTACAGACAGAGGTTATATTTTCCAAATCGGGGTTGATAATGAGTATAGCGAAGAATTTACTGAACTAATCGTATTTAAGCCTTAGCAGCTGTTTCATTCCTCCTCATTATTAATTTTTGAAATAATAGCGTATGCACCTTTTGTTACAATTTGAAGAGAGGTATAATCAATATTTTCAGCCAAAGCGATTTCTGTAAATCCATTGGCTGAGATGCCTTTTTTTATTTCCACAAAAGTGAATTTTATTTTTTCAGGCATATTTTTTAAAGTATCTGCTAAAAATATGCCCTGAGTATCTCCATTGTTTACAATGGCTTCATCAGGCACACATGGGGCTTTGTTTTCGCTCAGTTCTATCACGGCTTTCAAATAAGAATAGGGTAGGAGAGAAGCATCTTCTTTGTCTAGATGGGCGTGTATTCTTATGCTTCTGTCTTCAGTTATTTTTCTGTTGATGAGGTATATTTTGGCTGTGCGCTCCCTGTCGGGTTCGTTTACCAATGTAAACCGCACTTTTTGACCTATTTTTAATTTATTAGCATCTTTTTCAAATGCAGTAAGTTCTGCATGTAGGTGTTCTGTGTCTACTATCTCGCATATAACATCTTGTGGATTTACATATTTGCCAGTATTGATGTTCACCGCAGTTATGTAGCCCGAAATGGGTGAAACGACAACTACCGTACTGGTAATTTGGCCTTTTTCAACATTTTTTGGATTAATATTTAGCAGTTGAAGTCTCTCTTTGAGGGCATTTACCTGCGAAAGAGTCATTTCATATTCGGAAGAAGCTTGCTGAAAATCTTTCAGTGCGCCTACATTTTCTTTTATGAGCGCTTGCTGTCTTTCGCTTTCTTTTTGTACAAATACAAGTTTGTTTATGGCTTGAAGGTAGTCTTGTTGTATCTGTATGAAATCGGGGTTTTGTATGATAGCCAATTTTTGGCCCTTTTTGACCCTCAATCCTTGCAATACATCGGTTTGCTTTATAAAACCGCCCATCAGAGCCGATACCGATACTAAATTTTGAGGGGGGACATCGAGCATGCCATTTACTTGCAGGGTTTGGCTTAGTGTTTTGTATTGTATTTTGCCCAATTTGATGTCTGAAAGTAATATTTGTTCTTTGGTGAGTATGGTTTCTGTTTTGGAGTTTTCTATGATGGGTTTAGTTGTATAATTTGCCTTTTCGTTACTACATCCCTGTATTATGCCCAAAGCCAAAGCTACAAATGCTGTAAAATGATATTTCATAGAAGGATATTGTATTTAAAAAACGCTTCTTGCTTTTTGTGTAAATATTTTAATCTTCATTAGTACTGTTTTCTTCTTACAATTGTTGTTACACGGATTGTAAAAAAACACTAAAATATTTATTCCGTTCATAATAGCCATTTTTTCAATGGCTATTATCCTTTTTCATAATTTTGTAGTTTTCCGAGTACAGTCCTGAAATCTTGCGGTAGCTCCGAGTCAAACTGTATCCATTCTTTGGTAGCAGGGTGTTTGAAGCCTAATGTTTTGGCATGAAGTGCTTGTCGAGGCATTATTTCGAAGCATTCTTCTATCATACTTTTATATTTTCCCGTGTTTGGCCCCCTCAATATTTTCATTCCACCATACATCTCGTCTGCAAACAAAGGATGCCCCAAATGCTTCATGTGTGCTCTTATTTGATGGGTTCGCCCCGTTTCCAGATTACACTGCACCAATGAAACGTATTGTAAATTTTCTAATACTTTATAATGAGTAATTGCCAATTTGCCTTTTTCCGGTTCTTGAAACACGGCTGTCACCTTTCGGTCTTGCAGGCTTCTGCCCAAATAATTTTTAATGATTCCTTGGGGTTCTTTGGGCACGCCCCACACAAGTGCATAGTATGTACGCTCAATTGTGTGGTCAAAAAACTGCTTTGCCAAATTGGTCATGGCTATTTCCGATTTAGCTATCACCATTAGCCCGCTCGTATCTTTGTCTATACGATGAACCAATCCGGGACGAATTTCCCCGTTTCTGTGGGTGGGTAGGTTTTGAAGGTAAAAAACCAGTGCATTTACTAAAGTGCCTGTCCAATTGCCATGTGCTGGGTGCACCACCATGCCGGGCGGTTTGTTGATAATCATTAAATGTTCATCTTCATACACAATATTCAGTGGTATGTTTTCCGGTAAAACCTCGTCATTTCTTGGTGGATTGGGCAGCAACACCGTAATCACGTCTGCTGGTTTTATTTTGTAGCTACCTTTGGTGGCCTTGCCATTGACTTGTATGGTTTCTGCGTCTATGGCATTTTGTATGCGGTTGCGAGTAGCATGAGAAATTCTGTCAACTAAAAATTTGTCTATCCGAATCAAAGACTGCCCTTTGTCAGCCACGATGCGGTGGTGCTCATACAGTTCTTCGTCTTCGTGCTTATCGATTGCTTCCATTTGGGTGCAAAAGTAGGTGTTTGGCAATATTTTTAGTGATAATTACGCTTCTATTTACATTCATTCCGTTTTTTCTATCGAACAGATTTGCGTTTTAAATAGCCAAAATCAATATTTACAATTGTAATCAATTTTAAAAATTTAATATATGGAACAAAATCCTTCATTTGATGAAATAGAATACAGACTAGAGAAAATACTTGAAAAATATTTTGGTCCTACTGAACCTGTGTTTTTGGCCGATAAGTATAAAGGTGGCAAATTGGTTATTCAACCTTCTAATAACGAGTTGAAACCCAAAGAACTCCCAGTAGAAGATTTTTTTCATAAAATAGTAATGCTGAGAAATAATTTGAGAGTAATGGAGCAAAAAATCAATGCCCATCCCAAGTTTAGCGAAGAAGAAAAAGTAGAAATGCAGCAATATATCACCCGTAGCTATGGCACACTTACCACTTTCAATGTGCTTTTTCGTTATTCAAATCAGCAGTTTACAGGACAAAAATCAGATAAAGATTGATTCTTTGGTTTTTTGTAACTAAGATTGATAAATTCAACATGTTTTGTTTTGCCTTGGAGGGTATCTATTTGTTTGGTGATAGCAATCAAGAACATAATTTGGAGCATAAGAATGAATAAAACGATACTGAAATAATATTTTATAAACCTAAAATCCGAATAGCTTACCATTTCCGTAAGTATATTCATGAAGCCTGACTGTGAAACTTTATCAACTGAAAATCACTGAACAAGAACTGGTAAAAAGATTGAAAATGCGCGACAAAACGGCATTTTCAACGCTCTACGATAGTTATTCAGGTGCGCTTTTCGGCATCATCTTAAAAATCGTGAGGACTGATCCTCCGGCTGAGGATGTGCTTCAAGACGCATTTTTGAAAATATGGAAAAAAATTGATAGCTACAACCAAGATAAAGGAAGTATTTTCACTTGGATGCTGAATGTGTCGCGCAACACGGGGATAGACTACACTCGCTCTGAGGCCTACAAAAAATCTGCTTCTGCCGTAGACATTTCCGATAAGACAAAAATAGTAGATAATAGAACCAATGAAAATTACAAAATTGAACACATAGGAGTAAAAGAATTAGTAAGCAAACTCAAGCCTGAACATAAAGAGATTATAGATTTAATATATTTCAATGGATACACTCAGGCAGAGGTGGCCGAGACCCTAAACATTCCATTGGGCACAGTGAAAACAAGAGTAAAGTTGGCAATGAATCATTTAAGAGAATATTTTTCAGAATAGTAAATCAGATGAATACTAAGGATATTATCGATTCTCACCTCATAGAGTGCTATGTATTGGGCGCAGCAGAACCCAAGGAAGCGCAGTTGGTTGAGAAATACATAAAAGAAAATAAAGAGGTGAGAGAAGTTGTTTTGGGTTTTCAAAAAGCTTTGGAAAACTATTCTGCTACTTATACCGTAAATGCCCCAAATTCAGCGAAAGATAAAATTTTTGATAAAATAAGTATGGACAAAGAAACAGAAATCATTGACTTTAAGCCCGCATCGCCAGTACGTACTTGGTGGGTTGCTGCCTCGCTCATCATCGTATCCATCAGTATTTTGGCAAATGTATTTTTAGGAATGCAAGCCCAGAAATTCAAAAACGAACTGGCACAAACCAAACTGAATAATCAAAAGCTCACTTTTGAAAATCTTATAAATAAAGCCAACTACAGAAGTGCCTCTGAGCAATTGGCTCTCATCCACAAACATGGCAACAAAACCACTCATCTTGAAGGCCTCACTATAGCCAAAGAGGCTTCTGCCATGATTTATTGGAACTCAGAAACGAAAGAATTGTACATCAACATAGACCATTTGCCTGATGCGCCCCAAGGGAAACAATACCAATTGTGGGCACTTAAAGCTGGCAAGCCCGTAGATGCAGGAGTAATAGATATTCATGCTGCCGACAACACCATGTACAAAATGAAGAATATAGATGAGGCAGAGGCTTTTGCCATTTCACTTGAAAAACTGGGGGGAGTTGAAAGTCCAACGATGGATGCAATCTATGCAATGGGAAGCATTTAAGCCTCCCATACTTTTATTTGCTCATTTAGTTTGTTCAAAATGGGTTCGTAGGCTTTTTTTGCGGCCTGTTTGTTGAGCCACCAAACGCCAATTATCACTAATAACCCAAACGCAAACCCTGCGATATTGTGTGTCAACGTTCGGTTTGGTATCATCCCTACCATAAAGAGTAAATAGCCGGGCAAAAACGGGAAAATTGAATGGTACAGAATATTATTGTTATTGTTTTTCTCTGCTTCAAAATATTCTTTAGACTTTTTTAAATACTCAACTATATGAAGATTCGTATCAGTAGTGAGCTTTTTTCTTATAATCCATAATTTGCCTATTATGTACACACCGCCAATTACTGACAAAATACAGCCCATTTTTGAAAGATAGGGTAGATTTGGGTCAAAATAATATTTCATAAAAAAGAAGCTTACTATAACAAAAACAACTGTTTCCCTCATATTTCGCCAAAAGAGCGTTTTGCTAAGTTTATGAATATCTTTTTCCAATGAATATGAGTTGGATATTTTTTCAATATTCCATTTCAATGGCGCATCAATTTCTTGCCATAGTTTTTTCAATTCGGTTTCTAACATAGCTTTTATAGTTTTTTTGAGGTTAAACAAATAAATAATTTCTCTCTTATGCGGCTCATTTTCACTGCAATGTGGTTTTCTGTAAGCCCTGTCACTTCTTTTATCTCTTTGTAGTTCATATCGTCAAGATAGAGAAGCACCAAGCTTTTATCAGCTTCGTTCAGTTGTGATATACAAGTATATAGCATCTCTATTTTTTCACTTTCGTTATTTTTATCAGGAATATTATCCCACTCAAACGCTTCAATTGATACTTTTTGTTGATTTAAGTGGTATTTCTGGGAATATCTTATACATGTATTCAGTGCTATTCTATATAAATAGGTCTTAATATTTGATTCATTTCTAAAAGCTTTAATAGATTTAAAAATCTCTATCATAATTTCTTGCAAAAGGTCTTTTTGCTCATCCCTGTCATTAGAAAAGGCTTTAGTTACTTTAAATAATAATTGTTTGTGGGTTTGTAAAATATCGCTTGTATCCATTTTAAATGGTTTTTATTGGCATTAGTGAGGGGATGTATTCAAAATATTACAATTGTCTTAAAATATATTTTCTAAGATGGCAAGGATAGCGCATAATGTATACATTGATTAGAAAAAATCTAATTTTACTAACCATAATAAAAAGTAAATCCGCCCGTTTTGACCTACAAATTCACCTATTCGAATAACAAAAATTACATTTCATCTATTTATCTTTCAATTTGGTTTTTGATTTTAATTTCTAGTAATATCTTTGCACGTCTTTTTTCAAGGGCAATCTAAAATATTAACAATAGATTAACATCTAATTCCTTCTTTTGTAACCAGTTAACAACAATTTTAATTTATTAATCATTTAAACAATGGAAAACAAAAAACAAGAATCTAAAGCAGGTTCTATATTTGCAGGCGCCACCATCATCATCTGTATCATCGTAGCCCAAGTTATTTTCCGCACTGTAATGGGCAATGGTGCCAACTTCGAAGGAGGAGACAACGCTAACCACCCACTTCCGGGCAACTATTTGGGTATCGTTTACAAAGGAGGTGAAATCGTTCCTTTCTTGATGTCTTTCTTCTTAATCGTTTTCACAGTTTCTA
>ERZ1066134.216-NODE-216-length-46339-cov-16.063931_pt1 | contig 46339 bp, 68 predicted proteins | sample MGYA00382781_ERZ1066134 | MGnify/ENA primary metagenome ERZ1066134 (study PRJEB33369, sample SAMEA5778364) | biofilm metagenome | biome: Industrial cooling water; feature: Water cooling tower basin; material: Biofilm | place: United Arab Emirates | collected... | reverse complement strand
TCTGTTACCATGATTAATCTCGCGGGTCAAAAGGCGATTCGAGATAGTGCGTATATTCAAGCTTAGACTTCTGTTCCATTTCGAGAAGATGAATTGCATAGTCTCTACTGCAACAGAATGCTTCCATAAAGAGAAGAATGTCAGCTTCTGTGATTCCCGTTTCGAGTAGTGATTCCATATTCTATCTCCTACTTCTGATAAGGATAGTTAGCGTAAAATTCCTTTAATAGTCTAGTAGGACTGCTACATTTGGGGCAGTTCACTACGTCTAATAAAGGATGATTAAATCGATGCGCGCATTCTAGGCATTCAAATTTACCGGCATTACGTAAGCCGGTTCCAATTTGCTTATGCTTTCGGAATGGAATAATTTTTGACATGGTATTGCACCGGCTTTGTTAATACGAGTATCATACCAAAAGCCGGAAAATCTCTGATACTCGGATAGTCTTTGCTATCAGTCAGACAGTCATCAGTATTGGGATTACCAATCCCGGATTATAGAGCACAAACGCCCAATTATAATCCTACCGATTGAGTATTAACGCTAGTGAGGCGTTACTCTGACCATCAATGACGCATGAGGTAAATTCACTCATGCCGCACTAAGCCTAACATCTATTTATAGACGCTTAGTCGTCTTTACCAGCGGCCCGTGCGCACGAGAGTTCCGTAAGCCTCATTCGTGTTGATGTTTTCGCAAACGACCATCTTGCCGCCGATGATGATATCGACACCCTCGACAAACGCGATACCGTTTTCGTCGTAATTGCAATCGCACGCGCGCACTTCCAAGTTACCGATACGGAAAACGAGACGGTCGGAATCGAGAAGCTTTTCCATTAGACTTTACCCTTACAGAGTCTAGCGTGATTCTTAGTGTCTTGAATATGCCTTTTAGGAAATAGCTACGATATCATTAACGTAGACAGAGATTTCTGCTCCCTCTAAGCTAGTAAAGTGAGCGCGTATGAATTGAAATTGTCTTGCAAAGCGAATAATGGTATTATCCATCACTCTATAACTTTGTTCGACACCATCGACACGAATTGTGATAGTCATTTAGATTAGTCCTTTCAGAGCTTCGCTAGCGTTAGGAACCTTAACAGGAATTACCTTAAAGATAATATCCTTAACTGCAATTCCCGCCTTGACTTTGTTAGTCATGTATTGAGCAGACTGAAGAAACGTAGGATGACAGTTTACCAAGAATTCGCCATCGTTAGTGATAAGTTTGTAAATTTCAGGGATTCGACTAGGATACATGATTAGTCTACCTCAGTAATGACGTTAAGGGGTTGAATCGTAAATGCGGGAATATCTCCCAATAGAATTGCACGATTGCCATATGTATTTGCTAATTCGTGCGTTTCAAAGGCGAGAATTTTAATCTCGCCTGACGACTGAGACACGAAGCGAAGTAGATAGATAGTCATTAGATTAGACTCCTGCTAGTTAAGTGTTTAAGTAATCCGACATTATCGGATTAGTAAAAAACTTAATCAGCGATTACATAGATACCACGAAGGACATAATCGTATCGCTTACGGTATTCTTCGATTGTGTATTCGATACCGTCTGTATCTTTAACCTTTCCAAAAATCACGATAGTCATATGTCCTTTAAGTCTGCCCGCGCGATGCCAGGATGCTAGTCCGAAATAATTACCAGCGCCACGTCTCGGAGTTTCCATTACCCAATTCTTTTTAGTGATAAACTTCAGAATTGGAATAATTAAGTCCGTTTTTACCCCATATTTCGGAAGTCTCAAGATTGACTCAATTTCTCCCACGTTATACAGCGCATTGATGACGCGCGCATAATCCGTCTTGAGTAGATTAGCGATTGAAACAATTACACAATCCTTTTTAGATTGCCGGTATTCGTTTGTTTCCGCGTCATAGTTCATGATAGACTCCGATTAGATAAGATTAGTGTCTCAAGATGGGACACACTGTCTCGTTTTGATACAGTCCCTGTCCCTGTCTGTCTATCTCTCCCCAGACTATACCACACTCCCCACTCCCCAGAGTGTCCTATTTTGAGACAGTCGGTTTTAGGTTAGCTTATGGTTATCTAATAATATATATTAAAATATATATATATAAATATATAATATTAGAACCCTTGCTAGGGTGTCGCCTAAAGTGGACGGGTATGAGGGTATCCTACCTCATGGGATATACACAGACAGAGACAGAGACAGTATGTAGATTCTACACACCAACTAATAAGCTTATCAAGGTAACGGATAATCGTATGACTACCCGTTACCTTTGTAAGCGTATTACTTAGTTCAGACCAAGCGCAGCCTTAGCAAGCGCCGTGCTAGTAGCCTCATCATTGCCCATGCTACGGAAAACCTTAACCATAGCGGCGATACGCTGTTCGTCAGTAGCGAGTGACGTGCTAGGCTTTTTGATACCGAGGCTATCAGCGAGTTCGCTGGTAGCAGTAGCACGCGCGGCCGCCTTGCGCCGAGCATTCAGGATACCGATAACCTCAGCGTGCGTAAGCTGAGAATCGGCCGGAATCGCGCTATTCTCCGCGAGCTGAGAATACGTGACATCAATAGAGTATTCCTTGTCGAGCGCCTGACCGAAAAGCTTACGGACGGTAGCCTTTTCAGTGACCGGCGATTCGATGACGTTTTCAGCGACGGTAACAGCGGCCGGAGTGTCGTTAACGTTTTCCATGATGACTGTCCTATTCTGAGACACGAAGGTTAGAGGGTATGCGCGAGTCATTCGCGCCGTTGACTAGTGAATCATACACTGAGGCAACGTAGAGAGTCAATAGGAAATTGCACACATTGACCCTCTATCTTGCCTCAGTCTAGAGGAACTGCGCGAATGCGGGACCGTTCAGAGTTGCATAGAGAACGATTCCGATTGCGTCTGTGAGACTATCAGCCGGTGCAAACGTGCGCTTTCCTTCGTGAGTGTAGGTTACTTGCCATTCGTTATACTCACGGTTGAAACGGATGCGCGCATCCATTCCCTTTTCGGCTAGCGACTGATTGACGTTGCGGAGAATCTGAGTCTTATTCATGTGTCAGCCCCTTGTGTGATGGTCCTAGCGGATGCCCTATGTAATGCATACGACGTGCCACTAAGATTATTATACATATTTACCTAGAACTGCACATCTTTTCACATTATTTTTGCACACAATTGCACGGCACACATTACCATTATGTAAGTTTGATTACATTCTTGGTTTTGTCAACTAATTGGCGCCTAGGATTGCACACTTTGGCACACTATTTCCTTCGCTTATTACGTTCTCGTAATCACACAATTGTAATGACATATCTGTAATAACTGCACATGATTACACACTAATGCGCGTCAACAAATTACTGCGCGATTATGTGCAACCATGTGCAATTTAGGACTTGACATTGACAAAGTGTGATGCTCTGTGCAATCTCATTTGCATTACTGTGCAACTGTGTGATATAATGGTTACACACCCCCCTACACAAATGCACAGATAGTTACATAGTTGCACACTTCGGCGCGGTTATCCAAACTCCGCCTGATGTAAGAAATTATTTAGACTTTCCTAACCATTTTCTCTAATGAACTGATAGGTGGATTAAAATTCTCATGCAGTGTAATAGTGAAAGGAAAATGTGGGTCGGGATTGCGCGTTAACTTCCAGATTTGATTGTATGAATCGCGATAAAGAAAATAATCATCTACTGGAAGCATTACGCCAGGGCGAATCGTAAGTTTAATTTTTTCATCCATAAAACGGGTCCCTTTTCTAAGATACTCTGGTCCATGTTACTCGCCAAAAGAACTCATGTTAAGTAGAGCGAAAAATCTAGCACGAAGAATTGCTGCTTGAACCTGCGTGCAAAAATCTTCAAAATCAGCATAGAGTTTCTTATCCATTATGTGTCCCGCCTTAAATCTGGAAGCGCGCATAAATCTCAATCGGATAAACTTTAACTTCCCAGGTTCCGTCAGCATTTTCTACTGGCAACTTAAGTTCTTTCTCACCCCTCCACGGTTGCATATCATATCTACGAACTCCATGTCTAGTTACATATTCTGTGATTCTGAAACCGTTCATTACGTAAACTTCTAACAGCTGGAAACTATTCATCTATCTTCTCCAGCTTACGATTGTCATTATGAAACTGATTTCTACATTTCCCAACTGGTTTTGGACAAAATTTGCTCCAAGGTCTAGGCTTATCAAAAACTTTGAAACAATTACGGCACTTGGTCCGGCCAAAGCGCCTAGGCTGCCCGTTACGCGCATCGGACCCCTCTACTTGACCCATGAGCTACCCCCTTACCTGAAATGCATTTCTAGGGCATTCTAGCACACCTAGAGGGGCATTGCAAGGGCTATCTATGCCTGCTATAGGGCATCATCCTAGTCCGCCGCATGGTATAATATAGTCAGCCCATAGGCCAGCAGGCCCGTCTACTCAGGGAAATATTATCATGCCATTAGGAATTGTTAGTGATGATGTCTTTGAATCTGAGCTGAAAAAGGAAAGAATTCCTGTTGGGGAGATTAAATTACCTAAGCCTTTGGGCCGCGGTAGTGATAATCCCAATACGCCAGATTCCATCCGCAAAATCATTGGCGATAATGCCTTAACTGAAGGACGTCAGGATACCTTAGAGCTCGCAGCAGCTTTTGGTATCTCGCATCATTCTGTTAATGCGTATTCTAATGGCGCAACTTCTCTCGCGACATACAATAAACAGGACCCGTTAAAAGATTTCCTGTCTGGTCGCCGAAAGAAGATTGCAAGGCGCGCATCATCTGCTTTAGTTCGTGCAATCGAAAAGATTGACGACGATAAGCTAGATGCTTCTAAGGCAGTCGAATTAGCTAGTATTGCTAAAGCTTTATCCGGCGTAGTGAAAGACATGCTCCCGGAGGAAAAGACTAACAATACTAATGTTAATACTGCAGTAAAGTTAGTGGTGCATGTCCCCCAGCAAACGAAGGAAGATTCCTTTGACACCATTACAGTCGAATCATAATGATAGCGGAACTCCATGGTATATGAAATTCATCTATACTTTTGGAGTCCCCGCAGCATTAACGATGTATCTCGTTTGGTTCATATCGAACAATGTTGATACGCGATTGACTAGTATCTCGAATGCTCTAAACGCGCATCAGCAAGATATGGCTAATAGCTTAAAGGCAAGCGAAGAAGCAAAATTGCAGCTATACTTAACCAATCAGTTGCTGCAAAGAATTTGCGTTAATACTGCTGCAAATGCGCAGGCGAGAAATAACTGCTTTGGACCTACACAGTAGGATACGATAATGAACAATCCGAGCTACAACCGCTACTTTCAGCGGATGCGAACGACTACTAATACTACCGGTTCCGAAGCATGTATTGAGATTATTGGCCCGTCGCTTCCTAATAAAGTCACATTCATTAAGAAGCTTGACATTAATCTTGCTACTGCTGTTGCTTCAGTATTTCAGGTAGGACGGCCGACTGCTGCTGGCGTTACGCCTACTAGTCCTACTGCTCTCTTTGCTCTTGATGGTGGCGATAATTCATTAGCAACTTGGGCATTAGCGTGGGCAACTTCGCCGACTATTCCTAACCAGAATTTCAATCGCTTTAGTTTGCCTGCTACTGTAGGCGCGCGTTACGAAATTGAATATCCGGGGCAGGGAATAATGCTTCGGCAGAATCAGACTTTCGTCATCTTCAATATTGGCGTTGTTGGTATTCTGGATGTTGCAGTAACAATCTCTGAGTTCTAAATATGTCTGACATTTTGGAATGGAAGCCTACACCGCCACAGGCGAAATTTGCTGCATTACCTTGGACTATTAAGGAAGCATTTTTCGGTGGTGGTGTAGGTGGTGGCAAGAGTGACTTACTCTTAATGCTACCAATCCTTTTAAAAACGTCAGAAGGTTTACAGCTCTATCAGTATCCTGACTTCAAACAACTCTTTACTCGTAGAACTCACGCAGAACTAAAGAAAGAAATTGTAGGTAGAAGTCGTAAGTATTACTTACCATTTGGTGCAACATACAATGGTAGTGATATGGTCTGGACTTTTCCGCGACCTGACCAGTATGGCAGTGGCGGAAGAATGGGTAATCAAGGCGCGCAGGTCCAGTTAGGTCATATTGAACATGAAAAAGATGTTCATAAGTATGACGGCGCCGAATACAACATTTTCTCACCGGACGAACTGACGCACTTAATCGAATACATGTATTTGTATATCGGTTTCACGCGCGTTCGTGGTTCTAATCCTGTTCTGCCTAAGATTATCCGTGGCGCAGGAATGCCAGGTGGAGTTGGTCATACATTCGTTTACAAGCGATTTGTTAAGCCAAAGGAATCTGGCGGCGTAATTATTCTCGATAAGAAGTCTGGGCTGAAAAGATTCTATGTCCATTCTACTTTCCGAGATAATCCACATCTTGACCCCGAATACAAAGATTCATTAGAAGCACTTCCTGAAGCTGAAAAGCGTGCTAAGCTTGGCGATTGGAATGCTTACGAAGGACAGGTATTCGAGGAGTTCAGAGAATTCCATTATCCGGATGAACCTGAAAATGCAATTCATGTAATTGAACCGTTTGAGATTCCATCTTATTGGCCGCGCATGGTCATTGGAGATTGGGGTTTCGCTGCGATGACATGGATTGGATTTGCTGCTATCAGTCCTTCTGGTAGGGTTTATCTGTATCGCGAACTTACTTTCAAAAAGACAAAGATTGAAGATTGGGCTCCAGTCGTTAAACACTTTGTCGATGAGGAAGAACCTGAACTGATTAAGTTTTGTCAGTCAGCTAAACAAGATAGGGGACAGGAACATACGATTCAGGAACAGATTAGTTCTGCTCTTGGCCGCCCAATTGAATTATCAGGTAATCGACCCGGAAGTAGAATCGCCGGCAAAATGATGATTCATGAATACTTACGTTGGCAGCCTAAGCCGATTATTCCTGCTTCTGAGAAACCAGTATACAACGAAGAATTTGCTCAGTCACTTTTCCGATTAAAGGGAGAAGAAGCTTATAGAGCCTATATGGATAGGTTCAAAGAGCCTGAGATTGAGAATAATCTTCCGAAGTTACAAATCTTCAATACCTGTCGAGCAGTAATCGATGCCATTAAAGCATGTGTCTACGATAAGACGAACGTCGAAGACATTGCTGAATTTGATGGTGACGACCCTGTTGATGGTCTCCGTTATCTGGTAGACTCAGCTTCTGCATTCGTTAATCTTTCCGCCGAACGAATGAAGAAGGTTCAGCAGCAGAAACAGATTGAAGATTTGTTTAAAGCTACTGGTGATTGGACTGGATTCTACAGACAAATGCGACATGTAGAAACTGGTGATAGAGTAGTCGCTGTCAGTAGATACGGCAAGAAAGGTCGTAGATAATGAATCCCCTCACGCGATTCTTTCATAACTTGTTTAATCCACACTGCGCACAATGCGAATTGGATAGGCAGGTAGAGAAGATAAATCCTGTAGTTGAAAATCTCAAGTCGGAGCTTGCTCGCGTATACGGTCAACTTGAGAATCTACAGGATTCTAACCCTGTCGTAGAATTGCTTAAAGCTGAACTCGAAAGAGCATATCGAAATAACGACAGACTCTTAGAGCAGCTTTTCGACAAACTGAAATACGAACGCGACTTACTCGATAAGACTCAGATTAATCCGCCTGCTCCTAACTTTGCTAATGTTCCCGCAATTAGGGGCTTAAAGAGTTGGTCAGTTCGTAAGAACGAATTAGAAACGCAGAAAAGACTGGAAGCACAAGAATTAAATCGCCTTAAAGTCGAGGGCGTTAGTCCTATAACTGAAAACGATTTAGAAAAAGAATTGGAAACGGTGAGGGAAAATGCCTAATCCCAATAATACTAAGAAAGCTGGTGGTTATCGAGATGATATGCCACGACAGCCTTTAAGAGAGAGGCCAGCTTTCTATGACCGGCGAGATGGTAATACACGCGATAACGACGTTTACCTGAATCCCAATATGCCTAAAGATACCCCGATAATGCGCGCTCCTACTACTAAGGAAAAAGTAGGGGACATGATTCGTGGCGCGTATGAGTCAGTCTCAGAGCAGCCATTAGCGCGAATTGCTGACATGTTAGGTCTTTCTGACATGGCTGGCATGAAGAAAACTTTCACTACTCCTGATGATGGTGTTCGTCAGGGTATGATGATGGGTGGTCCGGGTAATCTTGCGAAGCTTGGGATGAATCGTGGCGTGATGGGCAAAGCGTTAGCGCCTGACGTTGAAATGATGCATCCCGCTGTTCCACCTGAATTCCATGCAGTTGCTAAGGCTAAAATGCCTCAGTCACGAACTGCACCGATTGATATGGATAATCTGCCGTCGGGTAAAATGGAATATCTTGACCCTGATGTTGCCGAATACATGAATCCTTCTGGCCTCGATGTTACTTCTAAAGAAGGTCAGCGACGACTTCGATTCTTAACTGGTAAATAGCATGGCCAAGACTGCCACTGATACGCGCATCGAAGAACTTCTCAAGGATACTGTAGAAGTATTCTGGAAGGAAGATTCTGCTACGCGCGAACGCCAGTTACGCCAGTATAAGCGTCTCAAATTACTTTGGGAAGGCTTTACTCAGGTTTGGTATGACGAAGTAGCACACGATTGGCGAATTTGGGACGGAGATATCGATAGTGACTCTGGTGACCAAACTTCGTATGATAAACCGATTAATGTTTTCCGTGCTTATCTTGAGTCTATCATTGCTGCTCTCTCGGTTTTGGTGCCACCTATCAAATGTTACCCCGACGATGCAGACAATCCCTTAGACTTACAGACTGCGAAAGCATCTGATAAGATTGCGGAATTAATCTTTCGACATAACGATGGGCAGTTACTTTGGTTGCAGGCTCTCTACACTTACTGCACTGAGGGAATGGTAGCTGCTTATAACTATACGAAAGATTCTGACGAATACGGAACTTACGAACTTCCGAAATACGAAGATGTTGAGGAAGTAGAAGAAGTAGAGGAGCCCGCTACTGTTTGCACTAACTGTGGATTGAATGTAGCTGATACTCAGGAAACAAATCAGCTTAAGGATGAATACGACCCTGATAATGTAGAGCTTAATGACGCATTACAGAATGTGGATGACAGCAATCTTTGTCCACAGTGTATGGTAGTCTTAGAGCCTACGATTACTCAGAAGGTAAAAGTAGTTAGCCGATTAGTTGGTGTTACTACTCATCCTAAATCTCGTCAGTGCATTGAAGTATACGGTGGGCTTTACGTTAAAGTTCCGAATTACGCGCGTAAGCAGTCTGATATTCCCTATCTGATTCAGGCATACGAAGCGCATTATGCTTCAGTTCGTGCTCATTACGCTAATGAGAATCCTGAATTAAGAGAGAAAATCGGACAGAACAAATCTCCTTCGTTTGAAACTAACGAAAGGATGGGACGACAGAATCTTCAGTATCAGGGTGAAGAACCAAATAACATGATTACGGTTCGTAATGCTTGGTTACGACCGGAAGCATTTGAAATTCACTCTGCTGAAGATGCTAAACTGCTGAAAGAGAAATATCCGAATGGTGCAAAGGTTGTCATGCTGAATGACCTCTTTGCAGAAGCGGAGAATGAAAACTTAGACGACCATTGGACGTTAACTTTTAATCCAATGAGCGACTACTTAACATTCAACCCAATCGGATTATTCCTCGTTTCAGTTCAGGAAATCACTAATGACCTGATTAGCTTACAGTTACAGGCATTAGAGCATGGAATTCCCCAGACTTTCGCTGACCCTAACGTTCTCGATTTCAATGGTTATCGACAGGCTGAAATTCTACCGGGAAGTATCTATCCTGCGCGGCCGAAAATTGGTAGTGACAACCTGAGTAATGCATTCTACGAAGTTAGAACTGCTACTTTCCCGGGGGAATCATTAGCATTCGGTGATAATATCCAATCGTTAGGACAAATGGCGTCAGGTGCGATGCCAAGTCTTTTCGGTGGAGATATTCAGGGTAGTAAAACTGCTAGCCAGTATTCAATGAGTCGCGCACAGAGCTTACAGCGACTTCAGAATACTTGGAAAATGTTTACTTCTTGGCATAAGAACATCTATGGTAAAGTAATTCCTGCTTATATCAAGAATCTGGTCGAAGATGAGCGTTACGTTAAGCTTGACAATGGTAACTTCGTAAACGTTACGATTCGTAAAGCTGAACTTGAGGGTAAACTCGGGTCAATCGAATTAGAAGCTAATGAGAATCTGCCGCTCGCTTGGAACGCGCGCAAAGATATCATTATGCAGCTAATGGAAGCTAATAATCCGCAGATTCTGCAGATGTTAGCGACTCCTGAGAACTTACCGCTCATCTATGAGGCTATCGGAATCAATGACTTCCAGATTCCGGGTGAAGATTCTCGTAATAAGCAGTATGATGAGATTAAAATTCTGTTAGCCACTGAACCTCTCGTCATGGAAAATGACCCTGAGGAGATTCAGATTGGCGAAATGATGGGTGAACCCCAGCCAGCAGAATTGGAATTCCCATCAGTCTCAGTTGAAGAATTTGATGACCATCAGATTGAATTAGCTATCTGCGTTAAGTGGATTAATTCTCCTGCTGGTCAGCTTGCTAAGAAAGAAAATGCTTCCGGTTATACTAACGTCTTATTACATGCACGTGAGCATAAAAAAGCCGTCGATGAAATGATGGCTGCTCAGATGGCTGCTAGTGGAGAGGGTGCCGCTCCAGTAGAAAGCCCTAATGAACAGGATAAAGAAGCACCTATAACCGGAGAAGGCGATGTTCAGACTAATTCTTGATGAGATGCTGCTATTCAATGTTCCAGATGACAACGGTAGCGGCGGTTCAGGAACAGAACCCTTAACGGCAAGCTCATTAGAACGAATGCTAGAAGAAGATGATGACCCCAATGATGAAGGGGATTTAGACCTTGAAGATAAACCCAAAAAAGCTGTTAAAAAAGATTCCAGTAAAGAAGATAGTAGTGAAGATACTGGAGACGACAGTGGAGAAGCTGAAAAAGTAGACGACGATTCCGATGATGATTCTGATGATTCCGACGATGATGACGACCTCAAGGAATTAGAAGATGATTTAGAGGAGCCCACTGAAGATAAGCTTCAGTTAATGACGCCTTCTAAGAGGAAGGATATTCTCAAAGATTATCCGGACCTGTTTAAAAAGCATCCTTATCTGGAAACAGCTTACTTCCGTGAGCAGAAGTTTACTGAAATCTTCCCTGCTATCAAAGACGCTGAAGCCGCTGCGAAAGATGTAAAAGTTCTCGAAGATTTAGAGAGCGATTTAGCAGAGGGTAATCTTGAACGTCTGCTCAGTGGTTTATACAAAGGAAATAAGGAATCTTATCACCAAGCTATTGACAATCTTCTGCCTACGCTTGCGAAAGTAGATAGAGAGTCATATGACCATCTAATCGCTAACGTTACTAAGCATACGATTCAGAGTCTTTATGAAGCTGGTAGTGAAGAAGGACAGGAAGTTCTTAAGAACGTTGCAATTCTTCTTAACCAGTGGGCATTTGGTAATAGTAAGTTCGAAGCGCCTACTAAACTTGCTCGTAAAGTCGAAAAGAATCCTGAGTCTGAGCAGTTAGAACGTGAGCGAAAGGATTTCGAGAGACAGCGATTCGATGCGGCGCGCACTAATCTGATTAGTCGAGTCGATAATACGCTTAAGAACACTCTTCAGAATAACATTGACCCGAAAGGTTCAATGACTGAATATGTTCGAGAGAAAGCTGTCGAAGATGCACAGCGAATGTTAGAATCTCAGCTGAGGTCTGACACTCGCTTCCAGAAGATTCTCTTACAGTATTGGCAGAAAGCGAAAGCTGCTAGTTATTCTGACGATGCTATGAGGGAAGTTCGTAAAGCCTATCTCTCTCGCGCTAAGGCTGTCTTACCGGGCATTATTCAGAGTGCTCGTAATCGCGCCTTAAAGGGATTAGGCAAAACTAATTCAAATAGTGATAATTCTGAACGAAAAGTCCGTAAAGGACCAATTGCCCCAGGCAAATCCGCAGCCTCATCTAATCGCGGAAATAATGGTAATGGTTCTGGGAATAAAACTGATAAATTACCTCCCGGAACTAATCTCCGTAAATTCCTTGAAGATGATTAATTGAGGCCACAATGGCATTAGTTGAACAGCAGGTTGCTGCTACTGAGTTAGAGAAGGTTCTTCCGAAAATCCGCAAAGCATTTGAATACGATGACAAATTCTGGGCTACGGTCGAAAAGAAGAACGTAGAAAAGATTTCGAATCGTCAGATGCGAGTTCCTATTGAGCTTCGTCCGGGTGGGAAATTTAAGTATTTCGATCCGAATGGTGGCGATTTAGGTCGTGGTGGTGGCCCGACTTATGATAAGGCTGTCGTTCAGTCTGTTTTCATGGCCGAGGCTATCGAATACACTAAGCTGGCTGATTGGTCTACTGATAGCGACCGTAAGGCTGTTGTTCAGGCCGTGCGTAAGCTTACGACGAATGCTACTCTTGAAATTCGTCGTCAGTTAGACAGCCAGAGCATGCAGCCGGGCACGGGTGTTATTGGCACGGTTCTTACTGACACTCCTGCCGGTGGGTTTAACGTCATTGTTCTGACTTCTGATTTCGGTGCGCGTCTTATGCGCTTCGACCAGGAAGTGCAGATTTTTGACGCTACCCTTGCTACTAATCGTGGCACTGCTACGATTACTAAGTGGGACGTTGCTAATAACACCATCGAACTGTTTCCGCAGATTGCTGGTGTTGTTGCTACGGACGTGATTGTTACGGCTGGCATTTCGTCTCCTGCTAGCTTGCCTGCTCTTTTTGGCGTTCCGTATCATCACTCGAATGCGTCTACTGGTAACTGGCTTGGTATGAATCGCGCTACGACTCCGGAAATTCGGTCGAATCGCGTTAATGCTAACAGCAACCCGTTTACGCTTCCGCTTCCGCGACTTGCCGTTAACTACGTTGGCAATCGTATTGGTCTGGATGAAAACTTCAAGCCTACTGCTTGGATGCATCCCTGCCAGAAGCAGGCGTATGAGGAAATCGGTCAGCTGGTTTCGATTATCCAGAAGCAGGGTTCTAGCCCTGATAAGATGGATATGTATTTCGATAAATTCCAGATGGCCGGAATGTCAGTGCGCGAATCGTTCTCGTGGAACAAGACGCGTATTGATATTGTGAATCTTGATGTGTGGGGCCGCGGTGAAACGTTACCGCTTGGTTTCTATACGTCGGATGGTCGTAAGATTTTCGAAATCCGTGGCGCTTCTGGTGGTGTTGCTACGGCGGAAATCTTCTACATGGTTGTGGGCACGCAGTTGTTTGTTAACAACCCTGCTGCTACTGCCTATATCGATAACCTGGCCGTCCCGGCTGGCTACTAATTCAGAAAAGGAATAATTAAATGCCTGCTACTTGCACGGTTACGGGTGTTGCTGGCGCTGGAGTTGCCGTTACTGCTGGTGTTTTTCCCGATGTTACTGCTGTCAACTTTGACACGGTTAACAATGTTCTGTCCTTGACTGGTCCGAACAACTTCGTGCGAAACATTAGCATCTCGGCAGCTACGACGATTACTGCTACCAAATCGGGTAGCACGTATACGTTTACTGTCAGCTAATAGAGGAAAACAATGTTTCCAGGACTTAGCACTAAATTGTCGGAATCAGTTCTTGCAAGTGCTGCTACTATTGCACCCAAGACTGATGTAGTGCATCTCACTGGAAGCACGCAGGTTAACACTATCGTTCCGCCGCTTAGTGGAGGGCGGAACGCTGGTGTTCTCTACGTGATTCCTAAAGATGGCGCTTTAGTATTCGGCACGAGTGGTAACATTCTTGTCGGTGCTACTGTTGCCCAGAATCGGCCTTGCACATTTGTCTATAGTGAAATCTATGACAAGTGGTCGATTGGCCCTATTAGCTAACCATGCCAACTCCTGAGGAAATGGCGGCGACGCTACTTGCTATTAAGGCGAATGCTGAAGTTAAAGATAAGCCTTTAGCAAATGACACCGAGGCTGCTGTAACTGATAAAGCGGAAATTGAAAAAGCTTTAGCTGATACGGTAGAACCTGTTGAGGATGCAGCGGAATCTGTTCGGTTGCAGATTGTCGCGATTCTCAATGAATATAATAACGAAGTTACCAATATTCCTCGGAGTAGCGAATATTGGCGCTTAATGAACCGATATCAGTCTCTGAGGAATCCGTAAATGCCTGATTTAGAATTCCAGTTTGTGAGCACGGTGGGGAATAATCAGCTTCCTCCCCGGACTATCGCATCGGCTGCTACGATTGCTCCGACTACTTATCTTTCGATGATTAGTGGCACGGTTGCAATTGCTACGATTACGCCGCCGGTTAGTGGTTGGTGCCAGTTGGCATTCGTATTTACTACGACTACGCCGGTGGCATTTACTACGACTGGTAATATTGCTGCTGTCTCTACTCCGACTCAGAACGTTCTGCAGATTGGAGTCTATAATCCGCTTACTGCTAAGTGGTATTTCCGCTAATCTAAAAGCTGACTGACGATGCGGCGGGTGGGAGTAGTAGTTGAGGGGCTGCTACTCCCACCCAATCGGACCCTCATTCTTACCCTCACATAGGAAATCGTAATGAAAGTAATGATTGGTCACCCGACTACAGGAATTTCTCGTAGAACCGATTTTTACGAATACATTAACAGACTGCAAGTTCCAATCGACCAGTTACGAATGAGTCCGTCAGGATTATCACCTGCAAAAGCACGGAATGTAATCTTTGAACAGGCGTTAGTTCATAACTGTAGCCATGTTCTTCTAATTGATGATGACATGGCGCCGAATGATTGGGATTTTGCGCGATTACTTGCGAGAGATAAGGATGTTGTTTCAGGTCTTTATCCGGTTGCTGCATTTCCTCATCAGCCTGTTGCATTTTCCGAGTTTGATGCGAATGGTAGAGCTAAATACCTTAATTTAAGCCCGGATGTTTCAGGTTTAGTTAAGGTTGTAGCCGCTGGATTCGGTTTTTGCTTAATCAAAACTGATGTTTTGAAGAAAATGACTCGGCCTTGGGTAAGGCTTGGAGAATTAGACTCAGAACAGTGGTGTGATGATATCGGATTCTTCTGGAGACTCCATAAGGAAGTTCCAGAAGCTGAAGTTTACGTCGATTGTGATGTTAGACCCGGTCATATGAAGCATTGCACGATTACGCTTCATAAAGATACCGAAGGTTGGAAAACGGGTTATAATGCTTCTGGCACTATGACTCTTTACGTGCATCAGGTCGATGTTAGCAAACTCGAAGAAAAAGGCATCTTAGCTGCTCATGAAATTGAGGGCTGGATGACTGACCAAGAATTACTTTGGTTAGCAGAAGTTGCTGCTGATAAGAAAGTAATCGTTGAGTTTGGTAGTCACTGCGGAAAATCAACGCGCGCATTAGCTGATAACTCTCCTAATGATGCGCGAATTTATGCAGTTGACCCTTGGACTGGCGAATACAAGGATAGTGAAAGCAATCAGTGGGATGTTTTAGGTGGTAGTCGTTTTAATGATTTCCAGCGGAATCTCTTTAATCACATTAACGTTGGTCGAGTGATTCCGGTTAAGAAATTCTCGAAGGACTTCCGCTTAGAAAATGAAAAGGCTGACTTTGTTTTCATCGATGGCGACCATCGTTACGAAGTCGTTCTTGATGATATTGTCAATGCTTTAAGCTGGACAAAGCCGGGTGGAATTGTTAGTGGTCACGATTACGACCATGAAAATTGGCCCGGAGTAGCTAAAGCAGTTGATGAAATGTTCGGTAAAAACATTAACAAAGTCGGGACTATTTGGTGGGTTCAGGTGTAATATGGAAACTACAGAATCCATCGAACGATTAAATCAGCAATTAGCAGATTTGTTTGGCATTGATACAAATAGTGCTAATCCAATCTGGCGAATTGTCTGGGCTGAGGACCAGCGCGAAAAGAGAATGACTAAATTCTCTCCGTCTGGTATCGAATATATCTATCCTGTTCCAATGGAGTTGCCAAAATACTCTCACATTAAGGGGCGATATATTCTTGAAAAGCTTGAAATTGTGCCATTACAGAATGTCGAAGAACTGTGTGGTGCAAAGATAAGCTATGAAATCAAGTGGGTATTCGAGAATGAAAAAGTCGGATACTTACCGCCCCGGTTAGATGTTGCACAGCTTGTAATTCATACTCTTAACTTTGCTCAGTATGGTAATAAATTTGGTTTAGCTAAATACGTTGAAAATGCAGATGAAGAAAAGCGTCGAGAATTTCAGCGTATTTGGGATGATTTATTCGGTAATGAGACGGACGTTACCGATGCGTTACGCTACAAAGAAGGTGTCACAGTTCCGTCCAATTACGTTAAGGAAAATTAAATGCCTACCGCTTTTGATATGCTCCATCGTCGCACGATTAGGGCAGAAGTTAACCCTTTCGACAAAACTACAATCGTTTCTATCGCGCCGTTCGATATTAAAGAAACGATTCTTACCATTCAGCCGGGCTCATTCTTTATTCCTAAGGGAAGTTTAGAAAAGCCTTCGCTGACGGTAATTGGCCCTTCGAGTTGGTGGAAAGAAACTGACCCTGAACAGCCATTACTTGAAATTACGGTTAACTCTGTCGTAATTGGTCGCTCGTTAGTTGAAGATTACATTAGTTCAATTAACGGTGTAACGGTTGGAAGTTGTCAGCCGGGTGTATTCCACGTTCCGGGTGAATATACCGACGTCGACGAAGTTAAGAAAAAGTTTGGTCATATTCTGGCGCGCATGAATATGTATCAGACGGCTTGGTATAGTTTCCTTGTCAAGCAGGCTGATAGTTTGTGGGCGCGGAGTAATCAGAATCCGTTAGCAATTGATGACCAGTCGCGAATGGCAGCGCGCATTCTACAGCTTGATAAACCGTGGATTCGTGATTTCCAGGCTGTTCAGAATGTTAACTGTGTGGCTTGCGGTAATCTTCGTAATCCGCAGTTCCCGATTTGCCCAAGCTGTAAGATGATTGTCGATAAGCCTCTTGCAGAAAAGCTGGGCATTTTAGCTTCGGATGTAATCCCTACACCTAAGGCATAAAAATGGCGACTCCGAATTTCACGGCTGGCGATGTAATGACGGCGGTTCGCGCATTACTGAATGACACAGCCGGTCAGTATTACAGCGACACCGTGCAAATTCCTTATCTCCAGATGGCAGTGTTGGAGTTACGGGAGTATTTAGAGCTTTCTAATTCTCCCGTAACTAATTACACTGACACTGTTCTCGTAGTTCCGGCGGGCACTACTGTTATTAGCTATATCACTATTCCTGCACTTCCACAGGATTTAGTTGATATTCGTCAGATGTGGTATCGTCCTACTGGACAGGGACCATACGTTCCGTTAACTCGTAGGGAATTTATTCCCCATTGGGTAGACGGACAGGATTTATACTCATTCCTTTTCTGGGCATGGTATGATAATGCTGTTCATCTTCCTTCGAGTTCGCAGATTAACGACTTAAAACTCGATTACATGAGGCAGATTGATAACATTGTTGATGCTAATAGCCAATTAGCTCTCATCAATGGCCAGTCATTCCTGAATTACCGCACTGCTGCTCTTCTCTGTCGTTACGTTAAAAACGATGTCGAGAAAGCGCAGGACATGGATGTAAATGCTCAGACTGCTCTTGATAGAACGGTCGGCATTGAGAGTAAAAATAAGCAGACAATTATCACCCGCCGCCGCCCCTTCCGACAGGCGTATAAAAATCGGGGAAGATTCTAATGGAACATCAGGCATTATCAATTGATGAATTCAAAGGTCTCTTTGACCAGGGTGATACTGAACAAGTTCCAATTGACCATTTCTCTGAATGTAATAACATCGACTTCGTATCGATTGGTGGTTTCCGAACCCGCGATGGAGTTGACAGACATCAGAATGTGGTAGCGCCTCTTGGTAATGTAGTGCGCGTCTACAACTACATTACGCAGGATAAGAATACTCTTTTAGCACTGACGTATGACGGAACTACTGGTAATCTTTATCATGTGGTTGACTCTACGACAGTATTCGGTCCAATTCTTACAATCGCAGGAATGACCGATTTCGCATTTGTTCCATACGCGGGTCGCGCATACATTAGCCCATTTTCGACTTTCACTACTGGAAACATTCCAATTGAGAAAGGAATGCAGAGTGAGTCTTTATATGTTTATCTTGGAACTGGTGCTGCTGCTAGAGCAGCTGGAGTTCCAACACCAACTGGAACTCTTACGGTTGCAAATGGTGCAGCCGGAAATACCGACGCAGGATTACATTTATTCGGAGTTGTATTCGAGACTGACACCGGGGCTTTAAGTGCTCCAGCGGCGTTCCAATCATTCACAACCGGCGCCGCATTATCAGTCTCGTTCTCAACAATTCCAGTAAGTGCGAATCCAGCAGTCGTTAAGCGTCATATTGTAGCAACTAAAGTAATTACTGGTTACACTGGTAATACTACAGGTTACACGTATTACTTTATTCCCGGCGCTACAATCAATGACAACATTACGACTACTCTGGCTAACATTTCTTTCTTCGATGCTGACCTCCTTTCGGATGCGTCGCACCTACTTGACAATTTTACGACTATTCCAGCTGGTGCTGTTCTGTTTCTGTATCATAATCGTCTTGTTCTGGCTACTACTTATACTGATATTAGTATCGCCTACGTAAGTTCTCCCGGTGAGCCTGAAGCATTTAATCAGATTGATGGTCTAATCGTTGTTCCACTTGACGGTAATCCGATTACGAATGGTGCAGAACTACGAGATGTAATGTATCTCATGAAACGTAATCGAACTGTTAGTTATGTGGATAATGACGATATTCCAGCTACTTGGCCGTTATCAGTTGTTGACCAAGCATTAGGAACTTTCGTGCATGGTATTGCAACTGTAATCGATTCAGGTAGTTCGACTGTCGATTTCTTAATTGTTGCTACTCAGCGTGGAATTGTAGTCTTTAATGGTCGATACGCGCTCCCGGAATTAAGCTGGAAAATCAGTGATTTCTGGTTGCGACAGGATAAGTCATTAGCGCGATATATCCAAGTTCTGAATGATGCAATCAATCAGTGCTTGTATATTACGCTACCGGATAGAACGATGCTGAAAGGTGATTATTCTTATGGATTAGACCCACAGAATATTCGCTGGGCTCCGTGGTCATTCGCTTTCAAAGTTAATACCGTGGCTCTGGTTAACATTAACGATTTAATCATCGCATCTGAGGGTGGAATGTAATGGCGATTGTTATTCCAAATGTTACTGAAGCTGCTGTATTAGCTGCATTCTTAGAGACCGAAGATTTATTTCTTCGTCTCTATAGTAACAACGTAACTCCTTCTGAAGGTAGCACGGCAGCTACGTTTACTCAGGTCGCTGGTGGTGGATATAGCCAAATCACTTTAGACAAAGATGATTGGACTATCACTACCGGCGACCCGACATTTGCAACTCAGGTCCAGAAAACATTTTCGTTTACTGGTCCTACGAATGCTCCGGGAACTATCTACGGTTACTACGTTGTGAATGGTGCTGGAGTTTTACAGTGGGCTGAAAGATTCCCTGGCGCTAACGTTCCGTTCACTCCGATTAATGGGAGTTCAATCAAGATTACTCCTAGAATGGAGTGCGCGTAATGGCAGTAGATGGTGGCATCGGTTGGATTTTCTTTACAGTTCAGGATTTCACTACTTCTGACCCGTTGCTAACAGAGTTAGGAGTATTACCATCCTATCCTGAATCTGGATTCATCCGCGCGAATACGAGTCTAACAACTGTTCGCACTGGTAGCATTCAGTTACTTAACGGTTCGATTGCTGACGATGGAGTTAATCCTCCCCGTCATGTTGCTAGGAAATTCGTTCTTATCGGGAGTTCGGCCGTCCAGCAACTTTACGAGTTAAATAATCTACCACCCGGATTTCAGATTACAGCAATTCAGCAGCTGTTAACTGCATATCCTACTAATCCACAACCGTCGAGTATTCCTCCCTACTACGGAACTATTCTTGGTAGTTTCTTAGGAAGATGGGATGGCGACCCACCGATTGTAGGATATCCGGGTGAAACTGGAACGTGGGATTCGTTTACTACTAACTTCGGAGTCAATAGTTCTGGCGGCACTTTTGACCCTGCTAATGATACGCTGAATTTCTTAGTAGGTCAGATTGATGCGCTTTTCACTCAGCCAGTCGCGATTGAACCAGTAACTGCTAGTCCTACGGCGGGATTAAGTGTTACTAAAACTACGTCACCAATCAATGTAATCGGTGACCCAATTCTTGTTCCAGAATCTGGTATTCCTTTTGCAGTTGCAGCATTCTCATGGATTAGTGATTCTGATAATTGTGCTGGATTGGGACCGGTTACAAATCTTACTGTAACAGATCCTATTACCGGTGCAATTAGTTGGACACTTCCAATTGGTGCTGATGGCAGTCTAGTTAAAGTAGTTGGTGTTTCCGAAACGACGGAAGAATATGTTGCAGGCCCTACTAATGCATATATTCCTACACTGAGTGGAAATCTGACTATTACAGTCTACGCGATTAAGAATACTCCGGTAGTCTGCACTTCTACTGGAGTATCTGTTTCAGTATCGGTTACGGCACCATTTGTATTCACAATGGGTGAAGATGGAATTTCTGTCGGAATTTATCTTGGCGGAACTTCTGCGCTTCAGTTCATTGGTAATCCTTCTGGCATTTATACACTTGTGCCGGGTAAGACTACTGACACATTGTATGAACGTATTCCGGCTGTAACAAGTCAGGAAGTCGCAATTCCTGACCCACACATCATAACGGCATACGTCGGAGAATAACATGGCTGGCCAGTTTATCAATCATTTCGGGCAAATTCGCATTCGATTAACTGGCAGCGGAGTAATGACGGGGAGGTTAATTTCCTTAAGTGACGAACAGGAAGTTGACCTTCCCGCTGTTACGATGCAGGCGTCTAATCCGAAATTTGTAAACGTTCATGTAAACTTTGAACAGCAGCGAGCGCGCTTAGAATTAAAAACTACTGAGCTTGGCGCTGCATTTCTGATTCGACAGATTATCTTCTATCTGAAACCGGTTGGCACTAACTATCCACAGTAAACGCTATGGCTACCAAATTAGCAATTCTCAAGTCACAGCTACTGACTAGTGGATTAAGTTCAAAGGACCAGCCACTTTTTCAGATTATTAGCCAGCTAATCGACTACTTACAGCAGACAACTATCGCTACTCAGGAAATTGCAGCAAGTGCAGGGGGTAGCACTACTGCAATTACTGGACTTAATACTGATGTCGTAGCTACTGGACCAGGTAACGTTGTAGCTACTATTCAGCCAAATGTAGTTAACTATTCTAAAATTCAGCAAGTAGCTGCATTACGATTACTTGGTAATGCGAGTGCAATACTTGCTGATGTAATGGAAATTGCATTAGGAACTAATTTATCTTTTGATGGAACTACATTAGATGTTGTTATTCCGGATAGTGGTGGAACTGGATTACAGCATAGAGTTTTAAGCACTACACATCTTGATTCTGTCCCTGATTTAGCATTACGTGGGGATTTAATCTATGCTACTGCTGGTCCTCCTTTAGAGGGAATGTATTTTGGATTCTATCTAAATTCTCCTGTTGTAGAAGATTTCGTAGGGCTTAGATTTGGCTACTATGCTGGTTTTCATGGAGCATTTACCCCTACTAACTCTATGGGGTATTGTCCAGAAAACTTAACATTCATTACTACGCCAGCTATTGACCAATATTTAGCGTTTGAGTATACAGATTTTTATCTTCTTGCCTTAGTTGTAGAAGATTTCATTGGTCTTCGATTGGGCTATATAGTAACTGTTGCTAATTTTGTGACCGGAAATAACTATGGTTATTATCCTCCGGAATTAGCATTTGTAGCTCCACCGAATCCAGAAAACGACAATATCGCTGGTCTTTGGACTAGAAAAGCTATCGGAACCGAAGGACAAGTTCTTACAGTTGTAGATGGATTACCTGAGTGGCAGGACTTGCCACCAATTCCAGACGAACCTGAATATCCGTGGCAAGATATTACATTTGCTGCTGGTGATTTCACAGCATCTGGTGGAACTACTCCCACTTGGACAGTTGCAAGTGGTGATGTCAAACGTTGGCAGCAGCAGAGATTTCCCGGAGTAGGTGGCGTAGGTAATAATGTAAGAGTTGCTCTTTACTTACGCGATACTACTGTTGGTGGAACTGCTCCTACACAGTTAAGAATTGCGCTTCCTTTCAATATCATTGGTCGTTTTGCGCAGTTCATTAGTATTCAGGAAGCTGGTGCTGCTTCTACTGATGTATTTGTTGAATACGACGATTCAGTTTCAACCAATACATTATTCATTAATAAGATTGCTGGTGCTGTCTTTGACACTACAGCAGGTGGAACGTTCTTAGCGTTTGAAATTTCAGCGGTATTAGCCCCTTAGAGGAACTATGCCTTCATTCACTGCAAGCCCCGGTATTTGGAACAACGTTAGCACAGCTAACTTTCGCGCGTGGGGATTATATGTTTCCACACAGTTAGCTGCTGTAGGATTAGTTAAGACAGCTGATACAGGTCAAATTGACTGGACTACTGTAGTAGCCCCCGGTGGTGTTGATACTTACATGGGCTATGAAATTTGGAGGTTTAACGATTCTCTCCAAGCAACTGCTCCTGTCTTTATTAAAATTGAGTATGGTTCTAGTGGCACTGCTAGTGCTCCTGGGGTAAGAATTCAATTTGGTTCTGGTAGTAACGGTTCTGGAACTCTTACAGGAAATCTTTCTTCTCAATACCCTTCTGCAGTAGTTTCAATTACTACTAATGCTGTAGTTGTAGGCTCAGGAAATACCAATCGATTTTGTATTGCTGCGGGATTTACTCTTACCGGTGGTTATGGGATGTTCTTCGGTTTTGAACGTTCTAAAGACGCTGCTGGCAATGATACAGCAGAGGCCGTTTTGGCTGTATTTAGCAACGTTTCTGCTTCTACTGCAGCCTCTACTAGATATTACATTGTTTGGTCTACTACTTTAGGAAACCTTGGTGTTCATACTCAGATTTCTGCGCCGGCATTATTTCCTCCGGGGGCTACTGCTGCTGCGGGTTCTCAGGTAATTGTATGCCCCATTCTTCATTCTAAGGGTATCTTTATGAATCCCGGAATGAATTTTGCTGGGTATTTTACCGAAAATATCGCAGTAAACGGAACTCCATCTGTTTACGTATATGGTGCTTCTCATACTTATTACTCATTACCCGCTAACAGTGCTATTAATTCTACCGGATGGCAGGGTCCGGGGGGTGGAACCGAAGCATTACTAATTCGTTACGAATAAGGAGATGTGATGGTCGAAAAGTTGATTGCAGTTGCGCTGAAGAAATATGGTCTGGATAAATACGTTTCTAACGTGAAGGTTAATCCGGCAGTTTCAAGCTATAAGCTTACTCTGAATAACGGAAGCAAATCTGTTACGTTAGGATTTGACATTCATCCTGAATATCGTGATGAAGTTGAGCTTCTCTTAGAGCTTCTAGGATGATTATCACAAAGTCGACTCTAGTTTACTTCACAGAGTTGACACCGGCATTACTACATATCTTTAATGTTCTGATGAAGATTGATGAACTTAGGGGTGTGCTAGTAATGCCGGAACAATTAGTGATTACGGCTATTGCAAATGGAGTTCATATGCAAAATAGCCGGCACTATACTAACGAAGCACTCGATTTGAGAAGCAATAATTTTCCAACGCGCGAATCGAAACGCGCATTTCGTAAGAGCTTTGAAGATTTGCTTGGACCAAAGTTTAGAGTATTACTTGAAGGTGAAAATACTCTTAACGAACACTTTCACATTCAGGTAAGAAAAGGGGAGACTTTCTAATGCCGATTCCTCCGACTCATGTAGGCGATGATGAAATTCATTCCCTACATAAAAATTGCTATCCCATCATTGACGAAAAAGAGACTAATCCAGATTTTAAGTTTCTTGCTTGGGCTCATCTTTGCTCATTTTTAGGTCAGGCCATGCAGCGTTATTTTGATAGGGAACCCTCCTATCGAATTGCATGGGCTCAGTATGAAACTGGTCAGAAATTAGTTGACTGGTATCCGGGTGTTACTAATCCGTATCCGAAACCAGAGTCTTTTAATCCCGTTAATTCGCTTAAGGGCATCGTCCGAATTAACGGAAAAGGCTGGACAGATGCTACTGGACCCGTCTATCCATTGGGTGTTCATGCTGGTGATTTATTCCTGTGTCAGACTGAAGGTAGGAATATCGAACCCGCATTAGACCTTTTTGCTGAATACGGTTATCACTTTACTCGTCAGTGGATTACGCTGATGTGGTTTAAGCAGGGTAATCCGTTCTGGGGTAATCGTGGATGCTCTCCATTAGTAACTGAAAACTACTACGGTCAGTTACGTAAGAACATCGAAATGCATATTGAGCGTGGGCTTAAGATGCATCTTTCGATGGGCGATTTGAATGGTGTTAGTCAGTCTGAATTAGTTAAGCTCTACACTAATCTTGCTAACTTCATCAGCGAATACGGTCAGGAACACTTTATCTTTCCCGGTGAAGTGAATGAGAGTAGAGATACTTTCTCAGCTGCTAGTGGGAATGACATCTCGAACTTAGTGAATATCATTCGTCAGAAGAATCCTGATATTGAGTATGCGTTAACTTCTTATACTGGCTATACTGATATCCCGAAAGCTAGAGAATACACTGCTAGCTATCAGCGTGGCTACTATAAGCATGGTTATCGCGATGGGCACTATTGGGATAAGATTCGCCATTACTTCAATGATGGCTACGAATACTATTCACAGATTCGAGAATCTGGTGCTGACCATGAGCCTGTTGGTGTTGGTAAGTGGGTAAGCGTAACTGCTAACAAGCATGAACTTAACGCTGCTGCGATGGGATTAGTTGCAGCCGCCGCATGTATTGCGCGTCAGTCGTTTACATATTTCTGTAGCCCCGGAATTATTTGGGATGAAGATTTCCTGAATATGCCCGGTTTTACTACGGTCCCGAAACTAATTGCTTTACTGCCTAAGGGATTAACTGACGGTGAACTTCAGCATTCGGGAACACGCTGGAGAGATAGCCGAGTATTTGAAGCTGTTAATGAGTTCAGAGTAGACGGCTCTGTGCTTCCTAATGGTGAATTTGGATACGTTGCATACGGACCCGGTGATAGGATTAAGTTACCGGTGAATCGTTCCTTCGATGGAACACTTATTAATCCCACGACTTTAGAAGTAACTACTATTTCAGGACAGAAGGGCAATTATCTTCCTGAGATTGGTTATGACAAGGGGTTCATTCTTACTGGTAAAGTAAGGGGTTAATATGGCATTAGGGATGGCCGTTAATAGTCGAATGCCAAAACGGGGTAATCCTTGGGGAACTCCCGAACCAGAGGCAGATACTAGCAATACAATGAATGCTTATCGGTCTGCTATTCCCACGCAGGCCGCTAATTACGACGAAATCATGCAGGGTTATCGTGGGCTTCTGAATCAGGGAAGTGGCGATATTGATTCCCTCATGAGTCAGTATAAATCTCTCTTAGGCGGAATGGGAGATTATCAGGATGTTCAGTATCAGGAAGCTCCTGAGCAGCGTAAGGCTTTCAGTGTTTTAGATGACCTTCAGAAAACCGGTGGGTTATCTGATGCTGAAGCTGGCGATTTAAGAGCTCGTGGCGTTTCTCCTATTCGCTCAGTGTATGCGAATATGGAACGCGAGATGAATCGCAATCGCTCTCTGAGTGGTGGATACTCTCCATCTTATAATGCTACCGCTGCCCGTATGGCGCGAGAAGGTAGCGAATCTATTGCTGGAGCCGTTACTAACGTTAACGCTAAGATTGCAGAAATGCGTCAGCAGGGTAAACTTTCTGCTGCACCACAGTATGCTAATCTTGCTAATAGTAAGACTACCGGCATGAATCAGGTTGGATTAGCTAACGCGCGAAATAAGCTTGATGCTGCTAGCACGAAGGGTAATCTTCTCTCTGGTATGACGAACTTAGTTAACCAGAAGAATGATAACCCAATGCGCGCGTTGACTGGTATGACTAGTCTTTACGGGACTACTCCTGCTCTTGTGAATACGTTTGGTAGTCAGGTTGCTAATCAAAGTGGCCAGACTCAGAACGCTGTTCGGAATAAGCAGAACTATAAGGCAAACGTAATTGGTTCAATGCGCCGGGGACGATAATGATTACTTCATTCATGGATAATCTCCGTAAGCCTAAGAAATTAGGCCGTTGGGCTCCTACTGGCGAAATTCGCGCGGGAGAATCTGACCCCTATAATTGGGCGAAAGATTTAATCGAACGCGATAGACGCGATGAAATGGCTGGAGAAGATTTAGTTCTAATGCGGCGCGGTAATATGGGCCGAGTTGGAGCGCGCATGTCTAATCCAGACTGGAATGATACGACAACTAATTCTGGTTTACGCCAGATGGATGTTGTATACGACCAGCGTCCTGAGATGTTTCAGAAGCAGTTAAATTTCCAGAAAGACCAGGCTGCTCAAGCCCAGAAAAATCTGGAAGTTAAACGACTCGCTGATTCATTAGCTGCCAATGATGATTTCATTCAGACTCGACGTGAGAATGAAATGAAATCTCGTGGCATGGATAATGATATGGAAATGGCAAAGCAGAAACTTGCCATGCAGATTGGTGATAGGGAAAAATTAGAGATTGAAAATGCTGCTCGATTAGCACAAATTCAGGCTCAGGGTGGTAATGCTAAAGAAGTTGCTGAATTAAATAATACTCGCGCACGGGAGATTGCTGAAGAAAATAATCGGCGGGCGGCTGAAGTGGCTGCTGGCAATAATAAAGCTACAGTTACTGCTGCTGAAATTCGGTCGGGCAATAGGGGAACTGACCCTAAAGATGTCGCTCAAACCACTCAGAATAAATTAGCACAGTTATTCCTTGACCCTGAATTTGCTCAGGCTGTTGAGCAGAAACCTGACGGTGGATTTGCTATCGTTGATGGTATTGACGATGACTTACGCCGGCGACTTAGTAATCGTCTCTATGCGCGCACTACGGATATTAATCTTGGTGGGATTGGTAGCGCAGCATTAGGTGGTAGTCCTAGCAGCCCCGGATTACGCGGTAATGCTCCTATCGATGCTAATGCTACTGCTACTCCTTACGCCAAGAATAGTTCTAATTCTGCTCCCATTGCTGGTGGTGGCGGACAGGTAATGCGTAAGACTCAAAAGAGTGCTAAAACTGGTGCCGTTAGAACTGTCATTTCCAGAGATGGTGGTAAGACATGGCAACCGGAATGATGCAACCGCCTGATGATGAATGGGAAGATATTGGAGAAGTATGGGTTGATGAACCTGTAATTGAACCAGTAGCTACTACTATTGAAGAACCCGAAGTAGTTGATGAGCCTTCCATGATTTCAAAGTCATGGGAGGCCATTAACAAGCCATTAGTTAATCTTAGGCCAGTCGCAGATAAAGCTGCTAACTGGATGGATACTCCCGAATTAGATGATTCCGGTATCACTACGGCAATTAAGGGTTTTGGTGCCGGTGCTATGCAAGGCTTAGTAGACGTAATTAGTTCGTTTACGTCTCCACTTGAATTAGGATTAGCTGCTGCAACTGGCGGAAGTTCTTTTGCTGCTAAGAGAGGGCTTGGAACTGTAGCCAAGGGATTAGCTGCTGGAGGAACTGCATTATCTGCCGTTGAGGGATTACATGGTGGGGGAGAAGTAATTGGAGGATTAGCAGAGGGTAATCTTCCACGTGCTGGTATCGGTGTAGCAGAAATTGCTGGAGCTATTGCAGGTGGTAAAGAAAATGTTGGCAATCTTAAGCGACTTATTCCAGAACCTCCTGCTGTTCGTAGCACTAGTAGCAGTGTTGACAGCACTATTCCTCGCGCTGTAGAACCTGAGCCAGTAGCTCCGAAAGTAGAACCTAAAGTAGATAATGAGTGGGTTGATATTGATTCTACTGTTGATACAATGGTAGATGAAGCATTAGCTGCTCCGCCTAAAGTAATTACAGAGAAGCCTAAACCTAAGATTAAGGTAAAGTTCAACGCTGAAACTAATAGTCTGGAACCGGATTTATCTGATGAGCTTACTGCTAGGGTAATGCAGTCGGCTAAAACTGGTGAGCCGATTCCGAATAATCAGCGACTGAATCCTGATGATGAAATTGACTTAAATGATTTGACTCAGGGAAGTATGTTCCAGCTTGAGTCAGACTATAAGCCAATGACTAAATTTGCTGCTGAGGGTGTAGATATCGATGCAGCAAGGAAATTAGAAGATGCGCGTCAGTTTGAAATGAAAGAGGCTAGATTACCTGATTCCCCAATTAAAGCAACTGGAGAAGCTGGAGATTTAACTAACGCGAATCAGCCTGAATTACCTGGTAATATCAAACAGCCTAAGCCTGATAGATTTGCTCCCGGTGGTCGTCCGATGAAACCGAGAGAAATCAGTAAGACTGAGGAATGGATGGGATTACCACGCGCATTACAGTCTGCATTCGACTTGTCATTTCCATTACGTCAGGGTTTGGGACTTATTCATACAAAAGGCTGGTGGAAAGCATGGCCTGATATGGTTAAGTCCTTCGGTTCTGACGAAGCCTATAAGGGGGTTATGGATTCAATCGCGAATCGACCTAACTTCCGCGGTAGAATTATTACTACTAAGAATGGTAAGGAAGTAGTTGAGCAGAGTTTAGCTCAGAAGGCTGGACTTGCAATTACTGACTTAGTTAATCAGCGTGAAGAAGAACTTGGAAGTAAACTAGCGGGGCAGATTCCGGGATTAGGTCAAGGTGTTAAGGCTAGTAATCGAGCCTATAACGCTTTTGCTAATAAACTTCGTGCTGATGCTTTCGATGCGTTAGTTGCACAGAATCCACAAGCTAAAACTGACTTAGTTCTTGCTAAGCAGTTAGCGGACTTTGTGAATAATGCATCGGGCAGAGGACGATTACCCGGAAAATGGGAAGGTGCAGCGGCTGCTCTGAATAATACTTTATTCTCGCCTAGGCTGATGGCATCGAGATTACAGATGCTGAATCCGAAGAATTACATCTTCACTCGGCCTGAGGTTAGAAAAGAGTATTTGAAATCTACGATGGCTGCGGCGGGAACCTGGCTAAGTTTAGCAGGTTTGGCTAAGGCTGGAGGAGCAGAAGTTAGTCTCGACCCTGAGTCGTCTGATTTTGGTAAAATCAAAATCGGTAATACGCGACTCGACCCTGCTGGTGGTTTCCAGCAGTATATTGTATTAGCAGCTAGACTTGGTAAGGGTGGTCTTGATAAAGCGTTAGAAGCATCTGGGCGTAGATACTCAGGTAAAGCATTTGCGCCTACGCCTGAGAATGATGTTCTAAACTTTATCGAAAATAAGATGGCGCCTAATGCGCGATTTGCGGCTGGCCCGTGGATGGCTAATAAGACTCAGCCATTTGAATTGGGCGACCAGGCTATGAGAACCTTTACTCCCATCATCTTACAGGACTTAAGTGAGATTATGCAGGAGGACCCTGAATTAGCTTGGACTCTGTTACCGGGTATGGTAGGCGTAGGTGCTAATACCTACCAGCCCGGTAAGCAAAGTCCGACTTTATTACCCAAGAGTATCTGGAATAGAAAGAAAGATATTACTTTTCGATAACTATAACTGAAACTTTAGAACACACGGTGCAGTGGACCTGGACTTTTGGTAGAACTTTTACCAAAATTTCCAGGTCCTTTTTATTTGCACCACATTTTGGGCAATTGAAATCTGGCTCATCTTTTGTCACGTAAAACAACTCCTAATCCATCGATAAGTTTCGTGCCAAATTTCTCGATGAGTTGATTTATCTCTACTTGAACAGCATTAACCTCAGTCGGAGTTAATGAACTCTTATTCAGAACTTTACGTATTTCCCACTGTAAATCAGTTAGTCTCATACCGGGCCTCGATTAACTTCTCGCTTAGAGACTTGGAAATTCTTAACTTCTACGTCGAAGAAATGCGCGTCAAGAATTGTGTTAATCTTTTTCTGAATAGCATCATCATCGAGGTCAGATACAAATTCAATTAGAAGTTGAGTTCGTTTGCTCATAGAGACTTACCCTTCCCCGCAAGAAATTCCTTCAGTTCTGCAACACGTTCAGGTGTCATTTCATAAATTAGGGAATTACCCGTATTTATGATTTCGATTAATCCTGCTTCCTTAGCTGAGACTACTGCATCATCCCACTCAGCAACACTACCCTGCAACCAGAATTTTTTATGCAGCATCGCGCGTGAGATAGAATGATTCTCTCTTTCTAAAAGCTCTCTAAGAAGTAGAATCTTTCTCTGACCGCCAGACGTATCATTCTGTGTTCCACGACCAAGCGTAATCTTACGAACGTTTCCAACAAGGCGAGTGCAAATTTCAATCGCCTCATTGACTGCTGTTGGCGTAAGTGCTAATTCGGGTTTTTCGCCAAGCGATAGTAGCATGGCAACTTTAAGGACCGAAGTTCCCATTCTATTAAGAGTTCCCGTAGAATCACGAACGCCTTTAGCTTCTGCTCTAAAGTTGTAATACCACTGGTCATAAATAGCGGTGGCTTCGGTGTAGTAACTTGTAAGTTTGGTTTGGGGGTCTGCAATTGGTATGTGGTAATCATCGTCTGGTTCCTTTTTCGAGAGTGGCAGGAACGGGCCAGATAATTGAGATAACTGCTTTAGATAGTCTGCGAGTTTCGTGTAATCAATCTCTGTTGTAAAAGCAGAAGTCAGAGAATTGATACGATTTTCTTCAGACTCAAAGACAATGAAAGTGCGCGCAAAGAATCCGCCACCGATTTCCTTCTGAGAGAAGAACTCGTTAGCATGAGACTCATTGGTTGCTGAGAACATCGTAACAGTTGGCTTACTAAGATTGAATTCTTCTTGTTTTAGAAGCGAACCGTAATCAGCAGAGTTATAGTTTCTATCGTAAAGGTCTGTTAGAATTGTCATGGCCTGTGGGTCCTCGACAATACTAGCAGATAATTCTGAACTACAGATGAACGCGCATGCTGTTTTCAGAATTGGTTTACCCGGTTCTGATTTCGTAGTAGACATCGCTTTCATGATGCCCTGGATAGAGCTACGTCCAGAAATCACACGGGTATTACCTACAATCTGCACAAGTTTTTTAGCTACATTAACAGGTGCAGATTTCTTGAGTCCACTATCCGCATGTAACATCACGTAGATGTTCGGATAGGTATTCATGAAACCGCCATGATTCATCCAGACATTATCTTTGACCACCGCTGAAATTGAGCATAGTGCTGCCCACTTCCAAAATGATAAAGGAGATTCAAACTCCTTGTGTTGGTGAACAAACTCGTCTATCCAATTCATGGGGAATCATGCAGTCTTTTTAATAGTATTCTCTGAAATAAAGTTGACTGCCCACTGGCACGCATTACGAATTCCAGCTTCTAAAAGCATGCGCTGGCTTGGTTCTAATTCCTGAATGCGCGAATGGGTGTCGAGGTTAAGAGTAGAGAGCGAAAGACGAATGCGCGTTCCGTCTTTAGTTTCGGCCTGACTGTCAATGTTCATTTAAGACCTCTTATCTTTTCCAGATTCTCGTAGTCATAGCCAAGTTCAGCTTCGCAGGGAATGATTAAATCCCTACGTGGTAGACTACAAGTTTCAAATCGAATGGGACGTTCCATTTCCTCTTTAGCTAATGGAACAAAGTAATCTACTTCTCTCTCAGGAATCATGAAAAGAAGCGAGTCATGGCATTCGAGTAGGAGTCTCGCCAATTTTGGCTCACGCTTTTTGATTCGTAGTCCGGCGGCTTTTGTGTTATCGCTAATACTCCGTTGCGGTATGTAACTAAGAGCGGCCCGTAAAAGCTCGTCCGACCATCTGTCCAAAAACTGTCGTCTACCCCCAACTTTACTATCAATGCCAAAAGGAAGGCCAGCAGTGAGAAATCTTCCATCACGACGCAAAGAATCTTCGATTCCTTTGTGGAAGATTCCACGGATTTTGGGTTGTTTGTCATGGAAAATCCTTAAGGCTTGACCCGCGAATTTCTCATCAATTTGGATTTTGATTTTGAACTTGCGCGCGTCAGTGTTAACAGTTTTGGCAGCACGACTTTTTGTTGCACCGAGATGTCCTGCGTGTCTAAGAGTCTTACCAACGAATCGGATAGGGCTTTCGTAACCGAGATGCTTCTTTGAATAGTTTTCTTCTGTTCCGCCGAAGAACCAGCTAGCGGTAAGCGCATGGTAATCATGATGGTCGATTTGATAGAGGGCATCTTCATCATCTGCAAGTAGGAATACTACTCGCGCCTCAGCCTGAGCAGAATCTAGTTGAACGAAAACATGACCTGGTTCTGGAACATATTGAGCACGAACATCCTGACCAATATCACCGTGTTTGGTCATAGTTTGAAATGCTGTGCCTAATACCTTCTTCTGTTTCTTCCCTTCTGAATTGATGACCATTACCATTGGTCGAATCGGTGGGTCTTGCTGGCCGGAAGAACTTCTACCAGTATCAAGACATGGGAAGAATGTAGACTTCATCTTACCATCGAAGTCAGGAAGTGCTGAGAGATATGTCGAGATTGTCTTATCTACCCGTCGTTTCTCAAGGATGATTTCACAAACCCTACGCTGAGAATCAGATAGTTTGAGCCCCTGACTATTGAGAATAGCAGTGATTTCTTCCTCACCTGTTCCTCCACGATGAGGAATTTTGAAGTTCTCGTAAAGAAGAACGGAGACTTGCTTTGGGCTGCCAGTGTTAATATGTGCGCCCGTGAGATGGAATAACTCATAAGCAAGTTCCTCAGACCACTTAATGTATTTCTTAAAGAGCATTTCGCGCGTTTCAGAATTGACTAGGAAGCCCTCATTTTCCATATCCAAATAGAACTGGTGGAGATGGATAATGAAGTTATAGTAGTAATCATACTGATTTACAGCACGTAAATCAGCTTCCATATCTAAGTCAATTTCTTTAGTAACGCAAGCGTCTCGCGCGCAGCCGAGTAGTAAGTCAGATACCGAACCTTCATACATACCTTCGTTTTTGTAGAAAGGTTCTTCTGTCCTAATTGAAGTATGAAATCCAAGTCCTTTTGGAAACTCTGGCGATATCGCAAAACCCTTAAGCATCGTATCGGATGCAAGAGAACGAATTGCAAAACCGAGACGTCTGATTTTGTCATGGTCGTATTTGAAATTCTGTCCAACTACATCATTAGACGAAAGAATTTCAGATAAGATTAACCACATCTGGACAATTTCTTGGTCAGAGATTTGTGCGATACTTCTAATCTCTCCCTGATTCCAGAAGGGCATACAAATGCCTTCAGATGGAGTAAAAGATATTCCTATGCAAAATGGAAGGCATGAACCTCGTGCTTCGATGTCAACAGCAGGTCTAGTATTTCCCCTGTTTCGATTCCAGAAGTCTTGTAACTGTAGGGATGACGTAATAATTCGAAGATTTCTATGCGGCCGTCGAATCTCTGGAAATGCAGATTGAACCAGAGCGCGCATGAAATCAAATAAGATGACATGCTTATTCCAGTATCCGGTAAACTCACCTTGTTCCTGCCATGAAAGACCAGATGGATTGTATGATGCTACTACTTTGTATTTTCCATGATTAAGTATGCTGCCACGATAGTCACCAATTCCGGTAAGACCAGTAGTAGCCCATAATGCAGTATTGCCCAAAGCAAGAATGACATTAGGATTAATTTGCTTAATTTCTTCATGCAAGTCCTTCAGATGCTGTTCAATATCGACATTGTAATTCTTAGCGCGCACGAAGAATGGAATCTTTTTACCCTTCTTCGGATTAGGTGGAACGTAATGCTTACTTACGCATGTTTTCCACACTGACGCTTCGTTAATACCTGCTTCTCGAAGCATAGCTGATAGCTCCTTGTTAGAAGCCATACAGTTAGTTTCATTAAGCGTAGGAGATTCACCAAGAACTAAAATCTTGGCGTTGGGATTACCATGACCTGATGCATACTTATGAAGAATGTCCATCTTTAGAATAGCCTAAGAAATCATCATCTAAAGGGTCATGTAACTGTCTTACTTGAGATTCTAATTCAGCTCGTTTAATCTGCTTATCTTTCCAATAAGCATAAAAAAGGGCACAGTAAGTAACAAGGTCTAAGAACGTGTCGTCGATTGACTCATTATTCGGAGTCTTGCCAGTAATAAGTAACGCTCCAAGGCGAGCAATTTTAGTCCCGATAAGGACAGCAAATGATTTATACGCAGTAGGAAACCAATCAGCAACGAGATTGGAGCGGTCAAAATTTTCAAACGGATTAGCAGTAGGGTCCGACGCATAATCCTCTCGCTTCTTTAGATGAATTGCTAACGAACGATTGAGGATTTCTTCTACGTGATTCATTAGACTTTTCCTTCCTCAAATGCTGATGGTGCTTGCATTGGTATTGGTTTTAAAACATTGTGAATTTCCTGAATACAATCACGGCAAAGCTCGTAGTCTTTTGAGTTATTTGACGCTGTTGCGCTACTAGGAATAGTCACTTTCTTCAGAAAAACTGAACTAGAATCTTCACACTGACAACTGTCGCAAATATACTTTATAGCCATTACTTAGCTCCAAATAAGAATTCACCATAATCGTTAATGATGTATACACAAGTCATCCCAACTAATATGAGAATAGTTAAGCCCAAAATTATTTGAATGACTCCCGCACCCATAGAATACTTCCACCAATTCTTAAGCCTTTCCATTAGTAATCACTTTAACTTTCTGCGCGCGCCATTCCATCTTGTTAGTCTTAGTATTCTTTTCTTCAATGGCAATGAACTCTAATTCAGCGCCGCGCTTAATCTCGCTGAAATGTAGAGTGTTATGGTCAAGATTCTGCCAGTGAAAGAAGATGCGCGTATAGGGTAATACTTCTGATTCGATAAAGCCGTAGCCATTACCAAGATGGTAAACCTTACCGCGAATCGGAGTATTCCTATCTGGTTTAGGAGTTTCAGTTTTCTGCGGAACGTCATTCCCGAACGTGTCACGAATAGTCATTGGGAGTCTCTCGATTAACTTATCTGTATTGATAACCATGATTTAAATGCGGAAAGGGAGTGGAACAGACTCCGTAGAGTTTTCCACTGTTTACCACTCCCCTTCCTAGTCATTGATGCGCGGTGAACTTACTTCGCTAATTCCACTAGGATAATTGCTTCAGTGCAGTTTTCATCATCGCTTTCCCGATGCTATCTACTGCCATATCCTAGAGTGATTCCTCCCTTGAGTTACGCTTTTTCGGTTCAGAATCGCGCATCAATGATTTCTCTTTTAAATGGTGGAACTTTCACAGTTTAGCCCCATTGCCAGCCTTGTGACTTTAAATAATCGGGGCTCCGCAATTACTGCTAATCCGATTACTTGATAAGTATCTGGTCAATTCTTACTACCTAGTTCTCATCATCTTCATCTTCGTCATCGTCACCGAAGTCGATATCGTCCTCGGTGTCATCATCATCGTCAACAAGTGGAGGATGCGGAAGCTTTTCTCCCACAACATCCGGTTCATTATCACCAACATCAGAGAGATAGAGGGATTTCATTATATCTCCTACTTGCGGGGCTGACGATACTGGTGCTTGACACCATTACGTATGGTGCCATCAACTTCCTTATTCTCGATAAAGATATCGAGAAGCTTCCCGACACCAGCCTGCAAGTCGTAACGCACGCCGGCCTCCAGCTTTTCCACACCAAGCAGCGCCTTAAAGTATCCCTGCGAGAATCCCATTGCCTTACTGTTAAAGTTCCAGTAGGGGCAGGGATAACCGGCATACTTCTCATCGCCGGTATCGCCATTACGAACAATCTTACCCTTGAGAAGATAATTCGTAGACTGACCATTCTTCGCCAGAGATTCTTCAACTGATTCAATCAGAACCGTATACCAACCCGGTTCAATCAGTTCACCACGCTTAAGGTCATCATCATCAAACGAAACAGGAATAGGCATTGAATTTGTCCTTGTCTTTGTGTTAGTGGTTTAACGAACGACTTCCCGATTTATTGTCTCTATCCCTACGCTTTATTCACTTCGCGATAGCTGCTCTTACTGCTGCATCTTTAGCTTCTAAAAGCTTACGAAGTGCAACAGTCCGTTCTGGATTTCGTGGGAGTGTTCCCATAATTACATCTGCAACGCGCCTAAATTCCATACTAACGCTTTGAAGATGCTGAGGCAAATGCGCGTATTCAAAGAACTGCATGATATGTTCTTGTTCCATTTATTTCCCCTGATTCATCTTATCCATTGCGGGTTTAAACCACTTCTCATAAAGTGGCTCGTCAGTAAAAGGCATTTCTTTCGGAAGTCCAATACTGGTTCTCGCGAAATCATCACCGTTATTCTCGGTAATCATTACAAGGCTACCAGTTCCTTCGACCACTCCCGGCTTGAGATTAAAGTGAATAACCTCAGTGCAAACTGCTGGAATCTTTGCGGCTGGTGCTTTACCAGCGGTAACGATTCGACGATTAACAGTTGTCCCTGTCTGGCCGGGCTTATGACCCGACTCAAAGACATGTGCAATGAGAATAACGGGAATCTTATGGAATGTATTGATATCCTTAAGAAGTGCCATCATCTCATTGATAGCGCCGGCCTCAGCATTGTAATCTTCGATTTCGTTAACTGCAATGCCGCCTACTAATTTGCCGGCTTTCTGCCCCGATGAGCGCGTCTGACCGATTTTAATTTTCAGAGTCTGCCTAAGCGCCGCATCAGCCATTGTAGTGATACTATCTACAATAATGCCACCAGTGTATTTCTTGGCATTCATAGACAGTTCTTCGAGTTTCTTAGCAGCCTTAGCCCAATCGTCATAGTCCTCGTAGTCAATGGTAGAGAGGTCGATACCCCAATTCCTAGCAGGAATCAAAATACCAGACATCTTACGGTCGAAACTAAACCAGAACTGCGGACCAGCTTTCGCGAATGAAAGTGCCTGAGTAGACTTACGTAACCCAGGTTCACCCTTCATAAGAATGAATGGCGCTTCTACTTTAACTTCTGAAAGTTTCATTTATGACCACGGTATGGGTTCATTGCGGAAGTTATTTTCCACAACGTGCTGATTATCTACTCTGACATACATATCAGAATAGAATTCACGATTGATTATACGACGAATGAAACGAGTAATTAGATTAATCATTAGAAGTTGGGTCCCACTTAGTGCCAACTACAAAGTCAGCCTGTAAACTAGTTTCACGGATACTTCTGTCAGTCTCACAGATACCCTTGAACTGACAATAGCCGAACTTGCTTTCACAATGAGTAAAATTGGGCGGCCAGAAGTTCATCTCATTGTATGCTACCATCTGCTTAGCCCAATATGGGAGAATGACAGACTGCCATTCAATCAATCGGTCGAAAGAGTAGGTAACTGGAGTGCGCGCGAATTTCTCATTTGGTTTAAGAGTTTTCTGAAAGCCAATCTTGTTGACGAACATTGTCCGTGTGCCAGTAACTAGACACTGACCCATGAACTGATTATTCAGAGATACTGTATCTCGCCGCTGACTCATAGTCTTATGGTCAATCGGGAAGATACCATTGTTAGTATCTGCAATCCAATCAAGCTTAGCTTTCCAAAGAATAGCAATCTCATCATCTTCGTAAAGAAGCTTATCTTTGACTACTTCAACTTCGATTGGAGTCCAAGTGTCATTGATATAGAATGTGTTATACTGCTCGCACGTATCAAGAGCAAGAGCAATATCCTCATCAGAAGAATTACGAACTTCCTCTGACCGAGAATAAATCTGAGCAGCAGTCATCCCATACGAATGAGATTCTTTTCTACCAAAGCCCTGAATCTGATTGCGATACTTATGCTCAAGATAAGTATGGACAATCTGACCCATCTCTAAGGCTTTGCCCTTACCATTAGCAGACTGAAAATCTCGATTGAATCGAAAGTCTGTCAGTCGCGCACACGACATTAGAGTCGTGAGAGTAGTTGCATCGAGAATTACTTTTGTCTGTTTAGAAGAAGTCGATTCCATGCGTTCCGCCATTATCTTTCCACCAGCTAGGTGGAGCACAAACGTCAGCTTTTTCTCTATCAAGAGTCATTGCAACCTCAATGGTCTTGACTTTATCTTTGTAGATTCTAAGCTGCTTTTTCTTACGTGCTAAGAAAGATTCGTATGCTGCCTCTTTTAGTAGGATGCGCATACTTTTTAACAGAGTGGTCAAGAACAAACTTATTCTTAGCGCTGGTGTAACCGTAGCTAATCCATGTTCCACATGGAGTTTTCTTGACTACTTCTAAAAGCTCTAAGCGAAGTGTTACGCTGTTAAATTCAAGAGTGCTTTCAGAATCAGCAGAGCCGGATTCTATGTAACGATAGAAATAAGTTTTTTGTTCTGTCATAGTGATGCCATCTTCGTGATAGATTTCTTACCACTCTTAGCAAACGCTGCAAGAATACCCTCAGCCAATTCCTTAGCCATAGACTTCTCAATGAACTCAGGCATCTCACCCTTATTCATTGCATTGTGGAAATACGCTCGCTTACGTTCCACAATGTCAGCAAGGATTTCATCGACTGTTCCAGCCGCTGTCATGAACGTGACATTAACAGTTTTATGAGTTGCCCCAATTCGACGAAACCTTCCGGGAGCAGCTTGGTCCTCATTCTGTGGATTCCACTGTCTTTCGTGGAGAATAGCGTCACCGCATGTTTGGAGATTAAGTCCCTCACCACTCGCAAGAGTTGAAGCAACAAGAAATGCGCGAGACGCATTTTGAAACTTACTTTCAAAGTTTGGCTGGTCATCTTTTAGCACCAAGAGTTTAGGAAACATCTTCCTAAGCTCACGATAGATAATGTCACCAACGTCATGATGATGAACGAAAATTACAAGCTTCCTATCATTCATCTCATAGAATTCTTCAGCGAATTCCAGAGTTGCAGGAATCTTAGCAAGGCCAGTGATATGCCGCATTCTAGCGAGCTTAGCTAGAATATTTGCAGATGCCTCGAATGAATCTTCCTCGCCGTTAACAATCTTATCAGTATACCACTGCACGAATTCAGAAGTCTCATGCTCATATGCAATCTGTTCAACTGCATCGAGTTCGGTATACTGAATAGTTCTCTTAACAGATGGCATCTCGATATCAACGTCGGAAATCTCTCGACGAATTACGATATCTTTAATGTGTTCCTTAAACATCGGCAGCTTATCTTTACGCAAGCCGCCCTGTTTAGTATAAGCGCCATCGAAATAGAAGTCCACCCACTCATCAAGGAATCCCTGATAAGAATTAAACTTCGTCGGGTCGAGAAGATTAAGAACAGTAAAGAATTCTCCGCCGCGATTCTTCCAAGGCGTAGCAGAAAGTGCGATTACTGTTTTACCCTGACAGAGACGGAGAACGCGCTTAGTTCGTTCAGAGTCGGTATTCTTAATCTGCTGAACTTCGTCGATAACCACTGTTTTAATGAAGTCAAGCTTCTCAGCAGGAAATCCGCCGGGAGTCTTTTCTTCATAAGTGAATCCAAGGTCACTCTTAACTTTCTTTTTCTTACTACGCCCGACTAGCATGTCAAAGGCGATAATGTAAGACCTCATATTTGGAATAATCGCATCAGTCGATGATGTGATAATTTGTGGGAAATGCTTAATGCCAAGCCAGCGATAGATTTCCTTCGCCCACTGTAGTCTAATCTTACTCTTTACAATGAACAGAACTGGAGCAGCTTCAGGATGGAACTTAAGATACGCGAGAGACTGAACTGTTTTACCAAGTCCCATCTCATCAAATACTGCCGCGCCTGTTCCACCTTTAATTCCGCGCTCAACAAATTCTGCGCCTTCAACTTGATAGTTGAAAAGCTTAAACTCGTTACATTTCTTACACTGATTACTACGAAGGTCAATGTTAAGTTCACATTCTTCCTTAGTAGGAAACTCATGCGCGCATGATGAGACGCGCGGGTCCCAATCATTAGACATCATGGTAGCGTAAGACGACATGCCCTCTACGATGGTATTAGAGGTAAAATGTCCACACGTCAGATGGACGAATTTACGAATGCTCCCATCAGTAAGAGGAATGTTAGTAACTTTTTCCTCTCTTGCAACCTTACCGCAAATTGGGCATGTATTGTGAATCATGACTACTTTTTCCGCTTAGTTGGTTCTGGCTTAGTCTTAACTATTTTAGTCTTATTAGACTTAACTCTATTGAGTGGTCTAGGAAAGCCGTTGATTAAAGAGTAACAAGCGCGACAAAACTTATGTGGAACTCGACTTCTAAACTGCCGGCCACAACGCTTGTTATTCGGTGTCTTAATTACATTCTCACAATTATGCCGTAACATTGTAAGCTCGGAGTCCCTTTTCAGTTTCATGAGACTCAAATTCAACTTCCATTCCAACCTTCACTTCATGCGCGCCAAAGTTAATGGCGTCATCGATGTGAAAGAAATGGTCAGGATAAGTAGGCGCTTCAATGAAACCGAAACGCTTCTCAGGAAGAAATCGACGAACTGTGCCCTTCATATTTGCTAACTCCGATTCTCTGCTTAGGGATAATTACAAATGAATTGAACTTAATCGTCTCGCGCTCAAGATTCTTAGCAGAATGCGTAAGTTCAAGACGCATCTGATTCTCACCGAATTCTTCTACGATAAGACTATCGCAGATATCAGCAGCAACGTAGGCTTTACCAGTTAGAGGAATATAGACGTATTCAACCATGAACATAGATTACTCCTATTTAAAAATTGGTGCGACCTGAGAGAATCGAACTCTCACTCTCTTACGAGAAGCGGATTTTAAGTCCGCTGCGTCTGCCAGTTCCGCCAAGGTCGCGTATGATTACTTATGACCGAGTTTACGAAGTTCCCTATCAATCCATTCATCGTAGGGAATAAGCTCATCCTCAACGTAGATATTACCGTTAGGTGCTCTATATCCCCAACTGCCATCATTAAATCTATTAACCATTTCAGGCTTAAAGATTAGAACTGTTCTATGAGCAGCTTCTGTCTTAGCAGTGAAGTCATAGACAACAGTAGTATCAGGAATAAACTTAGGAAATTTCATTCCATAATCCCCTTAGATTTGAGAATACCATCCATCATCTCACATGACTTGCAAGGGCAATCATGTGGATGCGCGTGATAGATTCTAGCAAGGCGCCGGAAACGTTCACGACTCCCCTGATGGGGTGTATACTTACTCGCAAGCTTAAAGCCTGCATTCTTATAGATTTCTCGGAACTTCATCAAATCAAGGCCGGCTGCTCTAGCTGTAATTGTAATCTGATTACCAATTGAGTCTCGCTCTACTCTAGTCCGCGCATTCTTTCGCGCATTAAAGAGTTTGATTAATTGAGTTTCGATTGAAGGCGCCGTTACATCTGTATCATCTTCATCAATCAGTCTAGTCTTAATCATCACATCTCCTATTAAGTGTTTAGCCCTGGATATAATTGCTTATACCCAAGACAAAAAACTCACTAGAGATTCTTAGCAATCCAGTCCTGAAGGTCAAGGAATGCGGAATTAACTTTAACCTTAGTTTCGGTTACTTTAAGCTGGAGCTTGTTCTTCTGCTCCATAGAAAGTTTAGGACCATTCCAATATTCCTGAAATGGCTTATATTCAGCATTTGGCATAGGAGCAGCGCCGGCCATAGTCTTAATATCAACTGCGATTTTCTTTTCAGCAGACTCCATTAACATATCAAAGAATGGAGTAAACGGTTCACTCTTAGTCGAGGGCTTAGGAGTCCGCTTAACTCGATAATCTCGATTGACGAAAAGCTTAACCCAATTAGAATAATTGAGAAGCTTTTCATTCATTTCCCGATTCTTAAGAGCATTCCACGCGGGAACCCTCTTCCTAAGAAATCGGTCAACAATAGGAGCACGGCGCTTATCGAATTCAGTAAGCCGAAGCTTAACCGAGGGCGCACTAATATGTTCAGTAAGAAACTTTACTGCCTCACCTTCATACAAATCAATGATTGCAGCTACATGATTGATATGAAGTTCAGTAACTGGAACTGGAACGCCATGACGCGGATACCAGTGAGTCGCAGTAGAATTATTCTTACCGAACAGACGATGCTTGATTCCTGATTCGTTGAGGGGTTCCATTACTATTCTCCGGTAATTACGTTAAACTGCTGAATGAGGGGAGTAATGTCAGCCTCATTAACCCAAATAGGAAATTCAGGATTCGGATTAGAGCGAAGCTTAACGATATAAAGTCCCTTGTGTTTCTGAACCTTAGTGATACAGACTACATCATTAGGGTCAATCAGATGATTGCCACAATGAATGAGCTTAGGACGCGCATCGACTAGAGAAACGGTAGCGTTTCGAGTAGTCTTTGGTTTCTTAGTAGTTTTCTTCAACATCGGAAAAGGTTCCTTAGAACTAGTAATTCCCAAAATTGAATCGGGAATAGTTGGAGTATCGGACAGAAAACAATCTTCATTAGAATCATGGTCATGGTCCATGAATCCATCATTCTCATTAAAATCAAATCCACTAGGCATATTAAGATTCCTTCTTAGGCACCGAATCCATTACCTGTTTAACTAGTTGAGCGGCTTCGTCAGGCGTAACTTTACGCTGAATACAGAAAATCTGAACCATATTTGGCATGACGCCATACTTTTCAGCAGCGGCACGAATTTCTGCCATATCGTAAGTCTTGACAGCCAGCTTTTCTTTCTTAGGCTTAAGAACCTTAGTCGGTTCCTTAGGCTTATACTGAAGGTCTTTCAGTCTAAGCTGTGCGCGCTCATGCTCTCGTAATTCCTTACCGAGAGTATTAAAGTAAGTCTGAAGCGCGCGCTGCTTAGTTTCTAGTTCAATGATTTCTTCAGTCTTATCATGAACTACTTTAGCGAACGCTTTGTATCGAGTCTCGATAGCTTGAGCAAGCGTGAAATGCTTATTAGTAATTGTTTCGTCAGCATCGATTACACGTTTGATTTCAGCAATCGCTACTGTTTCTGCATTGAAGATATCAGTTGATATGCGAATTCGCGCATCTAACTGTGCAGCCTTAGAGAGAAATAGTTCAGCCTGTGAACCATTTTCCTTAGCTTCTGTTAATTCGCTCAATTGATTTTCCCTTTCGATTTGGCAATGCAGACAGAAGAATAGTTTAGAGTGTAAGAGAACGGGAATTGCATCACATTCTCTTACTCTCCCACAGGAAAAACACTTACTTAGTTCCATTCAAGAAAGCTGCAAGCGCAGGAGAAATTGGTGCTTCCTCTGCTGCTGCTACTTCCTCAGGAGCTAATCCAAGCCTGCAATTATCACAGCGTGGCTTATCTTCTTCCATGTTAGTTGGATTAAGATTAATATGTGCGCCACAACCCCAGCAAATAGAATTCTTACCATTAAGTAAGCGTTCCATATGCTTTGGCATGTAATGACTACAGTCTGCTGTTAGAGCACATGCCCATAATGGAGTGCCCATCCCAATATCAATTCGATGATACTTATGCCGATGTCGTTTTGCTACTGCCATTTGGTAAATCCTTATCTACAAATTCTACTTCAAAGAATCCCGGCATTCCCGGTATCTCATTTTTTAGATAGGCGTGCATGTCATGGCCTGTCTTAAACTCATGCCACCATGCATTATATTCTGGTTCGGTATGTCCACAGGAGCATACGAAAATTCTATGCCCCTGTTTACGTCGAAGTTCAATCCATTGTTCTCTTGTCATCATGATAATTTTATAAGGGGACTCGAACTAGAGGCGTCAATTTGAAGCATTACCCGCGGAATTGCGGATAATCCCACACTAGTCCGAGTCCCCGTAAAAAACTACTTAGAGAGACTCAAGAAAACTTTATCGTTAACAGAAGCCGAATAGACACCCGGAATATTCCAAGTAGGAGAACCGAAGTTCAGCGTGACATTATACTCAGGAATTCTCACATCGATTACTGAGATATTACCGAGATTGTATGGCCCACGCTGAATGATTCCAGCTACTGCAATTGTCTGAGTAAGTCTCAGAGTAGGAACGCCCGGTAATGCAATTACTCTAAACGAAAGATTCGGAGTATTCGGACCACAGCCTAATGCGTTACATGCGCGCACTGAAGCTGTATGTAATCCGACTGATAGATTAGGAATCGGCGCTTCATATGTAGTATGATTAGCCGGCGTTAATGGGTCAACTACTGATGTTAAACCAATCGAATTCCATGCGCCGCCGTCAATCTGTAATTCTAATCGACTGATAACGTCTGAATTCGGATGGTCTACTCTAAACCTACTATTAGGTCCAACTGTAGGCTGTGCGTAGACTACAGTAGAAATCAAACTAAACGCGCATGAGAGTAATACCTTTTTCATCCACATCCCTCACTGTCTGACATACGTTTTTCTTTACTAACTGGAATGTAAGCTGTCTTAGACTTGTAGTTAGAATAGAATTCGACAGCATAGATATTCTCATATCTCTCGATGTCAGAGATTGTGTAAGGCTTATCTTTGTAGAATGTGGCAAAGTAATTAGCGACTTCATTTGGAATCGTCATAGGGTAGTCTCAACTGCATCTTAGACTGAGAAAGTTTGTAATACTGATAGATAGACGCGCAAAGCTTATGACAGAATGGCCCGACGTAATTACTTTTCCTTTTACGTCTCATCTTAACTTGCGTTAAGTTTACACCACGAAGAATGAATTTCTTTTGGCATCGTGGGCAGATAAAAGTTTCGGAATACTTAACTTGATTGACTTTCATTTCAATCCATCCGTAGAGCGAAGTAGTATCGCCACTTATTCGGAGATGGCTTGTTTCCAATGAATACGCAGTATTTCACCCATTCATCGTAATTAGAAACGCGCACGACGTGAGCTTTAATTTCTTCACTAATCTGTCGATAAGCTTCGATATAACCATGAACTGTAGAATTAACTTCCAGTTTGATATCGGAGCCTACGATGATTTCATTATCTTCATTTGGTGGAAGATGCATTATTTTAGTAACCTTTACCATCTACGAAACAATCGAAATAGTTATCGTATTCAGGTTCTACTTTAGGACTACGCTTACGCTTAGGCCGATTCTTGTTATACTCTCTCTGTTTGGTTTGATTCTTGGTCAACGGACCAATGAATCCTTTTTTGAGAGAATATCTATGATTCTTTTGTTCCATAATTTGGTGCCCCCAATAGGACTCGAACCTATAACTAACGGATTAAAAGTCCGCTACTCTACCATTGAGTTATGAGGGCGATTAACTACTATATCAATGACAATATTCTTTCGCTGATTAGTTGAAAGTATATCATTGATAATTTGTTGTGCTTCGGGCCAGCTATTTACATCATGTTTTTGAAAATAGCCTTCAATTGCAATAGTAATTATAATTTTCATAATCAGAACGCCTTAATCGAATCCATCTGTCACATGGATTCTGTTAAATAGTTATGATTTGCTCATTAGTTCTAACAGATGCGCATTGACTTCATCTGGTAGATAGATTACACGTTCGACAGGCCAGATATACGGTAGATTATCGGGAATTCTTAGACCGAATACCGGAGCATACATCTTATCTTTGCGAATGAGATTACTCTGATGAGACAGATGAAATGCATCATCGAAATAATCGGGAAGTTCGTTATGGCTTAATCGAGTTAGTGGCTCAAGTGCAATTACTTGATTAGCTACGTTATCGACGTATTTAAAATCTTCATGCCAGCGTCTACAGCATTCTAATGTGTAGTCTACTAGACACGCTTCATAACCTTTCCACATTTTAACTGCTGGATGATGTTTCCAGCCAGTAGAAATGCCGAGTAGATTATGAAGTATTTGTAACGCTTCGACTCGCTGTTTACCTAATCGCTGTCTATCGAGAACGTGAATAGATAAGCTGATAGAGAGAAACGATGCATGGACTGTTACAAGTAGCCTTATGTTCTTCGGCCAATTGTCGCAGCATTCGCGCATCGAGAATAGCAGATTCAGGGGTAGTATTCATAGTCTAATCTCTAAGAGTAAACGTGAATTCTTTAACTTTCATATTATCAAAGCGAGCTAATGCGCCACTGTTCTTTTTGAACATGTCACAATATCGCTCAGCTTC
>ERZ1066134.213-NODE-213-length-46532-cov-13.160531_pt1 | contig 46532 bp, 66 predicted proteins | sample MGYA00382781_ERZ1066134 | MGnify/ENA primary metagenome ERZ1066134 (study PRJEB33369, sample SAMEA5778364) | biofilm metagenome | biome: Industrial cooling water; feature: Water cooling tower basin; material: Biofilm | place: United Arab Emirates | collected... | reverse complement strand
CAGCGTCAGGGACAGCGTCGGGGCCAGCGTCGAGGCCAGCGTCTGGGACAGCGTCAGGGACAGCGTCGGGGCCAGCGTCGGGGCCAGCGTCGGGGACAGCGTCAGGGACAGCGTCAGGGACAGCGTCAGGGCCAGCGTCGGGGCCAGCGTCGGGGCCAGCGTCGGGGCCAGCGTCAGGGCCAGCGTCAGGGACAGCGTCGGGGCCAGCGTCGAGGCCAGCGTCTGGGACAGCGTCGGGGCCAGCGTCGGGGACAGCGTCGGGGCCAGCGTCTGGGCCAGCGTCTGGGACAGCGTCTGGGACAGCGTCTTTGGACAACACGACGCGCATTGGCTCGGATTTTTGAACTACTTTCTTGAAGCAACAAAACTGGACTGTTGCGAAAAAGCATTACCCCTCATGGAGTTGGCAAAAGACTGTGGTTGGTGGATTCCATGCAGCAATATTGCGATTCTGCAAGAGAAAACGCGAATTGTGCAGCTACGAGAAGGACGTATTCATTGTGACACCGGTCCCGCGATTGCCTACAAGGACGGCTTCGAGGTCTACGCGTTGAATGGTATACGGGTTTCCAAGGAGCTCGTTATGACACCCGTGGACAAACTGGACCCGCAGATGGTTCTAAAAGAACAGAACGCAGACATACGCCGGGAGATAGTCAGGAAAATCGGCATAGAGCGGGTGCTAAAAGGCTTAAACGCGAAAACGGTGAATAAGTGGAGCAATTACGAGCTTTTGGTGCTCGACCTCGGGGACGGACGGAAGCGCCCATATCTGAAGATGGTTAATCCGTCCATCGGGGTGACACACATCGAGGGGGTAGAGCCGAACATAAAAACCGTTCGGGCCGCTCTGGCGTGGAGAAATGGACTCAAGGATTTTACAGAACCACAAATACTAACCTAGGAGGTTTTAGCTATGAAGAATGCATATTTTCAGCAAGGGGACTGTCTGATAAGGTCGGTCCCGGAAATACCAGCAGAGGCGAAGGAGGTGGGCGAGCGCGTGCTCGTCGAGGGCGAACACACAGGGCACGCCCATCGTGTAGCTCGGAACGCCGAGGCAGCCGTTCTTATCGCTGGGGCTATGCGGTATCTCAGAGTGGACGCGGATACCCCGATAGAACACGAAGAGCACAAAACCATCATCCTGCCGCCCGGGACATACAGGATTGACCAGGTGCGGGAATACGACCACTTCAAGGAAGAAGCCCGTGCGGTAATGGACTAAAAACAAACCACTTTTCAGGAGGCATGACATGAATCTTTCATTTCTAGACGACATTGTAGCATGGGCGAGTACGGCAAGCTGGGTTATGCAGATGGCCGTGAAAGCCCTAACGATCCTCGCATCCCTTTTTCCAAAGGCTGCCGAGGAAATTAAAAACTTCGTAATCGGCTTCTTCGACCTGTTTGACAAGAAGGAAGCGGAAGAAGGAATCCCGGCCACGAAGGAAGAAAAGCTGGCCGCCACAGACGAGATCGTGATGATGATACAGACCAAGTATCACGGCTCCGGCTCGCTTATCAGCGAAAGCTGGATAAGGGCAATTGTCGCCTTGTTTGTGGACGTGATTAAAGCCATGAGGTACGGCGAGAACACGGCCCGCAACGAGAAAGCGGTCCTCAAGGGGTATATGTCCACCAGTGAGGATGTTCGCAACGCGGCGAACACCCACGCCGGCTTCAAACTGTTCGGGGTCTAAGAGATATGCACACGGCAACGGCACAAAAACTTAATTCTGGAATGTTCAGCTCAGATACCTGCGAGTGGGCTACACCACAGGCCCTATTCGACGAACTGAACCGCGTCTTCAACTTCACACTGGATCCCTGTGCGAGCCCGGAAAACGCGAAGTGCCGGTCATTCTACACCATCGAGGATAATGGCCTCGAACGTGATTGGGGGGGACATAGGGTGTTTATGAATCCCCCCTATGGAAAGACTATCTCGCAGTGGGTTAAGAAGGCTCACGATGAAGCGTATCACGCGCTCACAGTTGCCCTGCTTCCGGCAAGGACGGATACAAAGTGGTGGCACTCATACTGCGAGAATCGGTTCTATGTGCTACTCAAGGGCCGTGTGAATTTTAGCGGCAAAGGGTCGGCCCCCTTCCCGAGTGCGATTGTGCTGTTTGCGGATATTCCAAAGGAGGCAAAGTAGTGTACGAGCTTGTCGATCTCCTCAACCGCGTTCACTGCGCCGACTGCCTCGACTTCATGGGGCAAATGCCGGATGAGTGCGTGGATTTGGTGATTACAGACCCGCCGTATGGGTTTGAGCGCTTTGATACAGATGGCAAGGATTTTATGGACAGCTTGATTCCGCGCATGTTGTCTATGAAGAGGATTGTGAAACGGGGGGGGTATGTCTTTGTCTTCTCCGGTACAGGCAAGGTGATTGAATTGGCGAATATTATCCCTTTTGAGTTTCAAAGAATGTTATGGGTCTACAAACCCAATGACTGCACTTTTCCATACAAAGGATGGCTTCTGAAGTCAGAAGCCATCCTGATGTTCCGCAACGGGAAAGGTGACAACGCTCTTCGCGAGCGGAAGCCCTATCAACACGATTGCTATATTCATAAGAACGTTGGGCAGGAGCATGTAGAGGGACACCCAACCGTAAAGCCCCTGAGCATTATTCGGGACTTGGTTTTACGGGCGAACGATTCCGACATAATCTTCGACCCTTTCCTCGGCTCGGGGACTACGGCAGTAGCGGCAAAACAGCTAGGGCGGAACTTCATTGGCGTGGAGATAAGCCCTGAATATTGCAAAATCGCAGAAGAACGGTTGAAACAGGAAGTATTGCCGTTCACTCAACCGAGACCCGAGGTGCATCAAACCCCTGATTTGTTTGAGGAGAAACCATGAAACACCCCGCCTCCAACCCTCCAGGAAACACGCGCACGGTAATCATCTACCTCAAAGGGAGCGGGCCGTTCACGGGTTCATGGAGCGAAGAGCGGCAGGAGTGGAGGTTGAAGGACATTGATAAGGTGCTTCGAGATGTCCCAGCGGGGAAAGAGGTTATGGTATGGGAGGATTTGCCCGGGAGGAGGGAGAGATAATGTTGAATGAAATACTGATCGGCTTTTCGATACTTGCCGTGTTTGCCTGTGGCACGTTCTTCGGTATCGCGCTTATTTCCGTGCTCTACGCAGCGCGGGAGAAAAACGGGAGGGAAGAATGAGCGAAGTCACGATCGGACAAGTACAACCCTTTGCGCCCCGTTGCCGACACTGCGGGGAGCTCTCATCTTCCTGTGAGTGCGAGAACGTCTGCGATGTCTGCGGCGACCGTTCGAAATCCGTCCACTGGTGCCCTTACTGTATGTGTGGTCACTGCGCCGGGTGCCCTCTAATAGAGGATTGCACGGCTTGTCCGAGGGAGAACTAGATATGGCCTTCGTGCGATTCAGCCCGGATAGCGATATTTACATGTTCAGCAGCCGTCGCGCTGATTATGAATGTTGCGGGTGTAGGTTGACGGATAAAGGTGTCTGGTGCGGCGACGAGCTAGACGAAGCGATTACCCACATCGAAGAGCACAAGGCTGCCGGTCACAAAGTACCCGATTGGCTTATCCCGTGGCTGAAAGATACCGAGGAGGGCGAAGCGTGAGCGAATTAGTCAAGGAGATTCAAGCGGCGGAAGATACAATCGGGTGGATTTTGTACAACCTGGAATCCGCCGCTCCCCTCGAAGAACAGGTTTCTGTAGGTGCCGATGAAGTGAGAAGCGCACTATGCACCCTCCGGCGAGTTCACAAGGCCCTGCTATGTCTGTGGAAGCCGATAGACGAGAATACGCCTTACGATACGCCGCTTATCTTCCGTACACCCTGCGGCAATGTCCGCGAGGATTTTATCTGGGATGAGGACTTGGGGCGCGTGAAAAAGCATTACACGCATTACATGGAAATCCCGTTACTAGATGAGGATAAGGACTAAACATTGCCGACCTGGAAAAAGCGGAAAAAGAAAACGGGAATCGACAGCAAGGCGGCGAAAGACTTACTCATGTTCAGCCTGCTCTCATTCGTCCCCCGAAACATGATAGCGCTTGAGCACAGGTTCCATCCCCCGCGTCGCTGGAGATTCGACTACGCGATTCCGCACCCCGATTATCGTATAGCGGTGGAATTTAATGGGAGCGTATGGACGCAGGGCAGACACACAAGAGGACAAGGCTATATCAACGACCGAGAAAAAATTAATCAGGCTCAGATAGACGGCTGGCTCGTACTTGAATTAACATCCGAGATGGTTAAGAGCGGTAAAGCATACGAGATGATTCAGCAGGCAATTCAATCCCGAAAAGGAGGCGAGGAATGAGAACATCCAGATTAGCAATATCCGACCGGACGTATGTCGGAAAGAACGGTAAGAACAAAAGCTTCTGGTTTTTCGTCAACAACACGTACTCAGCGTATATTCAGAAAACACAGAAGCACCCCAAAGGGAAAGAATACGAGGACTTCGTGAACGAGCTGGTAAGGCGGAGAGATGTTTTAAAGAAAGCGCTGGAAGTCCTCAATTCCCGACGTATCCCGGCCCGGCCCGGAGAACGGCGCAATACGAAGAAACGATCCGCGCTCGCTAAAACCCTTATCGGACTACGGGCCGAAGCCCGCCGGGCTAAGGAATCCTTTGTTGAGTATCGCAATCTCAGCATCGAACTGAACTTCCGGTTCATCCTCAAACAGGCCGGGCACTATTCCCTGTCGATCCCGAAAGACCGGTATCACGATCTTGTTCAGGAATGCGTAATGGGCTGGATACGCGGGCTCGAAACATTCGATCCTTCCCGGTCCCGTCTCACCACCCACTGCTCCTACTGGATTCTTCAGGGTGTGAGAAGGTTTGTATTTCACGACCATGTCGTTCACGTCCCGATATACCAGTACGAAAAAGGGGTGCGGCTGGAGAATGCCTTGTCTCTGCATGCGCCCGTTATGCCGGAATGGATGGAAAACTCGGCTCACCATTCCATGCTGGACTTTATGGTTGACAAGGACGCCCTCGACCCGGACGATCAGGCCCACAAGATGGAACTATCCAGGTATGCACATTCCCTGCTTTCGGGGCTCGATTCCCGGGAGCGGGATATTCTCCGCCTTCGTTTCGGAATGAGCGGCTCCGATCCCGACGGCGCAACATTAGATGCTGTCGGAGAGATGTACGGGCTGACCCGGGAACGCATCCGGCAGATAGAAAAGAATGCCCTGAATAAAATCAGGGATGGTATACAGCGCGGGAGGATAAAACTAACGGCAAGACCAGTGCTGACTGTGATTCAGGGAGGGGGAGAGTGATGCCCAATATCCAGCCCTGCAAAATCTGCGGCGGCACGGGAAACGTGGGGTGCCCGAACCAGCTCTGCGCCCACTGGTGCCCGTGTACCGTGTGCAATGGAACCGGGCAGGTGGAAATAATCGAGGACTGGTCTCAGGGGCATTTGGAGGAGAAGGTGAGGCCGGGGGAACACGAGCCGGTAAAACTCGGGCCGCCGGTCGAGAAAGTGAAACGGAGGTCGAAGAGAAAATGAACATTGACAGATTTAAATTCAGAGTTTGGTGTGAAGCTGACAACGAAATGACGTATCCGAACTCGCCCGATATTGACGGAGAACTAAGGGCGTCCTTATTCCTTGCCGAGTATTTACAGACTGTATGGGAAAACGATCCGGATGAGGGCATCGTTCTCATGGCCTGCACGGGGCTCAAGGACTCCGAGGGGGCGCTCATCTGGGAAGGCGACGTGCTAGAGGATGGCTCATATGGATTTACGGAGGTACAGGTCGTATGGCTGCCTCGCGGATGGGGCATAAAGGCAAAGTCCGCGCCCTCTGGGGATATTGGAACCTGGCACATACAGATTCTTGACCTATCGACGGTCAAGGTCCTCGGTTCAATCTACGAAAACCCTGAACTCCTGGAGGCCCCATGCCCGAAATAAGATCCCTCGTCGGATGCTCTGAGTGCAAGCGAGGCTTTCCGTTAAAGCAAATGACTTGCTATGGCGATGAGACATTTCTTTGCCCGAACTGCGAGAAGAAGGCGAACGATTATTACTTGTCTGGGAAATACTGCGGAGCCTGCGGCGATATAGACTGCGACTGTACGGCTGAGATGAAACGAAAGGCTTTCAAGGAGGCACACGAATGAACACACTACGGAAAGGCAATACCGGCGATGCCGTGTGCTATTTGCAGACGCTGCTGAACCGAGCCCAGCAAATGACGGTTGACGGGGTTTTCGGCCCTAAGACCGATGCCGCCGTGAAAGCCTTCCAGCAAGCCAACAATCTAGTTGTAGATGGCATAGTCGGGATTAAAACGTGGACTGTCTTGAATAATCTGGCCCTTCAAACTACTTGGCCGGTGTATAACGGGAAGTTTCTCTCCGAGGCCGACCTGATAGCCGCAGCCGAAACCCTTGGTGTAGAGCTCGCAGTCATAAAGGCCGTTACGGAAGTCGAGGCTCACGGAGCCGGGTTCATCCCTGGCACAACCAAACCAAAAATCCTCTTCGAGGGACATGTTTTCTGGAGGCGGCTTAAAGCGTGGGGTCTCGATCCCGAGCCGAGCGCGAAGGGCAACGAGGACATTCTCCACAAATCGTGGACAAAGCAATACTACCTCGGCGGGCTCAGGGAATACGACAGGCTCCACAAGGCAACAGCCATACACGGCCGCCCGGCGGCTTACGAATCGTGCTCCTGGGGAATGTTTCAGATTATGGGCTTCCACTGGGAGGCTCTTGGCTATCAAAGTATTGATGCCTTCGTTGACTTCATGTACGTGAGCGAGGCCGAGCACTTGAAGGCTTTTCTGAGATACATACAGGTAAACGATTTGGCGAAGCACTTGAAGGCAAAGAACTGGACGGAGTTTGCGCGGCTCTACAACGGCCCCGGATACGCAGAGAATCAATACGATACGAAGATGGCTGCCGCGTACGCGAGATATAAGAAACTGCATAGAACTCATGTGAGGGAGGGAAGATGAAGAATAAAGATATTAACTTGGACAAGCCAACACCGCCAACTAAGCGCCTGAGGCTTAGTCAAGGATGGGAGTGCCCGAAGTGTGGCAGTGTATGGGCAGTATGGGTAAGGGGATGCGAGAATTGCAATCGGGCCAAAACTGAGTCAGCGCGTACAGATCGTGAGTGGAAAATTGGAGGGACATTATGACACCCTTCCTCACGTACGAACTGTTATCCCCAGAGGACGCGGACCCGGTAATCATCAGGATTACGGGCCAGAGAAGCATAGGGTTTGAGGACTTTACGGCGAGCAATGGTGTGACAATAACGACGTTCCTATTCCCAACATACAACGTCAGCTATAAATATCTGTTCACTCACGGGAGCCATCGAGGTGAGCACAATCGGAGAATCCCCATCCCCCTCGCCGACTGGCCTCTCGTGAAGGCGGCGATTGAGGAGCTGAACGAAGCGAAAAAGGAGAAGAATATGAGCGATAAACATTGCTTTGAGTACAACAAGCTTGTCAGGGACATGGTTGCACTCGCCGAGCCCGTGGGATATGACGTGCTGGTGAACCCCGATGCTACCCTCACTGTCACCCGCAAGAAGCCGAAGGTGAAGGTGGAGTATGGGTTAGTTCATGATCTTCTGGTTGGTGGGAAGAGATATTATGTCGTCCAGTTCCGGGTGACGGGCTTTGAGTGGAAAACTGGGGTCCCCCTTGATGGTCGCAGTGATTACTATGCTGTGATATTCGTTGGGGGCTGCCCTTCAAGTATAAACTTCTCACATTATCCGAAAGGGTTCTTTAATTTACTTATCGGCCTCGACGCTCGGGACAAGTGGAGTGCACCCGTGCTTCTACCTGAGTCCGTGTACTCCAGACTCGACGAGATTTGCCGGGCACTAGAGGAGAAAGCAAATGTCCGATAAAGAAAGGAAGAATGAAGATTATTGGAAACTTGCCGAAGAGACAACCGAGAATATTAAGAAGTGGCCAGAGTGGAAGCGCAATATCTCATTGTTGGACGAGGAAGATTCAGACAAGGCGAACGGAGGGAAGGGATGAGCGAGACGATTGAAGAGAGGTATGAGCGGATGAAGAATGGGGAAGGGATGAATAACGACGATGGAGTACAACAGAAGCGTCCGGACGGCACATGGGAACCAGCGGTTCCGCTTCCATACCCGCCAACGTGGATAGAGCGAGTAAAAAAGTTCCTCGGATTACCGACATGGGAAACGAGAAAGGAGCAAACCAATGAGCGGACCGAAGGCAATTGACTTCCCGGCCATGATTAGAAAACTGCGAATTTCTCTCAATGAAACACAGGAACAATTCGCGGAGAGGTTCAATACGCACGCGAATACTGTTAGTAGATGGGAAAGCGGTAAATATCAGGCTCCGTACACCGTAATTGATTTTGTTTTACGGCATCAAGGGGTGCTGGTTACATGTCCAGTATGTCAGGGGACGGGAAAGATTGTCAACAATTAAAGGAGAGCAAACCAATGTGCGAGACGATTGAAGAGAGGGCCATGAGAATCTGCAAGAGGTTGGATTATATCGATGCATGGTACGCTGGCGGGGAAGAGGCTATTGAACTTATAGACGACCTCATGGCCGAGCGGGGGAAGATGAGGGAACTGGCAACCAAGATAGATGCTTACGATTTCGAGTGCGAAGGTGGCCCAATGAAAAACTGCGTCGAATGGATTGCTTTGAAGGAGTCTTTAAATGTCCAGAACAAATGAACATCATCACAAACTCAACGAACACGGAGAAGGAAAATGTTCTGTGCCCATGTGGATTGCCGGATTGCCAGCGGGGTTTTGTGACGAACCGGCTTATGGCGAGCCTACAAAATGCCGTCTATATAGGGACGCCTACACCGGAGAAATCTTCCGCGAGGATTTTAAATATAATGGCTATGTACCCGGACTTGCATGTCCGGCACATGGAGGCCCAACTAAAAACTGCATCCAGTGTGATAATCCAATCCCGAACAAAGCAAGAAAATATTGCAGCCGGAAATGTTTCTTTTTATCTCGCAAAGGCCAGGACTTTGAAGGTCTCAAGATCGGTCGGCAACGCAGCATAGAAAACAGGAAACGTATTGAATGTAAGAATTGCGGAGGGATAACAACACTCGGACACAATGATGGAGCGCGAAAACATCATCAACGTCAGGGATTCTGCGATAAAAAATGCAAACTGGAATATGGCTATAAAGAATATAAGAAGGTAAGAAATGCAGGCAATCCTATTATTGAAATCAATCAAGATAGTATAAGATGTTTGATCTGCGGGAAGGTTATGACAGCGGCTTCTACTCATTTTGCGAGACAGCATGGAGTAAAGGGGGGCAAAGAATTGGGCCATCTGGACAGACAGTTGGCTTATGGTGTTAGCAAGGGAGTAAGGCTCGTTTCTTTGAATCATTTGGAAGAACAAAAAGAATTTGGACGGGCGAATTATGATTCTGACCGATTATCCGAGATGAGAGCAAAAGGACGGGAGAACAACATTAAGAGTAGATCAAAATACAAACTCTTACATAAAGCTGTTCCGCAATCCGACAAACAACAAAAATGGGCCAACCATGTAAGTCAGGCGAGCAAGTCTTATCATGCCAAGATGGAATCCGAAGATGAATAATCTAGCCCCTCAGTCTGTCTAGCTTCGCCTGCGTGTACCCGCCCATATGCCTCTTCCGTTTATTAAGGAGCGCCCTGTCCCTCCGCCTCTGTGCTCTCGGGGAATTGTCGCGCTTCCTGTTATCCGCGTGGAATAACCGGCTGCACAGATACTGGAATGCGTCGTGGATGTGAGAGTAGATATCCTTAAGGGGCTCCCGGGAATACCTCTCGTGCGTAGCATCCACAGTCTTATACCTGTACCCCCCGAGGAACCCGTCCACCAGTTTCCGGCACCTTGTCCCGTCTATCCTCAATCCCGGCGTACCGTCAACGAGCCTGTTCATTACCGATACAACCGCATCGTGCCTCGCCTGGAATTTCTCTTCTCCGGGATAAAGAACTATACCGAGCTCGTAGAGTCTCATGGCCGGACTCGCCATATCCGTCTGTGAAATATCGAACGCCACAGGATCCGTGAAATCTCTGATATATGGCACGCCTGGGAACATTATATTGCACTGCTCGCTTACGTATTCGCCAAATCTCATTACCCCGGGATCGTTCATCGTGAACTCTGCGAGCACTATCAGTATTCCCCGTGAGTCCAGCTGCGCCACGGCGCAAGCCTTATTTACCGCGGTCGGCCCGATATCCCATCCTCTCAAGAGAGGGACGGCGGTGCTGTATTCGAGTTGCTGCATAGACACATAGGTTTCATATTTAAAGTTCTTGTATACCGGCTCTCCCGAGGGCGGCATGAATCCGGGATAGCCGTAGAGGAATGTATTGCGCCAGTAATCATCCGAGGTTTCGAGGGCTTCTATGATTTCCGGAGCAACGTTCCTCCTGTTCTCATACGTCGAGCCGCCGAATACCGTATGCTGGTCGGCGTCGGCCAGTGTATCTCCCCTGCCGTTCAGTTTCTTATACCAGCGGTTATGCTGCCACGAGCCTTCAGACGCCGGGTTCCCTCCGGCAATCAGCTTTCTAAGGTTGGCGTCCTTCACCCGGCCCCACCTGCCGACCCGGCTTCTTAGCGACAGGAATACGAGCTCATGTATATTCGCTATCTCGTCCGCTACGATACAGTCAACTTCGAGGGACCGAATATTCCTCACCACGTCCATAACGTCCCCGTTCTCGTTTTGGGCCGCCATGTAGAGCAGTTCCGATTCCTTGTTGCCGACCTTTAGTATCACCTTCTTGTTGCTCACGTGGTGAATGAAGTGCTTATTCTCTTCCCAGCCGAAGTGAGCGAAGATTTTCCAGAGGGTAGGGAGGGAGGCTGAAGTCAGCTGCGCGTATGTTTCCCTCATAAAGAGGGTACGAGTACCGGGGTACTGCAGACACACCCGGATCAGGAACAGCCAGAAGATAAGCGACTTCCCCGTGCCTTCCCCGGAGATAAGGGCCGGGTATTTCTCCTTCGCATGCCAGAGTCGCCACTGCCGGGGGGTGAACAGGTATCCCTTGAACTGGGTGCATTTCTCGAAGTCCGTCTTGTTCCCGACCCCGAAAGCCCACCCGCACGTCATGGCGAGCTTCTGATCCTCAAGGTCGAGGTCCTCGAACTTCAAGTCGAAGATATACTCAACGGTGATGTCTCTATCATACATCTCGTCGCGTATAACCCGGCCCCGATACTTGTCCATGATATACCCCTCATGGGTTTCTACATCGTAGAACTCGCGGCTATTCGTGGGCAATGGACGATTTTTGTCAGTCAATGTACAAATATTGTACCAATGTTGTCAAAAATTGTCCATCAAGAAGGGGAAGGCGGGAGCTAAAAGGGCATTTGCCCTTCTCGCGCATTTACAGCCACGCTACGGGGATTTTGTAGAAAACCCTGCCTTGGGTATAGGCGCGTCCGGGAAATCACAATACGAGCTATCCCTGCAAGCCAAATTCAGGGCAGGGGAGGGGGAACACAGGGTTATGTAAACTTTGGGGTGAAATTAATAAAAGGAGGGGGAGCCCCTTCGGGTTTTCTTGACGCCCCTCTCTCGCAAGAATTCATACCTGGTCTGCTTTCTGGCGTTGTCGATTATTTCTTCTATCTGCTTCTTTTTAATCTCGTCGGGCATATTCGCGTAGAAAGGCTTGTTGATAAACTCCGTCACCCCGCTATGCGCCAGTTGCCCGGCTTCCTTGACATAGGAGACATATTCCTCACGGGTAAGCTCGATCCCCTGTATCTCCCGCCTTGGGCTTCCGAGCCCCTTAAAAGACTCATCGGGGAAAACTTGCGTCAGCCTGTATACTTCCTTCGTCGCCGGGTCTTCGGACATCTCTCTTATTCTAAATATGTTCGTCATGGTGTCCACAGCCCGACCAACTCCCCCGATGTCTACTCCTGCGGCCTCGGCCATCCGCTGAATCACCCCGGCTTCCGTCACAACCTCCCGTCCCCATATATCCATTACAGGCTCCAGGTCGCCCCTCAGTCCGGGGGTATTGTTTTTCAGGGCGTCCTCCATAGACAGGGTACGCCTAACGGTAGGATCAATACCGGTAGCTACTCCCCTCATGAGAGACGAGAAGGGAACAAAAGAAGCGGCGGTTCTGTAAAGCCCTCCCGCCCCGCGTTCATAATCCCCGGTCATGAGGCTAAGGAATGTATCGAGTCCCATGCCGAAGGATTTTTCCGTGAGGTTTCTCCCGAGGGAGGTTCCCAAATTGAGAGCCATATCCTCGGATATTATCGGAATACCGGCGTCTATTGCGTCGAATGTATCGGCCATCACCCCGAGTATCGTTGATACAGGCTCGAAGTTCTGGAAGGAGATGGAAGTGTCCCCTATCTTTATCGCATACCTCTGTCTACCGGAAGACAGGAAGGCTTTCTCGTCGCCCGTCCCTCTCGTCGGTCCATAGCCGTTTATCATCCCTTGTTTGTGAGCCAGATAAACCCCGGCGGCTATCATAGTTCCCATTGCCGTCTTGGCCATCTCCTCCGTCCAGTCAACAGGGAGTCCCTGACTTTTCCGGTTAAGAATAGAGAGGATATTCACCCCCGGCATTCTCTCCACTCCGAATTCCATGATATTAAGCGGCGTCCTGACGAATGGCATGAAGTATTTCAGTCCGGGTATGTTATCCCGCGCCTGAATTGCCGTTCGCCCGATCCTTCCCGCCGGAGTCTGGAACGTGCGGAGAAGAGCTTCATCCCTTGCCGACCGCATGAGCGCATCCGTCGGCTTATAGCGAAGCTCGTTATAGAGATCGAGCATTTGTTCCGGCGTCCACTTGTTGGCGGCCGCCACCTTTCTTGCCTCCCTGTATGCACGTGCGTTAAGCTCCATTCTGTATGCGACGGCCTTAAAGAAATCGTCCGTCGCCATGAGTGCCCGAGAGGAAATACGAATAATCCGCCCCTTTGTTCCGCGAATTGCTCCGCCTATTCTCTGTGCGGGCAGGTCCGACATTATCCCGGCCTCGAGTCCGAACTGCGGCACTTCCGTCCTGAAAGATTTCCATCCGGCGTTAAGTCCTTCCCTCGTTCCCTCTATCAACCCATACGCGGTTTTAAACGATTCCGAGAAATACCTCTGTCTCTGCCGTCCGGTGGCAAGAGCCCGAGCCGCGTCTATCCCTGCGGCCAGCGGACGTTCCCCTTCCCGCATGAGGATAGTTCCCACGTTGCCCACAATATTCCTTCCCTGCGTAACAATTCCCGAGAGGATGCTGTTATAGAATACTTCGTCTATCTTGTCCCGGGTCGTAGCATGAACCAGATCACGAAGGAATATCTGCCGCGCCGTCGGATCGAATATATCTATCTGACTCATCCGCTTTGCTATATCGTCGAGGTTTCCGTCTTTTCCTATTACCTTGTTTACTTCCCGGAGAAATCTTTGCTCCATTCCCATTTCGCCCGTCGCCTTGATTCTCCGCGAACCGAGTGCGCGTCCGAATTCAGAGCTTACCCCGCCAACCTTCCGGAGCAGCCGAAGGTCCGTCAGGAGGGCGGCCCTGAAAGCCTCCCTGTCCCCCGCTCCGGCCTCTATCTGCCGGGCAAGATTCATCGTCTCCGTCTCCATATGATTCTTGAGAACATTCTCGGCAGCAATAACTTCCGAGGCTATCTGTCGTATATCCCCCTCGGGGGTGCCGCCTCTCGCCGGGTTATAGTCGGCAAGATATTTGTCTATAGTCCCGGTTCCGAACCGTCGGGCTCTTTCTTTTAGCACATCGAAAGCAACCGTCTCATTCGGGATATGAAACTCCGGCGATTCCCTGACGGTGTTGTCTATAAGATTCGAAAGACCGTCATCGTCTAGTCGGGAGATATTTATATTTTTGAGGGTTCTGTGTGCCGGGCCCCGCGTGAGATCGGAAACGACGGCCTGCTCGTTAAAACTCTCGGGGAGCATCCGTTCGTTCGTCGCAACACGCCTGATCGCGTTCAGCGATTCGTCGTATATGTTCTTCAGATGAGGTCTGATGCCTTCTCCGAAGTCGTCCACCATACGGGCGCTCCACTCCGCGAACTCGCGTATTCCTCCTTCGAGGTAGTACCCTCCGACCTTTACAAGGTTGCCTATGTCCTCGGGGTCTATGCCGGTGCGGAGTTTCTTCGCGTTCTTTTTGAGGGCGGAGGATGCCTGCTGATAAGACTCGTATGTAAAAAGCCGGTTCTTGAGCCCAAAACCCGACTGGAACTCTCTTAGCCCCAGGTCCTGTGTTGCCTGTGCCACGCCCGGTACAGCTTCCCCGAGATACCCCCTCGCCAATTCCTCAGGTCCCGGTGCATCCGGTTTCATGAATCCCTGCTGCTTATACTGTGCAGCCAGAGTCTCAGGGGTTTGGAAACCGGTTTCTATTATGGGTTGCTGTGGCGCGTAGGGAGGTACATAATGCATCTGCTCCGTTCTCATGTGGGGCTTGGCAACCGCTGCGTTCGGGTCTATCGGCGGGAATACCTCTCCCCCGGCACGGGGGGCCATCGTACCCGCGTCCGCCATAGTCTGCGCCGCTGGAGGCGCTTGCACCCCGCGAGGGGCCTTTCCCATCCGCATGTAAGCGTTCCCGGCGCCAACCGGACTTGTAAACTCCATCTTCTCCGCGGCTGTGCGGCGCCTAAGTGGAGCCCCTGGAGGTTCATCTATCTGGCGGAAATATTCTGCGAAATATCTTGCCCCTTCCGGTTCCTGGGCGGCATTCATAATTATATTATCCGCTACATCACCCCGGGTGGTTCCTGTTATCTCCGCTACTTCGCCCAAAACTTTATTCACCTGACTTGGGCTTGTATCAAAGAATCCGGAAATCTTTTTTATTACCTTCCCAAGTGGCGCACGAGACACGGGCTTGGCAAGCGGACCCAACACAGCACCTGCTGTCCCCGCAATGGCGGCCTCTCCTTTAGTCGGCATACGCCCTTCAGCCATAAGCCTGTCCAACGTCTCTACTCCTATATTTATCCCACCCCCGGTCACCGCGGCGGTCGCAGTAGCGGTAAGTCCAGTCCCAAACCCCGCCGCGGCAGGCGCAAGAGCCATCAGGTACATACGGGGAACAGAAGTAAAGGGCTTTATTCCGGCGGCGATTGCCTGGCTCTTTGGTATTTCTCCGCTTTCTACTTGCCGCTTAGTCTCCGCGCCCGCTCTTCTGAACATTTCCATGTCCTGTAGAGACATGCTAGGCGGTGGCGCTCCAGCTGGAAGAATGGATGGATACCGGGGTTCGGTCCCCATATCCGCCCGTACCGATTCCGCAGCCTGATTCTGGATACCTTCAAAAACATTCCTGGGATTCGGAAAGGGTAAGCTGGTATTCGGAGGGTAAACTTCTGCCGCTGTAGATAAATTAAATTGTGCCGGGAGCTCACCAACTGGCCCAGGAGTAGAGGCAGGCCGCGACTGTCCTCCCGTTTCGGCAAGGAGAGCGTCAAGTCCTTTTGACTTAGGCGCACTCGTCTCCCGAAGCAGGGCGTCAAGCCCTCCTTTCTTCTTTTCTTTATCCTCTGTCTCGTTTAAGAGATCGTCCAAAGCGCCCATTGTTTAGTATCCGTATTCTGCTGGATTAATCCCATCCTCTATAAGAGCCTGCCTGATCCTTCCGGCTTCAACTCCCTTCTGCCTGAGTACCTGTATCTTGTTTTCCGTAACCGGGTCCCTGCCTGTTTGCACTTCGGCTGCTCTCTGCACGGGGGCGGGGGCTGCGGGGGGAGGGGCGGACAGAACCTGATTCGCTGCTCGATCTGCACCCTGTATCACATCTTCGGTAGCCTTCTGCTGCTCCACAAACTCCTTCTTCTCCCGTGCCTTCGCTTCGTTGATGATAGACAAAGGCTGCCGGTTCTTACTCTTCGCCGCTATGTCTTCGGCTATCTGCATAACCCGTAACCCCCGGTCTGTAATCTGGGGAGTCGGTTTATCGTTCCAACTTTGCGGTTCCGGGGTGGAAGCATACAACCCCGATTTGTCCCGCATAATTTCCTTTTCCGCCCGGTTCAGGAATTCTCCAGGGACGTTAAACGATCCCCCGTCTCCACCTCCTCCCCCTCCCTGCATTTGCTTGTACGTCGGGGATTGCTTGAGTCTCAGCGAACGCTGGAAGGCTGCATCCCGGAAAGGTTCTTTGGCCTGCTCGGTTCCTGTCGTCGAAGCAGCTTCCCGCTCCCCAAGATTCTGCAATATCCTGTCTCTCGGGAGAAGGGAAGGGTTGCGGAATGTAGGTTCCAGCTCGTCCAGGCCGAGGAGGTTCTGGTCTACCTTCTCCCTGGTAGCGCCCAATATTGCTTTCTGAATTTCCTGCTGTAATTCCTGCCTGTTTTTTGTCGCCAGTATGGCCGGATTATTTTTCACGACTTCCATGAAAAGATCACGAGCCATTTGTCCGTATACCGGATGCTTGAGAAGGTCCATAGACGGAGGGGTTATATCTCCCCCCCGGCGGATAATGTCCTGCGCTCCCCCGCCTGCCGGGTCTATCGGGACCGCCCCGGATTCGATTCCTGCCGTAATGGAATCAACCCCGGGCAGTATTCCTACCCCACGGGTAGCCGGTTCTACCACGCCCTGCTGGAAGTTTTGCTGATTCTGCAATTCGCCGTAGTAGTTCCTGAACCGCTCTTCATCCTCACGGTCACGCCGTCTCTGTAACCAGCCAGTCAATATTCCCATTCCACTATCCCCCCATGCGTTTTAGCAAGTCCTGATAAGCGAAAGCGGTCAGGGGATCGTTCAGGTCCATATTGTCCAGAACCGCGCCCTGACCATTTAACTGTGGGTTCTGTGGCATTCCCTGTCCTTGTCCTTGCTGCATTAATAGCCTCCTACGCCTTTCTTCCTCGGTCATTCTCTGCTGATTTATTCCATCGAATATAGCCATGTTTATTCTCCTTTATCTAACGTGGATTACACCTTGTATATCCCGCTGTCGTGTAACAATTATAAGAAGGGGGGCGCGTTCCATCCGCTGCGTATCCACTCGGATTACACCTGCTATAACCTCCTTCATATGAATAACAATTATAAGAAGGAGGAGGCCCCGGATCGTAATTATCGGAAGGCCCCGAACCGCCACCCCTAGACGATCCCCTACGGGTAAACTCATAACACTCCGGACATACCACCGCGCAGCCCGATAGAAATAAAAGTCCGAAACAAATAATCACTTTACTCATGTCAACCCTCCCTCATTATCTTGTATAAAAATATTCCTACAAACAGAAATATTATCAAGAATCCCAATACATCGTAACCCCTCTTTATAAGGAGTAGGACAAATGGCAATGCGCCAATGATTGCCGCATAAATCATCTTTTCTTCCATCCCTCATATATACCTGTTCCAACTAACGCGACATACACAATAAACATCTTTCCTGCATGGGTAATCCTTTCCAGCCTCCCCCTCCCTATGCATGTATCATCAAACCCCCATTCAGCCTCATAACAGCCGTCACTAGTCCAAGCAAAAAATGTTAAAATCATTACAATTATAAACCCCCATAAAAGACACCCCCACCATGAAGATTTTTCTTTCTCCGCTATATACTTGGCACATGTATGTAGAAAAATCGCCGCTCCAAGCAATACCAGATAAAAAATCCCGTCCCCAACTCCATTAGTAAAATAATGAAAAAATTCTCCCATTATTTATCTCCCTGTCCAGAATATAAGACAAGGTCGCTTACCTGTCAATGTTTCTCTATAGAATACCAGGGAACGCATTATCTCCCTTCCCAAAGAGGAATTGATTAGGGTCTATCGCTCCCAACACACCATTGCTCTGCCTCGTATTACTTATCGTCCCCGGGGCCGTCTGTCCTGCAAGGAGATTGAGAGGCATCGTCAATACTCCAAGCTGCCTGTCGGTCGCCGCATTATAATCGCCCATTCCCATATTCAGGAGGTTCATCATATTGGCCTGACCCTGAAGGGCAAGCTGCGTCTGCGTGTCGAGTCCGGCTATTCCAAGCCGCGTCTGGGAGTCCAGCGCACCCAGCGCTAAACTGGTTGCCGATTGTATCTGTGCCTGCGCCAGCGCCGTCGCCTGCTGTGAAGCGATAGCGGCCATCTGCGTGGCCCTCGCCGAGTCGATTCCTTTCTCTTCCAGAGCGGCCTGGACAATTGCCTGGGCATTGTTAGAGTTATTTATGATATCTTGCATCGCCAGGTCCCCGAGATACCGTGTGCTCTCAAGGCTTCTCGTCGCGTCCAGAACGGCAAGGTCGTTCAGAACCCCCTCCGTCACTCTCTCCCGGTTGAGCATGATAGTACTGCCCGATAGCAAGCCGCCCGCCATGTCGTTGGCAAAGGCTATCTCCAATGCCTCATCCAGATTTGCCATCTGCTGATTCCTGAATGCCAGGGACTCCGCATTCACCCGCGCGTTTATCTCATCCACGATAGGTCCGCCGCTCATGGCGTCGAAAGGGGAGGGCGTATTCTCCAGATAGTCGAGGGCGGTATTCACCCGGTCCTGCCCTATGAGAGTCGGGAAATTCCCGCCCCCGAATCCCCCCATCCCCATACCTCCGCTCATGCCTGCACCGAAGCCGTTCGCCGGCAGTCCCATAGCTTCAAGGTCCACACGTATATCCGGCATCTGTATGTTCGGTTGGGCGAATACATTATTCATGGCCTGTTGCGCCACGGGATTGGCGTTCGTGAATACTCCGTTTGCATCCCTGCCGAAACCCCCGAAGTAGCTCTGCCCGGCGAGTCCTTTAAGCTCCCCGAAGTCAGGAAGTATTCCTACTCCCTGCCCGGCATAATCGAACATACCGGCCCCTTCGGTCGCCTTGCTGTCTCCCATGTTTACCGGGCCCAATGCCCAGCCTGTAAGGACACCCGAGTTATATCTTTGCTCCGGAGCGGGCTTTGTCTGTGATTTGCTCCCGCCAAATAGGTCACCCATTATCGTCTACCTCGCTTCCTTTATTTTTAAACATGGGATTCCGCTCCCTGAAATCGGCAGCGGTTCCCCGGAAAATCATGTTCGTGCTCTGTGCCTCAAATCCAAGTTTCTTTCTACTGTCGAAAAGCTTTCTGTTGGGCACCTTGATCTTCACATACTTGCAACCACATCTGTTCATCACATCCAGAGTATTGGACAGAAGCATTCTGTGTATTCTCGCTCCCGCCATCGTATCCCGTATTTCAGGAGCAACATAATCGTGTTCCACTTCAAGATATGGATCATTCCTGTAAACGTCATGAGTAATCCTGAACCACATATATCCCTGCGGTTTTCCGGCATCATCCACGCACCCTATAAAAATGGAATAGGGATTCGCCCCCAAGTCCTGCAGAATGGCCCGCATAAGATTCGCGTGATCAAGGTCAGTAAAATCGGCCCGCAGGATACGGCAGTAATCCTTTATGCACTCCGCAAAAGCCCATACCTCGTGCGGCAGAACCTGCCCGTACCTATACTTCGGAACTGCAACCGGTTCGAGCTTTGTTACTTCTTTCCCGCCATCCGTGTATATGTACCCCTCGGAGACGTAGCTATCCTCAGTCACAGTCGCCAGTTCTACAGCTGCTTCCGTTCGCATATTCACCTTCGGTTCTCCCTGGCTGTGGGCCTGCCTTCTTTTCCTCTGTCTGTTCCTTCCCATTTGCGCTCCCCTGGGATGTTCTCAAATCCATAATCTGCGCCTGCATAATCTCTATCGCCCCCTGGGCCTTCAAAACGATCTGCTCCATCTGGGCGATTCTGTCTTTCAAATACTCCTCGTTAATTGAGAGTTTTCCTGTCTGTTGCATCGTTTTCTCCTCGCGGTTCCCGCCTCGGCACGTCCGGGTCAGGCAAATGTCCATACGACACCTTCCCGGCGAACGTCGCGTTCCCCGCTCTATCTATAAATAGAATTGGTTTCCAAAAATCATTCATTAAAACCCATCCGTCTTCCGGTTTCATCCACGACCAAACGTGATTCGCTTCCGTCATTCTGTACCCGTTCTCATAGCAGTAATCCGCGCCGTTCACCAGTACGCTCCATATATTTGCCAGCCGGGTGCCGGACTGTCCTATACTTCTCGAATTGTGCCCGTCCAGCAGGATGCTCGACGCGAGCCTTGCGGTCACAACCATGTTCTGCGTAGTGTTCAGCCCGAGCGTAATAGTCGGGGCGGCGATCCTCGCCTGCGTCGCTCCCTGAAGCGCCAGGAGCGCAGCGCTCTGAACCGATAGAACTGCCCCTCCGGAGCTCTGAAGGGTAAATATATTCGTTGTTGCGTTATACATCGCGTTCGCTCTTTCTGCGTTCCCGCTTGTTCTCCAGCTTATAAAATTGTTGTCCCCCGCGGCGGACGCCCGCATGATAATATCCCCGCCGCTCTGAAACACACATGCCCCCGAGCTTGTAACCTGTATCGCCGGGCTCCCGTCCACTATAAGCGTGCCCGCCGTGATCTTCCCGGCGGATAGATTCGCAATCTTGGAATCCGCAACAGAACCGTCCGTCAGCTTCGACCCGTTCATCCCGATTATCTTCGAATCGCTGATAGTCGCGTTCGTGATAACCGCTCCGTTAATGAAGGTGGTGGAGGCCGACTGAAATACCACCGCACCGCTCGCATCCCGCACTTTGATTCCGTAATCGCTGCCGCTCCCAAATGCCCCTATCTCCACCCGCACTACAGGGGGATTCTGGTCGTCCTCGATCCTCATCTGCGACAACACTCCATCCAACACAAAATTGTCGGACCCGAGGAAAAGCTGATTCGTCGTAATCGTACCGGCCCCGATCTTCCCGGCCTCGAGGCTCTCTACACGGAAGCTCCGGACGAGGTATCCTGAATGGAGGATGTTATAGAGTGAATCATTGAAGTTCGCCATCCCCGCCGTCCATCTTTGAATCTCTTTCAGAGACGCGGCGGCGTCCTCAAGCGTTAGTATCTCTCTTCGCGCCGGAGTCCTTGGCTGAACCAGGGTCTCCATGGTATCTACTACACTCACCGGTTCGTCCCCCTCGTCTCAACGTATGTCGTAACCTGTGCTCCCCGGAAGTCCTCATCCCCTTCGTTCTTTATCACCTTTACCGTCAAATACTGCCCGGAAGCGTGTACGTCCGCCTTGTTCCTCCCCTTGTTTCCCTCGACGAACTGCTCTACAGGTGTATATGTCGGGGCCTTCTTGATATTGTTCACGTAGCCGACCTGAACCCCCGGATTATCCCCCGAGGAATCGAGCTCCACCTTTAGCATCGTCTTTTCCACTGTCTGAAGATTCGTTTTAGCCTGCCTGCTGAGGTCGCCGTAATCGTAGAGTTTTGTCCTGAAATGAGCCGGTATCTCTATTCCGTCATCTGTAAGCCCATCCATGAATTTGTACACCTTCCCGAGCCCTCCGGCCGTTGGCGTAATCCTGTCGAAGAACTCGTTAAAGTTCATGAAGGAATATATGGCGAACAGGAACTCGTGATGCGTCCATGTTCCATCTTTGTAGTTCCAGCACCAGGCGGTCTTGCATTCCTGCTCGTCCCCGGCGGGGTAGGCTATCCAAACCTCAAACCTTCCCGGAAACGCCTTGGTGAAGATACGCTCCCGCCTCTCCCAGTTTAGCTCCTTGAAGAACTCCCGCTTGATCCTGTTCCCTGGAGGCGGGTCTATAAAATTCAGCCCGTCAAACACATGGATATTGTCCTGAGACACGACGAGGTGGAGGTCGCCGAACGGTGCAACCCCCTTTCTCGATATAGCGCCCCTGTCGGCAATCCTCATCCTCGCTACGAAGTAATTCGGGTCGCCCTGATACTGAAGCTGGTATATCGCCCCGAACTTATACGCTATAAGCACCTCCTTCAGGGGGTGCATACACATAACCTTCGAATTCGTCTCGTCTTCTATAAGATTTACAAACCCCGCCGTGGTCGTATTCCACGTAGTCGGGTTTCCGGCCGTGCTCCACCGCACCCTGTACGGAAACAGGTTCGAGTTTTCGGTCACGTCCCCGAGAAGAAGGTGCCCCCTGAACCCCGCTATGCACTTACCCCTGAGCGTCGTAAATCCCGTAGTCGTCAGATTCGCCCAGTTTCCTGAGCCGGTCCAAACCTTTATCGGGTCCCTGCCGTTCGTGATATAAAGATTCTCCGTCGAAAGACCGCCCACCGTAGCTATGGAGATTATGTCCATGCTGTTTCCGGTAAATAACAAAGCCCCCGTCCTGTTCGTCCAGGTGGAGGGTTTGATAAACTCCGTGGCTCTCGCTATATCTACAAACAGCACGTGCAGGTTTCCGCTCGCGTCCCCATACTCCACGCCGGCCATGACGGGGCTGGCGTCATTCGGATACCCCGCCGCCACCTGCGTCATACCGGGACGCCAGATTATGTCCCCGTCCTCTATAAGCGTGTTCAGCATATCAGGGCTGTAGACATGCTGGAGCAGATTCTCCGATACCTCGAAGTTCTGACCGCCTATCGGGAGCGGTAATGTAAGCTGCAAGCGTTCATCCATGGTTAATCCACGTCCTGCCACGTCGGGGTAGTCGCCGCATCCACCGCGTCCCACTCAAAAGCCGTTAAGTTCGCAAGTCCGTCAAAGCTCAAAGAAGCTCCCCCCTCGAATATCGCCTCCTGTCCTAACTGCGCCTGTCCGTCGAATGAGATGGACTGCGCCGCCTGCATCTTTAATATCGCGTTTACGGTTGCGATAGAACCGTCGAAGGACAGAAGCCCTTGTCCTTCAAAAGTGATGGACGCGATATCGAGAGCGGCCTCTCCGTCGAAGGAAACCGTCTCTCCGCCGGCAAGCGCGGCTGACTGCTTTAACGCTGCGCTCCCGTCAAAGGAAACTTCCTCGGCTCCGGTCATAAGCCAGTGATTCCTGATTGTATCGGCGGTTCCGTCGAAGCTCACGGTTTCCGCCCCGGTCATTCTCCATTCGTTCAGCACCGTATCGGCGGTACCATCCATGTTTACCGTCGCGTCTCCCGTGAATGCCGCCGACTGCTTTAACGCCGCGGTACCATCGAAACTCACAGTCTGCGAGCCTTCGAACTCGTGGGTTTCTCCGGCAGTAACCGGAGCCTGTATTGTGTACGGCCCGGAGAGATAGATTATCGGCGGGTGCGCGACAACGGTTGACCCGTTGTTCGTCACGGCTATTCCCGCTTGCAGTTCGACGTAATCCCTTATTGCGGGGACGTAAACTGCCCGCCCGGGGAAGAAAGGCGGAGAAAACCCGGCGTAATGCGCAGCCCTCTCATCTGGAGTAAATGCCCTGTTCCGCTGTGTATACTCCGCGATCCACCCGTTAAAGGGTCTTGCCGAGTCGGAGCGGTTCCCGAGCCAGAGCGCTGCGCTCGTGTTTATCGCCGTTGTAAGCTGGGCGTTTGATGTTCCGGCCAGGGCCGCGTTAAAGTAAAGGCGTACAAAACCGTCCGATTCCCTTTGTAGAATGAAATCTACCGGCGTTCCCGCGTTGAGCGGGTTCGCCGTGATAGGAAAGCTCAGCGTGGAATCGGACGCATCGACGATATTGACGTAGAACTCGTTCGCGAAAGCGCCCGAGCCCATCGTTATCTCGATAGAGTTCGCGGTAGTAGGGAAATTCGAGCGGTAAACGAGTCTTGAGGATGTGGCTCTGCTGGTCTCCTGGGCGCGGAAGGCGATAGCCCACTCGCCGTTCGGCAGATCAAGAGCGGCATGATCGGCAAGCGTTACGCTCTGCGTTCCCGTGCCAAAATAAAAAGCCATAAATGCTCCTTAAACCGGCGTCTCTCTTAGAACCACAAAATGAAGCTCCGCGTCTCCCGTTGCCGTATCGCTCGACGCGTCGCGCGTGATCCTGATCCTGAACATTTCCCCGGCCGCCACGCTGTCCATCTGCGAGCCGTTCGTGAACGCTATCGTGACGACGTCCACATTCCCGCTCGTCCCCGGCACGGTCGTGTTATCGACGCTCTGCACCGAGGCGAAGGAATCGGAATCCACGTCCTGTTGCTGGTCTCCGATGCGCTCGAACGCGACGTCCCAGTCTATGTCTCCGCTCGTCGCGCTCGTCATCGAGTAGCCGATATAAACGGTTACCCCTCCGCCCCCATAATGCCAGGGCATGAAGCCTGTGAACATCGCCGATTCGTTCGTGCCAGCATCGAAGTCGAGTACCGGATGCAGATTCCTCAAATCCGGCGTTGCGAAATTCGATGCGGGCGGCTCGTATTGATGCGCCGTAAAAACCGCGAGTATGTCTCCCGCTGCCATGTCTGCCTCCTACCTCGTGCAGGTGTTGTTCGAATAAATATTGCTCCACGTCCCGTAGTGGTTATTCCCGCATCCGCCGCCAGCGTTTCCGAGGGTTGAAACTTTACAAATATTGGCTTCCACCCTGTTTCCGGAGCTCTGGTAGAAGGAAAAACAAAAATGCTCCGGGTCGTTCGTCGGCGGATAGTCATATGTATTCACCCGATTGTCTTTGATTAATATATTTCGGACGTTCACCCAAAAAATCATACCGAGACTCGTATTCCAAATATCGTTATTCGAAATAAGGCCGCCGTCTATCTTGCCGCGCGATCCGCATATTTCCGTATTGCCCTGGATAGCTCTACCCCCGAGATCATGAAGCTTGTTCGCTATCACATAAATATTCGTTACGCCCCTACAATTAAAATCTGAAAAATAGATACCGTGGGCCTGTTTCGCACTGACGCCGGGGTAAAGTACGTCGTCGCTCTGATAGCCCGCCCAGGATACATCATTCCCTTGCACAGTCACATTATTTACCGGGGCCGTGTCCGTAGAAATTATCACGTTGCCGAATTTGTTGTGATGAATATTGTTATTCCGAATAACGACATTCGAAGCGTAACTCTTGATACCTTCGTAACCGAATCGGATTTCAAAACCCTCCACAATTACGGGCTTCGTTATAGTTCCAGACGCCGAAGCATATATCCATATTTTCCCCTGGTCTGTTTGTCCCGGTTCGATTATCGGCTTTGCACCGGGCGCAGGCATAAGGCGCACGGGCTTACTGATTTTCAGCGGGCCGCGCCATGTACCATCGCCAACGCATATCGTAGCATTAGCCTGAGCCGCATTCAGCGCAGTCTGCATAGCGCCCATTGTGACCGTAGAGCCGCCGTCAGGGCACGTTAGGGGTGTCAGAGTAGGAACGGGTGTCGGCACGGGCGTAGGCTTTGCCGTCGGAGCCGGGGTCGGAGCAGCAGTCGGTTTAGGTATAGGAACCGGCGTCGGACATGCCGGGCACTGCGGGCAGGGAGGAGGAGTGGGACAGCTCCTGCACCTTATCACCGCCTCCGCGCCGGGCTCGATCACTGTCTGTCCCCACGCAGGCAAACTTGCCGCTATAATAATAAGGAGCAGGAATAATCCCCAAAACACTAAACCATCCAGATATATCTTCATTTCTTCACCGTCCATATTTGATTTGTAGCTACATCCACTTCCTGCCATCCTATGGCTGAGAGACTCGCCGATCCGTCGAACATCAGGGCGGCTTGTGCCGCGAACCCTTGTATAACCCCGAGCTGAGCGAGCCCGTTCATCTCCACATCCGCGAAACCCTCGAACAGCGCCTCCTGATTCAATACAGCGGTCCCGTCGAAACTCACTTCCCCTTCTCCTGTCATCAGAATTGCTCCCCCGGAAAGGTCGGCGAGTCCGTCGAAAGAAACTTCCTCCGCTCCCTCGAATACCGCATTCTGCGTTGTCTGGGCTACTCCGTCGAAGGAGATTGTCTCTCCGCCTGTGAAGACGATATCGGAGACAACATCCATCGCCGCTTCTCCGTCGAAGGAGACTTCGGCGGTGCCTTCAAACGCAACTACCGGGTCTGCGGGGCGAATTGCTATCGTATGGGCATGCCAACCGCCCGTAGTGGACTTTGTAAATACACCCGGATCCTCCGAGGCAGCCGCCAGCTCCCTATGCGCAGTTGCCATCCGCGCACCCAACGGGCCGCTAGATACACCACCAACATAACTACCTGGATAAGACGACAATGTGGCCGTGTTAAACCAACTCGCCCTAACAATCCAGAGCGTATCCTCGGCACCCCAATTTGAGGGGTTCAAAGAAGGGGGGTCGGGTGTGGCTGAATTATCATTTATCTGAGCAAATTCCACATCGTTCAGGAGCGTCCCGGAATCGTACCAACCGGTAATCCTGTAAACCTGTGTCCCCATATTGGTCGCAGAAGCAGTACCTACGGAAATCGTCCCCCCGCCTTCGGTTCCCACTGCGTTCTTCAAAAACATTGGGACGGTTGGATGGTCATATAAAACAGTCCAACCCGACGGATAACTGTTTATATTCCCCTGATTATTGGTCACAAGGGCTATCAGCAAATCCCCCGCATTAACGGTTGCGGGCATATCTATGTTATGCACCGTCGCCGAGGACGTTGTTGTTGGCGTTACACTTTGTACCTGCGGGAAAGCCAAAACGCCCTCCTTAGGCTGCCGTAATTGTCAAAGAACCTGCCGGGACTTTATACACGTCCCCGTTGGCGACGACGTTCGAATCGTTCCATGCCCCGAATATAAGAAGATTCCCGGAAGTGCTCGCATCCCTGATTCCCCAGTGTGTAATCGTATTCGGGCCGGAGCTTGCGGTTCCAAAGGATTCCTCGTCCGTATTCTGGGTTACTCCCGAGCTCGGCGCGTCGAAGGCAATGGCCTGTCTCGCATAATCCCCGAGCGTAGCTTCGCTTCCGGAGTCCGCCGCCGTCGGGTTACTCGTATAGAGCGCAAGGTAAACAGTAGCAGCCGGGGAATAGGCAGCCGTGGCAAGCGCGTGGTCTATAATCTTGGGTATGAGATAATTAGAGAATCCCCCGCCCGCCGTAACCGTAATCGCCTCGTCGCCGATAATCGGAGTCGCCCCGATACTAAGCGCGCGCTGCGAGGAGAGAGCCTTCCACCAGATCATGTTCCCGTTCGACTCCGCATCCCAAAGACTCACATGCGTAACCGTAAGACCGGAGTCCTCCACTTCGTCGAAATCGACCTGCCCGTCGTTCGTGGCTCCACTCGTAGTCGCCGCATTGAACGTAATAGCCTTCCTTACATACCACCCGGCGCTTACCTCGTTCGCCCCGGTATCTCCCGGGCTCGACGTGTGAAGCGCGATATAAGTCGCCGACCTCGACCAGGCTGTATTCCTGAGCACGAGGCTCAATACTTTATTTTCAGCATCATCGCTTAACTGTGAGATTTTCCTGTACCTCCTTGCTTAATTTCCTTCCCGCATAAAAACAACCACGACTGCAATACTTCCCCCGACCACGCTTTACATTGCTGGCCTTCGCAATAAACTCCTTATCGCATACTAAACACGTTCGTTGTAATTCGGGATTTTTTATATCTGCGAAAAAACAAGTCTTTGAACAATAAGACTGGTTCCGCATTTTTTGTGACTCCGCTATTGGGGCAATAAATTCTTTCTGGCAGTGCTTACAAGCACGATAGACACCCCGATTGCGTCTGCCTTGCGAATCCAAAAAGAAAACCTCCCCAGCCTGTATCCCAACTGTTCTCTTGCTATTGCAGTTATTGCAAGATGGGACCAAATTCTCGGGGCTGTTATTTGTAGGATTGCCATCCAAATGATCGGCAATTAAGGAAACTGAAGAGACATTCGCCAAGGTCTGCCAAATGACATCCTTCTTGCACCAATAACACTGATGGACACCATCCCCAATCTTGTCATACAGCACGAGCCTGTGTTCCCGAACAAGCCCCCGCTTATGAGCCAACGGATGCCCGGGTTTCCAAACAAACTTGTATCGAGGATTCTTTCTCATGCCCCTGCCTCCCTAAATTACTCCGCCGAGTATTCCCCGGCGTCTGTTCGTTACGTAATCCTGCGCCCCGGTCGCCGCCCCCTGAAGATTTTGCGGCGACTGTCCGGCGCTCATCCCCTGCTGCATCCCGGCAAGCCTCTGCCCCCCGGGCTGCTGCATCCTTTGGGCCGCAAAAGACTGCATCTGCGGAATCATCCCGGCGGGCATCTGTCTCTGCATGGTTGCTCCTGCCGCAGGCGCGGGCATTCCCATCGGATTTCCGGTCATTCTCGCGGGCGCTCTCCATGCGGGCATTCCGAATCCCTGCCCCGTCATGGCGGCCCTTCGCCGTAGTTCCATGTCCGCCAATGCACGGTCCCCGCCGAATATCCCCCCGGGCCCCATCTGCATTCCGGGCGAGGGGTTTGCCCCTTGCTGTTGACTGTACCGGGGCTGCTGCGACTGCATTGCCTGTGGCATCCCTAGTTGCCCACCAAGAGGAGGAGCCTGTCCGGTAGCGGCCAGGTAATTCTCCGTAATTTGTCTGAGATATTGCCCCGTCGGATCGTACACCTGACCTATGGCCATGTCGGACATATTAGGCATGTTGTTGTAAGGCAATTTCTGTCCATTCGGTAATACCGGCATTTTTAAAACCCCCTGTATTTTCTTTTTATCGCTACATTCAAGGGCATATCCGAAAGCGTCTTTACCCTCGCAATCCTCGAATTCTTGTTCATCTTCTTCTGCGCGGGGACAAGCCCCTGAACGCCCTGCACGGGATCCCCGTACATAAACGCCTGATACATGGCCCGCGATCTGTCCGCCTTCCCCGGCTCCCCGTAATGCTCGAACAGCATCGAGCACACACCTTCTATAACGAGGTTCGGGTGATACTTCGTAAGCCAGTTCTCCTCGTCGTCCCCTTCGCCGCCTCCTTCGTCCGCGGTGAAGTCCCCGGTGTAGAAGTAGCCGTTGGCGAGCCGGAGCGTCGTCTCCTGATTCTGGACAGGCGTAACCTTAAAACTGAGTGCATCGGTTCCCCCCGTAAGCTGGTAATACTCGGGCATGTCCCCGCTCGTCGCCGGGCTCGGAAAGTCCACCACGAACACCTCGTCCTGAACCTTGACGAGATACTTGTAGGTGTCCGGGGTCACGCCCGCGAGCTTCACAAGGAACGTGAAGGGATGGTGGAGTATCAGGGTCGTCGGGAGCGTAAAGACCCCGTTATTCGCGGAGATAGTCGCTTCCTGCGATTTCTTCGTATAAGACAAAGGCTCCGTCTGCTCGACTATCCTGACCGTCTCGTTTATCCACTTGTGGATAAAACCCTTCGTCGTCGAGTCGTGCCGGTCAGCCCTGTTCTGTACCCGTGTCGTTATCTCCCCGCGCGTCAAACCGAAGCTCCTGTTCCGTCGTGAATTTCAAATTCTCCATTCCGTAATCACATACCGATTTATCCGTATCGACCATCCGGTACGACATATGTGGCATTCCGCAAAAATGACATTTCTCCCGCCCACTCTTCGGGGCGAAGTAACACAAGGGCTGCTCACCCTGCGTCCTGAAACTCCAGATAAGCTCTTCAAAGCTCATCGGAGCGCTCATGTCTCACCACCCTTTCCCCAATACTTGGCGGCCTGAAACATTCCCCTTATTTCGGAGAGAATCTTGTTCGAGTGATCGAATTGCGCCGCGACTGTCGTTCTCCATTCCTCCCGCTCTTTCGCATGCGCCTTGTGGAGATACCAGAGGGAAATCATCAGGAAAACACACATCGCCCCGAGAGCCCCGTACTGGATAAGCTCCTTTATCGCACTATCCATTCCGCGCCCTCCGTGTATTCAGATTGTGTTGGATATGAGAGACGTAACTCTCGGAAGCCCCTTTACGAGGCAGGAAGGTAATCGGAAATCCGGCTTTGCTTTCTGGTCTGTTCAGCATTGCCCCGCATTAGTGCTTAGTCCTTTTTCACTTCTACAACTCCGTCGCCCTGTCCGGGACTCTTGAAATAGCCCACAATGCCCATAACCGCGACCACGCCGCCAATTATGATTTCGATGTTGTCCATCATCCATTTCTGATCGAACGTCGGCAGGTTGAACATCCCCGCTATGACGAGATAGAGCGGGACAAGGAGCCCCGCAATCGTCATAGCTACCACCTTCACATTCGGAACATTGTTTTCAGTAACGAACTTGCTCATGCTACGTCCTCGCTCCCGCTATGCTCCCGCCCCCGGTCACGCCTACCGGCCTTACAAGGTCCGGGTCTTTCTTCTGGATTACCGGACTGGACAGCTTCTCCGCCCCGGCCACGTCCTTCTTCTTAAGCGCGGCCTCCATTTCCTCGGCCTGTTTCCGCATTGCCTCGGCGCGGGCCTTCATCTCGGCAACACGCTCTTCCTCCGTCTTCTGCCGCCAGATGAGATTCAGTCCGCCTTCCCGGGTGAAGTGCTTATGGTTCTCTATGAAATCGCAGATGAGCTTCAGCGTTTCCTCATAGCGCTTCTCCCTCTGATCGACGGGAGTCTGCCCCGAGGCTATCTCGGAATTGACGTAGCTCCGGGCACAGGCCGCAGCATCGAACACGCCCATCTGGTTTATCGGACTTACGGTCTTGAAGTGCGCCTGCAATTCCTGCCGCACCACCCGTCCGCCATTACCGTCCGAACGGGAGAATCCGTTTATAATCGTGTAACGGTGTCCCCGCTCCCTCTCATAGATAACCTTTCCTTCACTATCCGGCATAAAGCCTCCTTGTTTAAAATGAGGGAGGGCCGAAGCCCTCCCCGGTCATTGTCTTTTACGGCAGTCTATCGGCGGCAAACCTGTGAACCTTCGCGGTAACCACCGAGCTTCCGCCTGATGTAGCGCTCGTATAAACCTTGAGCCACCTGGGTATCTGGTGGCGGTCTATAGAGAAGTACCCCGTTGCGGTCAGGGCTGTTGTTATAGCCGAGCCGTGCGTATTGTCCGCCGGCTTTGTCGCCGCATTCGAGCCCCTGAGATTCACCGTCTGGGTGGAGGTAATAACCGCCGAGCAGTTAAACGAATCCCACCCCAGCGTATCCATCCACTCCCCGTCGTCGTCCCCATCCTCACCGTCGTAAAGGGTTCTCTGGTCCTCGACCACGGTGCCGCGTCCGGTTTCATAAACGCCTATTGCGTCCCATTTCGTAGTTGCGTATGCCATTGTCGTTTCCCCCTATGCTCCCGCCTTCATGTTGTATACGTACCCATGAAGCTCAGGCCTCTTTATTCCGAGTCCCACTTCACCCCATATCTCGTCGACGATTTCCTTCACGTTCGGCATCTGCTTGTTCGTCTCGATATGCACGTCGTGCCCATCCGTGTAGACATACTCAAGATCCATCGGATTGATAACAAACATGTAGTTCGAGTATTCGTCGCCAGTGAGACTGTAGTCCTGAACGAGGTTCAGCCTTCCCGGAGGGGCAAGGTAGGTCGTAAGCTGCATTCCGAACTTCTTCATATCGGGGGTAGTCTCGACCCTGCTGAGTCCCCACTGATGGAAAGCATGGAAAGCGTTCATGCCGCAAAGAGCCACAAGCTCGCGGTTCTGGTTGGTCGAGTCGTCCGGCATGTTCTCGAACAGCGGGGCAACGAATCCCCAGAGGGTCGTCTGCGTTATGACCTCGTTGGCATCGAGTACGTTGTCGGAGGCAAAATTATCGACGAACCATTTGATCCCAGCCGTGGCGTAACGAGAATCGGCAACGCTCGAATCCCTCGGAGAATCCCCCTCGACATCCTTGAGCGGCTTTCCGAACTTGAAGTTAAGCTCGTTGTCGATTTTGATCTCGTCCATTGCCTGTTTGGACTGCCGCTGCTTCTCCTTCGGCCCGTACTCGTCGGTCCTCGTCCTGTCTAGAGAAACGCTGGACGAACGCGAGATCAGCTGCGTATAGTTCGTCACGGTCCCGGGGTCCGTGGTGATGGTCGACGGCGTAGCCGATCTTTCCGACTGCGCCTGACCGAGTATCCTTATCTCGTCGTTATCCACCATCGCAACGCCCGTTCCCGGTGTTCCGCCGGTGGCGTAGTTCCTGACAACGGTAAGGTCGTTGCCGGAAATTCCGGTAACCAGGCAGTGCTCGCCCGTCCTCGTTATTTCGATTACGTCCTGGACACGGAAGTAATTTCCGTTATCGACGGTAATCGTCACCGCAGTCGTGTTGTACCCGCTGTTTTCATTAATGCGGGTAAAGCGGGGAAGTCTCTTGTCGTTTAAAACCTTGAATTCACGATGGGGCACGGACCTCTTCTTCATCACGTTCGCCATTCTGGTGAGCGGATTCATATTCGGACCGTATTCCCATAACTTGTCTTCTATCGGTATCCATATACGGTCGGCATTACCTCTGCCCGGGCCCTCTATGGTTACCGCTCTGTTTATTACTGTCGCATTTGAAGGTGGCATTTCACTTCCTCCCTGTCAGTGAAAGCCCTAGTCGAGAAAATCGAGGAACAGCCGCTCCTTTATTGCGTCCGGTATCTTGTCTTTTATGGACGGTGGAGCAACAGTCCCGTTCGTTCCCGCCGTAGGGTTCGGAGCGCCGTTCATCGCAGCCTGTTTGGTAGCCTGATTGAAAGCCTTCATCTGCACAGGATCGACATAACCGCCGAGGATTTTGTTCGCCTTGTCGTAAAGGCCCCTCACGGCCTGCCTGATTTCCTGCTCGGTTACATTGGGATTCTCGGTAAGCTTCTGTATCTCCGGGTCCGTCGCATCGAGGGCCTTGATAAGAGCGTCCATCTGCGGGGAATAATTCTCCGCCTCAAGCCTGATAAGCCCGAGTTCATGCTGGCCGATAGAAGTGATCTGCGACTGCCGCTGCTGTACCGCCTGCTGCTGCCGGGCTATCTGCTTCTGCTCGTAGCTCTGTATCCCTTGATTGACAATGTCGGAAATAACCGTTTCCGGGTTTTCCCAAAAATCGACTTTCTGCTGCCCTGGCCTTGCCTCTTGTCCTGGGAGGGAGGACGGGTTCTGCGGCTGCTGCCGGTTCTGTCCCGCTTGCTGTAAATACGTCGCATACGCCTGTTCGCGCTGCTGCGCATTCGTTAACTCCTGCCTGTATCTGCCAAGCTGAGAGTTCACCTTGTTCCACTCGTTGACCATCTGCTCAACGGTGAAACCCTTGAACTGCTCGGGGATATTCGGCGTCGCGGCTTGCTGAGGAGGCTGCACAGTTGCCGTCTGCGCAGGCTGCTCGGGGTCGCCCGGAGTTTTGGCGGCTTGCTCTTGCGGCTGCTGGATTTGCTCAAGCTCGCTGCCATCTAAAGGACTATCTTCCGGCATAAACGCTCCTTGTAACAATTTTCGTCACTATGCGTGACAATATTTGTCATTCATTTTACAAAGAGCGGCCCATATTTGTCAAGTTGCTTTACAAATTTTGTCATTCTATGTACAATTACGAAAAAGGCCTGATAAAATATGCCCCCTTCGAAAGAAAGTGAGCAGGACTTAAGGGAAACATCCGACCTTCTCGTCAAATGGAGCCGGGATTTCGACCATGCCCGTCCATATTTCGACGAGTTCATGCTCGACTATCTGGCGTATAAATTCCACAGGGACCCGAATTCCCATCCATACAAATACAATCCATCTATTCCGCTCGTATTCACCATAGCGGAAAACCTTGTATCCACCGTATTCAATGCCTTTTTCTCAAAGGACAAGACGGCATCCATCTCCCCGGTCGAGCACACTCACGCTTTCATGCCGCATATCCGGGACGAACAGATAGCCCGGCAGTTGGAAACTGCGGTAAACGTCCTGCAGATGCACCCCGACAGGGAGTTCATGCTCGACAAATACGACCTCGACATGACGACGGTGGTATTCGGCACGGGAATTACCTGCACGGTCCCGGTATTCGACCCGGAGCAGGAATCTGATCTCGGAGGCCCGTTATACCTCGGACCGAGGGTGATTGCCAAGGATATATGGGATGTTGTCCCCGACAGGGAGGGGTACAGGGTATCCAATTGCCGGTGGATATGGGAAAAGGAGTGGGTTTCCAAAGAAGAATACAAAGACAGGATGGAGAATCAGGGCTATAAAAAGCTCTCTGGCGACGAACTGGAGAAGCTCTCCACAAATCCGGCCTGGATGCCTGACGATTATGAATTCCACGACGACGTACTCCAGCAGCTGGGGAAGGGCGCTCACCCCCGGGACGGCATAGATCCGAAGAACAACCGCATACTCCTCCTCCATCACTACGATACGCGCACCGGGCACTACAAAACTCTCGCGGGGAACAGGATGGTAGTCCGCGATTCGTTAAAACCCCAATCGGTCAAACTGGACGGATTCGACCGGGCCTTGAGCGTGGTCGTGCCGCCATATCCCTATAATCCATACGACGATATACGACTCTATCCGTTCCCCCGCGAGTTCTTCGCACGGGGCGTCGGCAAGGTAGCAAGAGGCTTTCAGGACGAAATCAACCTCTTAAAATCCATGAGACTCGAAAATATAGAGCTCATAATCCATAAGGTTTTCCTGATTAATGAAATATTCGGACTCGATGAGGAAGATTTCTATATGATCCCCGGGGCCGTCTACAACGTCCGGGACGTGGACAGGGCGGTAAAGACCATAGACATACAGGACGTGACGAGGGACGCCTATACCGAGGAGGCTATGTGGCAGAAGGAAGCGCAGGACGCCACAAGCTCACAGGAAGTCACTCGCGGCAGCGATACCCCCCGAAGGGAAACGGCCACAACCGTAATATCCCTCCAGCAGAATGCTATGAAGCGGCTGGAATCCTTCATGAAACGCTCGGCGCAGTGGCACCGCTCGGTAATCATGAAGCAGATAATTCAAATACGGACATATATGTCGCAGAGAGAATACGAGCGGATTATAGGCGAACCGGACGCGGGCTTTTTCCAGCTGGAGATACACGATATAAAACGGATGTTCGATATAACCCCGGCTTCAGCGTCCATAGAGCAGATAAAAGAGATAGAGCAGCAGAACTTCGTGAACGCCATGCAGCTTATGAAGGGCTACGAGGGGATGTTTAATCAGCCCGAGCTGGCAAAGCTCTTCTTTGAGCTCTTCTTCCCGTCGAAAAACCCCGATAAATACGTACTTCAGCAGCAGCCAATGCAGCCGGGAGGACCGGGCGGACCCGGACAGCCTCCCGCTCCGGGACTTCCCGGGGGCGCGGGAGTTGGCCAACCGACAATTTCACCCGCCCAACTTATCCAGGGAGCCCTAGACGGCTCTATCGGCGGATCATAAAGGAGATTTTATGTCAGACAACCAACATATGTATAACAGGCAATATATTCAAGCCGTAACCGCCCGGGATATAAAGAACGCGGAGGCTAAAAAGAACGCATTCGACCGGGAGCACGCATTAAACGCCGTCCGGGTAAAGCGGTTTCTCACGCAGGGCGAAGTAATGAAGATGATTCGCTTTAACGTAGAAACCCTGCACCGGGACATTATGGACAAGATGGGCAACCCGAAGAAAAGGGAAACTGACGAGTCCTCGGATATCCTCATAGCCAAATTCCAGTGCTATCAGAATGTGCTCAATATCTTCGATGGATTCATAAAAGAGGGCGACCGGAAGGGGAAGGAATTAAAGGCGCTCAACGAGAAAGAAGAATAATCATCCCCGTAACATCAGCCAAGCATCTCCTCGGACTGCCCAATTAGAAACCCACAGCTTGGCTTTGGGCACCTCATCCAATTCGATGGCGGCAAGCAAAAATATTGAGTCGTTTCCGCTCCAGGACTAAGGCTAGACCCCTTTAAAACGAATATTCGAACCACAGATTCCAGAACCCAGAAATCACGTAGAAGCATCAATCCCCCAACATATCGGCAACCACAGAATCTTCCATTATTTCAAAAATACCTTCCTTAAGTTATTCCGGTCGATCGTATCAACCACGCCACGCGCACTATTTAAAGCCGCTATGGCACAGGGCGTTTGCGTCTTCCTTTTCCGCCACCTGCACACACCCCTTAGTCTACCAAGTACCGGGATTACCTGTCAAGGGAACAGTCTCAATCAGGCAAAAAGAAGCAAATATCCATTTACAGCCATTCTAAGCCTCAAACTCCCGTAAACCCATACCCATGTACCAGTCAGACCGAGAAATGGCCGTAGCGGCTTTCCTGGCGCGTCACAGGGATATCCCAAGATTGTCAGCATGACGTAGATTGTCAGTCCGAGAACGGGATTTGTCGTGTACCGAAACCCTTCGGGTACGTGTACCGAAAATAACCCAAACTTTTTGCACACGAAAATGCAACCGGATTATGCAGCAACCACAGGAACTTACAGCATTCCCGGGGGAGAAAATGCGAACGGGGGGCTGAAAAATTTTACAGAGGTGAGCGTCCGGGGTTCCTTTTACGCGCGCCGCGTACCCCTTGTCCGGCTCCCCCCGGGGTGGGGGTACGTGTGAATATAGACAATTAGAAATAATACTACAACCCACAAGGATAAGTAGGAATATTCTCACGAGTTAACATAACCTTTGTTATCGGACATTGAAACACTGTGGAAATATACAGCAATTTCAGGCAGGTTTAGGACTTCTTGGACTGTGTGGGAATAAACGGCTGTACGTCAATCATACCTGGCTTGCGCGTGTCCTGCTCGTGTGAGCTGGCAGGAATGAAGCCCATGTTGAGGGTGATATTGGTCTGGATATTGGTATGTTCTTTAAGATCGCCAGTGAGCTGATAATACAGTTTTCTGTCTGCATGCGAATCTGAAACCGCCCCCGCCAATAATGCACTGTGGACCGCCAATTTCTCCATCCTCAAGAGACTGGTTGATTGTTCTTCTATAAACTTCTGGAAATCGTTACCTTTTTTTTTTGCCCGGGAAATCAGGGTACGGAAAGTCTGGTAGTCCACACCTGCTTCCTGGCAGGCAGCCTTCCATGTAGGGATTGATTCACTTTGTAGTATGTATTTCGCGACTTTTCGTACTTTTGGAGGGAATTGCTTTAGGGATACTGTATTTTCTGGAATTACATATACATCATCATTCTCTGTCTTGGCTGGCACTGTCATATATATCTATATTACCCGAAGTCATTGTATCCTTGTAGTCCTGATACTCACTCGAATAATCGATCAACCTGCTATCTATGTCTGTTTCTTTTTCTTCTGTATTCATGTGCATGGTCGAGATTTATCTCGACTGCCCGCCCTTGACTCAAATCATATATATATATGTATTGTACTGTATTAGAAAATACCACAAAAATCGTAAAAAATCAAGACTTGTTTTGCGTATCAGCCTTAATACTTTAGTATTGATTTTAAAATATTTATTGTGTATTTGCCGGTATTTGCGATTATTTTTCAGTAAAGAGAAAACAATGTCTTGACAGGTAAAATATTACGAGTGTATAGTAATAGACAAGATAGCCTGACAGTTAAGTTATTAATCAAAACGCAGGAGGGATAGACATGATAAACACAATAGACAGCATACAGGACATGCTCAACGATGTTCAGGGCGATCTGAGTGCTTATAAAGCAGAATATGTAGCATCGTGGTTCTAGAAAAGCATATGATAGACCTATCCCCCGCGCGCCCCGGCGGGGGAGGGAAAACAGAGGGGCAGGAGAAAGAAAGATGGGCAAAAATACGGTTAGCTTGGACGAAATGAATGAATATGTGAATGAGCTGTTTGCGGTTGCGGATAGGGACGGCTACGTAGTGTTAGATACCGGGGAAGAATTTCTACCGCACAAGGGGACAGAGCGGACGCGAAGCCATCCCGAGCCCCTCACAGAGGTTCAGGGCGAGCTGGACGGCGTGGCTGGTGTCCTCGTTTTCACGCTGCAAAAGAATGACGCAGGCGAGGTCGTTTTGGGGGCTACGGACTTCACGGCGAAATAACAACGATTCTTTCTCCAGCTCCCGGACCCGCGACGGCGGGCCGGGGGCCTGGGGGAGAAAAACACAGGAGGGATTAGAAATGCTTGAATATGCAATCACATTTCGTGGGTATCTCGACGGAGAAGTCGGGGAGGTCCTCAATTTCTGGGAGTGGTTCGCTCTCGGATACGACGACCCTACACTTCATCATGCCATGATCGAGCGCATGGCGATTCTCTGAGCCACTCATCGCCCAGGCCGGGCGGGCGACGAAGCCCGGCACGGAGACAAGGAGAGGACATTATGAATATAGGCTACTTCTTTTTAGACGCTCCTCGCGTGTTAGACCTCACGGAGGGCGATAGTGCAGGTTCGGAGTGGTGGGAAGATATACAATATGGCGTTCGCATAGACGACCAAAACAAACGCGCGTATTTTAAGTGTTTTAGGAATGGTTGGTATTGGTTCGCTCTTTAGGTGGTAGAAGTAACATCAAATATTACGGAGAAATTAGTCATGACAAACGATGATCGCTTTTTAACCTGGTATAAAATGTTCGGCGTCTGCATTTTGGGCATACTCGATCCGCAGGACAGGCCCAACAAGGAACACCGCATGGCTAACATGTATTACGTGCGCAGACTCTACGAGTTTTATTTCTAGCCGAAACGGGGAGCAATCCCCGTCTGCCGGTACTCGCCGGCCGGGGCCTGATGAGGCAGGCGAAGGGAGAAAAGGCATGGAACACAAGAACGGGGGCACGGGTAAGCCGGGCACTATTCCGCCCACATATTTATAAAAAATAACCTTACAAAGGGGGTCTTATGAGTACATTAGTCGGAAGGAGTCTGATAGTTATACCTTCCTGTCCCGCGAATCCGGAACATGGAAAAATGCGGTATATCTCCAGTCGCGTGCAGGATCAGGAATCCGCGCTGCTTTCTGTAGAACAGCGCGAGGATGGCGCGTGGTATCTCTGTGAGGAATGCTACACGGCAGTGCTTTTCATGAGCGCGCGGCGTGCGGATTTTGTGGCGCTACGCAGGGAGCGGATACTCCGCAAACCGGCCATACAGCAGATGATCCAGAGCGGGTACATTCTGCCGCAGTACCGAAAGGCATTGCCTGCCAGATGTCCTCGCCGCAAAAGGGCTTGACCGCCCTACCCCTGTCAGGTGGGATTGTAAAATATTCCACAATTTCACTTGACAGGCTAGATACAATTTAGGTAGAATAAAAAACATGGGTGGATTTACAAACAAAAACACAGTCATACCAGACCCGCTCGACACGCTTAAAAGCACAGGTGTCTCGATCAAATTCAGGCACTATCAGCATTGTATCGAGCAGGCGCAAAAGCTTAACGTTTCTATGTCTGAGTATATTCGCATAGTGATAGAAAAAGATTACGAAGAACATCAGAAAAAAAAGGCGTAGATTTAGCGGTTTTGAAGGGAATATTTAATGATTGGAACGGGTTACGAATTTACATAATATATATTTTCGGACGTTAACCCCCCTAAATCATTAAATTATTCCCTCCCATCTCAACCCAGAAGGGGAGGGTACGATGCCGGACCAATTTAAGAATTACTACTGCGATGCGCAGATAGTTTCCACGGTCACGCTTCAAACCAAAGCCAGAAACGAGGATGAAGCGCTCGACAATTTCCAGAACGATAGATACATCTCACTCGATCCGCTCAGATGGGTCTGCGATCCGAAAACATTTCTGAATATTCGAACGACCCCGAAGGTGGACCCTGAGCATATCCGGGAATCCTTCGAAATCCTTGAAAAAGAGATGAAAGGGGAGGGCGGAAAATGAAGATACTCACTATCGCCAGCTGGATAGCAGTACTAACCATGTTCGCATTCATAGGCTGGAGGCTCGCGGACCAGTTCACACCTGAATACCCGGCACAGACCGGGAGATATACAGACGCCGCGTTTAAATCTCTCCAATACGAAAACGCACAAAATAAATACGACAAAACAAAGGCAATGGAGTTCATTCGTTCGATAGCAGACGGAAACATCGGCAAATGACGAAGAATAAAAAAACTAGTGACCGAAAAAAGCCGGAGCGGGGCGGGGAGGCACTAATACCAACCTCCTTCGGGAACACTCCCTGTCCCGCTTTAAAAAGAGCAGTCGCACCCCCGGTCCCTTTGGATACAAGCATTTCACAACCGCTTCCCCATCCAAACAACCTTCCACCTCTGAAAAACGAAGGGGGACCGGGAAGCACTAATAAGGCTGGCTTGACTAAACCGGTCCCCCGGGACTCCGAAACCCCTTCTCCGGATTCCGTTAGCAGCGGGGGGCCGGTTATTTCTTTCTGCACCTGCGATGAATTGATTGCATACGATAGTGCAGGATCATTCATAGACCCAGATAGCGACCCGCTCGAATATTTCTGGCGCTGCCCCCTGCACCAAAAAGACAAGAAAAAAGAGCACTATGAATGGGACACGCTCTCGGAAATTATGTGGCACCGGAGGCTTTTACTCCCCGCCGGGGCGAAACTATTAAAAATCCTTATTGAAGCCCCAAATAAAAGGAATCCATATATCCCCCTTCTGGAGGCAATAGATAAAGAAATAGCAAAAACGGAAGAAGATATAAAATGGACCCAACTCGCCAAAGAAAAGCGGAAGGAATGTCACCAGAGAGACCAGGAAAGCAGAGCATCCAAAGGCATTTCTATTCCTTATCCGAACTGGCTCCGCAAATACGATTCAATCACGGTCATACAGCTCCAGGACAAAAGAAACAAATTGAGCTGCCAAAAACACAATTTGCGAATCGCAGTAAGCGATTTCCGTTTTGAAGACAATTACGACTACAACACAGGAGGTACTAAATGTCAGAAATAAAACCTTTGGTAGCCAGCGACACAGGAGGCGGAGACTTTGAGCTCCCATCCCCGGAGCCGTCTCTGGCTGTTTGTTATCAGGTCGTCGACTTAGGTACGTCCGACAACGGATTCGGGAATCTATCTCGCAAGGTAAGGATAGGATGGGAGCTCGTAGACCAGAAGATGAAAGACGAGCGGCCCTTTGTGATCGGCAAATTCTACACGCTGTCCCTGCATGAAAAATCCAACCTGCGGAAAGACCTCGTGGCGTGGAGAAACAAGGAATTCACCAAAGACGAGTTGGCCGGGTTCGCTTTGAAAAACCTGCTCGGCGCATGGTGCACGCTCGGAATAGCCCATGTAGAAAAAAACGATAAAACCCGCGCCCAAATCACCAGCATAGCCGGTATCAGCAAAAGGGAGAAAGAGGCCGTCAAGGAGATAAAACCCTACAATGAACCGGTCTATTTTGACTTCGCCGAATACGATCAGGATGCCTTCAATAAAATTCCCGAATGGATACAGAAATACATTCTCGAATCAGTGGAATGGAAGCATATTCAGATAGGAGAGAGGGTAAACGGGCAGGACGGAGAGGGGCCCGATTCGAGCGAGGAAATTAACGCGGAGGACCTTCCCTTTTGATGAAACTCCCGGAATTCCTCAAACAAATAGCCTTCCTCACGAACGGCATGACAGAGGTCCAGATGGAGAAAATCGGAATGACGTTCGAGTATTACGACGAACACGGGCAATCCATCAAATCACGCAGGATACGGCATGTCGAATTCGACGAGCGTTTCAACAAGCTCGTATTTACAGAAGACGCCGAGGAAGACAATGGAGCTATTCACAGGCTCACAGACAAATACTCAAGAGATTGAGCGCATACGGGCAATGAAAATGTCTGAATTCTCGAAGGCCGGCACGTGGGTACAGGTTTCGAGTGATTTATTCCCACATAGCGAGATTTATATAGCCTCGGGGCCGGACCAGGCAATGGAAGTGCGGAAAATCAACCCGAAGGCGGTCATATACGGTCCCGGCGAGCTCGCAAGGATACTGGCCCTCAAGCCGGACAAGGAAGCAATGAGGGCTATTCATGAGGCGAAGTCGGTTCTGGGGGGCAGGGTAGTAGAAACAACACAGAAGGAGGCCGAAGGTGAAGAAAAGCAATAGATCATTCAAGGGCGTATGGATACCTGAAGTGCTCTGGCTTGACCCCGAGTTGTCGTTGGTCGAGGTATGTTTGCTGACAGAAATCGACTCGCTTGATCAGGGAGAAGGGTGCTTTGCAAGCAACGAATACTTTTCTGAATTCCTGCGGGGCAGGGTTTCGGCTGGACGAGTAGCCAATATGATAAGCGATTTGCGTAAGCGGGGATACCTCATTGACCGTAGTTTCGACGGACGAAAACGTTATATCAGCCTTCACGAAAACGTTAAAGCAGCCTTCACGAAAACGTTAAAGCAGCCTTCACGAAAACGTGAACATATAAATACAAGTATTAATACAAATACTAACCCCTATAGTCCCCTTACGGGGACCTGTCCTTCTGCGAAGGACGATGCACCCCGGGAAGGGCAAAATCTCCGAAAGCCGAAAAACGGCAACGGCGGAGAGATAATATCTTTTCCTCCTGACAGAGATTCTTTCAAGACTGCTCATTCCGCCGCCTGTAAAGACATCATCTCCGATCTGAACACCATCTCCGGCAAATCCTTCCTCCCGACCTGCCAGGCCACCCGCCGCCTCATTCACGCCCGGCTTCAGGAAGGCCGCACGGTTGACGACTTCCTGAAAGTCCACCGCAACAAGCAATCCTGGGTAAACGATCCCGAGATGGATAAATACTACCGCCCTCAAACCCTGTACGCAGCGCAGAACTTTGAAAGCTACCTCAACGAAAAACCTCCCGTCGTTCCCGGACACGAGCCTTGGAGGTACGGCATATGAGCGAAGCGCCAAACACTCCCTGGAGGATAAGCGTACTCGAAAAGCTCAGGGGCTACGCCGGGAAGGACAGCATGGTCGAATTCGGAGATTACTGCGAGGAGATGAAAGACCGTATCCGCCCGACCACCTATCACACGGAGATTATTCCCACCCTCGACAGCCTTTCGGCTGGCTTCCAGCAAGGGGAGGTTATCGTACTGGGCGGCGCGCAGAACGAGGGGAAAACCCTTCTCACCCTGTCCCTGATAGCCGCATTCGCCGAGCAGGAACTGGTAAGCGCGTTCTTTTCCTTCGAGCAGACTCCGGAGCAGATAGCGGAGAAATACAAATATGCCCCGCCCCGGTTTTATATGCCGCGGACGCTCGAAGCACACACCGTGTACGACCCTTTCATCGAGAAGCTCAAAAAGCGCGGGGAATCCTTTCTCGGAGAGCTTCCCACTTCCCGCCTTCAGTGGATATATCTCAAGCTCATGGAGATGGTGGCCAACGGCAGAACGCCCCAGATCGTCTTCATCGACTTCCTTCACAGCCTCCTTGGATTCGGGGGAGACAGGGTTGTCTGGAGCATCGGCGGGGTGATGGACGCCCTGAAGAAAATAGCGCTCGACCTGAAAGTCGTGATCTTCGCTATCTGCCATCTGAACAGGGACGTCAAGGACGGCGGGGAGCCCTCCGTGTACGACCTCCGGGAAAGCGGATGGATAGAGAATCTGGCCGACGTGGTTCTTCTGCTCTGGCGGCAAATGGACAAACGCACAGGAGAGCCGGGGGTTTTGTCCGTCCTCAAGATCGGCAAACACCGCCGCAAGGGCAACGCGAAAAACAGGAAGATAGAGCTTGTCATGACCGATCGGGGATTATTGGTCGAACATGCCGACAGGGAGGATTTTAATGCAGCCTACAGCTACTAGAAACGAATTCCTGTCCCCTGAATTCCTCTTTGCAAGGGAACAGGAGCATGAATCCCTCCGCTCGGAGATACGAGGGCTGGAGAGAATCATCGAGCACATTTACGACCGCGGCGAGCAGTATCCCGGGGAAATTTCCCTCTGCCTTTCCGACCTCGACGAGCTCAGGGTTCGCGAATGGTTCGCCGGGGGCCTCGTGTCCATCATGCAGACCGGCAAGATGCCGCCGGGCAGACGCTATCCCGATCACGCCGGGCAAATCACCGACCTCATGATTGAAAGGGCCCGGGCCTGTCCGATTGACAAACTGGTAGACGTCGGCAGAAGCAGACGAATTCGCTGCCTCTCACCGGACCACGAGGACCGCAATCCTTCCATGCGAATATACGAGAACTCTTGTTATTGCTTTTCCTGCCACTTTTCGGCAGACGCAATCAAGGTTTACCAAATCCTGCATAACTGCACATTCCCGGAGGCGGTGAGGAGTCTTAATCGATGAGCAAGTCTGAACAACGAACAGGATTCAAAAAGGGAGAAATTGTCGTGCTCACAGATGGCGAATATAGCGACTACAGGATTGAGGGAATATTCAGAGCTCGTGTCGATTTCGAGCTTGCCAAAATCTGTAAGGAATTTGTCCGGGATAAACCCAGGGTAGGTGAAGGTGGGTTGAAAGACCAATTTTTTCCGTGGCTTGTCGAAAAAGGATACGCGGAGGATTTGGACACTTTGGAATTACACCTGGGCGGATATCGTGGGTTTCAACCGAGGTTTTGGTAAATGTTTGAACTAATAGATTCCATAAAACCAACGCGGTCCGCGAATGGAAGCCTCGAAAGGGCAGGGCGTAACACATTCTGTAATTCGATAGAAGCGGGAGGGGCTTTTCCACAGGGAGTCCCTTCCGGCACTACTAGAAAGAAAAATCAGGCCACGGTCACTGAGGGCATGGCGGTGAGCGACCTGAGCCGTGGCCCAAAGAGCCGCCGACCCGAGGGCGAGCCTAGAGGGAGAAGTTGGTGAAATTAAATCACGGCGGCCATTCGGGAGGCCGCCAATAGAGGGAGAAAGAGCATGGCGAAAGAAATAATCATAAAAACACAGAAAGAGTGGGATGCTCTGCCGGAGGCGTTCGAGGGATTTACGGTCGTCAAGGTCGACACGAAGCCGGAGGTTTTGCTCACCATAACCTCTGTGCCCAAAAATGGCCACGTGGTACTCTGGGGGTCCAGCCACGCGGTACTCTGGGGGTCCAGCCACGCGGAACTCTGGGGGTCCAGCCACGCGGAACTCAGGGGGTCCAGCCACGCGGAACTCTGGGGGTCCAGCCACGCGGTACTCAGGGAGTCCAGCCACGCGGTACTCTGGGGGTCCAGCCACGCGGTACTCAGGGAGTCCAGCCACGCGGTACTCAGGGGGTCCAGCCACGCGGAACTCAGGGGGTCCAGCCACGCGGTACTCAGGGAGTCCAGCCACGCGGAACTCTGGGAGTCCAGCCACGCGGTACTCTGGGAGTCCAGCCACGCGGTACTCAGGGGGTCCAGCCACGCGGTACTCAGGGAGTCCAGCCACGCGGAACTCAGGGGGTCCAGCCACGCGGAAGCGCACGCCCATGTCTCGGTGCATCTCCAGTCTGATCGTGCTTCTGTGCTTCTCTTCGCCTTCGCGGTTTGTTTTCAACTCGCCAAAGGAAAGATCACTAAGAAATCCAAAACAGCGACGGTGATAAAACCCCCTTTAAAAAAAGGGGTGGATGCTTGGCTCAACACACACGGCATCACCCCCGCCACTAAAGTCACCCTTTTTAAACGCGTCTCGGTGGATTTTAAAACCCAGGAAGGCACCGAGAACGAAACCCTGTGGGAAATTGGCACGACCGTAGTTCATCCAAACTGGAACCCCAAAGAGGACGAATGCGGAGCCGGAAAGTTCCATGCCTGCGCAACGCCATATTTCTGTGACGACTTCCGGGACAAGAAAGACGACAGGTATGTCGCTATCGAGGTAGCGAAGAAAGACCTCTATGTTTGGCCCGACAACCCTTCGTATCCATACAAGATCGCCTTCCGCACCGGAACGGTCTTGTATGAGTGCGATAAATTCGGGAATCAAAAAGAGGAGTTACAGAAAGCAGTTTAAAACCTATTTGCAGGAGGCATGACATGAATCTTTCATTTTTAGACGACATTGTGAAGTGGGCGGCGACCGCGAGCTGGTACATGCAGGTTGTCGTGAAGGCGCTCAATGTTTGAACTAATAGATTCCATAAAACCAACGCCGCCCGCGAATGGAAGCCCCGAAAGGGCAGGGCTAAAACATTGTTCTCGGTAGCGGAAGGACGACGCCCCACCGTTTGTCCTTCCGGCAATACTGCGATAAGTACGGGAGGGGTTTTCCGTTGCGCGACAGGGGCCTCTCCCGGGATTACTACGAGTTTGGCCACGGGCCTTTGGTGCCATAGCGGGTATCGGAAGCAGGGAGCTCTGTGTGAGTTGGGCGTTCCAACTACTCCCCCGAGAGCTGAGACAGGGCAGCGCAACGTCTATGGGAGAACCGAGTACCGTGGCCCCAAAGCAGCCTTTCCCGAGAGGCGAGCAAAATCATACTGTTCGTGGTGAACAGCAAGGGAAATTAAATCACGGGGACTGTCGGGAGTCCCCAAACACAGGAGAGCGCTAATGGAGCAGATAACCAAACTAACGAAAGAGCAAAAGGCCCTACTCCCCGTCTATCGAGATAAATGGCTCGAAATCGGACTGTCTACCGTTCCTGCCAACCGTGAGCTCGCGGAGAAATGGTGTCGCGAGGCATATAAGGCGGGCGGATTGGAACCGCCACGGCGAATTGTATGGGCCGATTCGCCATTAAGCGGCGCAATCGTTCACGCGATACTCAAAAAGGGCCTGCCGGACAGCGTCGGGGACAGCGTCAGGGACAGCGTCGGGGACAGCGTCGAGGCCAGCGTCAGGGACAGCGTCTGGGACAGCGTCAGGGACAGCGTCGGGGCCAGCGTCGAGGCCAGCGTCAGGGACAGCGTCTGGGACAGCGTCAGGGACAGCGTC
>ERZ1066134.212-NODE-212-length-46564-cov-22.197123_pt1 | contig 46564 bp, 44 predicted proteins | sample MGYA00382781_ERZ1066134 | MGnify/ENA primary metagenome ERZ1066134 (study PRJEB33369, sample SAMEA5778364) | biofilm metagenome | biome: Industrial cooling water; feature: Water cooling tower basin; material: Biofilm | place: United Arab Emirates | collected... | reverse complement strand
TAAAAATCCTAATGGCGGTCATTAGAAAAAATACCTAATGACAATTTTGGGTTCAATCTATCCGAATATCATTGGATTCATCACCAAAAGGAAGCACTATGCGTAGATGCTTGCCTTCAAAATTAGCATGAACTCCTTGCTTGTTTACACCTTCTGATAGTTCAATGACTGTCACCAAATACGGAATTTCAATTCCCTCTTCAAGCTGCATACGTTGAAAAACAAACAATTGACCCTTATACAGTTCTACTTTGAGCGCATGCTTGTCCACGCCCGGTACTTTCACGGTGATCAGATAATGATCCGCTAAGGTGTGCTTCTCCACATGTGCGAGGCTCATGCCTCCATTAATGGTGTTGATCAAATCAGCCGACTCGGCCAGTGTTTTTACTATTTCCGGTGCTATCTTCATCATTCCCTGCTTACAATTCGTCTGGCACATTTTACATTTCATCTTCGTTGCGCACTCCATAGCAAACGTCAACCATCGTTCCAACGTTCAAAAAGTGTCAGTTCGTCTGACAAAATCAATTAATTTAATGTCATATTGACCTCAACTACTTAAAATCTATTAATCATGAATCGTTCTGCTGTTGGCCTTATACTCGTGCTCATAGGTTCGGCCTTTCTCCTGTCCAATTTGGGCTTCATCCCAAGTGTAGCTCACTACATTTTCAGTTGGCCGAACATTCTATTTCTTATTGGCATTGGACTGCTCATGTCGGGCAAACCAAAACCCGCCTCCGTGTTTATCCTCATTGGTGTCTTCTTTTGGGTACAGCGCTATTTTTATATTGACATGAGCTTGTTTTGGCCCATACTACTCATCGTGTTGGGAGTGGCATTTATCCTGAGAAAAAGCGAATCATCTTCCCGGACATCAGAGGCAAACACGATGGATGAAACCACCCTTTTTTCGGGAAGTGAAAAAACGTTCAGTTCGGCTGCTTTTGAAGGAGGCAAAGTCACGACCATTTTTGGTGGGTCGGAATTGGATTTTAAAAATGCCAAACCAACGGAGGGATCGGTCATTGACTTGCTTGTCCTTTTTGGTGGAGCGGAATTAAAAATACCGTCCAATTGGAATGTGAGCCTTGAAGCTACGCCGGTCTTTGGTGGCGTGAGCGACGAGCGCGATAAGTCAGTCGCCAAAGACGGCCCCACCATTCGGATCAAAGGATTTGTAATGTTTGGGGGCGTGGAGATTAAGGCTTGATGGTGAAAATGAGTGCCGGTTTCGACTGGCACTCACACCAACTGTCTGATCAACAAACGAAACGTTGTTCCCACACCCACTTCAGAATGCACATCGATGGTGGAGTTGATGTCCGAAAGGGCATCTTTGACCATGTAGAGCCCAAGCCCTGAACCTTCTGACTGCATATTGGCACGGTAAAACATATCAAAAATCCGTGTGAGATGTTTTTCGGCTATGCCTTGGCCATTGTCAATGATCGATACGATTAATCCTTCTTGTGTTCGCTTGGTTTTCAGTCGAATCCATGAGTCATTGTGCTCGGCTCGGCGATAGGCCATGGCATTGGTGAGCACATTATCCAACGCCACGCTCAGTCGATCCACATCTGACCGAATGGTAGCCGATTGATCATAGTCACGCTCAAAACGGATGCGACCAGACCACAATGTCTCGTATCGCCGGATGAACTCTTCCAATAATTCATTCACATTGATCTCTACCGGCTGCACCTGCGATTTTTGCCCTCTGCGCAGGTGAATGATATCGTTGATCACACTATCTGCCTTCAAGACCCGGTCAAGAATATAATCAATGTATCTGTCCGCATTCTCCTTGCTGTCTCGCTCACGCTTCAGAATATCCACCACGCCCAAAATGGTGGTAAGTGGGGCCCGCAAATCATGCGATGAACGATACAAAAAGGTATCAAGCTCATTGTTGGCCTTTTGCAGATTCATCCGCTCCATTTCCAAGAGGTTGATGATCATCCCGAGTCCCATTACCGCTTGCAAGGCCACATCAAGGGAACCCATGTAGAAGGGTAGGATGAATGGATATTGCCAGCCATTAAGAAAAAAGAAAGAGGCTATGCCGTAGTTGAGCTGTTGCAATCCATAAAACAGAAAGGCCACCAGAATGAATTTGATGCCAATGCCTGTCTTGATAAACCGATAGACCATGATGGCACAAATGATATAGAATGTGCCAACAACCAACGAACGTACACCCACGCGTAGAAATACGCGAACAGTTCCGGCTGCAGGATCATAGGCATATGCAAAAACAAGGATGGTCGAAATCAAAATGGCAAAAACAAGCGCCCATCTTTTGGATGAAAACTTCACCGATCGATTATAGGCCAATTCAAACGCGCCTGCATACAACCAAAACACTTGAAGCAAACTTGCCGCAATGGTGAGGATAGAAACACCCAGCCGAAAAGGATGCTCGCCATGAAAATGCTGAATATTCCAAAGTGAAACGGCCGACCCGATCATGTGGATCATAAGTGCCAACCAACTCCACGACCATGCCCTGAACCCACGGCGATCGCTATCGGCGTAAAAACGACGAAGCAACAGCACAATCACCAAGGCAAGTACTGCTTGGGCGACATACTGAACTAACACGAAAAGGGTGCTTTCCGCTAGCATTTACTGGTTGGTGGGGGTATTAAAGTACTCAATTAATCTGAGACTGAACCTCCAGCGTCTATGGAAACATCAAAGTCAGTAAAAATGGTAGCAGGCACTTGGTCAAGAACGCTGATATCTTTCAAGTCTCGATCGCCGCGCTCATCCGAAAGCAGGATATCCCCTCGCTTTTGATAATTGCCCCAAGGCAGGGTAAATCGAGCTACCGAATCTTGAAATGACGGATAATAAGCCCACTGATTCACCAATTTGCTCAATCGGTCTACCCATACTTCGTATTTATTGTCCGGTGTGTCTCCTACGGCCTGAAAAGTCAATTGCAGCACATCGGATGGTTCGCCCACGAGCGTGGTGTCTTCTCTCAAGTATTTGAGTGTCACGCCAGAGTCTTTGAGTTTAAATGGCATCACTAACCAGTAAGAATCATTGATCCAGATGGATTTGCCTCTGGTGAGGTATTTGGCCACAGAGTCCGGTTGGGTCAGTTCCACTTGGTTTTTCCGCACTTTGCCCTCCAAAGACCGCACGTTCACTAGTATGTTGAGGTCTTGTTTCAAAAAATCAATGCGTACATCTCCAGTTTGTTTGTCCCAAAGCAGCGTGCGCGCATCGAAGAAATTCCAATACAGGTATCGGGTATTGTCCCAATTGGCTCGTCCACCCATGGCGTGCATCACATCGTCGGCCAGTTTGATCGCTATCGGGTCTGATTCTGCTACATTGAACCCTGCCCCGGGCGGATTAGTTGCCACATCCACTGCTCCGGAGGTGTCCACTTGCTTCTCTTCTTTGGTACTTGAAACAGAACAGGCGACCATCAGGCCGCCTGCTACTAGTATTGTTGATATGCTGATGGTTTTCATTGTCCTTGCTTGAATTTGTCCACGCGGCTTTCAGGTGCTTTCCTTGGAAACACATTGTCTTCCGTATTCACATCGGCCGTCATTTTGTTTGGATCCACCACAATATTCACCACTTCCTTTTCTTTCATGAATGTCTTTATCACTTGATTCTCATTCATTCGCCAGATTTCGGCGGGAATTTTCTCCATCTCTTTGGCGCCATCCGCGTATGTCCATTCGATCAAAATAGGTGTAACCAAGCCACCCTTGTTCTTAAAAGTGATCTCATAGAAATGCTTTCCTTCTGCCAAGCCTTTAATTTTATCATTTGGCACCCCTGCACGGTACTCGCCCGTTCCGGTCACAGGCTGAAACACGAACGTTTCGGCTTGCGCACCAAAATCCATCATGCCGCTGGCCTCACTTTTCTCCATTTTGGCTTTGATGTTGCGCGTCTCTAAGTCATTGTCCTCCGAGAGCATTTTGTACCACTTTACATTTTCCACACTCACGTCTACATGATCATTGGTGTAAAACCAGCCTTTCCAGAACCAATCTAGGTCCACCGCGGAGGCATCTTCCATGGTGCGGAAGAAATCAGCCGGAGTAGGATGCTTAAATGCCCAGCGCTTTGCATATTCTTTGAACGCATGATCGAACAACTCAGGTCCCATCACTACTTCGCGGAGCAGGTTGAGTGCTGTCGCCGGCTTGGCGTATGCGTTATTGCCAAATTGGAGCAATTGCTCCGAGTTGGTCATGATCGGACGGATGAAATCCTTATCTCCCTTCATGTAATTCACAATATTTTCAGCAGGCCCTCTTCGAGATGGATAGTTTGGGTCCAATGCCTTTTCAGTTAGATATTGAGTAAATGTATTCAATCCTTCGTCCATCCATGTCCACTGGCGTTCATCAGAATTGATAATCATCGGGAAGAAATTGTGCCCTACTTCATGAATAATTACCGAAATCATTCCATACTTCAATCGATCTGTATATGTGCCATCCGGGTTTGGACGGCCATAATTGAAACAAATCATTGGATACTCCATGCCTATACTTGCCGTGTGCACGGAGATGGCCACCGGATAGGGATAATCCACCGTGTGCTTTGAGTATGTGATCAGGGTTTGAGCAACGGCTTTAGTCGACCATTCCTCCCAAAGTGGGTTTCCTTCCTTTGGGTAATAAGACATGGCTAATGGCGTGGCACCATTTTCTAGTTTCACCGCCTGCGCATCCCAGATAAATTTTCGCGAAGCACAAAAGGCAAAATCTCTGACATTATCTGCTTTGAACTTCCACGTTTTTGTGCCTGACACATTGTCTTTGTTTTTCTCTCTTGCGATGGCCTCCTCTTGTGTCACGATAATCACCGGTTTGTCAAATGATTTCTGAGCGGCCTTGAAGCGGGCCAATTCATTCTTGGTCAATACCTCCTCTTGATTTTGTAACCATCCAGTGGCTCCCACCACGAAATCCGAGGGAACGGTTATCTCCACTTCATAATTGCCAAAGTTCAAGGCAAACTCACCGGCTCCAAGAAACTGCTTGTTTTGCCAACCTTCATTGTCCATATAAGGAGCCATACGAGGGAAAAACTGGGCGATGGTGTACAAGTATTCATTTTGATCCTCGAAATACTCGAGTCCGGACCGACCCCCATTGAGCATACGGTTGTTGATGTTATAGCTCCACTCGATATTGAAAACGACACTTTCACCTTTCTTCAGTGGTTGAGCCAGATCAATGCGCATCATCGTCTTATTGATGGTATAGCGCATGGGTTTGCCGGCGGCATCCTTCACGCTGGCGATTTTGAAACCCCCTTCGTAATCATCCACATAGCTTAGCAGCGCTCGGCTGGAGAGCGTGTCTCGCATGGTGGAGCTTTGCGTAAGTGGCGTGTCCGAATCTTTTGCTTGTTGGTTTTGATCCAGTTGCAACCACAAGTATGTCAGCACATCCGGTGATTGGTTGTAATAGGTGATGGTCTCCTTGCCGCTCAATGTTTGATTGGCATCATTGAGCACCACTTGCATCTTGTGATCGGCGCGCTGCTGCCAATACTCATGCCCCGGGGCACCTGAGGCGGTGCGGTACGTGTTGGGCGTGGGGAGCATGGTGCCGAGTTGTTCAAATTTCTGCTTCCACGTTTGGTCTGCTTTTTCCTGAGATAGGGAGACCAATGAGGTGCTTAAAAAGGCGAGGGTAAAGAACTTATTCATTCTGGTTTAAAATACGTGTTTGAATTTACCAATACACCGCATCCATGGTGAGGGTAAATGCTACTCCTGCCACGATGGAGGATACTATTATTTTCCAATCGCGGCGAACCACACCAAATACGGAGACGAAAAGAAAGCCGATTGACAAGAAGATGCCAACGATTATTATTTGACCCGCCTCCAGGCCTACATTAAAGGCGAATAGAGGCCAGGTGATTGATTCTTCTTTTCCAAGAATGGCTTGCAGATAGTTTGAAAAACCCAAGCCATGAATTAATCCAAAGCCCAACGCCAGCAGGTAGTTGATCTGTACTTTGCGCAGCTGAATGGCCTCCTCCCGAACAAATAGGTTTGAAATAGCTGTAAAGAGAATGGTCAGCGGAATGAGAAACTCGATGGGGTTGGTATTGACCGAAATCACCCGCATGGTGGCCAGGCCAAGTGTGATGGAGTGCCCGATGGTGAAGGCCGTGACCAACACAAGGATTCGCTTCCAGTCGGCAAACTGATAGAGTGCGGCTAAAGCAATGACAAACGCCATATGGTCGTAGGCATTTCGATCTAGGATGTGCTCTTGGCCGAGTTGGAAGTAGAGTGCGAAGGCTGACATACCGCTGGTAACTTATGTATTCTGAAAATGATGCCCAATATGTAGGTTTGTTGTTCCATTTACTGATACAATGATATGGCGATTTTAGTTATTTTGATAAGCGGATTGTTTCACCCCTTCCACGTGAGCGTGACCACCATCCATTACAAAGCCGATCAAAAGGTAGTTCAGGTGGAGCAAAGCATTTTCTTGGATGATTTGGAGGAGGCTTTGCGCACATTTTCTGGAAACAAAAAGCTGAACATCACCGAAGATGACCCGGCTGTAATAAATGAATGGGTGAAAAAATACCTGTACGACAAATTTCAGATCATTGTAAATGGTCAAGCACTGGCATTGACGTTTGTGGGTAATGAAATAGAGCTAGACGACAATGTGATGTGGTGCTACTGGGAAGCGGAAAAGGTGAAAAAGTTTGATGCGTTCCGCGTCATGAACGTCTTGCTCATAGAAACTTTCAACGACCAAGAAAACATCATTCATTTCAAGTCGGCAGAAGGAACTCAAAGTGAGCGAGCCGGCTTGGGAAATGAGTGGGTGCAGTTTGGGGAGTGATTAGCCGTCTACTTGCCACCTCCCCCCATCATGCTTCAGCAACTTCACCTCCTCCACTTGAAATTGACTTGAAAAGGATTGCTCCTCGAAATAGGCCTTCGCTTCAAAAAACTGCGGCTTCTTCAAATCCCTGAAGGCTATGGTCATGTGCGGATGAAAGACTTGATCCTTGTAGTTGGTATTCACCAGCTTCAGATGTGTCCTCACGGTAGACTGAACTTTCCTTTGGAGGTCAATTAGCGCAGCATTCGGCATCACATCCACATACACCACACGTGGTTCGAAGAATCCAAAATCCTTTAATTCTACTTTAAAAGGCACAATTCCCTCATTAATGAAGCGCATCGCCTCCGTCAATTCTTCCATTCGTTTGTCTCGCCACCTAAAAGGCATATGAAGGGTAATATGCGCCGGTGCATTCATCGCGTGCTTGCTCCCGAATTTCTCAATGACCTCCAATTTCAGTTGATGGATTCGTTCTAGAGTGTCCGCCGGAGGAACAATGGCAATGAAGTAAAGCGATTCGCTCATTTCAGCACTTCGTCTATCACATCCCAATATCCCTTGAATGCCGCCAAGTCATTGTGACCGCCTCCTTCAATTTCGTGCGTATCCACCTGTTTTAAGGCTTTTGCCAGTTTTTGTCCCGATGAGATGGGCACTACACGATCTTCTTTGCCATGAATTAACGTGACCGATGCACTTATTTGATCGGCAATCTTTCCATTCTGAAAATTGAAAGACAGAATCTTACTTACCGGATACATCCACGCCAATTCGTTGGCCACATCCGCCACGCTATAAAAAGGCGATTCCAATATCAATCGAGCGGGTTGAAAATTGGCCGCCACATGGCAGGCGAATGACGACCCCAACGATCGACCATACACGATGATCTGCTCTTGAGGCCAGAGGTTGGCCGCCACTCCATACACCATTTCCGCATCGCTGAGCATCGCCTGCTTCGATCGCCGGCCGGTGCTTTTGCCATAGCCGCGGTAATCCACGATCAACAATTCATATCCGTAGGCGGTAAATGGCTCCACAACTTCACCCCATCTGGCCAGATTGCCCGCATTGCCATGAAAGTAGACAATGATGCCTTTGGGTTGATCGACTTTGAAGTGCAGGGCATTCAGCACTGCTCCGTCTTCCATTTCCAGATTGAGTTCATCAAATTCCGACGGAAATTCATACACATACTCCGGATCGAGCGGTTCGGGCTGAAAAATCATTTTTTCCTGAAAAAGAAACAGAAACAGGCCCACCAGCGCATACACTACCACAATAAGGATAACGAGAAATTTGATCCAACTCATGCCTGCTTCTTTCGCTTAAAATTCAAACTTGTTTGCTCGGGATCCACCGGCTTCCAATCGCCGGCCGTCAATATTTCCTCCAGAATACGATGATAATCTTCAAAGGTGTGCAAATCGTTGTGTCCGCCCCCAACGATCGGGTAGATCCGCGCATATTTCTGCCGAATTTTTACCAATTCGATGGCATTGCTGAAGGGCACAAGTCTGTCGCTGGTGCCGTGAATGATCTTGATCGGACAATTCACATACTGAATCCACTTGTAGGTGCGGATGGGAAACCGCATGGCGATAGAAATGGGCATAAACGGAATATAGCGCTTGGCTATGCGCATCATGCTGTAATACGGTGATTCTAAAATCAACATACGTGGATTATTCGTGCTGGCCAGTTTGGTAGCAAAGCCCGAACCCATTGACCGGCCGTAAATCACGATGTATTTTTGATCCACTCGGCTTTTGATGCGGTTATACACTTTCTGCAAGTCGTCTTTGATGGCGCGCTCAGTGCGGCGGCCCGTGCTTTTGCCAAATCCACGGTAATCCACCATTACCACGTCATACTGTAAGCGGGTAAAATCAATTGCAAACTTGCCCCAGCCTTTGATGGAGCGCGAATTTCCCTTCAGATACATCACCACACCTTTCGGATTGTCTACACTGAAATGCACAGAGTTGATATTGACACCCGCATCCAATTCGATGTTGTACTCGGTGGCTTTTTGGTTGGGATATTTGAATTCAAAATCGGCAGGAAGCTTCTCTGGCTTGAAAAGGAATTTCTCCTGCGCATAATAGACAATCACATTGATGACCACATAGGCCGAAACAACAATGAAAATGATGGTCCAGATCACCTGCTAAAGATAGCAACTGTTTTTGCGTATTACCTTTGGGAGGTATGATTGGGCGTAAGAAAAAAAAGTACAAAGTAGGCATTGCATTGGGTGGTGGCGGCACGCGTGGCTATGCGCATTTGGGTGTGTTACAAGCGCTGAAGGAAAAAGGAATTGAACCCGACATCATCTCGGGGGTGAGTGCAGGTGCCATTGCCGGATCGTTGATTGCGGCAGGAAAAACACCTGAAGAAGCGTTCGTTTTTATCAAAAAATACGGTTTTACAGACTTCTCTCAACTGCAGTTGCCCAAAAATGGCGGATTGCTGAGTTTGGAGAAAATGCGCAAGACACTGGAAAAAGAACTCCGCGTGCTGCGCATTGAGGATTTAAAGATTCCGCTGATAATTACTGTGTCTGACGTGCTGAAAGGAAAAGTAGAATATATGCACAAAGGACCCCTTGCCCTCACCGTGCAAGCATCTGCCGCCATACCCGTGCTCTACAGTCCGGTGGAAATGAACGGCACGGTTTACTGTGATGGCGGATTGTTTGACAATCTGCCGGTAAAGCCGCTCAAAAACCGATGCGACAAAATAATCGGGGTGAGTATAAGCCCCGTGCAAGAACTGAAAGCCATTGACGGCATCATTCAAATGGCCTCACGTGTATTTGAACTGGGCGTAAATGCCGACCGAGCAGAAATCCGCAAAGTATGCGACGTGTATATTGAGCCGCCCGCACTTGTCAATCACGACATTCTGGACACGAAACACGCCGATGAAATTTTTGAGATTGGGTACTCGTATGCGAAAGGATTGGATATTGGTTAAATTTAAGCTCCATGACCAAAGAAGAACATATCAAGCATTGGGTTGATTCATCCACCGAAAATTGGCAAACAGCCACATACTTGTTGGAAGGAAAACAATATGTTATGACATTGTTCATGTTTCATCTCTCCATTGAGAAAGTGCTCAAAGCGCACTGGATCAAGGCAAATGTGGCTGACAGTCCACCTCGCACGCACGATTTGCAGTTTTTGTTTTCCGAAACAAGCCTTGATATAAATGGGGACACTTACGACCTTTTGGGCGCAATGAACAGTTGGAACATCAACATCCGATATCCGGATTATAAGACAAAACTCCATCAAATATGCACACCAGAATACATGCATCGGCAATTCGAAAGAGTCAAAAACCTTCGCGAATCCTTAGTCGAAAGGCTCTGAATGAATTTGTCCAATCATTTCTGTCTGATCTGAATGCAGACGGGTTCAATGTGCACAGGGCTATTCTTTTTGGATCTTATGTGAATGGCTCTCCTGATGCGAGCAGCGATGTGGACTTAGCCGTGTGGGCAGATGGTTTTGAGGGCAATCGCATGCTCGATTTTGAAAAAATTAAGCACATCCTGCGCAACTACCTCAAACTAGAAATTCACCCCTATACGCCGGAGGATACGAAAGACACTGATCCGTTTATAGATATAATTGAAAAAACGGGTAGGGTAATAGCCTAGTGATTCAAAATAATGGATGCAAAAGCCGAACACTCGCGCAGGTTGATTATGAAAATCGATAATGAACGTATCCATTTCAATCCTGAACTCTCCATTGGCATCCACAACAGCAATATTCCCAGTGATTTTCTGTCCTTCCGGTCGCACGTTGAACTGTATTGGGTAGTAGAAATGCTGGGCTATGATGAGGTAAACAAAAGTCTTCGCGTATCTGTCGTTGATTATGATGCAAAGGAAATTTCTGCATTTGCCAATCAGACACCCAAGAAGCTCGTGTGTGAGGTTCTTTTCAATAAATTCGATTGGCCGCAACTAGAGCCACTCCTTAGTTCGTACAAAAAAATCCGTCTAGTTGAGATACTAGACAATATAGAGGCGAATCCTTTTCAGTTTTCTAGACCCATTCATGAAAATGAAAAAATACCAACAGATCAACTGCCGGCGACTCGAAATTTCCTAATTGACAATTTGGACAATGGAAAACGCCAACATGTTGAAACCTTCTCTATCCTATTTACCAATTGCACATTTCACCTCGGCTTTGTCTCCTTCACAAAAAAACTGAGTTTTCAATCCGATCCTTTTCCTTTTCAAATATCCAATGATAATATTCTGCCGGAATTTGATGCAATCAAGCCTTGGTTTGCGAAAAGACTCGGCACTAAAAAATTTAATGTAATAGCAGAAATCAGCTTTGATCCAAACGGTAAAATGTCCATCCGCGCTACCTCCCCTGAAATTGCTCAAATAGATCAATCCCTTATAGATGGAGTCAAGTACCAACGCGCCTTGTCAATATCGTCACCACCAAATGTGTTTGTGCCGGATAAGTCATTGTTTTCATCTGAAGACGTTTTTTCGTGCTTTGATGAAGACCCCCAAGGCAATGTATTTGCCCAGTCGGAAAACGAGATTTTCAATATTCTAGTAGAGAATGCTGAGATTCGAAACAAAAGTCAACTCGTATATCTATCTGGAAAGAAACAAAGTACCACGCACAAACTTCGATTCACACTCAATCCTGATTTCGGGTTCTTGTTTTTTGTGGAAGGAAATGAGTGCAATCATTTTGTATGGGAATTACTCAACTCTAATGCGACGTACATCTGGTCTATTGAAAGAGAATTCGGGGATATCGATCTTCAATATGCGCGAGTAGAGCGAGCCATTAATGCCATTCGCAATCACGGTCGACAGATGTATAAAAGTGCTTACCGCTCTAATAATCAAGATGCCGACTTGGTGTTCAATGTGATTCAACACAAACACATCGGCTCAAACTTTATTGATAGTTTTCCTCGATGGAAAAGTAAATTGAACGAATTGTTGGTTTGAAAAACACTTTAATATTATTCCGTTGATCATTCAAGATGACTGCACTGGTGTAAAATAGCGTAGCAACGTTCCTTGATACAACTAACCCTGATGCTCCGGTTTCAATAAGTCATTCACCGTCTTCACTGGATTGAAGGTAATAAGCGGCACCTCTACAAAAATAGTATTCCAATCGGACATGCTGCCGTTCCAAAGACCGGGCAATTCCAAGCCTTTGATCGGCATGCCCTTGTGGGTTTTTTGAGCAATGAAACCTGTGTTTGGGTCTCTGAACTTCAACAAATCAAATTTCTGTCCTCGGTAGTCCTTTATTCCGCACACCAAATCCACCGGATTGAAATGCGTGGAAGACTGAAAAATGGCCAACTGAGTGGGATCGGTGCGGTCCACCTGTGCTCCCTCTATGATTTGCAGCGTCTCCGCGCCAAAGGCATTTTTTACCCAGAAAGGGCCTCCTCCCGGCTCTCCTTGATTGAGCACCATCCCACACACGCGAATCGGCCGATTGAGCTTTTCTGCTATCAATTCCTCCGAAACTATTTCAGCGTGATAGCCCATCTCTGCGAGTAGATTTTTTCCGGCATACGTTATATCGTCCCCTGCTTCGTGGCTTCTCAATAGTGCAAACACCTTATGCTGCATCGCCAACAGATAGCCCGCTAACACCTTTTTGATACGCACAGTCTCCATGAGTAGCCGCTCGGGCACGACACTGTCTATGTTTTTGATAAAAATTAGATCAGTGTTTCGTTCGTTCAGGTTTTCGAGCAATGCGCCATGGCCTGCAGGCCGCCGAACATAGCGGCCATCTGCTTCTCGCACAGGCTGATTGTGCACATCCACGGCTATGGTATCTGTTTCCGGCTTTTGAAAACTAAATGTCACCTCTGTGCGCAATGATTTTCGAGCAGCAAAGGCACGCAAAACAGATTGAAACTTGGTCTCATGCTCGGGCGAAATGGTGAAATGAATGGCATGCTTCGTTCCTGTCAAGTAACGCTCTCCTTCTATCAAATGCTCCTCAGCTGCTGATCGCACGCCATCCTCGTACACGTGAAAGGGCAATAATCCTTTTGGGTAATGATCCCACCTTCGGACTTCAAAGAGTTCGTGAACGACCTCCTTGTTAGACATATCTGCCAATGCAAATGGAAATCGGTGCTTGTTCTGAAAAAATGTGGCCACTGCCGGATCCGTGAGTCCTTCGTTTTTCCAAGCCAACAGCGATTTGAACATACGAGAAGCTGCACCCGATGCGGGGACGAACTTTTCTGTATGCACCTCACTCTCCTCGTAGCGCCGTTGATGCGCCTCCTGCTCATCGGCTGTCAACCGCACAATGCCGTCGGACACAGTAGCCGGTCGGGCCAATGCCTGGGGCTTTATGCCTGCGCGAAACTGCGCCAGCTGCGCTTCTGTAGATCGAAAGTCGGTCATGCGGGGTGTTCAATAAAGACAAAGATGACAAAAGCCACGGTTACCAATCCATTTTAGTTTTTACTTTACTTGGTTACATTTGATAACAGTAATCATATTTATCCTCGATTTCACAAAACCACCACGCCCATGGCACAAGATCTTGTCAAGTTCGCACCCACTTTTTATGGTATGTCAATGGTTCCCAAAGAAATTTGGCTGGATTACGGCTATGCCCTTTTGTGCATCGCCGGGTCTGATGGAGACGTGTCTGACCCGGAGTTGGAGTGGCTCACGATTGACTTGGCACATAGCCTGCACGTCAACGAAGACACAGTGGCAGATTGGGAAGAGTTTGATTTCGAAGAAATGGAGCTAGAGGAAATCTTCATGAATATCCGAAGCAGTTCGTTTGCCAACTACAACAAACTGCTGCTCTATGATGCCATACGTATGTGCAGTGCAGATGGTGACTATGCCGAAGAAGAAAAAGAGAAAGTGGCCGAAGCAGCTAAAATTTTGCAGGTTTCGCGTGAGGCGGTCATCTGCATTGAGGCGCTCGTGGAGATGGAGCAAGCCACACACAAATTGCGGCTCACCGTCCTTTAACCGTAAATCTTGTTAAGAACCCCGGCCAAGCGAACCCCTGCTTGGAGTAAGCGCTTGTTAACTAGATTTATGTTGTTGTAGACATACAGATAGTTTATTTTCTTGTTTTCTGGCAAATCATATACCTGCTCTCTGCATGCCATTGATTCCTCCACCCACTGCATGACGGAAGATGCTTGCCATTCCGAAATTTGTTGGAGCGTTGGATGATTAATCCAATCCACATATTCCGTGTAGCTGTATTTCTGTTCATCTATGATCCCAGAATCCCATACACGATGCAGATTATATTTCTCCCAATAAAATTCTACATCCACCGAGTTTCCACCTCGGTCTCCTTCTTTACCTACGTGCAGGGGTTGGTGAATGTCTCCCACTAGATGAACTAGGCATTTCAATGCGAACGCCTCGTCTTTATCAGAAAATTGATTGCTCTCCAATTCTTCTATCAAACGATTGATGGTCACGTATATATCTCCTTCAGGTGGAGTCCCCGCTTCAGCATAGGTAAGACCGTCCGGCACGGTCATGTAATGCCATGGATCCATGTGTTTCAGCGAATTATCTGATCGGATGAAATCCATGTAATTGCTCACTTCGGCAAGTGTTTCATTCTTTAACAGTAGTTGGATGTTCGTGCGCGCCTTCTTTGTGAGATGTTTTTCTGCTATTAGTCCAATGACCCTATGACCGGTAAGTCCCCAAGCCATGGCCTTTGCCGAAACGAGAAGCAATAGGAAGAAAAATTTTAATTTCATACCGGTAAAACTACACGGGCTAATCTTAATGAGCGGCTAACGGATGTTAAGAAATGGATAAAAAAGAAAAGGCGTGCATCGGAGAACCCGATCACACGCCTTAATCACCAACCTAACCTAAAAGAAAGCTCTTTGCGAACGCTGAACCATTTGTGGTTGTTTCGCCTATATCTCTTAAACTGATGAATGAAAAAAATGTTGCCCGGGGAAAAGGAAAAAGTCTGCGATTTAACATTTCATAACATTTCTCCTGCCGCTTCTTCTACTTTTGCACTCCTTTAAAAAGCCCGATTTGACCTTTTCCGATCTCATATCAACGTACGCCAAGGGGCCCTATATCTCTGCAATCGAGCAATCGCTGGCAAAAAAGAGCAATGTTCGGCTGAAAAATATCGCCGGTAGTTTTGATGCCATTCTTGCCGGCACTTTGGCTCGACGGGTCTCTCAACACAACCTTTATATCCTCCACGACAAAGAAGAGGCTGCTTATTTTCAGAATGATCTTCAAAATTTCGTGTCGGAAGAGCACGTACTTCTATTCCCAACGTCTTACAAAAAGCCTTATCAATACGAGGAGACTGAAAATGCCAATATCCTTCAAAGGGCTGAAGTACTCAACATGCTCTCTACGAGCAAGTGGCCGCTACACATAATCTCTTATCCGGAGGCGCTACTCGAAAAAGTAATTAATAAGCGATCGCTCACGTCCAACACCTTCCTTACGAAAGTGGGAGAAAAACTCAGTGTGGAATTTCTGACAGACTTGCTCATCGAATATGATTTCGAAAAAACAGATTTTGTATACGAGCCAGGTCAGTTTGCGGTGCGGGGCGGTATTGTAGATTTTTTTTCTTTTTCGGCGGACTATCCGGTTCGGTTAGAGCTCTTTGGGGATGAAATCGAAAGTATCCGACTCTTCGATCCCGAGAGTCAGCTTTCCCAAAAGCAATTGGAGCAGGTTTCGTTGATTCCCAATGTGCAGACTAAGCTGCTGCATGAAGAAAGACAATCCTTTTTGAAGTTTTTTCCAGACGAAGCGCTCATTTGGATAAAAGACTATCGCAACACGCTTGACATTGTGCAGCGCGGTTTCGAAAAAGTGACCGAATCATTTGAGCAATTGATGGCCGTGAGTGGCCAAAGCAAAGTCATCTCCGATCCGATCATGCTTTTCGAAACAGGTGCCAGCCTCACCGATTTGTTGGCTCCTTTTCGAAAAATTGAATTTGGCAAGCGATTCTACCTCAAGGGGGACGAGGTAGACCTTCAGATCAAGCCACAGCCACATTTTCACAAGAATTTCGCGCTTTTGGTGGAAACAATGCGCACCTATCAGGGAAAAGGCTTTCAAAATCATATTTGTTCAGACAGCCCTCGGCAATTGGAACGATTGACAACCATTTTTGAAGAAATTGATACCGAAACGAGCTTCCGACAATTAATTGGCAATTTGAGAGAAGGTTTTGTGGATGAGCAGCATCAAGTCGTTTGCTTCACAGATCACCAAATTTTTGACCGATTCCTTCGGTACAAGGAGAAACCTCGGTTTTCAAAATCAAAATCCATCACACTGCGCGAATTGCGTACGATGCAGCCGGGCGATTACGTGGTGCACGCCGACTATGGCGTGGGGCGTTTTGCCGGAATGGACTATGTGGAGGTGTCGGGTAACCGGCAAGAGGCTATTCGGTTAGTGTACCGTGATGATGACTTGCTGTATGTGAGCATCCACTCGCTGCATAAGATTTCAAAGTACTCCGGCAAAGAGGGGACGCCACCAAGCATCAACAAGCTGGGTACCCAAGATTGGGACAACAAGAAAAAGAAAGTCAAGAAGCAGGTAAAGGATATCGCAAAAGATTTGATCCTGCTCTATGCCAAGCGAAAAAGCGCCCCGGGATTTTCTTTCAAGGTAGATGATTACCTCCAAGCGGAATTGGAGTCGTCCTTTATGTATCAAGACACGCCTGACCAAGGCCAGGCAACTACCGATGTGAAAATCGACATGGAAAAAAGCTATCCCATGGATCGCTTGGTGTGCGGTGATGTTGGTTTTGGAAAAACAGAGGTAGCCATACGGGCGGCATTCAAAGCCGTGAACAATGGCAAACAAGTAGCCGTTTTAGTGCCCACGACCATCTTGGCCATGCAGCATTATCATACTTTTTCGGGTCGATTGAAGGACTTTCCTGTAAAGGTGGAATACATCAACCGCTTTAAATCAGCAAAGGACGTTACCGAAATTAAGAAAGGAGTAAAAGACGGGAAAATTGACATCCTGATCGGGACACACAAGATTGTGGGCAAAGACATTGCTTTCAAAGACTTGGGCTTGATGATCATTGACGAGGAACAGAAGTTTGGGGTCAAAGTCAAAGAAAAGCTGAAAGAAATGAAGGTAAACGTGGACTCCCTCACGCTCACAGCGACACCTATTCCCCGAACCTTGCATTTTTCGCTCATGGGCGCGCGTGACCTCTCCATTATCGCTACTCCACCGCCTAACAGACGACCGGTAACCACAGAAGTGGCCGAATTCAATAATGAATTGATCAGGGATGCCGTGAGCAGCGAATTGCGCCGTGGCGGACAGGTCTTCTTTGTGCACAATAGGATCAGCGATATTGAGCAAGTCGGCAATTTGATCTTGCAATTGGTGCCGGATGCCAGGGTCTTGATCGGTCATGGCCAAATGGAAGGCACACAGTTAGAAAAAGTCATGGTGAAATTCATCAATGGCGAAGCAGATGTGCTTGTTTCCACGAATATTATCGAATCAGGATTGGACATCCCGAATGCCAATACCATCATCATCAACCGCGCCCACATGTTCGGATTATCGGATTTGCATCAAATGCGAGGCAGAGTAGGAAGATCCAATACAAAAGCCTACTGTTATCTGCTCACACCCCCCGGAAACACATTGACATCCGATTCGCGCAAACGCTTGATCGCACTCGAGGAGTTTTCTGATTTGGGTGATGGCTTCAAGGTGGCCATGCGCGACCTAGACATTCGGGGAGCCGGGAACTTGCTCGGAAGCGAGCAAAGCGGGTTCATTACAGATATGGGGTTTGAGATGTACCACAAAATATTGGATGAAGCTGTGGCCGAATTGAAAGAAGAAGAGTTCAAAGACTTGTTTGAAACAACAGAAATTGAAAACGCCCGACATCTTATTCAGGACTGTACGGTCGAAACTGATTTGGAAATCCTCATTCCTCAAGAATATATCTCGGATATTTCTGAGCGCCTCTCGACATACAACCAATTGGATACCATCAAGAATGAAGAGCAACTCCAGGCGTGTGTGTTGTCTTTGATCGATCGCTTTGGACCTTTGCCTGAGTCGTTAGGTAACTTGATTGAATCTGTCCGATTACGTTGGCAAGCTATTTCGCTTGGTTTTGAGCGACTTATGTTGAAAAATAGCACAATGAAGTGCTATATCTCATCCAAAGACGAGCGCTATTTTCAGTCTGATCAATTTGGTGGAATTGTGGCCTATGTGCAGCGCCATCCGCGCAAAAGCCGCATGAAAGAGCAAAAAGATAAGCTTATGGTGATTATCGATGAAGTGGAATCCGTGCAACAGGCATCAGCCGTTTTAAAGGACATGATTGTGGATAAATAGGAAAAATGCCGCTCCACACACAATAAAACGCTTGAAAAACAATTAGTTTAGTACCCAATTAAACATAAAAATGTATTGCCTGTAAAGGCAATTTTTGGAATATTTGTGTTTATTAGTAGTTTGAAGCGTTTCAAAACAAAGAAAACAGGTATGAAAAATTGTGTTAATGCAGCGAAATCAGCGGGGACAATCCTGCTTGCTGCAACTGTCCTGAGTGGTTGTAACTTACTTGGATTAGGTGGCGGGGGAGGAACTCCCACCAGTACGGCTCCCGGTGAAAGCAGTACAGCTACAGGCATGGCTTACAATGGAGACGGAGGATTCCAAGTAGGTGAATATTCCGGCCAAGCTGACGGACCAAATCTTATTTTTATTGAAGGCGGTAGAACCGTGTTGGGTTCCTTCGAGGAAGACATCATGCATTCACGCGACAATGTGGAGAGAACGGTGACGGTAGCATCCTTCTACATGGATGAAACTGAAATCGCCAACATCCACTGGTTAGAGTATGAATATTACATTAAGTTGGACTCTCCGGAATATTACTGGAGAAATAACCTCCCTGATACCACTGTGTGGTCAAGAGACTTGGCGTACAATGACCCGTATGTAAACGCTTACTACAGACATGCTGGATTTAGATTTTTCCCTGTTGTCGGGGTAAACTGGAGACAAGCCGTAAACTACAGCCAGTGGAGAACCAAAGTTGTTAATTTAAAATTGGCTCAGGATGCTGGATTGGCTGATCCTTCGGGTGGTTTTGCCGGTGCGGAAGATCCGGGAGCTGCCGGTGGTGACTTATCAGGCTCTGTAGGCAATGTGAATGCTCTTCAGACAGGTATTGCCATTCCTGGCTATCGACTTCCAACAGAAGCTGAATGGGAATATGCCGCTCAGGCACTTATCGGAACACAGTGGTTGGATGAAAACCAAACACACAGAAGACTTTATCCTTGGGATGGCCATGCGCTAAGAAATCCTTATGGCAAAAGCATGGGTTATTTCTTGGCCAACTTCAAAAGAGGAAGAGGTGACTATGCGGGTATTGCAGGTAAGCTGAACGACGGTGCAATGATCACCACCTATGTATACGACTATCCACCAAACGATTTTGGCTTGTACAACATGGCCGGAAACGTGAACGAGTGGGTATTTGACGTGTATAGACCATTATCTTTTCAAGACATGGATGACCTGAACCCTGCTAGAAGAGATGAAGTAGAAGACCCTAAGGCAGCATACAATGCCAGCTACAACTACATTGGTAACGAAGGTCCTTACACGAAAGAGCAATGGGAAAAGAAAACTGGTTTGCAGAAGTCTTATGACGATACCAATCCTCCGGTGAAGCGCCTTAGAGTATTCAAAGGTGGATCTTGGGCAGATGTCGCCTATTGGATGAGCCCTGGAACAAGACGATTTGTTTTTGAAGATTCTGCATCTTCTACTATCGGTTTCCGATGCGCAATGATTCGAGCCGGATCGAACTACTAAAAACACAGAAATTTGAAAAAAGGGGATTCGAAAGAGTCCCTTTTTTTATTTGCCTGCTGCCAAAGCTGCCACAGAAATTGAGGCCGGATTTTCTTTTGCCAGTTCATCACAGAGCATCCCAATGGTCGCGCCGGATGTGATCACATCATCCACCAGCAGTATATGGCGCCCTTCGATTTCTTTCGGCTTTGTCACGGTGAAAACTGACTCCATATTTTCCCAACGCTTCAGTTTAGACTTCTTGGTTTGTGTGGTTGTTTCCTTGGTTCGCGCCACTGCATCTTCGCACACCGGCAAACTAAGGGGTTCGGACATTCCTTGCGCCAAACAAGTACTTTGATTGTAGCCTCTGTGGCGCTGACGGTTAGCATGCAATGGAGAGGGAATTAACAGGTCAAAAGGGGCATGGTCTTGCTTTGAGAGATCCCTCCCGAAGCGTGCACCCAGCCAAGTACCCAAATCCTTCTTACCCTGATATTTTAGATTGTGCACCAATTTCTGCGCGATTCCGAACTTGTTGAAATCCAAATAGGCATAAGCTGCTATCACCTTCGGCTGAAATGCGAATTTCTTGCATAAATCTTCTTTATTTGTCAAGTAGGTGCTTTTTGGCAGGCTCAGTTCGCACGGAAGGCAGAGAAATTCTTCCGCGCGAGACAATGGCTTGCGGCAATGAAGGCACACTCTCGGATAGATAAGTGATATAAAATCCGCTAATTGCGATTTCATAAATCGAATATAAGAAATGGTTTTTAAAAAGGATCTTGAACTGCATAGAAAGTGGGCGCAGCTCTGCGGATTGCTCGAATCACAGCTCGGCAAGAGACCAAAAGACCTAAATAATGTGCTGTTTCTAATTGGGGTGCAGGAACTCGGAAAGGGGATGCTCACATTTAGTAAGGAGGAGAAGCAGGATTTGATGCATATTGCCATCTGTCGTGTCCTCTCCGTCGGTGGGTTTTATGAATTGGAAGGATTGGATGAAGAGGGGTGGCCGCATTGGAGACCCACGGCCAAATTGCCCAAACTGAACCTAATGGAGCAGGAAATATTGTTAAAGACCCATGTGATCGACTATTTTGAAAAGGAACTTCAGGTAAAATTGTAGTCCAGTGCGCGCATTTCATCGTAAACCCTTGCAATGTCACTAAGAGATAAAATTGAGGAATTCAAGCGACGCTCCTTGAGGGTACGCATACTCACTGCGTCAGTGTTGGTATTGGCGTGCGTTTTTGGGTTAGTTCTCCTGTTGGCTGTGCTGGAATCCTCCTTTTGGTTTGGAACGGTCACGCGAACCGTTCTCTTCTATTTCCTTTTGGCGGCCGTCCTGATTCTGATCACTAAGTACATCCTGAAGGACGTTCTCATCCTTTTGGGCTTCAAACAACCTCCTGCGGACGAACAGACCGCACGGGCCATTAGCGAAAAACTTCCGGAGATAGATGACAAACTCATTAATTATCTCCAGCTCGAAAAATCAACCGAGAATGAGCTGGCACGTGCGAGCCTTTCGCAAAAATCTGAGATACTGGACCAACACGACTTCCTGCAGGCCATTGACAGAGGCCGTCTTCGCAGATATATTCGCGTTTTTGGTGGCGTGGCAGGGCTATTTCTTTTGCTCGTTCTGGTTGATCCTCCGCTGATTACTTCCGGTGCACAGCGCATTGTCCAACATTCTCGAACATTTGTTCGTCCGGCTCCCTTCCGGTTTGTGATTGAAAACGATTCGCTCACCTTTTACAAAAACAAGGATTTTAAACTGACAGTGCAACTTGAAGGAGCGAATATCCCTATAGAGCTATTGGTTGTTTCCGAACAAGGTGCTATCGCCATGCAATCAGAGAAAGATGGAAAATTCAGCCATACGTTTAAAAATCCAACAAAAGATATTGATTTCTTCCTAGAGTCCTCAGGTTTTACCAGTCAGTCTTATCAGCTAAAAATGCTGAACAAACCGATTTTAAATCTTCTCTCAATCGATCTTACTTATCCGAGACACACGGGATTGAAGGCAGAGAAAATAACCAACGGCGGAAACATCACCGCTCCCGAAGGAACGAAGGGAAAATGGGTGATACAGGCCGCTTTTGCTGACGAGGTTTTCCTCTATTTTCCGAATGACACGGTGCAAGCCACGCGTCTGGATGAGCAAACGTTTACGCTTAGTAAGACCTTGGATCAATCGGGGGCATACGAAATTGCTCTTTTCAACGCGCAGGCCAAAAATGAGATTGAACTTCGCTACCGGATGCAAGTAATACCAGACGAAGCACCTGAAATCGATGTGACTTTTGCGGCAGACACCACCGGCTACAAGTACGTGATTCTCACAGGACAGATTGTGGATGATTATGGCTTTCATTCGTTGAGTATGCACTATGAAATCAACGAAAAGCATTATTCCAAGCCTATTTTCATCAACAATTTCCTTAAAGCGCAAGGATTCTACACCGAATGGTACGCCGATTCCATCGCAATCAAGCCGGATGAGCAGTTGACTATTTATGCTGTGGTAAGAGACAATGATGCGAATGCCGGATACAAATCTGCTAAGTCACAGGTTTTCTATTTCAAAAAACCGGGTCTTCAAGAACTGTCAGATCAAATCAATCAGAAATCAGAGGGATTAGAAAATGAAATGAATCAATCGCTTCGTGAGATGGCCGAATTGCGCAAGACATTGGAAGAAATGGCTCAGAAACTAAAAAGTCAAAACGAAATAAGCTGGCAGGCGGAAAAATTGTTAGAAGAAAGTTTAGAACAGCGGAAGGAACTTGAAAAAATGCTGTCGGAACTAAAGAAAAAACATGATGACCTGATGAAGGCCTCTGACAATTTTGAACAGAGCGAGTCACTGAAAGAGAAATCTGAGCAGTTCAACGAACTGGTGAAAGACCTGATGGACGAATCCACCCGTCAATTGTATGAAGAACTCCAAAAATTGCTGCAAGACAAGGCGTCTAAGTCGGAAATAAGCAATAAGCTGGAGCAGATCAGCCGACAGGAAAACAGATTGATGAAGGATTTGGAGCGCACAAAGGAGTTGTTTAAGCGACTAACCGTCGAATCGGGATTGGAGCGCATAGCGCAGCAACTCGACTCCCTAGCCAACCGACAAATGGAGCTCAGTGAGCAGCAACCCGAACAAACGGGTGAAGAAGCAGAAAAAGGTGAATTGGCCAAACAACAGGAGGTAGAGAAGGATTTTGAGAAACTGAGCGAAGAATTGGAAAAAATGGAGCAACTCAATCAAGAGTTGCAGCAGCCTGCTCCTTTGGAAAACCTTGATGCAGATGAAAAGCAAATCAAACAAGAGATGAACAAGGCCTCTGAGGAAATCAAATCAGGGGATTCGGAGAAGTCGAAAAAGAGTCAAAAGAATGCCGCACAGCAGATGCAGCAGATGAGTCAGAAAATGCAAAGCATGCAAGCGGGGATGGAAATGGAGGTAATGCAGGAAAACATTGAGCACTTGCGCAAAGTCATGGATGACCTGATACGGCTCTCCTATCGACAAGAAGACTTACTCAAGAATTTCCGTACGGTGAATTCCTCTGATCCGAGGTTCATTACTTTGTCACAAGACCAACTCAAATTGAAGGAAGATTTAGTGGTGATCGAAGACAGCCTTCTATCTATTGCCAGTCGGGTTGCGCAGTTGTCATCGTTTATCACCAAGGAAATAGATGAAATAGACATGCACATGGATGCCTCGTTGCAACAGATTCGCGAAAGACAGCAAGGCCGTGCATTATCTCATCAGCAGTTTTCCATGACGTCTATGAACAATCTAGCGCTGTTGCTTGACGATGTGCTGCAAAACCTACAAATGAGTATGTCAGAGTCCAGCGGAAAGGGAAAAGGCAAACCAAATCCCATGCCCACACCTAGCTTGAGCGAAATGCAGCAGCAACTTGGCGAGCAAATGAAGCGTTTGCAGGACGAGGGCAAATCGGGACGTCAGTTGTCGGAGGAATTGGCCCGAATGGCAGCCGAACAGGAAATGATTCGGCAGCAGCTGCAGGAAATGCAGAAAAAGCTCAATGGACAATTTGGGAATGAAAACATTTCTGACGACATGAGTCAGGCCATCAAACTGATGGAGCAGAACGAACTGGACTTGGTTAACAAGCGCCTCACCAAGCAGCTGATGGATCGGCAAAAAGAAATAACCACACGCTTGCTCGAGGCAGAAAATGCCATGAAAGAGCAGAAAACAGACCCTGAGCGAGAAGGGGAAAAGGCCAAGGATCGCGAGCGAATGTTTCCTCCGGGATTCGAAGAATACTTGAATGAACGGAAAAAAGAAATAGAATTGCTGCGAAGCGTGCCGATTGAACTCAATCCTTTTTATAAAAAGGAAGTAAACGATTACTTTAGGCGTCTAAGTGAGAAGAATTAATGAAGACCATCAATATAGAGATACCTTCTTTGCCGGAAAACATCCGGATTGTCGAGAGTTTCATAGACAATGCCAAGGAACAATATGAACTAAATGACGACATCTATGGCAACATCATGATCGCGGTGACAGAGTCTGTCAATAATGCAATCATGCATGGAAACAAACAACGAAAAGACAAAAATGTCTCCCTTACATTGATGTTCGACGAGAGCGCCATCAAATTTATCATCAAAGATCAAGGTCCCGGTTTTGATTATCAACATCTCCCAGATCCAACATCTCCCGAAAACCTAAGTAAACCCGGGGGTAGAGGCATCTTCCTTATGAAGCACTTATGCGACGAAGTGACTTTCAAAGATGAAGGCCGTACTGTTGAACTCACGTTTTATCTATCCTAATGCCTCAGATCGCATTCCACTGTGATGACGTTTCGTTTCAATGGGGTGACAAAAAAGTAGTACGTGCATGGCTCTTGACACTTGCAAAAGAGGAGAGGCGAACAATACACTCACTTTCGATTGTCTATTGCTCAGACGAGCGTTTGTTGGAAATGAATCGCGCGCATCTTTCTCACGACTATTACACCGACATCATCACGTTTGATCTTTCCGACACATCTGCTATTGAAGGGGAGATTTACATTAGCCTAGATCGTGTGCGCGAGAACGCATCCACATTCGAAGATTCCTTTGAAAAGGAGCTTTGTCGGGTGATGGCACACGGGCTGCTGCATCTCTGCGGATATGACGACCACACAGAGGCAGACAAAGCCACGATGCGAAGCAAAGAAACCTTCTACTTATCTTTGCTGCCGGAAGTTCCACGTGGAACTTTTGAGATGTAAATACCACTTGTTCCACGTGGAACAATCCTTAAGACTATGTTTCCAAAATACGATGTGATTGTTGTGGGTGCCGGACATGCCGGATGCGAAGCTGCATCTGCCGCTGCACGGATGGGCTCAAAGACGCTGCTCATCACCATGAACATGAACACCATTGCACAGATGTCTTGCAATCCCGCCATGGGTGGTGTGGCCAAAGGGCAGATAGTGCGTGAAATAGATGCGCTTGGTGGACAATCAGGGATTGTCACAGACAAAACCATGATTCAGTTCCGGATGCTCAACCAGTCTAAAGGACCGGCCATGTGGAGTCCAAGGGCACAAAACGATCGCATGCGCTTTGCGGAGGAATGGAGACTTACACTTGAACAAACCAAGAATCTAGACTTTTGGCAAGAGATGGTTAGCGGTTTGGTCACCAAGCATGACAGGGTGTGCGGCGTAAGAACCTCATTGGGAATAGAAATACCTGCCAAGGCTGTGGTGCTTACGAACGGCACGTTCTTGAATGGACTCATTCACATTGGGGAGAAGAACTTCGGTGGCGGCCGTACAGGCGAGAAAGCCGCACATGGCATTACTGAGCAATTAGTTCAGCTTGGCTTTGAAGCAGGACGTATGAAGACCGGCACACCCCCACGCGTGGACGGACGCTCGTTGGACTACACCAAAATGGAAGAGCAACCCGGGGACGAAAATCCATCAAAGTTCTCCTATTTACCCACAACCACGCCCCTAACTACCCAACGAAGCTGCTGGATAACCTATACCAACAATGACGTGCATCGCACCCTGCAGACGGGTTTTGAAAAATCTCCTATGTTCAATGGACGCATACAAGGCTTAGGTCCGAGATATTGCCCCTCCATAGAAGACAAGATCAACCGATTCGCAGAGCGTGACCGCCATCAAATATTTGTAGAGCCCGAAGGGTGGAATACAGTTGAAGTCTATGTCAATGGGTTCTCAACCTCCCTGCCGGAGGATGTTCAATACAAAGCCATCCGACAGATACCCGGATTCGAAAACGCCAAAATGTTTCGTCCGGGCTATGCCATCGAATATGACTTCTTCCCGCCCACACAACTCAAAAATACTTTAGAAACCAAGCGCATACAGAACCTGTATTTTGCTGGGCAGATAAACGGTACCACCGGCTATGAAGAGGCTGCTTGCCAAGGATTGATGGCCGGAATAAATGCCCATCTGAAGGTAAATGAGCAAGATCCGTTTATTCTCTCAAGATCGGAAGCCTACATAGGTGTGCTCATTGATGACCTCATCAACAAGGGTACAGAAGAGCCTTACCGCATGTTTACCTCAAGAGCAGAGTATCGATTACTATTGCGTCAAGACAATGCCGATCTCCGATTGACCCGAAAAGCACATGGCATTGGTCTGGCTGATGACTATCGCTTGGCTGTTCTTCAACAAAAGGAGCACGACATTCAAGCGCTTACTAAGTCACTGAAACCAATAAAATTCGAGCCGGACAAAGTAAACAATAGACTATTGGCACTGGAAACCTCACCTATATCGGAAAAAGCATCTATCGAGCAATTGATCAAACGGCCGCATCTGCATTTTGAATCCTTTCAAGGAATATCAAGCGAGCTGGATGGACTAATGCAACAATTTTCGACCGAAATAAAAGATCAGGTAGAAATACAACTGAAATACGCGACGTACATCGAACGAGAACAACAAACCTCCGAAAAGATGGTTCACCTAGAAAATCTCTACATCAAAAAAGACTTTGCCTATTCATCCATTGCCTCGCTATCATCGGAAGCCCGGGAGAAACTCTCTAAGATAAGACCCGAAACGCTAGGTCAAGCTTCGCGAATAAGCGGCGTGTCACCGTCGGATATCTCTGTGTTAATGGTTTATTTGGGAAGATAATATGTTCGATAAGCGCGAAGAGTGTCCTATTTGTGGCCACCCCAAATTCCAAAACTTTCATATTTGCACTGATCACACCGTAACCTGTGAGAGTTTCGCTCTGGTAAAATGCACGCAATGCACCCACGTCTTCACCAACCCGAAACCAACCGATGAACATCTCGCTGCATATTACCAAAGTGCCCAGTACATTTCTCACGCCAATGCCATAACTTCTCTGACCGATCTCCTGTACAAACTTGTAAGGATCTATACACTCCGTAAGAAACGTAAACTCATTGAAGAACTCGCCAAAGGCCAGGAAAAGTCACTACTCGATTTCGGGTGCGGAACAGGACACTTCTTACACGCATGCAAAAAACACGGCTGGCGCGTAACGGGTGTGGAACCGAACAGCTCCGCAAGAAAACAAGCACAGCAAGGCGACACACCAGTAGAAGAAAGCTTAACAACGATCAAAGAAAAATATGCCATTATCACCTCATGGCATGTCTTGGAGCACACAACAGACCCTGTGAGCGTTGTAAGAGAGCTGCGAAGCAAACTACAAGATGGTGGACATATAATCATAGCACTACCCAATCACGCTTCGTATGACGCCAAATACTATGGAAAATATTGGGCCGGTTATGACGTTCCTCGCCACCTCTCTCATTTCAACAGATCATCGTTCAAATCACTTGCTGACAAAACCAAACTGAAAATACAAGATATACGACCTATGACATTTGATGCCTTCTATGTTTCCATCCTTAGTGAAAAATATCAAAGACACCCAGGTGCACTCTTGAAAGGCCTTCAGATAGGAAGAAAATCTAACGCATCGGCTAAATTGACCGGCGAATATTCGAGTCTGATATATCTATTGACTAAATGAAGCCATTGCTCTCAGCCCTGCTCTTTCTAGCCGCACTTCAAGTGCTGTTGACTCAGTGTGCCAATCCCAAAGCACCAACAGGCGGGCCTCAAGACAGTATCCCCCCTACACTCGTACAAGCCTACCCGGCGATAGGGGCACTTAATGTAACTGACACTGAAATCATCCTAGAGTTCAATGAATTCATCAATGTGGATAAACTCAGTACCAACCTGATCATCACGCCTCAACAAGACATAAAGTACAAAGCCATAGCAAAGAAGAATCGGTTGATATTGAAATTCGAGAAAGCCTTTCCTGACAGCACCACCATCACACTCAATTTCTTCGATGGCGTCACAGATATCACCGAACTCAATCCTGCGGTAAACCTCAGCTACGTATTCAGCACCGGCAGCTATTTAGATTCCTTAGAAATAAAAGGGAAAATCCAAGATCTTTTCAGCACCAAACCCCAAGAGAAAATACTCGTAGGACTTTTCACAAGGACAGACTCCCTCGACATCTTCAAAACTAAACCAACCTATTTCACCACTACGAATAAGGAAGGTGAATACGCTATCAAAAATGTAAAAAGCGGCACTTACAAAGTGCTGGCCTTCAAGGACGACAACAGAAACCTAACCTTCGATCCATCAGCGGAAGCATATGGATTCATCAACAACTTCGTTACACTTGACTCGAACATTTCCAATGCAGACATAAAATTGGTGAAAATCAACGCCGAACCCATTCGAAGGATCTCATCCAAAGTAAATGGACAATACTTTGATAGCCGATACAGCAAACCCATTGATTCACTTGTACTACCTCAAAATCTTTTTTACCAAGTATTGGATGATAAAATAAGCATTCGCATTTATCAACCCGATAATATGAAGACAGTCACCGACAGTCTTGCCACAATCCTTCAAGCATTTGACTCACTTGGAAATTCAGCAATTGATACAGTATTTGCAAAATTCAGTGATCAGGTGCGGAAACCAGGAAAGTTCGAAGTAACGATAACACCGAAAGAGGGAACACTTGACGTAAAGAACAGCTTTCTACTTACATTCACCAAGCCCATTAAATCCTCCAATTTTAACAATATTGTTTGGCAAAAAGACAGCACGTATACCGCGCCAATGGACAGTGCTTCGACTAAGTACCAGTGGAATTCAACCAAAACCCAACTTGCCCTCACCACTACATTTGATACCACAAGTTATCTGGCCTTTCAAAAACAATTCATTGCCCAAATCCCTATCGACACAACCAAAACAGATTCAGCCCAATTAAAAAAGCGGAGATCGGTAGCTCAACCATCTTTAAGTCGGAAACTAGATCTCGTTCTTCAGGCGAACTCATTCATATCCGTAGAAAATGATTCAATAGCAGAGATACGAAAACCCATAACATTTTTTCAACAAAAACAATCAGGCAAGCTGATCGTCAATATCACAACTGACACTCCTTCGTACACCATTCAGCTCGTAAACAAGCAGCTTATGGTCATTCGCCAGCTCAAAGCAACTTCATCTCTGCGCATTGACAATCTTCCTCCGGGAGATTACGGCTTCCGCTTCCTTATTGACACCAATCAAGACGGGAAATGGAGCTATGGCAACATACTGAAAGACGAACTACCTGAAGAGATTTACTTATTTCCGGATTTTACTTCCCTGCGGGCAAACTGGGAAGTGAATCTTGATATCACCTTTTAGCACGTGCATAAATGCAGACAAGACGTGGACAAACGTCACATTAATCCACCAATGAATCATAGCCGTACATTCACTGCACTTTATCCAAACAAACTAACCTAAATTCCTTCTGCAATCCACAACAAGGAGAGCCTCATCCAATCCACAAGTAAGATACCAACGCAAACCAATTTGATGTTAATTCCTTATTAATCAATAAGTTAATTCGTTAATAACCTGTTGACTCCATCTGATTATAAACATCTCATAAAACCAAAAGTATCTTACATCAGTTACCCACATATCCACAGTGCTAATAGAAATAGTTGTTTATTTAAAACATATAATATTATAATTAAGTAAAAGAGAGACATGTTGACAAGTCGTTTTATGATGATGGTGATGTTGCTGCAGCTCGGCGTGAGTGTGTTTGCCCAATCAGATAATATCACGTTGGCCAACGAGTACTTTCAGCAAGGAGCCTATGACAAGGCGCGAGTTCTTTTCGACGAGTTGGCGCTTGACAGACGCAATGTGGCCCAAATCAACAGCAACTACATAGCCACGCTGAAACATCTGAATGATCATAAGGCACTTCAGAAATATTTCCAACGAATAAACGAATGGTTTCCGGGCAGTATAGCCTATAAAGTAGACGAGGCTACCTACTATTTTGAAATCGCGGACACCAAAACGTTTGAAAAGCAAATCGACGCACTCCGCAAGGAGTACTCCGCCAATTCATTTCAACTAAGCATTATCGGGCAAGAGTTGGCTGCTCGTCAGCTCTATCAAAGTGCCGCTACTTTCTTTATTCAGGCGCGAGCTGTTAGCGAAATGCCGACCAGCTATGCCCTGGAGCTTGCTCGCATCTATAGTTTACTTAATAAAAAGGAATTGATGGTAGATGAGTACTTGACGTATGCCAAAGAGAATCGCCAAAATGCAGCCTACATAAAAAACATCTTTCAGAACTTGCTCGAAAAAGAGGACGACCTAACGTATTTGGAGACTGCCTTGATCTCCCGCATGCAAAAGGAGCCCGAAGACAGAACCTATCCCGACTTGATGATTTGGGTGGAACTGCAGCGTAAAAATTTTTACGGAGCGTTTGTTCAGGCACGTGCGCTCGACAAGCGCGAACAAGGAGCTGGTCAAGAAACTGCCCGAGTCGGACGAATTGCACTGGATAATGAAAGTTGGGAAGATGCCATCACCATTTTCGATTATTTAGCAACCACCTACACCGAACCGGCCAGTCAGGCCCAATACCGGAAGCTACTTATAGAAGCCAAGGAAGGCAAAGTCAAAAACACGTTTCCGGTCAACCGATCGGAAATTTTGACACTGTCGAGAGAATACTCGAAGCTGTACGTGGATGCCGGACCGAACAATTACACGTTTGAGGCATTGCGAAGCATGGCCCATTTGCATGCTTTTTACTTGAATGAAATAGACACGGCCGCTATAGTCCTCCGCTTTTTGATCAACACACCTCGGGTGAGCAAGTCGCTGATATCTCAATGCAAAATGGATTTGGGCGATATCTATTTATTGAAAAATCAACCTTGGGAATCCACCTTGCTCTATTCCCAGGTGGAGAAAGAAAACCGTGACAGTCCGCTCGCCTATGAAGCCAAATTGAAAAATGCGCGGCTTCACTACTTTACCGGCAATTTTTCCTTAGCCAAAAGTCACTTGGATATTTTGAAACGAGCAACCACGCGCGAAATTTCTAATGACGCCATCGATATATCGGTACTGATTTCAGACAATACCTACCTTGACTCCACCGATGTGGTCATGCAGGCTTTTGCTAATATCGAACTGATGATTTTTCAAAATCGGATAGACAGAGCCGAAACTATGCTGAAGCAGATGATTGCTCAGCACAAGGGCCACTCGATTATAGATGAAGTGTATTGGAAACTTGCCGACATAGCCTTGAAAGCCGGAAAATTTGAAGAAGCCGTTTCGAACCTAGAGAAAATCACACAGGAATATGCCTATGATATTTTGGCTGACGATGCGGCTTTCAAAATAGCCCGCATTACGGAAGAGCAAGTAGGAGATACCGTAAAAGCGAAGGAGCTTTATGAGCAATTTTTACTTGCATATCCGGGTAGCATGTATGCGGCAGATGCGCGAAATAGATTCCGAAAACTGAGAGGCGATTTTGGAGGGACGGTTAATTGAGAATCCGTTTTGTTTTTGATAAACGTCGATACCACCACAGCGCCCCGGCTATTAACAACAGCGAAATAAACTGCGAGTGCGAAAGCACATCTTCGATAATGAATCCGCGACGCAAATCACCGCGGAAAATTTCGATGATGCCGCGACCTGCCGCATAGGTCATTAGATAGATCATGAATAATTGGCCTTGAAAACGCTGATGCCGCTTGAAAATCAATAGAAAAATCATCAACCCAATCAGAAAGAGCGACTCATACAATTGAGTCGGGTGGAGTGCCGTATGAAGCGGCTCTGCTTGCGAGAGCTCATCGGTAAATGTGACCCCCCAAGGCAAATCCGTAGGTGTGCCGTAGCAGCAGCCGGCAAAAAAGCAACCCATCCGTCCGAAGGAGTGTACGATGAGCGTGGCAATAGCCAATCGATCCATCATAGGCCAGAGCGGCCATTTTTCTTTGCGGAAATACCAAATGGCGATGGGCAGAGCACAAATGAGCGAACCATAAAAAACGAACCCCGTGCGGAAGTTCACCAGCATGTTGGATGGCGGATTGAAATAGAAGGATGGTTTTTCAAAATAGAAAAACAGCTTGCCGCCCACAAAAGCCGCGAAAATCACATAAATGGCAATGGTCTGAATTTTGTCAGGATCAATGCCCAGATCCTTTTTGGCCACACGTGCCATGTAGAGATACGCCAATAACGCACCGATCATGATTAAAAAACCATACGTGTGTATGGTGAATGAGCCGAGAGAAAAGAATTCTGGATGCATGATGCTAATTTAAGATTTAAACGGATTTGACCCGTCGGCCTGGCTGCTATCAAACACCCGAATGGCCACCACATCAGCCTCAGCGGTTTTTTCACCACTTTCCGACAAAAAATCGCATTTCAAAACGGTCTTGCGCCCTTTTACTTCCACCACGCGCGCCCGAAGTTGCACCTTAGTATTCGGCGTGGGCTTTAGGTATTTGATGCTCAAAGTGCCCGTGGCGTAGCGGTACACCGGTTCCGAATCCAAATCACGGTTTTCGCTACGGTATGCATCGGCCATGGCCGTGCCCATGCAGTGGCAATCGATCAAAGTGGCCATGATGCCACCGTTCATCAGGTCAGACCAGCCATGGTATTTTTCCTTCGACTCCCAGTGCAGCACCGCTTCGTCACCGTCCCAGAAGCTTTTGATATTCAGCCCGTCGTGATTGTGCCCACAGCCGAAACACACATTTTCGGGCATGTGATCCTGAAAAAATTTCGAGTTGCTCATTTTGCTTTTACTTTACCGCGAATCAAAGAAAGCAAATATGTATCACACCCTCGATCTCCACTTTCTCGGATACGAGCATGCCATAGCCAGTTTTTTGATCGAATCTTCGGAAGGTCCCATTTTGATTGAGAGCGGACCATACAGCACATTCGCTCATTTGAAAAAAGCCTTGGCCGAACATGGATACAAAACCCAAGACGTAAAACACGTGCTGCTGAGCCACATTCATTTCGACCATGCCGGAGCAGCATGGGCATTTGCCCAACACGGCGCAAAAATTTACCTGCATCCTTTCGGTGCGACGCATATGCACGATCCCTCAAAGTTGGTTGCATCGGCCACCATGATCTACGGTGATCAGATGGATGTGCTTTGGGGAAAAATGGAGGGCATCCCCACCGAAAATATGGTGGAAATGGCGCACGAACAAAAACTGACGATCGGTGAGCACACGTTCACAGCGCTACACACACCCGGCCATGCCAAACACCACCTTGCCTGGGAGTGGGGTCGAACGGTCTTTACGGGCGATGTAGCAGGTGTCAATATAGGCAATGGACCCGTGGTGCCACCCTGCCCGCCACCGGATATCAACATTGAAGATTGGTTTGGCTCCATTCAGTTGATTTTGGATCGAAACCCTGAAGAATTAGTTCTTACACATTATGGCTCCCGCACCAACGTGCATGCGCACATGATGGAATTGCAGGAAATGCTGCACGATTGGGCGTATTGGATCAAGACCAATATGGAATCGGGCATGAGCGCCGACGAACTGACGCCTCTTTTTATGCACTACACCAACACCCAACTCTGCTTGCGCGATGTGTCAGAAGAAGGATTGAAACAATATGAAGCGGCAAATCCGGCCTGGATGAGCGTGGCGGGACTGATGCGGTATTGGGGGAAGAAGGTGAGGGGTTGATTGGTGAAAGGGGAAGCCAAACCAATTATAGTGGATATTTTTCCAATAGGTCTCCAAATCGCACCAAAACTTCTCGGAGGCAACCTCACGGACAAGCTCAGATGCTGTTTGCTTATAGCAAGTAAGCATATGTCTACATGCATATTGTTGGTATTCGTTTCATTTTTTATTAAATTATTGACTAAATAGCGCATTATTCTAGCCTAAACTAATTTGGTCAGTAATTCGTTATGTTGCTGAACCATAAAAAAGAAAATGGAAAAGTTTGTCGACAACCCAATTAAACGAGTTGATTCAGATGCTTTGGACAATGCATACAAACTTGTTCTTGAAGTACTTAGTGAAATTGCTGAAAGAAAGCAATTGTCCAAAAAGGAGATTGAGTTTCTCACTGAACTGATTAAGGAGGCTTATCTGAAACGCAAGTCGAATTTGTTTATTCAATTCTATGCGGATGATTTTGAAAATTACCTCAATCATGCCTTCAGATTTGCCTTAAATCAGGAATCAAAGGGATCAAATGTCAGTGATTACACGAAATTATTTTATTACAAAAGCAAAAAGCATCTAGTAACAAGTGACAGATAAGCCAACTCGTTCAAAAACGTCCAAAGAGCAGGATGAAGGTATGCTTACTCCGGCAGTTCCGGGTAAAGTAAATCAGATATTACAGGAATTGGAGATAATGTCCCTACATAAAGGTTCACGTGGTAATATTGATTTATCCGAATTTGACAAGGATCAAAAAGACAAGCTCCTAGAATTAATGTCGAAAAATGAGGATAATGCCATCAAATTTCATACGGAGCGGATTAATGCAATAAAAGAAATAGAACTTTCACGTATTGCAAGTTCGAGCGTCAACAATAAGACTTTACGTTACATCCTTGTACCTGGCTTGGCTTTTGTGGTTATTTTGACAGTACTTATTTTAATCTTTAAAGAAAGCTATTTTATTCCTTGGCTTACCTTTTTAACTGGATTTGTGGGTGGAGCTGGAGCGCCCAAGTTGATTAATTCTCTCAGACAAACTGATAAATCAGAGAATCCAATCCAAACAGAGTCAGAGAAATGAAATTATCAATTCTCTTGATTTAGGCATTCTTTTAATTGTTGCGGATTTAACCAATTCTTTTCGAGATGTTCGATAATTTCATCAAGATGGCCATCGGCTTCTACCGTCCATCTTATTTCGTGAGCCACTTTTCGTATTTTTTCTTGACTTGACCGTGAGGCGTTGTATGGCCTTTTGCTACTAAAATTTTAGCCCTATCTATGGCAGCATTTAATTGCGCTTCTCCAAGAAGTAAAGCCTCCAGCCGCTCGAACTCCTGTGCATTGGATCGATTGATTCTCTCAATGAGCTTCTCTTTTCTTTCAGCAATAGTCATAAGATAAAATTACCCAGATTTTGGATAAATATAGAAATGCTCCCCTCAACTAATCACTTTTCACCCACCACTATCCCCGTCCTCTCAAAAAATCATCCTCATCAAAATCGTCTTCATCGTCCTCGGGCATGGAGAGCATACTGCTGAGCAGGTCTTTGAACTGCATGCCTCTCTCCAACTTGTGTTTGCTGAGCATGCTGAACTCCACCAAGCCATAAAGGGCAAATTCCATTAAAAATAGCTTCAAAGATTCGTTGGCTTTCTTGTGTTTGCTTTCCACCAAGTCGCGGAGGCCGGCAATCGCATTCAGTTCTTTGGCGTATTCCTTTTCGGTGAAGTCGTGCAGAAAATCTACCATGTTGCCTTTGCCAAACCAGTCGATGGTGAGTTGGTACGGATTTGCCTTGTCTTTGTATTTGCGCGTTTCTTCCGGATCGGGGAAATACTCCAAGAATTGCGTGCGGATGGCCTTGCCCACCAGATTATTGGCCACAATGCCCGCGCCTTCTTGTTCACCTTCGTACACCAACTCGATTTTGCCCGTGATGGCCGGCAACACACCGATGAAATCGGAAACCCGCACGTGCGTCTTCGCTTCCCCATTTTTCAGCGCGCGCCGCTCCGTGGCACTTACTAAATCCTCCAGTGCCGAAATGGTGAGCCTTGCGGATACGCCACTTTTTGCATCCACATATTCCGACTGCCGCGCTTCAAAGGCGATCTGCTGGATCAGGTCTTTGGCCAAATCGAAAACCACCACCCGGTCTTTTTGATCAGCAGTTAGTTGCGCTTCCTGTTCGGTGATTTTTCGACCGATGGCAATACTCTTGGGATAATGGGTAAGAATCTGGCTGTCAATACGGTCTTTGAGCGGGGTGATGATGCTGCCGCGATTGGTATAATCTTCCGGGTTGGCCGTGAAGACAAATTGTACATCTAACGGTAGACGCAACTTGAACCCCCGAATCTGAATGTCAGACTCTTGCAAGACGTTGAAAAGTGCCACTTGGATACGCGCTTGCAAATCGGGCAGCTCGTTGATCACAAAAATGCCGCGGTGCGAACGAGGAATTAAGCCATAATGTATCACGCGCTCATCTGAGTAGGGCAGTTTCAAACTGGCGGCCTTGATAGGATCCACATCCCCTATCAGATCGGCGATGGTCACGTCGGGTGTGGCGAGTTTTTCGGTGTAGCGCTCGTTGCGGTGCATCCAGCTTATAGGTGTTTTGTCGCCATGCTCTGCTAACAGATCTTTGGCGTAGTACGAAATGGGATTCAGTGGATCGTCATTCAGCGGCGAATCCTTAATCACCGGTATGTACTCATCCAGCAAACTCACCATCATACGGGCAATGCGTGTCTTCGCCTGGCCTCTGAGTCCGAGCAAGTTGATACTGTGCCGCGACAAAATCGCCCGCTCTATGTCGGGGATCACTGTGTCTTCATAGCCCCAGATGCCTTCAAAGACATTTTCGCCTTTCTGGATTTTCGCGATCAAATTGCTTCGCAATTCATCCTTGATACTTTGAGGCCGATAGCCGGAGGCGCGCAGTTCGCCAAGGGTGGAGATGGACGTGTTCATTCGGTTGTTTCGCGTTTGCGTGAAGATAGGAAAACATCAATCGTCCACGCAATGTTCATTGGGTTTGGATTATGGGTTGAAGAGTTCAAAGTTTAGTTAGGTGAATGTGCAATAGGGAGAGGGCTTGAGGCCACTAAATCGTTAAACCTAAAGGTTCTTCCGCTTCCCTCTCTTAAAATCCTCAAACACCAACTGCCCCAACCCTTGTAAGCCGGAATAGTAGGCATTGCCGCCGTTTACCTCGGTGAAGGCGCGCACAAACTGCTGCAAATACGGATCGCTGGCGATCATGAACGTGGTGATGGGAATGCCCACGCGCTTGCACTGCGCCCCAAGGTTCAGCGTCTTGTTGATGATCTTCGGGTCCAGCCCGAAGCTGTTTTGGTAATACTTGATCCCTTCCTTTAGGCACGTAGGTTTGCCGTCCGTGATCATGAAGATTTGCTTGTTTTTGGTCTTTCTGCGGCGCAGCAAGTCCATGGCCAGCTCTAGCCCGGCCACCGTGTTGGTGTGGTACGGCCCCACTTGCAGGTAGGGCAAGTCCTTCACTTGTATCTGCCACGCATCATTGCCAAACACCAGAATGTCCAGCGTGTCTTTCGGGTATTTGCGGCGAATGAGCTCGGCCAACGCCATGGCCACTTTCTTGGCGGGCGTTATCCGGTCTTCGCCGTAGAGGATCATCGAGTGGCTGATGTCTATCATGAGCACCGTGGACGTTTGCGACTTGCTTTCGCGCTCCTGTATTTCCAGGTCGCTTTCGGTGAGCACCAAGTCGCTTATGCCGTGGTTGATCTGTGCGTTCTTCAAGCTTTCGGTGAGGGCAATTTGTTCGGGGCTGTCACCAAACTGAAACTCGCGGTAGTCGCTGGTCAGTTCGTCACCGACACCTGTGTTGGGCGTTTGGTGGTTGCCGCCCTTCGATTTTTTCAACTGCCCGAAAATTTCTTCCAGCGCACTCTTGCGGATGTCCTGCTCGGCGCGTGCCGTCATGTTGATCTTGCCCGACACCTGATCTTCCTTCAGGTAGCCCTTCTTCTTCAGGTCCTCAATGAAGTCGCCAATGCCGTATTCGTCAGACGATAGGCGGTACTTGCCGTCCAGATTGGTGAGCCACGCCAGCGCTTCGGACACATCGCCGCTGGTGATGGCGAGCAGTTGCAAAAACACATTGAGCAGATTGTCAAACGTGCTTTTGGCTTTGTCCTTTTCGGGGATGAACTCGGTGAATCGGTAACCTATCATACGTATTCGAAGATACAGAACACGCAGGAGAGCAGAAAGGTTTATCCTTATTGGCGCGAATGAAGGCACGTGCGGCCGGACCGTCATTGCGAGAAGTGAGGCACGAATGACGAAGCAATCCTTTGACGGAGTGGAGCGAAAGCGCATGGCCCTTAAGCCACTCTACTCCCGCCTTCTTTCCGGCACAGCCTCCCTTCAGTCGGGGCTGAATCACAGACAGGATGGCTTTTTAGTTACAATTCGTAAGGAGATGAATGAGGCTTTTTTGGAATTTGCAATTGCGAAGGTCTATCGGAGGTTCTGCGAACCGTGGAAACCCTTGTCCATTCCCTACCCCAACCCCCTTCTCGAAAACAGCCCGTCTCTCGTTCCGTAGAGTGTTTCCACCATCAGGCGGTCAATAAACGGCAGGTGCGGGAGCAGCGGAAAGGTGCGGTCGCGCAGGTGGCCCAGCAGCGTATGGTCAGACTGAAAGAAGGGCGTCATCAGGCGGCTTACGCGGTGATAAAAGCGGTTCTGCTTGCGTCTTAGAGTGGCCAATGTATGGAGTTGGTTTACCCTACCGGCAGCTAGCAGTTCGCCGGTGAGCAGTCCGTCGTAAATGGCCATGTTGGCGCCAAGTCCCAGCTGCGGGCTCATGCCGTGGGCACTGTCGCCTATAAAAATCACCTTGCCTTCCATCCACTCGCGCAAGTACACGTCGGTGTACGACACAAAGGCGAAATCTTCCCAGCGTGTCATTTGGTTCAGTAGTAGTTGGCAGTCCGGCTCAAACGCGCCCAGCGTCTCTTTGAAAGCTTCCAGTCCGTCCGCCACCAACGCGCGGTGGTCGGTTTTGCGCAAGCTCCAAAAGAAACTCACACTTCGTTTGCCCGTCTCGGGATGGTCGCCGCACGGCAAAAACCCGAGGAGGCGCGTGGTGCCGCCATAGCGCTGAAAGAGCGTGGTGCTATCCAGTCCGGTATTTTCAAATACGCCCCACAAGGCACCCCAAGGATATTCCTGCTCAAACTTTTTGCCCGGAAGCAGGGATCGGAGCGACGATTTGGCCCCATTGGAAACAATCACCAAATCATACGGATCACTCACCGAGCCGTCCGTCAGCACCACTTTCGGTTGGGTGTGCACATCGCGGATGTCGCGCACGTGGGCGCGCAGCACCAGCTTCGGGTTACTCTTCAGTGCTTTGTCATACAACAAGCGAAACAAACTCCCACGGTGAATGCCCACGCCGAAGAAGTCCGGCTCGTATTTGTTGTATTGCAGGTTCAAGAAATCTGCTTATGAAACCTACCTGCTTTGTAATCGCGCTGTTGGTACTGTTTTCCCTCAGTGCCCAACTCCCAACATGAGCAAGACGTATGTTTGGAGAAAAATGCCGCCTACGCCATCAAACACATCACTCGACAGTTGGATTAGCCCTACCACCGGCACAATGATGGTGACGAACAAAAAGAAATATGCGCCGAGCATCATCATGAACATCATGAAGGACACGGAAAACAGCGAACTGGCGAAGGATTCCAGCCTCAGGATGATTTTTTCGGTATCGGGTAGCGCCCCAAGAAGGTGTTGTACCGTTCGGTCAATTTCATGTTTTCCAGTACTATGCCCTTGGGGAAGGTGAAGCTTAAACCCACCATGCCCACTCAAATGCCTCGGCTGATTAGGTGCGCAATGAGTCCGCCTGTGAGCCAATAGATGGCAATTTTCATCATTAAGACGAACGTATCAATGTCGGTGGTGCCGGTGCGGAAGTTGGTTTTGTAGAAATAGGCAAAATCGTCCAGCAGGCCGGGCATTTTCAGCATACCGTAGAGCACGATACCGGAAAGCAGTACCTCGGGTTCCCAACTTTTCTGCTGCAGTTCGGTGAGCCAAGCGGGCGCTTTGGTTTTTTGGTTAGGTTGCATAGCTGAAAATTAAACAGTGCGAGTGGAAATGACCATTATGCTCAGAGACACGGATCATTTGCTTTGCGTTGCTTTTTCCCATTTCACACTTTCACCAAAAGAAAGAAATTCGTAAACCAATGCCCAAGAGACGGCCTCACTGCGCCAATAAAAACCCGGAAGCATGCGCAGCGCCAAGTCGGAGGATCGGTGCGAGAAAAAGACAAACGAGGAGGCGTCAGTCGTCAGTTGCTCTGCCGACAAGGTCAGGCTGACGCGCTCGCCCAAGCGCAGTAGCGAAGAGGCGATCATTATTTTTTCTATGCCATGTTCCGTCTCGCCTAAGGCCTTTCGAAGATGACCGGTAAGCAGAGGTCGTTCGTTTCGAAATTCACCTGTGTTGTCTTTGGCTACTAGGCGGGCGAGATGATACAGGATCACGGCCGGACTGTTGTGGAATTGGGCAAAGCCCGTCGGGTCGGCGAAATACCACGCTTCGGTAATGGCCGTTTTCAGGCACTGGCGTGTGAGCCGATCGGGCAGCTCTTGTTCAAACCCTTTTTCCAGGACAAAAAGCAGCACATTGGCCATCACGGCTATGTCCATCTCTTGGCGCATTTTGTCGGCATACCACACTTCGTATACTTTTTTGGAGCCGTAATCGGACGCAAAATGCGCAACGGATTTTCTTTCGGGACGAAGGGCGTACGTCACCATCTTGGCACGCACGGGCTCATCCAAGGGGTGGCGCCCCCGAGCCAGCTGCACCATAGCGGATACGCCGTAATCATCCGGTAGGCGAAAGCGCTCGCGAGCCAGCAGACTACTGTTGGGAAAAGGCAAGTCTTCCTCGATGGTTTGCCAAAAATTGTAAGCTGCTTCGCCCCGTCTGCTTCTGTAATTTTCAAAGGAGCGGGTTGCCTGATTCATCAGTCGTTCGGCCCGATCATCGGGTTTTCGTTCGTTCACCGAACGAAGCACATACGCAATACTCGCCGTGCAGTACACATTATTGTCTTCTTCTCCCTGAGCGCTCAGCCAATAGCGTTGCGAAGGGAATGTGCCCACCGGATAGAAACCTGACTCCTTGGTTTGCAGTTTTTCCAGTTGATCCAAACAGTAGTTCGCCGTGATGACCGATTGGGCAAGACTCCCGCATGCGAGCATGTACAGGCCAAGCGCCCAGGCCATTTTTCTGTTAAAAACAAAAAACACGTATTCGACCATGCAAGCAATTTTGGGTTAAAACAAGCTGCCCGTCTTCGGCAGGCTAAGTCTGGTGAGATGTTTGAGGTACAATTGGGCACAGGCATGTGCATCACTGAGTGCATCGTGATGCTTGAGCGGAATCTTGTATTTCTTACTCAAAAAAGACAATCCTCGGCGATAGATTTTCAATGTGCAGCGCTCTTCAAATACGGGCTGAATCTCATCATACCACGCCAACGCATTGCGCAGGCAGTTCACATCAAACCCGATGGAATGCGCCACCACTACCTCGTCTTCGATGTACTTTTTCATTGCGCTGTGCCACACATGGTCAAATGTTGGGGCAGATTCAGTATCCTCGGGACGTATGCCGTGTACCTCGATGTTTTTGTAGAAATAGGCATTATTCGGCGGCTGTACCAGTTCGTTTACTTTCTTCACAATCTCCCCATTCTCCACGCGCACCAACCCGACTTGGCAGATGCTCGCCGGATGGTGATTGGCCGTTTCAAAATCAATGGCCGTGAAGGTGAAGTCATTCATCATTCCTGCATTCAATTCTCTGAAGAAAAGAAAATACCATTTCATCCCATCCTTGGAGGGGACCAAGGGGTGGGTTATCAGTAGACCATTTTCTTTTCATCCTCGCAAATTGATTCAAATGACGGTATTTTTTATAAACCCACCTCTCATTCTCCTCCAGGGAGGAGACATTTGGTGTCATTTTGAATCAATTTGAGTAAGTCTTGAATGCAAACTATAGGTTGACAAAAAATAAGGAGATTGCGTATCATCGTGTACTGAATATGGAGTACCAACAGATCATTAACAAGGTATATGCACAGGTAAAGGCACTCGAAGATCCGGGCGTGATAGCCACCTACATACCGGAGTTGGCTACCGTGAGCCCCGACAAATTCGGTGTGCATCTGTCTACTTTGGGTGAGGGAAATTTTGGCGTGGGCGATTATCAAGAGAAGTTCTCCATTCAAAGTATTGCCAAGGTGCTCTCGCTCAGCATGGCCTATGGTCGGCTGGATGGTGCCCTTTGGGAGCGCGTGGGTGTAGAGCCTTCCGGTTCGGCGTTTAACTCGCTGGTGCAGTTGGAGTATGAACACGGGAAACCCCGCAATCCGCTCATCAATGCGGGAGCCATTGTGATTTGTGATATTCTAATGTCGCAGTTGAAAAATCCGAAGGCGGAATTTTTGGCGTTTGTACGAAAGGTCGCTCAGAATCAATCGATCAGCTACAGCGAGCGCATCGCCCGATCGGAATATGAGGCCGGGTTCCGCAATCGGGCATTAGTGAATTTGATGAAGTCATTCGGCAACATCGAAAATGATGTGGATGCCGTGCTGGACTTTTATTTCTCGCTTTGCTCCATCGAAATGACCTGTGCCGAGCTGTCCAAAGCGTTTCTGTTTCTGGCCAATGATGGCATCATCCCATCCACCAAGGAGGAAATCTTGACGCTCAGCCGATCTAAGCGGATTAACGCCATCATGATGACGTGCGGTTTTTATGACGAAGCGGGCGAATTCACTTTTCGGGTAGGCTTGCCCGGCAAAAGCGGCGTGGGAGGCGGCATAGTGGCCGTGCATCCCGAGAAATACGCCATTACGGTATGGAGTCCCAAACTGAACCCTAAGGGAAATTCTTACAAAGGAATGCGTTTCTTGGAGCAGTTTACCACGGAGACAGGGCTGTCGGTTTTTTGAAAAATGGCCAAAGGAATGAGTAAATTACCCTATGCTCAAAAAAATACTCCTTACCCTATTCATAATCGTCTTGCTGGCAGGAGGCTATTTCCTAAGCATCATGATCTCCACCGGATTTTTTCGAACAATCCAGAAGCTGCCGTATGGTGAGGTGCTGAAAGAAATACCGCTACCGGGTGCCGAGGACATGACAGTGGATTATGGGTCGGGCTTGCTTTTCATTTCCAGTTTTGATCGGGCAGCAGCTAAGCGCGGCGAACAACCCACCGGCGGCATCTATGTGATGGATTTGAACGATCCCAATCTGACGCCCATTCGGCTGGATGATGATCTGGGTGACGGGTTTCATCCGCATGGCATCTATTTTTTGAAATTGGATTCAGTTCGATACCGGCTGTGGGTGGTCAATCACCAAAATGGCGCCCATACGATAGAGGTCTTTGATTTTATCCCCAATGACCATTTTGCCCACATCGAAACATATGCCGATCCGATGATCAAAAGCCCAAACGATGTGGTGGCCATAAACGAAACGCAATTCTACTTCACCAATGACCATGGAAAAACCGAAGGTTTGGGTTTGTTGGCTGAGAATTACCTCGGACTGCCCTATGCCAATGTTGTGTATTTTGATGGAAGCGCGTTCAAGGAAGTGGCAGACGGTATTTCGTATGCCAATGGCATCACCACCAGTCCGGACGGAAAGCAGGTTTTAGTAGCCTCACCGCGCAAATTCGTATTGCTGATTTATGATGTGGAAACCGATGGCGATTTGACATTGAACAGAAAAGTGGACATGGGCACAGGCTTAGACAATCTGGAGTGGGACGAGCAGGGGAATCTATGGATAGGCGCACATCCGAATCTGCTCCGGTTCAGCGCCTACGCCAAAGGCAAGAAAGACACAGCGCCTTCAGAGGTTGTCCATTGGAATCCACAGACCGATGAGATTTCGACTGTTTTTCTGGATGATGGCGCAATGCTTTCAGCAAGTACAGTGGCGATACCCTACAAAGACATGCTCTTGATCGGCACGGTGCTGGACGAGAAGCTTTTGATTCTAAGGATGAACTAAACAAGCACAAACGTTAGCTCATCACTAAGCATTTTGACTAAAAACTGATGATTTCTCTACCTACTTTTAGGTATTTTTCAGAAATAGCCCAATATTATTTTGGAATAATGTCAACCCTACCTCTACGTTTGCAAACGTTTGCGTAGAATTTTTCAAAAAATGGATGAAATCTTACGCATACTTAAAATAATCATTAACCAAAACGCGTAAAAATGAGAAAAATGAAATTAGAAATTCGTCCTTGGAAGATTCTTAGCGTAGGTCTTCTATTCTTCACAGCTTGCAGCGACATTCATAATGAGAATATTGACAGTAAGCTCATCACAAAGTCCTTGCAGAAAAATGAGTTACGAGATCAAGCGGTACAATTACTTGCTCAGAACCTTGCATTTAACTTAACTAATCCGGAGTTAAGAAATTATCTAAAGGAAAAAAGCACACAACAATTTGATGGAGACTATAACTTCCTTATTGAGACCCCAAAAAATGATCAAATTGCCTTCAATGAGAATGGACGAATTTCATCGGTTAGATTTGGAGATATAATGGGAAGGGAATCAACTAACGCAAGACTTAAAAATTCTAGTTTCATTGATTCTCTAACAGCCATTTATCCCCTTCTTCAAATTGCAATTCCAGAACTAGAGAATGTCGGGGACGCGGAAACCTGGAATAGTGAGACTGAGATTCCATTGGTGGCGTTTCTTCCGTCTGATTTTGATGAATCCGACAATACTGCGGTAATTCCTGCGTATGATTTCGAGGGAAATTATTTTGAATTAAGTTCCAATGAGGAACCGGATCGCTTGACGATAGTAATAAGTGATAATGAGCGCCTCTTAGCTTTGGAAAGGCCAACCGAAAGCTTAATTGGGAGAATCCAAGAATTCCCCTTGATTGATGAATGTCCAATAATGCAAGAAGCTTATTTTGAAAGCGAAACTCACTTTTATTATTTCAAGGATGATGTTTATCCAATTTTAAATGAATGTAGTGGTGGCGGGTCAACTGGAGGTGGATCAACCGGAGGCGGGTCAACCGGTGGTACCGCAACGTGTCCCAGAGAAACGAATACAAAGTACGACTACATCAACAAGGCGAAATTTAAAGATTACGGAACCATAAGACAAGTCGAATCTTGGGCTTCTGGAAAACCGGAGGTTCGAATGATTGTATCATTTGCCAGGAATCAAAGTTCATCCAACTTCAACTTTACCGGGCTAAGTTACGCCATGGGAGAAAATGGTTAGTTTGATAGAAAATGGTTCAATGAATGGGCAACTGTGAAAAATTTCGACTATCAAATCGTAAGATGGGATCCAGAGGTATATGGTAATAGAATGTATTACTCATGGATTGAGGAAGATCCCTCGCTTGCCACAGTTAGCTTGAATGTCAACGTCAATTCAACGTTTAACTTCTTGAGTATTGACATAGCAAATGTAAATGCAATTGGAACAGCTACATTTAGTATAGGAGGAGCGGATGACGTTATTGCAAGCCCGATTGAAGTGCAATTCTGCGATAATACTTCAGGAGAAGGAACGGAGTATAAAACCCCGATGCATTTTTGGGTAAATCAGCAATAATTCGATCATCAACAATAAGGTAGCTAATTAGCTACCTTATTTATGCTTCAATTTATTCCCAATATAATATGCGCATCTATATATTCTTCTTAATATTCCTAGTATCTACTTTGTTGTTTGGTCAGACAACTCAATTCGGATTTGGATTGCGAACGGATAGTTATACTATTTTAGGAAACAGCCCAATACACATCACGGACTCCATACTAGTTGCCAATTATGAGTCAATTTCAAATCCAGCCAACGGAACCATAAGGGGCGATGCAAGATTTACATTCTTTTTGGAAAGACAAGTGATTGAAGGACAAAGGGGAACCATTAGTGTCGCAATCAACTACTCAAGACAATGGCCTCAAATAGGAATTGGAAGAGTAGTAGATGACCCTACATCGCCTTTCCCGGTTACATTTTATACTCCTGTTGTTGCAAGGAGTGAAATCTTTGTTCCGATACAAGCCAGCGTCAAGCCATTTGATGATATGGGCATGTTTTCATCAATCCGTTTACTTAAATCAGTTTCACTTGGAATGGGAATTGGACCTAGTTTAAACTTTGGAAGACTTACATCCAGAATTGATGGGTATGAACTCAATCTCAGAAACAAGAGAGAAGATCCGCAATATTATGAGACATATTATCAATTTGGAATAAACTCATTCAGAACTCTAGTATTCAATTATATCTGGTTTGTACAAACTGAACTATTTTGGCGTATCAATTTAAGAATTGCCGGACAAGGTAGTCTAGGCAGTGTCTCAAAACCATTTAGTGTCTTTGGAGAAAAATATCAAGTGCCTTTGAAAAGAAGAGGATTGGCATTTCTGCTTACATATTCCTTTACTCTTCCATCGATTAAATAAGGTTGATAATAGAGTGGGTGGCTTTGTTAAGAAGTAAAGACCAATATTTGCTCTTTCCGCTTAAAAACTGGACTAGTTAAGCAGCGGATTTAAAGATAAAGT
>ERZ1066134.210-NODE-210-length-46893-cov-8.333960_pt1 | contig 46893 bp, 29 predicted proteins | sample MGYA00382781_ERZ1066134 | MGnify/ENA primary metagenome ERZ1066134 (study PRJEB33369, sample SAMEA5778364) | biofilm metagenome | biome: Industrial cooling water; feature: Water cooling tower basin; material: Biofilm | place: United Arab Emirates | collected... | reverse complement strand
GGGCACTATTATGTCCACTATGAAATGCTGTGCGAAAAGCCTTTGGAAACAGCCGATGGCGATATTTCCAAAGCTCATACTCTGATGTTGGAAAGAGAAATAAAGCAACAACCTGAGATATGGCTATGGAGCCACAGGCGGTGGAAACACAAAAAGCCAACCGACATGGAATTGATATAGTCTTCTTTGTACCTTATATGCCTTGAATTAAAACAAAAAAGCCCGAATTTTCAAGTTCGGGCTATAGAATGAAAAAAGGATTTTGTTATGCTAAAATTCTTACGGGGTCTTCCAATAAGCCTTTGAGTGTTACCAAGAATTGAGAACCTACGGCTCCGTCTACCACCCTATGGTCGCAAGAAAGAGTTACTTTCATTATATTTCCTATCACCATTTGTCCATCTTTTACTATTGGTGTCTGTTTAATAGCACCTACTGAGAGAATAGCAACATCGGGCTGATTGATGATAGAAGTAAACTCCTCGATACCAAACATACCTAAGTTTGATATTGTGAAAGTGTTTCCTGCCCAGTCGTTGGGTTGCAATTTTCCTTCTTTGGCTTTTTTACCCAAGTCTTTTACTTCGGCAGAAATTTGGGTGAGCGACTTTCCATCGGCAAAGCGCACTACAGGCACCAATAAACCTTCTTCTACGGCCACAGCCACACCAATATGTATGTGGTGATTGTAGCGTATCTTGTCGCCAAGCCAAGAGCCGTTTACTTTAGGATTTTTGCGTAGGGCGTGTGCCACAGCTTTTATCACCATGTCGTTGAACGATATTTTGGCCTCGGCCCATTCGTTCATGCTCTTGCGGGCCTCTACTGCTTTGTCCATGTTTATCTCCATGGTCAAGCTGAAGTGAGGAGCGGTAAATAAACTTTCTCCCAATCGCTTGGCTATCACCTTACGCATAGAGGAAACAGGTACTTCTTCAAAACTTTCTACACCTACCACAGACGGAGTGATGGCAGCACCTTTTGATGCTTCCTTGGCAGGAGCAGCGACAGGGGCAGCACTTGGTTTGAAGTTTTCAATATCTTTTTTGGTGATGCGCCCACCTTCTGCCGAACCATGAACCAATTTTAAATCAATTCCTTTGTCAGCAGCTATTTTTTTAGCCAATGGAGAAGCTTTGATTCTTTCGTCTGAAATGACCGCAGCCGGAGTTACTGCTTGTGGAGCACTAGCCACAGGCGCTTGCGTTGCTTGGGCTGGTGCAGCAGCCGGAGCACTTCCTGCATTTAATAAAGCTTTGAAATCGGCACCGGGCTCGCCTATGATTGCCAAAATACCATCTACAGGCACGGCTTGCTTGGCATCAGCGCCAATGTATAAAAGAGTGCCTGTTTCATACGACTCTACTTCCATAGTAGCCTTATCAGAATCTACTTCTGCCAAAAGCTCTCCTGATTTTACTTTATCGCCCACTTTTTTGTGCCAAGCAGCTATTACACCCTCTGTCATGGTATCGCTCAATTTGGGCATTCGCATGATTTTGGCTTTAATGGCTGAAGTGTCAACTGCTGGAGCTGTAGCTACAGGTGCCGGAGTGGCAGCAGCAGCGGCTACGGGAGTAGCCGGAGCTGAACCACCACCCAAAAGTGCTGAAATATCTTCACCGGCTTTGCCTACAATGGCTAATATCCCATCTACTGCTACAGCTTCTTTTTCTTTAGCACCCAGGTAAAGTACTGTGCCTGTGGCATAAGCTTCTACTTCCATAGTAGCTTTATCAGAATCTACTTCTGCCAACAACTCACCTTCTTTCACGTTGTCGCCTATTTTTTTGTGCCATACAGCGATTGTCCCTTCGGTCATGGTATCGCTCAGCTTGGGCATTCTTAAAATCTCAGCCATTGTGGTGTGATTATATTTTTATATGTATAGTGATATAAATGTATTTCTAAGTAGTATTTTTCACCTGTGGCGAATAAAAACTTATCAAAGGGCAAATTAAATGCAAAACACGGTATTATTCAAACAGATAAATGCCCAAAGCCGATTTTTAATTAAAAAATATGACCTTGAGCATTTTAATGGGATGGGTAAAAAGAAAAAAGCTATCGATATCACCGATAGCTTTTCACAATTTAACAATACATTACTACATTTTAAAAACTATAATCTATTCCACGATTACTTTATGGTTTTTATTGCCATTCAGTGAAGGAATGCTAAGGATATACATTCCTGAAGAAAGATTTTGAAAATGTACTTTTCCGGCAGCGGCTTTTCCGGTTTGAATTACGTTACCCAACACATCTGTCAAATACACAGTTGAGTTGTCGTCAAAAGAGCCTGCTACTGTAAATTCGCCTGTGGTAGAAGGGTTTGGATAAATGCTCACACGATTGGTATTTTCAGTGAGCTCCTCTCTGCTTCCGCCCGACAATACTTTTACTCTGTGAATTTTCACTGTGCCCGAAAGCGCTGCTAAGCGAAGGGCATAAAGTTTGTCTCTTACCAAATTGACAACAAAAGAGGTTGTGGCTATGCTGCCCCCTGTGCTGCTTAAATTCAGCTTTTGCCTTTCGTTGCCTTCTAAAGTAATTTGAAGCGCAGCATTACCTGTGGTGCTGTATTCTACTTCAACAGTACGGTTTCCATCTGTGGTAACATGGAAAGCATAGGCTGCTGCATAGTCTGACCCTTCGCCACCGGTAGACAAATCAAGTGTGCCGGTTCCGGGTTGTCTCCATCCGGTAGAGTGTTGATGATAGGCATTTCCATCGGCCGTAAATGGTACTGTACGTCCATAAGAAACCGGATAGGCATCGGTATTTTTTAACTGAGTCAATGTTTGGAATTTATGGTAGCTTGTATTGGTGTTGCTGCCTTTGATAGCTCCATACCAATCCATGATGCTGAAGAAATTCCATTGTCCACCGCCCACACTGCTCCAAGCTTGGAAATGCTCTACTATCTCATCGCTCATTTGCTGAGTTACATCTACTTGAGCTATCACTGCATCGGTAGCTGCATCGCCCGTAGAGTGTACATTACCCTCGTAAGAGATTTGCTCCAAACCATACATTTTTGCCCACACAGCATCAGGTCCTACATTATTGTTTATCCAATATCCCCATGAATCAAACTCTTTGCTATTCCATATAGTGGTGGCGTTCACTCCATTTTCAGGGCTGAAATAAGTGCTTCCACTTCCACCATAGATATAATAGTTTACAGGATGTGGGTCGGTCCAGTTCGAGCGGCTATCCGTTTTATTGTAGTATCTGTCTATAAACTGCAATACATGAGATTGCTGATAGGGCTGACCTACTTGGTGCATAAGCAACGGCCTTACTCTGGTCATCATTTGCGCATTTCCAAACTCTTGGCGGAAAATATTGCTGATTTCAACTGTTCTTAAGCCTTTGTAGCGCATCCAGAGTTTGTTTTCATCTGTTACACCATCAAAATTTAGAGGAAAGCCTTTTGCCAAAGCCAAATCACGCACTTCACCTGTCTGCTGGAATGCACCTGCCCAGTTCCAAACTTCATTAGAGTACTCTACATAAAGTTTTAGATTCGAGTTTAATGGAGCAGTGTGAGCATTGCCATCTCTGAACAAACGAGCCAATTGGCGCACATAGTCGTCTGTAGCTTTATGAGGCACACAAATCCATACATCTTTATTAGAAATGTTTGCCAGCATGATAATAGATTCCCATGAAGCCGGGCGTCCTTGCCAACCATATACTTTGCCATTGGTAGAAGGTGGGATTTGGCGTGCATGCGTCCATAAGGTTCTGTCGGCCCAATCTTGTTCTTCCGATGAATTTGTAGAACTCCAGTCCATCGTTCTCAATGTAGAAAACGGTGCCAATGCAGCAATAAATTGGTCGGTATAAATTTTGTCTTCTGCATAAGCTGTAGTACTTCCCGGGAAAGTAGGTCGCATCAACTTCACGTTCGTTACCCCTGTGTTGGTAGCACTTGCCGATGTTCTCTTCGTGTTTGTAAAATTTATAAACAGTTGAGAATTGGTAGACTGCGATATAACCAAATCGGCTGTAGAACGGTTTGTGGTCGAATTGTAAACCATATTGCTTATGGTAGCTTCTCCCGAAGTAACGGTGGCTTGTCCATTAAAGTAAAGTTTATATGTACCATGGTTATCGCCTGTATTTAGCCCATGATATACTAAAACGGTTCCGTCTTGCGTAGGCCAAAAGTTAGCATCAAGCGTAGCACTTCCCCAGTGACGGTGTTGGCGCATGGCATCTGCAAAAGGTTTGGCACTGGTGTAATCACCTACAAAGTCAATGTTAACACCTATGTCGTACTTTCTTGTAGTTGTAGTAGCGGCACTGGTAGTTACACTAAGTGCCGATGACTGAGCCGACCAGTTTCCTGCCGCATCTCTTGCCCTCACGGTGAATGAATAGGTTGTTGCTGCCGTTAAGCCCGTGATGTTGCTGCTGGTGTTGCTCGATGTATTGTTAAGTGTCCCATTTCTGTATACTTCATACTGCGTCACTCCCACATTGTCTGTCGAAGCAGTCCAAGTAAGTGTAAAACCCGTTTGAGCAATGTTGCTTGCCGTTAAGCCCGATGGTACACTCGGTGCTTGTGTGTCTGTTGGAGGTGGAGTAGTACCTCCGCCAAATGGTGCTATGTTGCTACCACCTATCACCGATATTGTAGATATACCGGGACCTGTCCAGCCCACAGCCAAATTGTCGCCACCGCCTCCTTCTTTGTGCAACACCTCAAAATGATATTGTGTGCCTGCTGTCAAGCTGCGTGCTGTTGAAGTTTGAGAAGCATATTTGTTCCATTCTCTGGAATTAGTCCAGCCCACTACTTCTGCTATCTTGGCTCTTGTGGCAGGGTCGCTGTTGGTGCTCAACCATAGTTGCACATCGTCATCGCCCGACACATAAAATGTATATGAACCCGAAGTAGAAGGAATGATATACCCTCTGATGCGTGTGCCATAGTTATCGGCATTGTTTACTGGAATCTCTAAAGAGGTAAGGTTTGCCGTGCTGTTTGGTGCTGTAGAGGTAGGGATAAGCGACACTGATGTACCGCTGATGCCTGTCCATGTTTCGCGAACTACTGAGCCGGTTACCACAGGATTGATTCTAAAGAGTGCAGATGCAGGAATGACTTGTTTGGTAATACCCGGACCTGAGTAGCTTACAGACAAATCTTGACCGCCACCGTTTTCAAAGAATGTAACACTAATGGCATGTCTGCCTGCTTTAAGGCCGATTACTCCAGAGCGTTCCTGAATACCATGTAAACCGTCATTATCAACCACTTGTGTAGTGCCTATGAACAATTTGCTGCCATCGTCTGAAGAAGTAAAGAAAGTGTAATCGCCATCGGTAGGCACATTGATAAACCCGTTGAATTGCATACCAAATTGATCGTCTCTGTTTCGGGGTGAAATATCGAAGCCCGCTACATTGCCCGACTTCACAGGCGATAGAGCACCAAAATCAGGCAATAAACTCCATGTTCCCTCAAAATATTTGTAGTCCAATCCAGCTGTGGTATTCGATGGATTTTCAGGATTTCTAAGTGTAGGGGCAGAACCTACAGTGATGATACGTGTCACTTGAGCACTGTACAAATCTCTGTTGTCCATTACCCTTAATCGTGCTGTATATGTTCCTGTAGCGTTATATGTATGCGATGGGGCATTGGCATTGCTGATAGCACTACCATCGCCAAAATCCCATTCATAGCCTAGTATAAAATCTCCTGCATCGGGGTCGGTAGAACCTGTGGCATTGAAATTAACAGCCAAAGGTGCAGAACCGGAAGTAGGTGTGGCATTCAGCACAGCCGTAGGAGCACAGTTACTTTTTACTGCCAAAGCAGCACTGGTGGTATTATTACCTGCCGCATCATAGGCTCTTACGGTAAAAGAATAGTCGGTACAAGCAGTGAGGCCTGTTACATTGTAGGTATTGGTTGTAAGCAAAGAGGTATTGAGTTTAGTAGCCCCTCTAAAAACATCATAACCTGTCACACCCACATTGTCTGTAGCATTTGTCCAAGAAAGTGTCAAAGTACTGGCTCTCACAGTAGCCGCAGCTAAGTTTGTAGGTGCTGTAGGTGCTTGTGTATCTGCACCACCGCCTACAGAACCACTTATTATAAAATCATCTCCCGTACCATTTCCAATACCTACAGATTCATATATATTGGTGCTGGTGCTGTGTACATATACCCTAAATTCAGTAGAAGTAGTCAGATTGGTGTGTCCGGATATATTCAGTGTAATTTTTGAGCCGTTAAACTCAGCATTGGCCGTATAAACCGCTATCACGTTTGAAGTTGTAAATCCGTTTCTGCTCGACAGCAATGAGAATGTACGAGTAAAGCCTTGACTCACAGGGATTATTTCAATTTTATCTACAGTATAGTTTTGTCCTGAAGCCGGATTAACCGTAAATGAAAAATATTTGTTTCCGCTGATAGCAGCAGATAATGAGGTGGCGTTTGAATTGGTAGCCGTCAATCCGTTGCTTAGATAGTTTATTGGCGTCAAACCTGCTGCAATGCTAGCGGTTGCAGAAGAGATTTGGGTCATTTTTGATGTAGCAGCCAAATTATTTTGCCCACCACTTCCAGCAAATTCCCAAGCAGCCAACACTCCGGCTGTGCTTCCACCACCTCCGCCTGAGGCATTAACAGTAATTGAAGCAGTAGCCGTAAAACTACCATCGGCTGTGGTAGCAGTAACAGTGGCAGTACCTGCACCATTGGCAGTCACCAAACCTGAACTGTTTACCGAAGCTATCAAATTGTTTGAGCTTGACCATGTCACTGTTTTGTTGGTGGCGTTCGCAGGTAAAACTGTCGCAGTAAGCTGTGAAGTTTGTCCGTTATTTAAAGTAACAGACGTAGGCGATACTGTCACACCAGTAACGGCTATTGTGCTTGACGAAACACCGCTATATTGGTAAGTACTCACTACTTCCCATACAGAATTTTGTATTTGTGTGACTACATTTGAAGGTATAGAACCGTATTGAGATGGTACTGCAGAGCCTCTTGGATCGGCCTTGTAAAGTGTAGAATAAAAAGTAAGTGCAGCGATGTATGAACCTACATTGTTCATGTGGATACCATCTGAATACACTTGCCAAATTTTTGAATAGCCGGGAACTTGGCCATTTTTCATTTTGGTGTTCAAATTATTAAATACTTCACCTACAGGAATTATCAAAATCGGCTTGTTGATGACACTATAGCCACGAACCGCAACCAATAGCTTTTGAAAAAAGTCTTTTGACTCTTCTGCTCCGTCCCAACTGCCGGTGAATGTACGCTGCCATAGGGCTGTCCAGGTATCAGCTGTTAATGTGGGATCTGTCGGTTGCTTGTTGTCCGAAGTCCTTGGATAACGCATGTAGATGTAGAATTGTACATTTGGACTTCTTCCTTTTGCCAAATTGATATAATTGTTGATGATTTCCTTGTCATTTCCAGCTCCTTCGATATGTCTGTCGAAAGGTTGAAGTGAAATGGCATCCCAATCATAATTTGGAAATGCGTTTGTAGGATTCCCATAAGGGGTTTCTGTGAATCCGGAATTTTGGTTTTCCCAAAGCCATCCCAGAGGTGCACCCGGAATCATATGGCGTGCCCATGTATGTGTTTTTCCTTGACTTTGTGCTATGGCTTGAAGCCCGGCATAGTTAATACCGTCAGTGACGCTATTGCCTACCATGTACAATCGCAAAGAGTTTTGCGCATAAATGTTCGTTATTTGAAACGAAAGTAGTAGTATAATTCCTATTTTGATTTTTAGGAGTTTTGTTTTGATATAATGTGAGCAATATCCATCCCACATTATCTCTTGTAGAGGTTTTTTGTTCATAATAGAGAGTAATAGTTATTTGTTTGTGTACAGCAAATGTATAACTAAAACGACTCAATTGAATTGGTTTAATCATATTTCATCTTGAAATAGTTAAATAATAAAATAAATTTGTGTAACGGAAACCAAGCGTGGTTATAATTAAATATTTGAAAATCAATCGTTTGAAATCGGTAAAAATGCGTAAAAACAAAAAACAGATTTGCAGCACACAAAGCCATTTGCGCAGAATCTTTAAAAATGGTTTTACAGTATATCGACAGCATGCTAATTAAAAATTTTAATATTCTCAGCACATTGTTTATTTTGACATTCAAATGAACAATTACTACTACTTAACTGCATTTCTTCTTTTTACAAACTTGCCTTTGGGTGCTGTGTCACTCAACGAATTTCAAAGGCAGGATAAAATCATACCTGTTTACTACGACTATCTCGAGCACGCTGAGTCAGACACAATTTCTATCGATTACATAGCTAAAAATTGGGACAGCTTGAAATGGGTGTACTATGACATTAACAAGCCTGTTACACCCAATAAAAACTATTGGATAAGATTTAAAGTAAAAAACAATAGTGCCAACAGCTTGGTAATTGAGTTTTCCAAATATTATAGTTTGGAAGTCTACAGCTTCGATAGCACTTCATATAGTAAAATTTTCGCGCTGAAGGGCGGGAGCAATTTTTTTGAGAAAAACTACTTTTCCGGATTTAATGTGATGGAAATACCCAATGGCAATCACTATGAATTTGTAGTGAAAGTATCAAGCCCTATCGCTACCAGCTTGGGCTTTTATGTGCATGCAACCCACTTTTTCCATAATCAGTCAGTTTTAAATGTGTGTTTTTACAGCACCATAATTGGCGGAATACTCTTGTTTATTCTATTAGGAATCATACTTTTTATCAGGCTCAAAGAAAACATTTATTTGTGCTATTCTTTTTACCTAATTTCCTTCCTTTTTTTGATATTGGGGTATTGGGGCATACTGGAGTTTATCAATCCCAAAACGAATAATGTAGGATTTTTCCCACTCACTATACCCTATGCTTTTACTTCTATTTTCTTGATGTTTTATGTCCAAAACTTCATAAATACCAAACAGAACTATAAAATTTTTCATCTTATCATCAATGCCAGCATTGCACTACGGCTACTGATTTTACTGGTAGGGATAATATTGAAAAACAATGCGTTTCATTATTCTTTGGTCGATTTGGTTCTGATATCGCCTTGTTTTTGTATTGTGATTTATTCGAGTTTTAAAAACTACAAGAAGACTCGTTTTATGCTTTTTTCGCTTTCACTCATCTATTTTGCACAATTTTATCATACATTTTTTGAAAACTATACCTCACACTTCGTCCTCATTCCTAGCTCGCTGGAGCCCTATTTCAGAGAAGAAAATTATATGTTCATTATTTATGGCTTTTTAGAAATCATATTGTTCACTTTGGCTCTGTCTGATAGGTTTATATACATGAAAAGAGAAAGAGAAAAATACCATATTGAAACCATACAATCTCAAAATCAAATAATAGAGCTAGCAAAACAAAATGAAATCATTCAGAAGAATTTCAACCTAAAGCTTCAAGAAGAAGTGGCACTACAAACCAAACAATTGGAAGAAGCCAATGAAAAACTGAGGCTTCAAGCCGAAGAAATAAGTGCTATAAACAAGATGCTTCAAAACGATAATCAGCGATTACATACAGATATTGAATTACTACAAAAAGCTAAAATTATAGACATCAACACCAGTTTTAAAGATTTTGCCCTTGTATTTCCTGACGACAATGCCTGTTTGAAGCTGCTCGAAGAACTGAAATGGGGCAGGGAGTACAATTGCAGAAACTGCGGATACAAAAAATACAAATCGTATGAATATTTGCTGAGTAGAAAATGCAAATCGTGTGGACATTCTGAATCTGCTACTGCGCACACTTTGCTGAACAATATTAAGTTTGACTTAAATAAGGCTTTGTATCTGGTGTTCAAATCCTATACTTTTAGAGAACAAAAAATCAAACACTTAGCCACAGAAATAGACCTTAGGCTAGCTACTGTTTACTCTTTTGTAAACAAAATAAACGCTGCTATAGAAAATCAAGAAAAAGGCAGAGGCGACAAAAACGGATGGGTAAGCCTTTTAATTTAACTCATTGCAAAGCATGCAATCAATTTTGTTACGCATTCCAAATCTCCCATGCTTTTTCGGCTTGAAGGTGTAGCATTTCTAAGCCGTTTTTTGACTTTGCTCCATATTCAGCACCTTTCTGCACAAAAGCAGTAGTTTCAGGATTATAAACCAAATCAAACAATAAGTGGTTGCTGCCCAAAAAGTGATACGGGATGTTTGGCGCATCGTTTACATTGGGATAAGTACCTACAGGAGACGAGTTTACAATTAAAGTATGCGATTTGATGAGTTCTTCGCTAAGCTCCGAATAGTCGTAATGGCCTTTTGATTTATCTCTTGATACGATTGCATAAGAAGTGCCTATATCGGCCAGTGCCGCCATCACGGCCTTGGCTGCACCACCCGTACCCAATATCAAGGCTTGGGAAGGTATGGGCATTGCATAGGTTTTCAATGTATTCAACAGCGATTGTTTAAAACCGTAATAATCGGAGTTGTAGCCCACCAGCGAGCCATCAGACATAAACTTTATCACGTTAACTGCTCCTACATTTTGGGCAGAAATGTCTAGTCCGTTCAAATAAGGCATCACAGCTTCTTTGTAGGGAATGGTTACATTCATTCCCGAAATGGGGCTTTTGGAATCTAATAATTGAGGAAAATCTTCAATAAATGGTATTTCAAATAGTTCAAACACATGGTCGCTAAGACCAAGTGCAGCAAACTTCTCAGTAAAGTATTTTTTTGAAAATGAATGAGAGAGGGTTTTTCCGAGTAGTCCGTAAAGCTTCATCTGTTTATCAAGTACAAAATTTTTGTGCCAATATCGGAGTTTTTATCGGGTGACAGAAAAAATATTGCCACCCGATGAAATTAAGCTTGTTTGCAGTTGTCCACAAGCATTGTTTTATATAGAAAAATCTATTTGATAATTAGTCTCGACACAGGTACGGGTGTCTTAGGTGAATTTTCTTTGTTCCACTCAAGTCTGAGCAACTCGCCCCATCCACCCTCAAAATATTTTATTTCAATGGTATGTAAGCCCTTGTCTAGTGCTACACTTCCAGATTTGGTCTCTACCCCATGAATTTTATCATTGTCTATCACCATTTTTCCGTCAATATAGAGTGCGGAACCATCGTCTGACGAGAGGTAAAATGTATAATTGGCTTTTTCTGAAATAGATATATTGCTTTTAAAAATATAAGCAAAATTATCGGCTCTGTGTTCGAGCGAAGCCAAGTTAAGGTCTGATGTCGTTCCTGACTCTAATGGCTTCAGAGCCGCAAAATTAGGCAATGCTTTTAAATCATCTACCTCGTAGTAGTCATATTTCCAGCCGTTTATTTTGGGGTTGAAAAAATCTATCATGCTACTCGAAAAGGGGCTTTCTGCCGAACCGTCTTTAAATGCTTTTGCCTTAACGGTGGTAGAAGAAGAAATTTTGATTGGGCCGGTGTATAATTTCGATTTTTGATTGGGCTCAGTGCCATCTGTTGTGTAGTATACCGATGCGCCTTCGGTAGGCGATGCAATTTTTGCAACTATAGGCGTAGTAGAGGCCACAGAGGTGTCTTTAGGAAAAATAACAGGAGTGAGTACAAACGATTTTACCGCAGGCATATTAAAATTATTTGAAACAAATGAGTAAATGCCCGATAATACTCTATATACAGCCCGCCCGTTTTCCGTTTTTATAAATTCTACTCCCTGTGCTTTCGATGCCGAGGTGCCCGATTCAGTTACTGAGTTTTCATTTGCCGCAGGCACATAAACGATTGCCGATGTGTTCACCGGCACGGTGAGATTCCACATGTATTTTCCATTTTCTATTTTCCATGAAGAAGCTACCACTCCATACATGCTTTTGTGGCTGGCAGTGGCAAACGATAAACCGGGTATCAAATCGGGCTTGCACACAATTGTGCCAAATCCGGGATTATCAATCGATGAACTGATGCCACCTACATTTTCAAACATCCAAGTGAGCAAATCGCCCAAGAGCATCACGTGGTTTCCCGAGTTCATGGCCGGATTGGCTTTGTCGCCATTCCACAACTCCCAAATGGTGGTAGCTCCTTTTTCTGCCATGTAGCCCCAGCTTGGGTAAGTAGTTTTTGAAGCCAAAATATAAGCTAAATCGGCCCTGCCAAATCGGCTCAAGGTCTGCATTTGCCACTGAGCGCCTATCAAACCAGTACCCACATGACCATTGTGGTCTACTATGAGCTTCTCTACCAAGTTTTGGAACACTTTTTCCTTATATTCTTCCGGAACTATTTCAAAAGCCAGCGGCAATATGCTCGATGTCATGGAGTTATTTTCATATTTGGCGGTTTTCCTGTCAAAAAGCACTTTGTTGATTGCCTCTTTTATTTCAGAAGCCTTATTATCAAAATAGGCTTTATCACCGGGCCTTTCTGCAATCTCTGAATAGAAAGACATTAGTTTTAAGTCGTAGTACAAATAGGCACTACCCAAAAGCATGGGCGATGTTTTTCGTTTGGGGTCGTTTGTCCAAATCATTTCCAAATTTTCGGGCGGTACACACCAGTCGCCATAGGCATCTTTGCCTATCAAATTACCGTTTAGCAATGAAATCATGTGTTCAGACCATTTTTTCATAGCCTCATAATTGTTTACAATCACAGATTTATCTCCAAAATTTTGATAATATGTATAGGGGATAATCATGTATGCCGAAGGCCAAGTTATATTATCGCTATAGATTTTATAATATGCAGGTGCTACATCGGGTATCACTCCGTTTTCAAGCTGGGCATTTTTAATGTCTTGTAACCATTTGGCATAAAGATTAATGTTTCTGAACACAAAAGCTTCTCCTTTAGACGAAGCACCACGGTCGCCCAGCCAGCCTTGGCGCTCATCGCGCTGCGGACAGTCTGTAGGGAAGCTCCTGTAGTTGCCTCTGATGCCCCAGCAGGCATTTTTGAAAACAGTATTCATTGTTTTGTTTTCGCATTCAAAAAAACCTATCATTTCTACATCGTCATGTACTACTCTACCTTCAAAATCGCTGAGCTGAGGCTCGTAGCCCAAGCCCGAGATTTCTACAAATCGAAATCCATGATAAGTAAATCTGGGCTCGTACTCTTCTGTGGCTGTCCCTTTTGATATATAAATGTCGGTGGCTTTGGCCGAGCGTAAATTTTCGGTATACAAAGCCCCATCAGCTTTTAATGTTTCGGCAAAGCGTAGTTTCACCGTTTTTCCTTTAGCTCCTTTCAAGCGCAACTTTAACCATCCCACCATATTTTGCCCCATATCCATAATATATATATCTTCTTTCAGCTTTTTGACAGAAATGGGCTTTATCACTTCTGTTATTCTGATGGGCTCGCTCATTTGGGCCGACAGCTTTCCTTTTGGAATTTCAGATAAAGAAGCATTTGCCCAATTTGCATCGTTCAGTTCTGGCGTGGCCCAATTGACAAATTCTTTATTGGCATCGTAGCGTTCGCCATCAAACTCGTTGTTGAAGCGTACAGGACCATCGGCAGATATTTTCCAACTTTCATCTGTAATTATGTTCTGTATAGACCCATCGGTAAACGTTATTTGTATTTGGGCAATGAGTTTGGGGAATTTGGACAATGAATCAACTTCTGCAAATTCGGGCTTGTTTCGTAGGTTTATCCATCGGCCATTGCCCAAGATACAGCCTATGGCATTTTTTCCTTTTTGTAAATAGTTGGTCACGTCATAACTATTGTACATTACTTGCTTGTCAAACTGAGTTTGGGCAGGAGCAAGCACATCGTTCCCAACTTTTTTCCCATTTATATAAAGTTCATAAAGACCCAGACCCGAAATGTTGACTATGGCTGTTTTTATGCTTTTGGGCAATTCAAATTTTTTGTGAAGATAGCGTGCATTAATTTTTGGCGCTTCGCCCTCGAGTGTATCGTTGCTCATGGGCTTGTCCATCCCTATCCATCGGGCTTTCCAATCGGCACTGTTCATGATGCCTGCGCTCCACATAGCTATACTGCTCCATGCAGATTCTATGTTGTTTCTATCCCATACTTTTAGCTTCCAATATACCTTTTGATTGCTGACCAATGGCTTACCCTCATAAGGAATGTTGAGCGATTGGCTCAGTGTTTTCTTGCCGGAGTCCCATATATCGCCTTTGTCTTTATTCAGCAGTTCTTCAGAACTCGCTACCACGATTCTATATGCGGTTTGTGCTTGGCCTCGCTCATTTGAGCCTAGTTCCCAACTCAGGCGCGGCTTTTGAATGTCTATACCTATAGGATTATTTCTGTACTCACAGTATAGTTTTTGAATTTTAAGAGGTTCGGATATGGCACTAAAGGCCAAAAACAAGGCAATGATTGATGTGAATCTCATAGTAGAGTAAGTGTATAGTTTAATGAAACAAACAAAAAAGATAGTCCCCATAAAGTAACTGCCTGAGGACTACCTTTTTAGATAGTAATAGTTATATTTTTACAAGAATAACTATAAATTTACCAAGAACCATCATGTTCTGTCCTGCTTATTATTTGGTGAGCAGCCACTTTTCGGCTTCATCGAAGCTGGCAAATTGCTTTATCTCCATTTGGTTTATGCGGGCTATGATTTCGTTGGCAGAAATTTTTGAGAACACATCATCAGGATTCACCACAGCAATGGCTTTTAGATGGGCAGACAAAAAACGAGGAATTATGTTTTCTGCTATCCATTTTTCAGAAGATATAAACGATCCTATCATGTTTCTGTGATCAGAAAGCATGCGCTTGTATTTCGATTTTTCTACATAGTCGGCAATAAGCGAAAGGGCTGACTTGAAGTTTTCCTGTGTACCAAAAGGGCCTTCCCAATATTGTAGTAAATATTCTTTGGGCTCTATTTCATAAATCTTCATGAATTCGCTGCCATCGTGGCGCTTTGCAGATATAGGTTGCATGGTTTACACAATGTATAGTAGAAAATGGTTACACGAAACAGAACCAACATTTATTACTCCAATCAAAATGAAAAAATATTCATTTGGCAATAAATGCGAGCTGTTAAATGCTGTATACGAAATCAAAAAAGAACGTTTGGCATATTGCAGATAATTTATGTTTAATTCTTGTTGTGTGAATGTGTAGTAATCACATATCTTTGCACTCGCAAGCCGGTACTACCAGCTCCTGCCGAACTCCCCCAGGCCTTGACCGGAGCAAGGGTAGGTGGTTGTAGCGGTGAGATATTCGGCTTGCTTTTTTCTGAAATTGATTTTTAAAATCCTCTTATAGATAAATTTTCAATTTCCATTCAGTCTGCCAAACAGAAAAACGACAATCGCTTTTTTTCGCAACAGAAGCAATACGATATACACACAAATACATATCCTAACGTACTATAAATCAATATTTTAGAATAAAATAAACATAAATATACCTCTTTCGGAGCTTGTCCCAACCGAGCGAGAGGTTTAAACGGGACACTTTAAATTATGAAATTCTTTATAGACACAGCCAATTTAGCAGAAATAAAAGAAGCACAAGACTTGGGCGTACTCGATGGAGTTACTACCAACCCTTCGCTCATGGCCAAAGAGGGCATAGCAGGAAAAGACAACATTATGAAGCACTACAAAGCGATTTGCGACATCGTGACTGACAATGTGAGTGCTGAAGTGATAGCCACAGATTTTGCAGGAATGGTAAAAGAGGGCGAAGAATTGGCCAAAATAGACCCAAAAATTGTAGTGAAAGTGCCTATGATAAAAGATGGCATCAAAGCTATAAAGTATTTCTCTGAAAAAGGCATTCGTACCAATTGTACGTTGGTGTTTTCAGCCGGACAGGCATTGTTGGCGGCCAAAGCAGGTGCAAACTTTGTATCTCCATTCATTGGACGACTTGACGATATTTCTTATGATGGCATGGAGCTTATTTCTCAAATTAGGCTCATTTACAACAATTATATGTTTGACACAGAGATTTTGGCTGCTTCGGTGCGTGGACCTATGCACATCATCAAGTGTGCAGAAGTGGGAGCCGATGTAATGACCGGGCCTTTGAGCGCTATCACAGCGTTGTTAAAACACCCGCTTACCGATAGTGGGCTGGAAAAATTCCTTGCCGACCACAAGAAGGTGAACGGATAGTATCATCACCAACATACACATAGCTTTTTGAAAGCCGCTGAGTCATAAAGATTTAGCGGCTTTTTTTATGACATTCTTCAACATATAGTTTGTAAACGGTGAAAAAAATTAAAAATTCTATTAATATTTTAACCAATTATTTAATGTTATTTTCTTACTTCATAATATATTAGTAGATTATTAGCTTTACAAGTAAAAACCTGTTTTTTGAGGTTAATCACGGAAAATTATTTATAAACTGCTAAAGAATAAACATTGTTGAAAAGCATGAATACGATAAATTTTAAATATTATCCCAAGTGGCTTCTTTTATGGTTGATAGGCATATTAACTATTTTAATTGAGATAGCAAGAAGAATTTTAATTCAAAATCAGCAAATAGAAATATCAGAATTATTATGGCCTTTAGCAAATATAGGCATTGTCACATCTGTAGTTTATTTCATAAATAAATACACAAAGTTTAATTGGTTTTTTAAAATTATGGGCTTAACCAATATGAATGGTGAATATGAAGGTATATTGATTTCATCGTATCATGAGGATGATGATCCTAGTAAACCACATATCAGAATGAAAATGAGCATAAAAATTGTTCAAAATATCAATGATATTAAGGTTTTTGGCTCAGTAAATCCCCTTAAAGGAGATAAATCAAAGACATCAAATTTTAGCTCTCTATTCTGCCAACTCACAAAATCTGATGATGGCACTTTTTTCCTCGATTATGGATATGGTACAATAGCAAACAAATCGCATTCTTGGGATGCAAAATATACACTTACTTCGCATCAAGGTTGGGCACATTTGGTATATCATCCTGAAAATAAAACACTTGAAGGATATTATGCTACCTATGAAAACCAAAGCAGAGGAAATATTGTACTTAAAAAAATTTAATATGCACATGGAAGCTAGAAAAAACCACTCCGAACCCCCAAGTAAATATTATAAAAATCCAAAAAAGAACGATAAAACAGCCGAACTAGCTTTGTTTTACAACTTGGCTTTGGAAAGAATGAATAACTTAATTGACCAATATGAGAATGAAAAAATATCTATCGATAAAGATAAGGATTTTTTCAAAACCATAGATGCCAAACTGTTCTCTGAAAAGACATACCTGCTACTAAAAATATATCTATGGAAAGAACCCATCGAAAAGGGATTTTCCACAGTGAGTCAGGCAGATATAAAATTGATAAATCAAATACTCAAAAAATTGGTCGAGCTGCGCAACCTACAGTCTCATTATTATCATGGACTAAGCGCAAGCTATGTTAATTCTGAAATTGTAGATTTTGTAAAAGTGCAGCTAGAAAAAATTAAAAATCAGCTTGCTGCAAAATATCCCCATTTTGTAAAGTATATCAATATACTGGAAACGGATACATATAAACACTTTAATTTTTTTGAAATAAATAACTCGGGGAAATATGTTATTACTGACGAAGGAAAAAACTTTTTTTTGAGTTTTTTCTTAACCAAAGGTGAAATGACACTATTTCTTAAAAAAAGAAACAGATGCAAAAGAGACAATGGTGAAAAATACCAAGTAAAGCACGAAATCTATAAATATCTGTGCCATAGAGATGGCAGTAGTCGTTTTTTACTCAAAGCCAAAGAGCAACATACCCACCCACAAGAAATGCTTGAAAGGCAATTTAATTCTATCTTAAACTATCTAAAGACCATTCCTGTATGTAACCCTGCTTTTATACCGCCCACTATCAAAGAGCTTACGCCTAAAAAAGATCGTTCTAAAAAAGAAGATTTTAAAAGAGAAGAAGAAACACAAGAAGAACATGAAGTGGTTCGCAGAAAAAATAAGTTTATGGAGTTGGCTGTCCAGTATATAAAAGACTACAATCAACTTCATGGAGGTGAATCGCTACCTATTTATTGGCACACTCAATTGTTTAAATATGAAGAGCATACCGTAGATGCCAAGCCAAAAACTGAAAAAAGAGAAGCTCAGAAAGAATACACGTACTTCTCGCAAGAAAAAGTATTTGATGCAGTAGCCAACGAAGTAGGCTACTTGGCTATTAAACAAGGACATATAAAATTCAAATTGGGTTTGGGAAAAGGTGCTCCTGAATACCTAATTCATGAAACAGAGCTTAAAAATTGGATTTACTTTTTAGTTCATTCTGCTAATCAAAAGACACTTTCAGAAACCATTGATGTAATTCAAAAATATGGCAATGAATATAAATCTGCCATGAAAGAACTGATTGACAGCAATCAAATTAGTTTTAAAAACTATCCGATGGTTTTTGAAAAGGGAAAAGATTCTAAAATCCTTTCTGAAATGCACCTCAAGATATTGGAAGGCAAGAAATTTAATATAGATGAATATCGTGAACTTATTAAAGTTGCTATTATTCATAAAACCACTAAGTTAAAAGCCGAAAAGAAATCTATTACCACTCTCACAAGGAATAGAAAAAATAGAATTGTGTTGCACTATCTCAATCACTATTTACCCAAAGGGGACAAACTCACCCCGGCAGAGGTAAATACATTGAGCATTTTCAATTTTGTATCTGATAATCAAAAAGTTGCTAAAGAAACAAGACAAAAAATAGTTCAGCCACTTGAAAAGAAGCTACAAAGCATCACAGAAACTACCGAACTAAACCTTGTTACATTTGATAAAAAACAGATTGTATACACCATTTTTCAAGCTACCAGTCTTGATGAACTCTTTATCAAAATGCTTGAAATCACCGAAAAATATTTTGATGAAATTCAAAGTAGAATAGCTGACTTCAACGAAGACCAACTGCTGAAGCTAGGGCCAATGTTTGAAGTGTCTCTACCGGGTACAAATAAAAGCAGCACGTCAAAAGAAAGATTGACAGAATTAAAAGACACTATCAACAGAAAACCCATTTTACTCCCTAACGGTTTGTTTAAAAGGGCATTTCTGCCCAGTGAAAAAAGCAGTATCTCACAGCTGGTTTACACAAAAGAGGGTGCTTGGAAGAAAATACTTATAAAGGAAAATTATGATTTTAAAAAACAAAAAGAGTTTGTTCAACAAAGCCCTAAAGAAGTGCAAATACCTACATTTTGGATAGACTTTGTAGCAGATAACTATGCAGGTGTATTTGACAAAGGAAATGAAGTAGCTAAATATCAAGATTTAATAAAAGAACTCATAAAAAAAGCAAATAAAACCGAGCAAGAACACTATAAAGATGCCGATAATGCCATAGCAGAATATCGCAGTTTGAGAGAAACGCTGGTAAAAGATATGCTGTTGGGGCAGATTCTATATCACTATCACCAAAAAGTATATACCCAGTTGGCTGATAAACCCACCTATGCTTCCATAGCCGAATTGCATGAGATGTATTATAACTACAATCTTGGAAATAAAACTTTTAAAATAAAATATAAGCAACTGGACGACCTCAATACGGTGTGGGATACAAACAAATTGCAAAGATTAGTCAATAACGTACACTATTGGGGTGCAGAATACGATAAACAGTTGAGAGAAAAAAGCCAGAGAGCGGTAGAATTGATTCGAAAAAAACTTTATACCGTTTATTTAGAGAGTCATACATATATAGATAATTTTCTAACATTGGAGAAACTTGTTTATAGTGCAAATTCTCATCAGAAGGATGTATTAATAGAGGAGAGTAAAAAGGGTAAAGGAGCTAAATTTTATGGAGAAGATAGAATAGAGCCCGAAATAATTCTAAAATATGCGGGAGTGCCGGAAGATGAGATAAAAGAATTTGTTCGGCTACGCAATGGTGCTTTTCATGCAGATATACCTCAGCAAACAAATTATTCAGCTTTAACAGCAAAACTGAAATCCTATATAGAAAAAATAGAAGCGCTGAAACGCTGAATACAAACAAGTATGAGCCTAGTAATAACTTTAAAAAAATAAACGGAATAGCAACAAAAAAACTGATATTCAACCAGTTATATTGAATTCGCTGGAGAGAGCCTTAGTTTGAAAGGTAATCACAGCCAATAACACCTTCTTGGTGTCTGCCTCCTCGCTGGAGAGAGCCTTAGTTTGAAAGGTAATCACAGCTCACCAAAAATTCGCTCACGCGGTGTAGTTGCTGGAGAGAGCCTTAGTTTGAAAGGTAATCACAGCAGGGCGCAAACGGCATTTACGAAAAGTGTGGCTGGAGAGAGCCTTAGTTTGAAAGGTAATCACAGCTCTCAATTCAAGTTTTTTTGTGAAATCTGAGCTGGAGAGAGCCTTAGTTTGAAAGGTAATCACAGCAATCATTTTCTTCATCCGACAACTCTTCATGCTGGAGAGAGCCTTAGTTTGAAAGGTAATCACAGCGCCTGCACACATTTCTTCCAGCCTGTTTAAGCTGGAGAGAGCCTTAGTTTGAAAGGTAATCACAGCTAAAATTTTTACTCCATTATCAATAGTGGCAGAAGAGAAATAATGCAATAATTTAAAAATGAGTTCTTTTGAAGAAAAACAAACTAGTCCGGTATGTAAAACTACATATTGTCTAAAAAAATACCCCCAAACAATCAAAGCTGTTTTGATTGTTTGGGGGTAAATTATTTGGTTTTGAGGAGTACTATAGCTTAACCAGTTTTATGAGCTTTTGCCCTGTTTCTAGATAATATATCCCCGAAGGCTGTGTGCTGATATCAACCAAATTTGTTTTTTGTTCTGTTTTAAAAACAACATTACCCATCACATCCTTTATTTTGAATGCCACAGCAATATTGAAGTGATACAATCCGGCACTTGGATTGGGAAATACAGCCAGTGTTTCAGTTGAATAATCGCCCGATGTGTTGCTTAGAAGGCTCTTTTGAGAAATATTTATATACCTATTTACTCCAAAGCCTGAAATCGTGAGCTGCGCCATTCGGATGGTGTCTGCCTCGTTTGCATCAACCGAAACAACCAAAGTATCATTGTTTTCTCCCTCGGTTTGATTGAGTTGAATCCAATCAAAGCTTGGTGCAACAGTCCATTTCACGTTTGCTGTTACCATAATTTGTCGCGAAGCGGCTGTTTGACCGAAATCCACTTTATTTATATTGGTAATGAGCTTTATGAATGGAATTTCCCAAACACTGCTTGCATCAGACACATTGGACATTGAATCTATTGCCATCACATACACCAAGTTGTTAAATAAATTGTTTATCCCTGAAATGGTGGTTTGAGTGGTGTTTGATGTAGCATGTAGCACCTCGTTTACATATATTTTGTAAGATAACTTAGGTTCATTTACTGCATTTTTCCAGTTGAGTATATAGTGATCTTTGTCAAGCCAAAATCCTGACAAGCTTACAGGAGCAGCGGGAGCTACGTTGTCATACTCCAATTGGTACACATTGCTTGCAGAAGAAATATTCCCTAGTGAATCTACCGCTTTTACGGTGTATGAGTTTGTAGAATTATGGTTTAAACCTACGAAAGTATAGAGCATACCTGTGATAGTTGCCACTTCATTTCCATTTAAACTAACTATGTATTTAAGTTTAGGCTCCAATACAGCCATTTTCCAAGTTACCAGCGCAGATGTTTGGCTCAACCAAGCTCCTGTTAAGCTCACGGGAACTGCTGGTGGGGTGGCATCGGGCGCAGACAATACTGTAATATTTGCAAACACTTGGCTGCTGCTTACGCCCCTGGTGTCCGATACAGAAAGCGAGACACTGTAAACTCCGGGAGCTGAGTACACCACTGTTCGGCTGTTAGACAAAGCCGTTTCTCCATTTCCGAAATTCCAATCGTAGCCCAACACAAAATCACCAAAATCTGTGTCTGGGTCTGTGGAAGATGTTCCTGAGAAATTTACCGTGAGCGGCACAGCACCCGTAAGCGTGGAAGCCGACAAAATAGCCGTTGGTGCAGCATTGGTCTTTACCATAATGGCAGACTTCACAGCAGATTCATTGCCTACAAAATCTACGGCAGCCACAGAAATGTTGTAAAACGTACCGGAAGTAAGTCCGTTGAAGCTGTAGCTAAGGTCTGATAGCAAGGTAGTGTTTTGCTTGTTTCCATTCAAATAGATGTTGTAGCCTTTCACTATCATATTGTCTGTAGCCTCGTTCCAAACTACCCTGAATCCGTTGTTTGAAATATCGGAATAAGTCAATCCGGGTACAGATGAAGGAGCTTCTATATCTACGGGGGTGATTACATCGCCTCTAAATTCGAAATCATTACCGCTTACTACACCAATACCAACCCCCGAACCTGAGCCTGAACTTGAGTTCCCTACCGGATAAATTCTAAATTCAACATCTTGAAATAGATTTCTATGCCCTGTAATTGTGATTGTATTTATGACATTAAACCCACCAGCAACTGTCGCAATTACTTGAGAAGGTGTAAAACCTGCAATGTTTGAGGTTATAAAAAATCTATGTGCGCTGTTTTCACTTTTATTTGCAAAACGTATTGAATTTATATTGACCAACTTGCCATCATTTGGTTTAATAGAAAAGGAAAAATATTCATTTGCACCAATAGAACCTTCTATAGTTTTACTATCCTGCCTCGAAGCAATGAGCCCACCTTGACCAAAACCATCAAATCTAGGCCTCATTCCATCTGCAATAAATGCATTTGTTATTCCATTTGTAGTAGATAACCCTTGCATGATGGTTGTAGCATTAAACCCTGTAGTACTTGCAACTCTATTTGCAAAATCCCATGCTTTTAATACTCCTGTTACTGATGTAAAATTGGCCAAACCTGATACAGTTACAATTGCAAAATCGGTTTTGTTGGCAACATAGGTTGTGGCAGTAATAGTTACTACCCCTTGTCCTACACCAGTTACTTTTCCTTTACTATCAACTATTGCTACAGAAGTATTGCTTGAAGACCATACCACTCTTTTGTTTGACGCATTGGTGGGTAGCACTTCAAAACTTAAATTACTGGAGTTTAAAAAAGATAACGTTAGGTTTTTGGGAGAGATAGAAACGGAACTAGGTTCAATCAAGTCGGCCATGCTCGCTCCTGAAAAAGGATGATTAAAAACCACCCTTCTCACCACTGCCTGAATGGTATCTACCAATTCTTGAGGAATAAATCCATATTGACTAGGTACTGAAGTACCTACCGGGTCTTGGCGATACATGGTGGCAAAAAATGTAAGTCCCAAAATGTATTTTGCTTCAGGAGAAATGTGAACCCTGTCTTCGTAAAAGTCAAAAACAGTATTTCCGGGGACATTTACGTCTACTCTTTGGCCACCCCCTATGCTATATTGGCCTGTGAATGAAATAGGGTGTGCCATCAATGATTTGTTCAATTCAAGAAATACCTCACCAACAGGAATGATTTTAAAAGACTTGGCAGTACTTGGCAAATCTGTATTAACCGAATTCATTAAGTTTTCATAATATGCTTTGGTTTCGTTTGAGGTAACATTTGCAGTGCTGCCATTACCTTCTTTTCCTTCCAGAAACACGGTTTCGTACTCTGCTCTGGTAATGTATGTACCTGTGATCGTTGCAGGAGCTGCTGTTCCTTTTCTACCAACAGGGATTCTTGGGTATCGTGAAAAGATGTAAAATTGAGTGATACTTTTATTTGCCTCAGGCATCAAATTAAAAAAATACAAAGCAGATTGCTTGTCTCTGGCTAACCCTCTATCAAAAGGTTGAAGCGAAACTCTATCCCAGGTATAATTTGTCAAAGCATTTATGGCACAACCATAAGGAGACTCAGAAAACACACAATTAGTTTCTAGAAGTTCAAGTGGCGAACCCGGTGTCATGGCTCTACCGTAAATGTGGTTATTTCCTGATTGTAAAGATATGGCTTGAAATCCTTGAAAATCTATTCCATCTGTTACGCTGTTTCCTATGGTATAAATTCTATTGGTAATTTGTGCGAAAGATGCACTTGTTGCTATTAAAAGCAACGATAGTATTTTTTTCATTTTTGATTGATTATTGTTTTCCAAGTAGGCAGTATACAAAAATAAGAACCCTATTTCTTGGTAAAAAATTAATTTTTAATAGAAAAGTACAATAAATACAATAGGGATTGGCTAAAAATTAGTGACGAAGTATTTTGCAAATTTCATTTATGCAATCGTTACTTGTAATTACAAACAACTATTTTCTGTTGTTTTGCAAAATACCGGCAAAAGAACAATCTATTTACCTGTATTAAAATATCATGAGATTTATGCAGAATCTACATTTCTTACAGAATGTACCCATAACCTATCTCTGGTTGAGGTGGCTTAGTTTCTAGATATGAGCATTTATTTAAAAAAATCTTTCAACAAATCCGCCTCGTGTGGCTGAAGCTTTCCTGCCAAAACGAGCCTCATTTGTCTTCTGCGTGCCGCACTCACATAGAGTTGTCTTTCTTCTTCGGTTTCGGGAATGAGTTCGGGCACTGCCACAGGTTTATAGGCTTCGTCTATGGCAACATAGGTATAAAAGGCATCGTGGGTTTTCACTTTTGTACCTTTCGGTATGTCTTCAGCAAACACTTCTATGTGTACCTCCATCGATGAAGTAAAAGCTCTGCTTACTTTGGCTTGTAGGGTAATAATATTCCCCAATTTTATAGGCTCTTTGAATGAAACATTGTCAACAGAAGCTGTCACCACCACTCGGTTGCAATGCTTTTGAGCGGCTATGGCTCCGGCTATGTCTATCCAGTGGAGCATGCGCCCGCCCATAAGGTGATTGAGGGTGTTGGTGTCGTTTGGTAACACCATTTCTGTCATCACCGAAAAAGAGGTAGAAGCTGTTTTTGCATTTTTCATAAAAAGTCTCTTTAAATTATATTTTCAAGACATTTTGCCTACGTCTGAAATCAAAAATCGCTAATCTTCAATCGTAAATCGTAAATCTTTTTCTCAATATTTTTCAAAATCCAAAATCCAAAATTCAAAATTCAAAATTTTCCATCCCACCCCTCGTTTCCTCTCAGTTTTACGAAACTGAAAAAGCCGTGTTCTTCTTTTTGAAATTCTGTTTGCGACAATCGGGTGATTTTCAGCATTTTTTGTTTGGCTTCATCGCCCACGGGTATCACTAAAATGCCACCAATACTCAGCTGCCCTATGAGGCTTTCGGGTACAAATGGACCTCCGGCTGTCACTATTATTTTATTGTAAGGCGAAAAAGAGGCTAAGCCTTTGGTGCCGTCTCCACAAAAAAACTTAGGCTGGTAGCCCATTTTGGGAAGAAAGTTTTTGGTGCGCTCATAGAGCACTTTGTTATATTCTATCGTAAACAAATTTGCGCCCAATTCCAACAGCACACAGGCTTGATAGCCTGATCCTGTGCCTATTTCGAGTATTTTATCGCCTTTTTTCACTTCGAGGAGCTGTGTCTGCGAGGCCACAGTAAAAGGCTGAGAAATGGTTTGCCCCTCGCCTATAGGAAAAGCCTTGTCGTCATAAGCATGGTCTATGAGCGCAGTCTCAAAAAAGAAATGCCGAGGCACTTTGCCTATGGCTTCCAATACTTTTTTATCTTTGATTCCTTTTTGAGCCAGATAATCTACCAGCGCTTTTCGCTGTCCTTTGTGTTTATAGGTATCAACAGGAAGATTTTGCATGGTTGCAAATATATGGTTTCGGTGCAATAGAAAGTCAACAATACAGATTTTAGCTAAAATATCATGTTTACAGGAATAATAGAGTGCTTAGGCAGGGTGAAAGAAGTGAGGCACGAAGGCGATAACAAAACTTTTGTGATAGAATCGCCTGTGTCTAACGAGCTGAAAATAGACCAAAGTGTGGCTCATAATGGCGCATGCCTCACGGTGACTCATGTGGAAAATAATCTGCATACTGTAACTGCCATCAAAGAAACACTTGACAAAACCAATTTGGGTCATTGGGCAATAGGCACACATATTAACATAGAACGCTGTATGAAATTAGGCGATAGGCTCGATGGACATATTGTGCAGGGACATGTAGACCAAACAGGGGTAGTTTCAAAAGTAATTGAAGGCAATGGAAGCTGGGAATATCATATTGAATTTGACTCGAAACTAGGAAACGTAACCGTGGCCAAAGGCTCAATATGTGTAAATGGGGTGAGCTTGACAGTGGTAAATTCTCAAAAGGGGCAATTTTCTGTGGCCATCATTCCCTACACATATTCCCACACTACATTTCAGTTTTTAAAACAAGGCGATTCGGTAAATTTGGAATTCGATATTGTGGGGAAATACATTGCTACTATGGTGGACAGATATAAAAATTAATTTTTTTGAAAAAAGTTATCTGATTAGCTAACTTTGTATTAACACAAGTTCTATATAAATGCAGAACAACTTCATTCGAAATATCTTTTATTTTGAAGACTATTATTTAAACTTTTACGAGGGTCTTAAACCCGAAGTGAAAAAAAGTTAAATTGGACTTTGCAACTAATAGCCACCACTGAAAGAGTTCCTGAAAAGTACTTTAAGCATCTAACTGGTTCAACAGGACTTTATGAAGTTCGGGTTGAAGTTGGCTCAGATATTTACAGAGTATTTAGTTTCTTTGACAAAGGCAAACTTATTGTACTCGTAAACGGCTTCCAAAAGAAAACTCAAAAGACACCAAAACAAGAAATAGAACTTGCGGAGAAACTTAAAAAACAATATTTCGATGGCAAAGACAGAAAATAAATTGACTTCATTTGCAGACCACTTGGACAAAGAATATGGCAAGAGAGGAACTGCCGAAAGAGAGGCGTATGAACAAGAGTTTGAAACCTTCAAACTTGGCGTTATGCTGCAAGAATTGAGAAAAGAAAAAGGCTTGACCCAAGAACAACTTGCTGATAAATGTGGAACAACGAAAACCTATATTTCAAGAATTGAGAATAATGTTTCAGATATTCGACTTTCAACATTAATGAGAATTATTCAAGTTGGTTTTGGTGGAAAATTAAGCTTGAATGTGACACTTTAATCCTTACTTTTAATATTTTCAACAAAAAATTGAATTCTACATCACCCATCGGGCTTTTCGACAGCGGCATAGGCGGGCTCACAGTAGCCAAAGCAGTGAGAAATCTTTTGCCAAATGAAGATATCATCTATTTTGGCGACACAGCACATTTGCCCTATGGCGACAAAAGCGCCACGGCCATTCAATCGTACAGCATCAAAATTGCCAACTTTTTGCTTGAACATCAGTGCAAAGCCCTATTGATAGCTTGCAACTCTGCTTCTGCGGCAGCTTTCGATTTGGTAAAAATGTATGTAGGCAGCAAAGCCCTCACGCTCAATGTGATAGACCCTGCTGTGGGCTATGTTTGTCAGCATTATTCAGCTCAAAAAGTCGGGCTAATAGGCACTGTACAAACAGTGAACTCGGGTGTATATGCACGAAAAATCACAGAAAAAAGCTGTGGAGTAGCGCTTTCGTCTTTAGCAACCAAACTTTTGGTACCTATGATTGAAGAAGGCTTCTTCGACAACAGCATTTCCGAAAGCATCATTAATAATTATCTTAACGACCCTGCTCTTCAAAATATACAAGCCCTAATTCTAGGCTGCACACACTATCCTTTAATCAAAACCCAAATTGAAGCTTTTTATAAAGGAAAAGTAAAAGTGATAGATAGTTCTGTGGTGGTAGCCGAAGATTTAAAAAAGCATTTGGAACAACAAAAAATCCTCAATACAAAAGAAAAACAAGGCACTTTGCGTGTGTATGTCTCCGACTATACCCATTCTTTTGAAGAATCTACAAAGATTTTCTTTGGTGAATCTATCAAGCTCGAATTTCATAAACTGTGGGAGTAGGCAATGACTACGTATTTCTACTTAGATAAAAACGAGTATTTTGGTTGATATTTTTTACTTACATATCTCACAATTTTGTATTGTAAAAACAAACTGAGATATGAAAAAGTTAGCAATCATCGTTTCTACTATCGTATTTGCCGCTGTAGCCGTAGTTGCACAGCCCAAGTACAACAATCCGTCTTCTACTTATTACAAAACATATAAAATATCTCCAGAGGCCAATAAAAGCTACAAAAACGCTGACGGAAATATCGAGTATGCAGTGAAGAGCAATACCAATTTGCAATCGGCATCGAACTACAAAAACTCTTTTTCTTCTGTAAATAACGGAGGTGATGGAGCTTACTTGGTGATGCCCTACAACAATGCTGAGCAAATGGAGGCTTCGAGAAACTACAAATGGCAATTTAGCACCAAAAAGAAACAAAATATTCAAGTGCCTTATGCCGAGCCGCAACAGCCTACTGTTCGCAGTAAAGAAGATAATGACGAAAACAATTAAGAATTTATATATAGGTTTTGGGTTTTGATTGTGAAAAGCCATTGGTTTGTGACCAATGGCTTTTTCTTATTTATTGGGGAAAACCTAATCATTCTCTACTGCTTTTAGCTTCTTCTTTGAGGTTTTGTAGAGTTCATGGTCTTTATTGGCGTTTTCTTTTATTTTTTTTAGATAAATGGCCTGCGCTGTTTTGTCTTTTTCCTCTTCGGCATATTGTGCAAGCGCCTCTAGTGAGTAGAGATAGTAATTCATCTTTACGGCCCCTATTTTTTCACTATATTCTATGTTTTGCCTAAAATATTTTTTTGCCAATTCCTTATTTCTGTATCTGTTTATCCATCCTAAAAAAAATGTAGCATAACGCCCCGACACCTCTTCATAGCCCGTTTTTCCTGCTTCTATTTTAGCCAATATGCTTTCTGAAATTCTCATACACTCGCTGTAGCGACCCATGCTGAACAAAACCCGTGCATACAAACGCTCAAATACCGGATTTTCAGGGTAGTTGCTATGCAAGAGTTTGGCATAGGGATAGGCCGCAGTATCTTTGCGCTCTTCCAGTAGCAATATCCTCACTAAAAAGTGCTGCGATTCTACTCTGGTATAAAAGGCATTGTCGCAGGCTTGTTTTAATAATTTTATCCCTGTGGCTTTATCGCCTTTGGGGAAAAACCACATCACGGGGCGTAAACCTTTGTAGTTTTCGGGTATCCACTCAGAAAAATAGTTGAATAAGCCTTCTCCCATCAAAAATTCGGGGCTTAAATCGTTATACTCTCTGCTCAACTTCAAATAGTGGAGTGCTTTACTCCCCGAAAAAGTGGCACGAGTCCACTCTTTATTATCCGAACGCCTTCGTCCGTTAAAAGCATGGGCTGCCGTGAGAAAGAATATGGCTTCAAAATCTTTATCGTTTTTATCGTACATTTTATCTGACAAATCTACTACCGTATCCATATAGGCATAAAAAGCAGGGTCGTAGACTTGGCTGTCTTCATTGGGCTGGGTACGCCAATATTGCGAGTAGCCCAACAAAAAATAAGGCAACGGATGGTTTGAAAATCGTGTTTTATAGGTTTTAAAAATAGAGTCAGCTTTTTCAAACTTAAAGTTGTAAAGCAAATCCATCGCTTCGGTAATCTCATATTGAAGCTCAGGGCTGTTGATTAAAGGCGTCTGCTGAGCGTTTTGAGCCCTAGTTTTTGCTGAAAAAATCAATACTATAATGGCTAAGAAATATTTTAAGGCCATATTCAATAAATAATTTGCCAAACTAACAAATATTTTCTGTTTCAATCTCAACAAACAGTATATTGGAGTGTTTTATTATCTATTTTTATATTTAATCAAAATCTATGGCAATCGATATCAATATTGAAGGGGCTGACGAAGCCAAATTAACTTCGTTGGAATGGATAGAAACCAATGGTTTGGGTGGCTGGGCTTCCGGCACTTTATCGGGTGTCTTTTCAAGACGATATCATGGATTGCTCATAGCCGCAATGAACCCACCGGTGGGACGAATAGAGTTTTTGTCAAAATTGGCCGAAACTGTTGTCACTCCCAAAGGCAATGTAGAACTTGATAGTAACAATTTCAATGGGGTAATTCACCCACATGGATACCGCTATTTAAAAGCATTTTCAAAAGATTTATTTCCAATATTTTCCTATGAAGCCGAAGGTGCAAAATTCACCAAATGCATTTGCATGGTGCATGGGGAAAATACCACATTAATAAAATATGAAATAGACAAATCCTCTATTGAATTTACGCTTAAACTCAAACCCTTCGTTTCAGGTAAAGACTACCATTGGCTTTCTAAAGCAAATAACGATATAAAATGGAGCTATAAATTTGACAGTGGCACACTTAAAGTGAAGCCCTATGACAATTTAAGTGATTTATACATAAGGGTTGATGGCTCAGAATTTCATTACTCGCCCGACTGGTACTACAACTACAGCTATAAAATAGAACTGGAGCGGGTGCAAGATTTCAGGGAAGATCTCTTTACTTATGGGGAATTTATGGTAAAGGTCAAACCCGGACAAACCATATATGTACTGATTTCAACAGAAATTACCACCGATAAAAATGCTGATCTTTTATTTAAAAACGAAGAAGAGCGCAAAAAAGCTTTGGTAAAAAATGCCGCTAAAGACGATTTTCTACACACACTTTTGCTTGCTGCCGATCAGTTCATTGTGCGCAGGGGCAAAGATTTGAACACCATCATAGCAGGCTACCATTGGTTTGCCGATTGGGGGCGCGACACGATGATATCGCTACCTGGTCTGTGTTTGGAAACAGGTCGCTATGACGATGCACGAAAAATCCTTAAAGCTTTTTCTAAAGTAGTAGACAAAGGCATGATTCCCAACCGATTCCCCGACCATGGCGAAGAACCTGAATACAATAATGTAGACGGCACTTTGTGGTATTTTGTGGCTATATATGAATATTTACAAACTACCTCCGATTGGGATTTTATTAAAACAGAACTTTATCAAATATTAACCGATATCATCGATTGGCATATAAAAGGCACCAGATATGGTATAAAAGTAGATGAAGATGGTTTGCTACTCTCTGGTGAGGAAGGCACTCAACTTACTTGGATGGATGCCAAAGTAGGCGACTGGGTGGTGACACCACGCAGAGGAAAAGCGGTTGAAATCAATGCTTTGTGGTATAATACTCTAAAAATAATGGCAGAATTTGCCGAGAAAGCCGCAGACATAAAAGCACATATGAAATACCAACAGATGGCAGAAAAAGCATTTGCATCGTTCAACACAGTGTTTATCAATCAGCAGACAGGCACTTTGTTTGACTGCATTGCTCCCGAAGGACCTGATACCCGTTTGCGACCTAACCAACTTTTTGCTATAAGTCTGCCCTTTGTATTGGTAGATAATGGCATAGCTGCCAACATTTTAAAAGCAGTAGAAGAACATCTGCTCACCCCACGAGGGCTAAGGAGCTTAGCTCCCTTTGAGAAAGACTATAAACCACTCTATATGGGCGATCAACTTTCGCGCGATGGGGCATATCACCAAGGTACGGTATGGTCGTGGCCAATAGGGAGTTATTTGATTTCAAAAATGAAAATAGAAGGCAAAAAAGCCCTCCCAAAAGTCAAAAAATGGTTCGATGAGTTTGCCCCGCATTTTTCAGAAGTGGGCATAGGACAAATATCTGAAATTTTTGATGCAGCTAAACCTCATGCCTCAAAAGGCTGTATGGCACAGGCTTGGGGTGTAGCAGAGGTATTGAGAGCGTATCAAATGATGAAAAAACTCAAATAGTTTTTCTCTGAAGCTATTCCACCAATTAGTCTACGCTTTTTATTACAAACTCTACCCTGCGATTGAGTGCTTTTCCTTTAGGAGTTTTATTGTCGGCCACCGGTTTTGTAGAGCCGTAGCCATTAAAAGTTACTTTGTCTTTATTTGCACCTTTGCTTTCGAGGTAAAGCTCCACAGAACGTGCCCTCCATCGCGAAAGCTGGATGTTTTTGTCCGCATTTCCCACATTGTCAGTATGGCCGGCTATTTCTACGGAAATGCTCGGGTTATCAACCAAAAACTTTGCTAATTTATCCAATTCAGGAAACGATTTTGGGTCTAGCACTGCTTTGCCCGATGCGAAGAATATATTGTTCATCCTTATGGCAATTCCCACTTCTATAGGTGCTATTACCAAATCTTTGAACACCTTCATATCATTTTTTTCGGCTTTCAAATCTAGCGGTTCAAACACGGGATAGTAGGCATCGGCTCTGGCATTTATTACATAAGTATCTCCTACAGGAATCGTTAGTGTATATTCGCCTGTCACAGTATTGGCAGTGAAAGCAGGAGTTGGTACTTTATCTGTTTGAATCACAAAGGGCTTGATTCCGGCAAAAGGCTTTGAGGTTTTCTTATTAATAACTTTTCCTTGCACCACTGCCATGGGGGTGGGGTCTGCTTCTTTTAACCCATACAAATCCTTTGTAACTATTTCATATTCCGCTTTTTCGCTTAAGTCAAGTGAATCGGGTATGCTTTTGTACCCGATTCCGGTAAAGCTTATGCTATATTTTTTACCGTACATTACTTTAACTTCATAAGATGCTTTGGCTGCATTTACAGTAGCAGAATCTATCACCACTCCGTTTAGGCATAATCTGGGAGAGGCTGTCATAGGCAAATAGGCTCCTGTGGGGGTAACCAAAAAATTACCTTTTAATAATACATAAGGAAAGGGTGTTACATACAAGTCTTTTTCTATCGCCAAATACTCTTTTATTTTCGTAGCATCATAGCTCATGGTGTCGTTTTGATAATATTCAATTGCTGTTTTCAAAAAACTTTTTTTACCAAATGGCAAATGAGCAGAATAGGTGGCGGAATCGTAGTTTATTTTCACAGAATCTGTGGGTTTGCCATCCATAGTGATTTTATAGCCTTTCTTATATGTGATAGGTTTATTGGTGATTTTATTGATAATTTTACCTTTTACCTCAACATAAGGCTTGTCTTCTTTAAGCTTTATTTTAAATATATCTGTTCCTCCTATTGAGCCCGAAGAAGAAACATAGTAGGCTACTTCTCCTTTCAAGTCTGGCTTAAAATACGATTCAAAGCCCGGAGTATTGGTGTTGCCTTCCAATAGCTTTGGTTCAGACCACACGGTAATGTCATCTTTTGAAAGCCTAGAAGATACATATATATCATAATCTCCCACTCCCCCTTCTCTCTTTGATGAGAAATAAATTATATCATTGTTCTCTCCTGCTATGCATGGAGCTTCTTCGCTGGAAAATAATGCCGATTTGCCAAAATCTAACTTTTTGAATCTACTCCAGTAGCTGCCATTGAATTGACTGATATAAATATCAAGTTTTTTTCTTGCCGATTGTCGAGAAGCCGACACCACTATCACATTGCCATCGTAGCTCATCGAAGCATTAAATGAACGACCACCCATGAGTTTTTTAAATCCCGGTATATCCAACTTTTGTGGCGAAGACCAATCTGCATCACCTTTGCTCTCGATAGTAGAAAGCCCCGGAGCGTAATACATGCCATTCTTCTTAAATAATCCTGAAATCAATATTTTGCTGCCATCACCACTTATGGCAAGATAAGCGTTGTAACGCGATGAGTTAATTTTATCCGGAAAACGTTCTGCCTTCCCCCAAGTGCCATCGGGCTGTTTTTCAGAGAACCAAATGTCTTGGCTATTACCTTTTCCGTAGGTGTTTTCAGGATGATTGGCTCTTACAAAGTACAAAATATTGCCATCGGGAGAGAGTACAGGATTGATTTCATTGTACTCTGAGTTAACATTGCTACCCAAATTTTGGGGTAAAAAACCTTTTTGGGCATGCGAATAACTAACGATTAACAATAATAAGAGGTTGTATATAAGCCTTTTCATCATTTCTTTGACTCTAATAATTATTGATTAGATATATTTTTTGTTATGAGCACTCGTACTAATAATTAAATGCTTGTTTTCTAGGACCGAGTATCTTGCCAAACACTAAGTTCATCCCAAACCTAATATTCATGGTTTTTTCATTTAAAGGCAGAGGTACCAATGGCTCTATTTCATTTCCGTTAATTCGTGATGTTCCTACTCTATAGTAAGTAGGGAAAATATTATCTGTAGCAATATAAAATTGAAATGGTCCGGGTTTAAATACCACACCCACCCCTACTCTAGGCTGGCTGTATTGGCTAACAAACGAGCCTGTAAGGCTGAAAAAACGTGTGATTTTATATTGCGCACCCAACATAAAAGCATAATTTATTTCTCTTAACAATTCAAATTTTACAGATGCACTAACCGAAAGCCTTGGAAGTATGTCGTATGTTGCTGATAGATATACTCTTGGAGTGAGGTTTGTTCTGAAAGCCTGTGTTTTTACAGAAGAGTCAACATTGGTTTCGAAATAGTTTGCTATTGAATCTTGAATAGCAAAATTTCCCAAACTATCGCCTTGGAGTACAGGTCCAAGAATATCTGCACCTCTGAAAGGGCCTTTGGCTTCATCCATCCGATATTTGCTATTGTCTATTTTATGATTCCAATTGATAAAGCCCAAATTAACAGCAGAGAGGGCGAAAGTAAGCTTATCAATAGGTTTGTAAGTACCGCCTAAATCTAAGGCAAAGCCTAAATTTTTCAATTGTGTAGCCACTGATGCATCTACATCATTAAACCCTGAAGTATATAATGTACCTGAGTTTTGAAGATATATTTCATACATATCCTCCCCAAAACCCACTTTCAAATTGTCTGATACAAAGTGTGCGGCAGCCAAGCCTTGGAGCAACTTAACCCTACCTCCTAAGCTGAATTTTCTGAAATGTTTGCTAAGCCCAATCCCAAAATGATTGTAAGACATAAGTTTAAACTCCGTATTTGACAAATCAAATACATTACCTTTTCCTGTAGTAGGGTCAGCAAATTGAAAAGTCAAAAACTTAAATAGGTCTTTTGAATAATTTGCGTATATATTGGTAGTGTTTCCTGCATCGAAAAACACGAATGAATTGCGCCACTTTATGCGTAAGTGAAAAAAATCTGTTTGTAAACCATAATATAATGTATTGTTTTTTTGCATGGAGTTTACAATGGCATCTAGCGAGAAAGTTTGTACACCATTTTCTTTTACAAAGCCATTATAGAACAAAAATCCGGTGTTGATGTAGCCTGTTTGTAGCGATGACAATATAGGCAAACCTATGCTCACTTTGTGATCAGGCATTGCAGCAGGATTGTAGTACGATGCCTGATATACATGCTGCATCATGGGCAGCGTCATTTCGCCCTGTGAAAAAGAGCAATAGGTAATCACACTAAGCAGTACAAAAAGTAGTCTTTTTATCATTAGTCAGATGAATTTATTCGTTAGCAAATTTGATTTTGGCTCCGGCAAAAATTGACATTTGGAAAGTAAGGCTATTGGTAGGATAAAACTTTACATTTTCCTCATTATTGGCATTGGTCGTGAGGAATTTACCCTCAATTCTCACTTTTTTACATCGCTTGTTTATTTCTGAATATTGCTCTGTAGTGAGCTCAACAGTGGTTTTAGTAACCACGGGATTATTAAAATCTACATTGCCGGAGGCAGTAACCTTTGCCGGAGCGATATTAAATGCTACACTCACCCCTTCTATTGCAACACCGTTTGTGTCAAGAAAAGATACTTTTGTAGCAATCTCTACTGGAATAAGGTTGCTGTTTTCAAACTTGAATACTGCGCGAGTAAGCTCTGCAGAAAAGTTATCGCCCGATGTGGTATTGGATACATCATTAACATCAGTGGGCAAAGGATAATCTATTTCACTATTGATTTTAAAATTATTTAAATACCCAAATAAAGGAAGTTTAAGATTGGATTCCGTTGAAATACGGCTATCGGCCATAATGAAGTCGGTATTGTAATCAGTAAGGCTACTCGGTATAGATAATACGGCACCAAACTGAATGTATTTTGGACCATTCCGCAACAAATCTCGCAAAATAGAAGCAGGTATAGTCCCTGTTGAAGATTCCTGAGTCAACACATTGTTTATTGGCTCTTTGGCTTTATTCAAAGGAAATGCACCCAATTGACCCGATTGATTGGATAATATATTCTTATCTTTATCTACTGATAATAAGGGTTCTAGTAATATTCTAGCCGGAAAACCAAATGAATTAAAAAAAGTTATATCCAGCTGTGGCTTTTCAAAATAAACAATAAAACTATCTGTTTGAGCTTCATTTTCGGTATTGGAAAAGGGTTTAATCAATATGTCACTTAATTCAAAGGTTTGACTATTTACAAGAGATAAACGCAAGTCTTGTACCTGTCCATTGATGCGTTGCCAATCTAAATTATTAAGATTAAATGAATTAATTAGTAAATTACCTTGTTGTATGGGCTGAGTACCGCCATTTCTCACCGATATTTTTAGTTTCATTTGTACATCAAAGGTGCCGTTTAAGTCGATTCTATGATCTTTCAGGCTTTTGCTTTGCAAACTCGAAGTGTTTTGTAACAACACATAATTTAATTTAAGTGTGGTATTGTTTAACGTGTTTATTATGTTTGGAAACTCAACTTCAACATCTACCGTTTTTGACATGGTACTTTGCAAGTTCATGCTGAGTGTACCATCTTTAAAAATTACATTTCTAACTCTGGTCTTAGCCAAAGTGCTGTCTCCTTGAGCAAAATCTACCCCAAATGTTGTAGTAGGGGTTTCAACTGTTCCTGCTGCATCTATGATAGGGACACCCGGAATAGTAGAAATTGATATTCCATTTCTGCCAAACTTAATCAACTCTCCTGCTTTTTGGAAATCGTGCTTCACCCCACTGATGTTCATCACATAATTACCTTCGACAGGGTCGATTTCTATATTTAAAATGCTATCGCTAGGGCTGACGATATCGGCCATCGTTACCTTAGAATAAACCACAGGAATGCCTATAGCCCTTTCCAAATCGGCTATTTTTTGTGGACCTTCTATATCTTTTATACATCCGGTAAAAGAATAGGCGAAGAGCAGTATGCTAAAAAATATTTTTGTGTATTTCATTTATAAATCAATGAGTGGAAAACAAAAAAGTATGCTTGCAAATACAAACTGGTACTATTTCACCCAAAAATATAATTATTTTTCAATCTGAGTAATTATTGAAACAAAAAATTACAAAAAAATAATTTGGTGATACACTACAAAATGTAAACTAAAATGGTTTGCAGTATCAGAATTATTTTTTACCAAACTGAATCTATCAATTATTATATTTATTCATCGCATTGTTAACGCCTTCTAAGCAAAAACTTACGATAGCATCGGAGGCAGTATCCATAATGGCGGGAAGTTCAGCAAATTGTTCGGAAGTAAATCGCCCCAATACATAATCCACTTGACGGCCTTTTGAAAATTCATTGCCAATCCCAAGCCTCAATCGGGCATAGTTTTCTGTGCCCAACACCTCATTGATGTTATTAAGTCCATTTTGCCCACCGCTCGAGCCTTTGGAGCGCATCCGAATTTTACCAAAAGGCAAATTCAAGTCATCGGTAACTACCAACAAATTTTCTAAAGGAATTTTTAGTGCCTGCATCCAGTAGGCTACAGCCCTGCCACTTAGGTTCATAAATGTGGTGGGCTTAATGATATGAATATTTTTGCCTTTGTGTCTCAGCTCGGTTTTGTAGGCCAATCTGTCGGTGTCAAATTTAAGCGAATGCTTATCTGCAAGCCTATCTACTGTCAAAAAACCAATGTTATGCCTTGTGAGCTCATATTCAGGGCCTATATTACCTAGTCCTGCTATTAAATAATTCATAAAAATAGATGTAATTAAATTTCTATCGCCTCTAAAATATCGGCCAATTCATCAAAGTTTTTCAAACCGGGAGCTATCTCTTTGCTGCCCTTCATAGCAAATCCGTAGGGGCGGTATACGTTGTACACTTCATCGATGGTTTCTTTGGCAAAACCTGTGGCAAATATTAACTGATAAGCCTCTGCCACTTCTTTTTTGAGGAAATTTGTATAGTAATTACTTAAATGCAAAGAGCTATTCTCAAGCAATAAATAACTACCTGCCGGTGGATACACTTTTAAATCTTTTGCTAAATCTATTTTATAAATGACAGGGACAGAAGTGTCGAAAGCAATACTCGCATCTGCCAAAGCTATAAAATCGGGTTTTATTTCGTCTATTATATATTTAATGTCTTCAGTAGGCTGTTTTCCAAACTCTGCCACTATTTTTACACCACTCAACCAACCTGCTATTCCTTGAAATGTAGCCACATCTACATAGTCATCGCTAGAAGGGTCAAAACAAAATCCTATCATTTCCACACCCATGCCTGCACAATAGCGTGCATCGCTAAGATTTGACACTGAATAAACATAAAATGGGTATTTCAACATATAAATAAAAGGAGGGCAAAGTTCTTAATACAGGCGAAATTACAGACAAAGGGTCAAAAATGAATGCTATTGCGTATATTTTTAAGCTAAAACTATTCTTGAAGCTCCCGTTCCGTATCGTTTTCTATCGGCCTCCTCTATTGCCCTCACATGTCTGTTTGATTTGAGAAATTCATGAACTTTGGCCTTTAGCGTGCCTTGGCCTACACCATGAATCACTATCAAAGCCCTTGCCCCTTCTGCCAGCGCTTTTGCCAGTGCTGTAGACAATTTATTAAGTTGTATGTCTATTATTTCGCTATTGTTAAGTTTGAAAATGGGTAATATTTCATTCTTTCCTTTTGGCGGGGTATAATGGAGGTCTACAGCTATGGAATCTATTTTTTTCTTTACAGGCTTAGTTTTTTGCAGATAAAGAGGATGAGTGGCAATATTTTTACTGAAATCATCGCTGGATGAGTAATCTCGCACCAATTCTTTTTCGGAGACAATTACTGTAAAGCCCTTTTCTATCTCCACTTCTATTTTGTAGGATGAAATCACTTTTACTACCAAACCACTTTGGGCAGCATCTAAAAATCTGACTTTGTCGCCTGCTTTGAACACTCTACGAAGCAAAAAGATAGTTTAATTCCAAAAAACAAAAAGCAGTATTATCGAGGTGAAAATACTGCTTTTTGTTGATATAATGTTGTGAACAACACTAGACCTTAACCATTTCCACGCTTTTTTGAATAAAAGCGGTGAGGTCGGCTCCGGTGAGGAGATTTTGACTCAACATGCCCAAATCAAAGGCATAACGAGCCAAAAGAGTTTTGTTTTCCTCACTTTCAGATGAAACTATTTTTTGAATAAGCGAATGATTTGCATTTACCACTACATTGTAGCTATCGGGCATGCTTCCCATGAAAGCCATTCCTCCGCCTCCCATCATGCTCATTTCCTTCATTCTGCGCATAAACTCGGGCATTGTTACCGCCACCGGAAGCTCATCAGCACTCAAAGGCTCAATGCTCACGGTGTAGCTTTTGTTGTTAATAGCCTTGTCAAAAACTTCTTTTAGTTTTTCTTTATCCTTTTCTGATAGTATGCTATCGAGCGCAATTCCTTTGTCTATCAGTTTATCTGCTATGTCGGAGTCTACTCTTTTGAACGAAGATTTTTCAAGTTTTCGCTCCAAATGGCTTACAAAATGTACATCTATCGGATGGTCAAACTTCAACACATCGTAGCCTTTTTTCACGGCAGACTGTATGTAGGCATCGTGTCGTTGGGCATCGTTTGTGTATATGTACACAATGTTTTTGTCCTTATCTTCTTGGGTAGTCTGAATTTTTTCTTGGTATTCTCCAAATGTAAAATACTGATTATCAGTGTTTTTCAATAAAGAAAAGTCTTTGGCACGGTCATAAAACTTCTCGTCTGTGATAATCCCATATTTCACAAACAAACCAATGCTGTCCCACTTTTCTTCAAATGCTTTTCTATCGGCTTTGAAAAGCTCATTGAGCTTATCGGCCACTTTTTTGGTGATGTGCGAATTGATTTTCTTCACATTGCCATCGCTCTGCAAATAGCTGCGCGATACGTTGAGCGGAATATCGGGTGAATCTATCACACCATGAAGCAACATCAAGAAATCCGGCACTACATCTTTCACCTCATCGGTGATGAACACTTGGCGGCTGTAGAGTTGTATTTTATTTTTTTGTAGCTCTATTTCCTGCTTCACTTTGGGGAAATATAATATTCCTGTCAAATTGAAGGGATAATCCACATTGAGATGTATCCAAAACAGAGGTTCGTCACTGAAAGGGTACAATTCTTGGTAGAATTTCTTGTAGTCTTCGTCTGTAAGCTCATTGGGCGATTTTGTCCATAAAGGCGTGGGGTTGTTGATTACCTTTTCGTCAAACTCAATCTCTACAGGCAAAAATTTGCAGTATTTATTCAGTATGCTCTGTATGCGGAATTTTTCTAAAAACTCTTTGCTGTCTTCGTTTATGTATAAAATTATATCTGAACCACGTTCTTTCTTATCAGTTTTTGTGATTTCATAACTGGTGCTTCCATCGCAACTCCATAAGGCCGGTTCTGCTCCGTCTTGGTACGAAAGGCTTGCTATTTCCACCTTGTCTGCCACCATAAAGGCCGAATAAAAACCCAAACCAAACTTACCGATGATGTCCTGTGGATTGTCAAGTTTGTCTTTAAACTTTTCTACAAACTCAGTAGCACCAGAAAAAGCTATTTGGTTGATGTATTTCTTCATTTCATCGGCCGTGAGCCCGATGCCCTTGTCTGAAATAGTGAGCGTTTTGGCCGCTTCGTTAATCGTCACTTTTATTTTTGTATCGCCCAGTTCGCCCTTGTATTCGCCCATCGAAGCCAGTTTTTTGAGCTTTTGGGTGGCATCTACGGCATTTGACACCAACTCGCGAAGGAATATTTCATGGTCTGAATAAAGGAATTTTTTGATGATTGGAAAAATATTCTCGGTGTGTATCGAGAGCGTACCTTTTTCTTGCATGGATGAAAGCGTTTAAGTTTTTGAAGGTTTGAATATTAATATTTATACGTGCAAACGTACCACCAATTTTCGTTCCAACACTTCAAAGAATGACACTCTGACAGGAAAGGCATAAAAAAAGCCCCTTTCGGGGCTTTTTAAAATTTAAGGATCTATCCACATTCTTTTCAAATAAGGCTGTGTCCCTTCATCAGGAGTATTTCCTCCGTTATAATTTTTCTCCTTGGTCGGATAAGGATATTTCCTAGGAACTGCTACTCCATCTACAGGCACAATTTCAGGAAAACCTGTACGTCTCCAGTCTACAAAACATTCCGGATTAAGATAAAAAGCAAAATACTTTTGCAACATAATTGTTTTTAAGTCTAAAGGAGTAGGAGGAGTGTATGTTCCAGTGGTGCCAACATCGCTGTAAGATGCCTCTACAGCTAGTTTCAGATTTGATGCAGCGTTTGCTTCATCGCCAAGTGCAAAATAGCATTCAGCCAAAATATAATACAATTCGTACCTTGACATCATTAACACGGGTCCTGTTGCGCCTTGCAAATATGTACCAAATGCCTCTCCAAACCCTCCAGCTGTGGTAACATCAAAAAATGTACTTAGCCTTGGGTCAGCAATGGTGTCCATTAAGCCAAACATATATTCATTTGGTATAATATCCCCCCGTTGATCATTCCACTGGTACCAAGGGGCTTCTGTAGTAGCAGAGGCTCCATCAAAAGTAAGTTTAAAGTCAACGAAACCATTGGCAATAGCCGAATCTACTGACGCAATAGCACTATTATATGCTGTAGGTCTCACTTTGGCTGTATGAAGATGATACCTTGCTTTTAAAGCAAAAGCCAACGCTTTCCAAGAAGGTATATCGCCACTATATATAATATCATCTGTAGAAGGTGCCAAACCATTATTCTCAGTACCAAAATCGACTATTGCTTGGTCTAATAAGGCCTGAATTTGATTATATATAGATTCTTGGCTATCATATTTCGGCTGAGTGCTATTATCAGCGCCCTTTAAGGCCTCCGAGTAAGGTATATCACCATACATCGAAGTAAGTGAGCCAAGAGAATAAGCCATCAAAACTTTGGCTACACCACTATAATGTGGCGAAGTTGTGCTCGCTCTGTCTATAATATCTTTATTGTTTAACATTGCTCTATATAAATTATCCCAGGGATCATCGGTATCGGAACGTTTGAACTGGTAATTATATATTGTGGCTGCCTGCCTGTCGAAGCCAAATAGCTGTTGTGTAAACATCCCATTGTATCTGGAATAATTGCCACCCCAAGTGTAAGCTATAAGTATTTCCGAAGGAGATAGCAACGCATTCAAGGGGGCGTTTGTAGGATTATTAGGGTCTTTATTAATATCCTCATTAAATGTACATGCATTGAGTAGCACTGCCATAATTAGCACATACCACATAAGTTTATATCTTGTCAAAGTCTTTTTCATATCAAAATGATGTTGGGATTTTCTTAAAATGTCACTTTTAGATTTGCGCCAAAGCTTCTGGTGTTAGGCATATTAAAGTAATCTATACCTGAACCAGAAGAAGACCCTGTTAAATTAGTTTCCGGATCAATACCTGAATAGTTTGTAAATAACAAGGCATTTCTAGCAAATAGAGAGAAGTCTAAGCCTGTAAGCTTCATTTTTGAGACCAATGACTTAGGGAAACTATACCCTATCGATACATCTCTAAGCCTCACCCAATTAACCTTTTCCATAGAAAAGTCATTCGCACCTCCAAAAGAGCTATAGGATTGCCAGAACGTCTGATCTTTTACTATTTCGATGTCGTTTGCAACAGGATTCCCATTTGCATCTCTGATAATATCACCATTATCATCAACTTTTACTCCATCTAATACAGTAGTAGAAGTCCTATCTTCTGTATCTTTATGTACGCCAAAGAATTGTAGTGCACCCTTGGTGCCATTCCATACGTCTCCACCTCTTCTAAAGTCTAATAAAGCAGTGAGGTAGATTCCTTTATATGAGAAAGTATTTCTCCAACCTGCTATCCAATCAGGATTAGGGTCTCCTAATATTCTGGGTTCAGAATCCAAAATAGGTAAACCATCGGGGCCAATTAAATATTTGCCCGTAGCAGCATCTTTGGCATAAGCATCGCCATAAAACACACCATAAGCTTGGCCTGGAATAGCAAAAGAGCCCGAGCCTGTAAACCCGTTTCTAAACAAATTATCTATGCCGGGTCCGAGTGCGATAACTTTGTTTCTATATCTAGTAAAATTGACACTACTAGACCATTCGAAGCCACTTGCCTTTACTGGTACTGCATTTAATACAATCTCAATACCTTTTGTTTGAATCTCTCCAGTATTTACAAATTGGTATTGATAACCACTAGAAGATGCAACTTGTGCTTGTACAATCAAATTTTTGTTGGTACTGTTATAGTAAGTAAAATCCAATCCTATTCTTTTCTTAAAAAAGGATATATCCGTACCAACTTCATAGGTAGTATTTTGCTCAGGTTTTAAGTTTGGATTTCCTAATGATGGCTGAGATGACCCACCCGTAGTACCTGACTGCAAGCCATTTATCCCTGCATAAGGGAAGGGAATACCATTGGTATAGCCATCATTAGCTAAAGGTTGTCCGTAAATTGTATAAGTTGAATATGCGGGAGCATCCCTACCTACTTGTGCCCAAGAAGCTTTTAACTTCCAAAAACTCAAAACATTATCATCCGGCAATATCCCTAAGTCTTTCAAGTCTTCTGAAATAATGTAACTAGCACTTACAGAAGGATAGAAAAACGAATTGTTTCCCCGTGCTAAAGTAGAAGTCCAATCATTTCTAGCCGTGATATTTAAATAATACCTACTTTTGTATCCAATAGTAGCGTCTGCATAAACACCGTATCGCCTTACCCATGTATTTGTTTGGTAAGCCAAATAAGATGAAGCATTTGAAAGCGACTGAAAGTCAGGAACTGTCAAACCATCTCCTTGTGCATATACTCTGCCAAAACGTGAATCAAACATATTATGGCCTGCGTTTACGGTAACATCAATATTCCCAAATTTCTTATCGAATGTAAAGATCAAATCAGAAGTGATGTCGGCATTTGAAAGACGATCTTCAAATGTCCTTCCCGAAGCATACGCAGCAGAATTTATATCATAGCCGCCTCGTCTGTTGTCTGCGTAATAATCAATCCCTAATCTATATGTAGCGCTCATGAAATCATTGAATTGATATTTTGCTTGACCAAATGAGATTATTCTATTTACGTCATCTCTCGTTTGGTTTCTGGCAATAGAGAAATAAGGATTATCATATATTCCACCCGCCCTGTATGAACGTTGTTGACCGTCCGGTAACAAATACGAAGCCGAGTTTTCCCAAGGCTTAGAATACCCTCCAGCATTGTCGAAAGTAATTGGCGTTCTCATAGTAGCAAGCATCAAACCTGACAAGTTTGAACCTTGTTGCAGTCTCAATCCGCCTGAATTTATGTAATTTACAGAGCCCATAATTTTAAGCTTATCTGTAAATTTATATTCAGAATTTAGCCTAATAGATGTTCTTTCGAAAGAAGAAAGCGGAATAACGCCCTTTTGGCTGACATTGTTTATAGAGAATATATAATTTGCACGATCATTTCCTGCTGTCGCAGAAAAGCCCAAGTTTCTAGTTGAACCATTGACAAATAAATTCTTGGTATTTTCGTAGGTTTTTACTCCCGGGGCATCAGCTGGTGCAACACTTTGGTCAACAATATCAAAACCAGTGTACGGGTTAGGCGAACTTGTTAAATATCGCAGTGAAGACACATCGGGCCCCCAAGACCAACCTTCTCCTGTTTCCGGTCCTCTGTAAGTAGGCACACCGCCTCTTAGTCTACCTTGTGCATATTTATTCTGAAACTCAGGAAGTTTATTCACTTGTTCTACCGAATAACCAGCCGTTAAAGTAAATTGTGGCTTACCTGACCCAAACTTTCCTTTCTTAGTGGTGATAATTATTGCCCCATTAGCAGCACGAATACCATATAAAGCAGTTGCGGCCGGTCCTTTTAATACTGTAATATTTTCAACATCTTCTGATGCAATATCTACAGCCCTATTTGAGTTGTTTACGCCTTGTGTAAAAGGCACATTTGCATCTCTTTCTTGTGAAGAAGCTGTTTCGGTATTATCTATTGGAATACCATCTATCACAAACAAAGGTTGAAAATTGTTTTGAAAAGAGTTTGTGCCCCTTACTCTAATTGTGCTAGCTGCACCTGGAGTACCCGAAGATGAAACAATTTGAACACCTGCTACTTTAGAGTTCAATGCATTAACGATGTTCGTTTCATTCGCTCTTTGAAGTTCTTCAGAAGAAACATTCTGAACTGCATACCCTAATCTAGCTTTGTCTTTTTCTATAGCCATACCTGAAACAATTACCTCGCTCAACTGCTGACTATCCTCCTCCATCACCAGCTTGCTCAAGTCGGCATCGGCATCTACGGTGAGGGTTTTCAGCCCGATAAACGAAATAATCAACTTTGGCTTTTTGGTAGAGCCTGAATCGGCAGCAGGTGGTGTTATCTCAAACTCGCCATTCACATCTGAAACGGTGGCTATGGTAGTACCTTGTACTAAGATACTCACCCCGGGCATAGGTTCACCTTTTTTGTCGGTGATACGCCCCTTAATTGGTGTTTGCGCATAGGCAAACAACGCGGACATGACAATGCCCAGCGTGAGAAAGTAAACTTTCTTCATAGGCTTAAATTGATTTAAATGGTTTGAACTATAGCTAATTAATGAATTCTACAACATAAAAGCAAAGAAAATGTTAAAAAAAAGTAAATTCGCCATCGAAAAAGACCTCATTTTTTTCCAAAAAGCCAAGTTTATATTTTATATGGCATATTTTTCGGTATAATATTTTTTGAATACTTTAAATACAGATTGTGGATATTTACCCATAATTATTCTCTTAATTTGAAGGCTTTAACGATTGAAATTGTATGGAAGAGAACAAAGTACGCTACGATGAGGATAGCATAAAATCGCTGGATTGGAAAGAACACATACGCTTACGCCCGGGTATGTACATAGGCAAGTTGGGCGATGGTTCGGCTGCCGATGATGGCATATATATATTAGTGAAAGAAATCGTGGACAACTCTATAGACGAACACACGATGGGCAATGGCAAAGTAATAGAAATAAAAATCAGTGATCACAACGTGGAGGTTCGCGATTACGGACGAGGCATACCTTTGGGAAAAGTAATAGACTGTGTTTCTAAAATAAACACGGGTGGAAAATACGATTCAGGAGCATTTCAAAAGTCGGTAGGACTCAATGGAGTGGGTACGAAGGCTACCAACGCGCTTTCTAGTTATTTTAAAGTGCAATCATTTAGAGACGGGCGCACCAAATGTGCAGAATTTTCCAAAGGAGAATTGATAAAAGACCATCCTGAAACTGCTACTTCAGAAAAAAACGGCACTCACATCAGCTTCCAGCCCGATGATAGTATATTTAAGCACTACAGATTTATTCCGGAGTTTCTCGAAAATCAAATGTGGAACTATGCTTATTTGAATTCCGGATTGACCATAAATTTTAACAACAAAAAATATCATTCTGAAAACGGGCTACTGGACCTCTTAAAAAGTAAAACAGACGAGGACACACTTCGCTACCCCATCATTCATTTGAAAGGGAAAGACATAGAAGTGGCCATAACCCACAATGACCAGTATGGTGAAGAGCATTATTCTTATGTAAACGGCCAGTTTACAACCCAAGGCGGAACGCATTTGGCTGCTTTCAGAGAAGCAATTGTGAAAACTATTCGTGATTTTTACAAAAAAGATTTTGATGCTGCCGATATAAGAATGTCTGTAGTAGGAGCTATATCGGTTCGTGTGCAAGAGCCTGTGTTTGAAAGCCAAACCAAAACCAAACTTGGTTCGCAAAACATAGCACCGGATGGTGTCACCATGCGTACGTTTGTCAACGATTTTTTAGGCAAAGAACTCGATAACTATTTGCACA